>ENA-ORXD01000021-ORXD01000021.1-sediment-metagenome-genome-assembly--contig:-NODE-21-length-344484-cov-12.546377_pt1 | contig 344484 bp, 299 predicted proteins | sample MGYA00237862_ERZ511471 | MGnify/ENA metagenome assembly ERZ511471 | reverse complement strand
TTTGCCGATCAGGCAGCTTTCCACTGACTGGCCCTGGCGGGGCATGATGATGGGTGTTGCCATGGATGTGTCCTCCTACTTGAGCATGTTCTGGCCGCCTGTGACAGGGATGGCCTGGCCGGTTTCGTAATCCTGCTCGACGCAGTAAAAGATGGCTTTTGCCACATCGCGCGGCGAGCATCCCCGGCGCATGGGAACTTTAGCTACATAAAAATCATACACATCCTGGACGGTCTTGGCACCCGGAACTTTGCCTGCTTTGAGGTACTGGACGAACAGACCGCGTTCCGGATCGCTCCATAACGGACCTTCATAATAATTGCCCGGGCAAATGGCATTGACCTTGATCCGGTCATCGACGAGTTCCTTGGCAAAGCTCTGGACCAGGCCTATGCCACCGAATTTGCCGCCGGCATAGGCGAAGTTTTTATTCGAGCCTTCAAGGCCGGATTTGGAATTGATCTGGACGATATCGGCTGAATACTCCGGATCGACCGCAGCTTGCTGCTTCATCATCCGCGAGCCGTATTTGGTGACCAGGAAAAAGGCGGTGTAATTGATTTTTGTAACGAAGTCAAAATTGGCCAGGGTCATTTCCTCGAGACCACCGGCACGGAGGACGCCGGCGTTGCTGACCAGAAGATCCAGGCCACCCCACTCGAGGGCAATCGTCTCCATCACTGTCTGGACGGATTTCTCGCTGCCGACGTCGACTTTCAGCGCACGGGCAGCGGAGTCGCCAAATTCGGTATTCAGCGAATCGGCAACGACCTTGGCCTGATCGAGGTTGAGGTCGGCAATGACCAAGTGTGCCCCAGCGGCAGCCAGTTCGCGGGCGATGCCTTCGCCAAAACCCTGGGCTGCTCCAGTGACCAGCGCAATTTTGCCGTGCAGTCGGTTGCCCTGACTCTTGGTGCCCGCTGGCCGGGCAATAAAGGTGCCAATGCCATTGACCATGACACTTGTTGCTGGACGGTCTGCTGGTTTGGCCGCTTTCAGCTGGCTGACCAGTTCAGCGTAGCTGGCCGTTGTTTCGGCATCAACAGCAAAAGATGCTGCAGCGGCTGTTTCGCCGGCAGGGATGTAACGAACCAAGGGATAGTCCGTTTCTTTCAACAGTGAGCGGATCACTGGCGCAAGACGTGTTGCGACACTGTTCTGCCCACCGGCTTGTTCGATCCATTCGATCATCGTTTGTGGTCCTCCTTTGCCCCTGGCGGGGCGCCGGCCGGTTGTCCAGAGGAGGGCGGGCAACCGGTCCGGCTATCTGGCAATCCAGTGTGATTCAAGCTTCGAGGGCTGGTGCGTGGGCCAGGAGGTATTTCTCCGCTTCCAGGTTCCACAAACCATTATGACGGCCCACAATTTCGGCCAGATCCTTGAACATCGGATCAGACTGGCCCAGGGTGGCGAAGTCGGCGATCGCGGTCAGCGGCAGGTTGACATGGGTGTAGATCAATTTCTTGCCGCCAGGGATTTTCGGCAGGTTGAGCGTTGTCTCGGCAACGGCATTGAGGCCGCCGATATGGGTGACCATCATCGAAGGATTGATCAGGTCACGGGACATCAGGTCGATTGCTTCGATCAGGTCATCAGTATTGCCGCCGCTGTTGCCAGCGACATGGGTGTAGTTGTAGTGGACGTTGTAGAAATTGAACTGGGCGGAGAGTTCCGGGTTGGTCGGGCCGGCGAAGAAGTTGAGGCAGCCGTCGAAGGCCAGGATTTTGTCGGCTTGCTCAATGACTGCAGGTACCGGGGCATAGACATAGACATCATTGAAGCCGGCATTGTTCTCGGTCAGGCTCATCAGGTGGGCTGGAACGTCTTGAATGCCTTTGGTATTGACATAGACCAGCTTGACACCATGTTTAGCAGCTTCTTCGACGGTCAGGATCGAAGCCGCGCGGGCCAGGCGGACTTCATCGATGTCGGTGACGACCAGTAATTTGGGCTTGCGCGGGTTGTGGATGGCGTAATCGATCGCCCCCAGGCCCATCGGGCCAACACCGGCGAGCAGGGCCATGTTGCCACCCTCGACAATCCCCATCACATGATCGTAACTGCCAGGTTTGGTGTGGTAATTGACGTGGAATCCACCGACGATGCAGGCAACCGGCTCAGCCAGGGAACCAAAGTAGAAGGCATCGCCCTCATAGTTGAGCAGGCAGTTGTTTTTCATGACGATTTCCGGAATCACAACATAGGTTGCGTCGCCACCGATATTGGGGAAGGTGTAACCCGGGGCGGCATACACATTGGATGGGTCATTCATGGCCGGCTGGATCGCAAAACGCTGGCCAGGCTTGAACTGGTCGGCCCATTTGGCGCCAACCTCGAGGATCTCGCCACAAAATTCATGGCCAATGATGATAGGGTTGGTGGCGATGTCGTCCGGGACACGCTTGTGATCCGACCCTTGCATCGCCGCTTTGTATGACGACATGCAAATGCTGTCGGAGATGACCTTGGCCAGGATTTCACCTTCCTGCAGCGGGGGCAGTTCAATAGTCTCAAGGCGCAGATCGCCTTTGCCGTAAAGGCGGACAGCAGTCGATTTCATGGAAAAATCCTCCTTGCAATATGAAAAGCGTAAACGCTTGCTTCCCGTTTCTGTGTCTGATTATAACACCATAGATGTTAATTGTGAACATCTATTTGAACAAATATTTCATATTAATTTTGACATGCTGCCAAAAAAGGGACCGGGTCCCTTTTGGGGCAAACGGCTTTAAACATTTTGATTGCAGGACATTTCGGCATTTTGTGCAAATTCGAAACTTTGTCGTCAGTATCGCTATCGTGGCGTAACGGGTTGCAATTTAACACTTGATTTTTAGATGAAAATTATCTATACCTAAATCAGGACTAATTTTTTGATTACTTTTCACTGTTTTGGACGGATTTTCCGCACGATATTTAGAGCTGCCGGGCTGATGTTTGCCTTGGCAAGGAGGACGGGTATGCCGACTGACCGGCGTGATGCCATCAACCAGACCATCCAGTCGCGGGGGGAAATCCACCTCAGCGAGCTGGCAGAGCTTTTCCCGGATGTTTCCAGCATGACATTGCGCAGGGACTTGGAAGCCTTGGAACGCCAGGGGCTGGTGGTCCGGACCCGAGGCGGTGCCAAGTCCATGGCCCATCTTTCCATGATCAAGGAGGCCGCCTACACACAGCGCCAGGTCACAAACGCCGGCGCCAAAATGGCGATCGCCGACAAGGCGTCCCAGCTGGTCGAGGAAGGACGTTCGATTTACATCGACTCCGGTACCACGTGCATGTTTTTTGCCCAGCGCCTCTCTGACATCAGTCTGTTTGTCCTCACTCCGGCACCCAACATCGCCCTGGAACTGGCCAAGAACGCTAACATCAAGGTCAACCTCACCGGCGGACAACTCAACCGCGAGACCTTGACCCTGACCGGTTTCAACGCCACCGAATACGTCAAATCCCTCAACATCGACTACGCCTTCATGGCCGCCAGCGCCTTTTCACCAGACAGCGGTTTTTCCTGTGGCGATTATTACGAAGCCGAGCTCAAACGCCTGATTATCCGCAAAGCCCAGCACGTCGTCCTTCTGATGGATACCAGCAAGATGAACAACCGTCTCCCCTACACCTTTGCCCGTCTGAACAACATCCAGACCTTGGTCACCGATACCCCGCTGCCTGAGGAGATCCAGAAACTGGCCCAGCAAGCGCACGTCCGCTTGCTGTGACCGCCGGACCACATCATAAAAACAGGCCCCGCAAGCATTCTGCCTGCGGGGCCGTTTTTTACGAAAGATTGTGTGCGGGGTCAGGGCCAAAACCCCAGCCCTTTCTCATGGCCAGACAGATTTTCAGCCACCAAAGAGCGACAGAAAATTGAACTTGCTGTAAATGGAAACGGTGATTAAAGAGATGGTGGACATGATCTTGATCAGGATATCCAACGACGGACCTACCGTATCCTTCAAAGGATCACCAACGGTGTCACCAATGACGGTCGCGCTGTGCGTGACACTACCCTTTGGATGGCCTTCGATGCCACCTGATTCAATGTATTTCTTGGCGTTATCCCAGGCACCGCCGCTGTTAGCTGTGAAAATGGCCAGCATGACCGCAGACATCGTCGCACCGATCAAAAGGCCCCCGACGAACTTGGCCCCGAAGATAAAGCCGGACAGAACAGGCAGGACCACTGCAATGACAACCGGCAGCTTCATTTCACGAATGGCGCCTGCTGCAGAGATCGTGATGCAGCGTTTGTAATCCGGCTTCGTCTCTCCAGTCAGGATCCCCGGCATTTCCTTGAACTGGCGGCGGACCTCTTCGACCATGTCGCCAGCGCTCTTGGCAACGGCATCAATCAACAATGACGAGAACAGGAATGGCATCGCGGCGCCAACAAAAGCACCGGCCAGGACATAGGAATTGATGATGTCAAGCGAGACATCCATGACTTTGTCATTGAGACCCATCTGGGCATACATGAAAGAAACCAGCAACGAGAGCGAAGCCAGGGCGGCCGAGCCGATCGCAAAGCCTTTGCCGATGGCTGCGGTGGTATTGCCAACCGAGTCAAGTTTGTCGGTGATCTTGCGCACAGCCGGGTCGAGTTTGCTCATTTCGGAAATGCCGCCGGCATTGTCCGCAATCGGGCCGTAGGTGTCAACCGAAACGGTGGCCGCAACAAATGACAGCATGCCTATGGCCGCCATGGCGACCCCGTAGACCCCGGAAACCGCATTGGCAAAAATGACAGCTGCCGCCAGGGTGACAACCGGCAGGAACACCGAGTGCATGCCCACAGCCAAACCATTGGTGATCGTCAGAGCCGTACCGGAAATCGAGGCGCGGGCGATTTTTTTTGTCGGATCGTAGTCGTAGCTGGTGTAGATTTCAGCAAAAAAGCCAATCCCCATCCCGGCAACAATTCCGATAACTGCTGCAATCCAGGGCGACAAGGCTCCAGCCTTGAAACCTACGCTTGAAACATCCATGCCTCGGAAGTAGAACTGGGTGAACAGAAAGCCACCAACAATTATGATCGCCGCCGATGTATAGAGCGAGATGTTCAGCTCCTGATGCGGATTTTCATTCGGCTTTCTGGCAATGACAAAGAGGATGCCAAGGATGCAGCCAACAAGGCCAATGGCTGCAAACAAGACCGGGAACGTGATCAGTTTGCCCAGAAGTTCCGAACTGATCGCATTTGCCTGGCTCAAACGGGTGAAATACATGTACGCAGCCAGGATGACCGCTGAAATGATGGCACCAATGTAGCTTTCGAGCAAGTCACTGCCCAAACCTGCGACATCACCGACGTTATCGCCGACATTGTCCGCAATGGTGGCCGGGTTTCTGGCATCGTCCTCTGGGATGCCAGCCTCGGTCTTGCCAACCAGGTCAGCACCCATGTCGGCCGCCTTGGTGTAGATACCGCCGCCAACCCGATCAAACAGCGCAACGACCGAGCAGCCGAGCGAATAACCTGTGACAGACATCGTGAACGGGATGTAGGAAATCCCCAGCCAGTTCTCGACAATCACCATGCTGGCGGAATCAGCCTGTTTCAAGAGCAGACCGAAGACCAGATAGACCAGGACCAGGCCCAGAAGTCCAAACCCAGCTACAGAAAGGCCCATGACACTGCCGCCTTTGAAGGCAACCTTCATGGTCTTGCCCAGGCTCTTGCTGATCCGGGCTTCATTCGATACCCGGACATTGGCCAGCGTGGCGATTTTCATACCAATGTACCCGGCCAGGCCGCTCATGACGGTGCCCAGGATGAACGTCAGGCCAACATACCAGTCGATCAGGATCACCAGCGCAACCCCGATAATACCGGCGATCACGGCAATGATCTTGTACTCGTGATGAATGAAGGCCAACGCGCCTTCCTGGATCACGTCGGCTAGTTCCCGCATGGTGTCCGTACCCACGGGCATTTTCTTGACAGAGTGGTAATTGATTGCGGCAAAGACCAGGGTGATGATGACTGCAATCGCAGTCGGCAGAATAAAGGCTGTCAGCATGATGTCCCCCTTGCAAGAAAAAAAATTTTCGACAGCTTACTTTATATCGATCGGTTTGACAACAATCAAGCAGAAAATAAATACTAGACAGAAAACAGTCATTTTTTTCATTTTTTTTGTATACTTCATCCAAGGATTCTCCGGTTCAGGGTTCGTTCGAACGTATGTGCGCAAAAAAATACCAATAACCATGAAAATGCTTTAGACGCCCGGGGAACTTCCGCTATACTCGAAATCATGGAAAACGCAATGATTCAAACCTTGATTGATCTCGCTTTGGCCAGTGGTGCGACTTTTGCCGCGACCATCGACCCGGCCCAGATCCCTTATGCCCCGGAACTGCGCGGCGCCTGCGCCCAGAACTACTGTGGCCGCTTTGCCACCTGCTGGGTTGGCCCGCCCGCGATTGGCGAGGTCGAGGACCTGATGGCCCAGGTCCGGACCTACAGCATCGCCCTGGTCACCCAGACCGTCGGCCAACTGGAAGATTCCTATGATTACGAAGGCATGATGGTGGCCAAGGACGAGCATATCGCCGTCTATCAGAAAGCATTGGCATCAGTCAAGGCTGCCTTCCCGTACGAGCCCTTGCTGGCACTCGATGCTGGATGCTGCGATCTGTGCCCGACCTGCACGTATCCGGATGAGCCCTGTCGCCATCCCGACGAGGCGATTCCTTCGGTCGAAGTCTATGGCATCAACGTCAACCCCATGCTCGAGGCGTGTGGTCTGAAATACAACAATGGTAAAGATACCGTTTCCTATGTCGGCCTGATCATCCTCGGCCGGAAAGACTGAGACAGCGGACGGAGACTGGGTATGAAGCTGAGTATTTTCTTGCCGGAAACCAATAAACACTATACTGCCACGCCTGGCAGCACGCTGCTTCATGTCTTGCAGCATCATCGCCAGGACGTTCCTGCGCCCTGCGGCGGTAAAGGCACCTGCCGCAAATGCCTGGTCACGGTCGAAGGGCTGGGCGAGGTTCTTTCTTGCCAGCAGATCCTCGATGAGCAGCTCTGGCAGACCCTCAGCTTGGACCTGGACCAGCCGCTCGTCGTTCACCTGCCCCAGCAGCAGGCCGTCCAGTTTGCCGAAAGTTCCATGCTGCCGGACACCCATCTCGATCCGCTGGTCTGCCGCGGCGAAGTGAACCTGCCACCCGCCACCCTGGCCGATCCGGATGCCGACGACAGCCGGTTTGAGCGGACGACTGGCTCAGCCGTTCCCTTCCAGCTGCTCAACGACTTGACCCGGCGTATCGCAGCTGGCCAGGCTCCGTTTTATTTCGATTTCCGTACTGACACGCTGGAAGTCATCCGCTTTGTCGATTCCCCTGCGAGCCCAACGTTGGGCTGTGCCTTTGACCTCGGGACCACAACCGTCGCCGCCTATCTTTTTGATTTGCAAACGGGTCATCGCCTGGCGCACCTGTCCCGCATGAATCCACAGAAAACCTATGGCGCTGATGTGATCAGCCGGATCGAATATGCCACAGGCTCGCCTGACCACCTTAAACGGCTGCAGCAGGTGCTGGCCGAATTGATCCAGAGCATGATGGATGAACTGGTCAAAAAGGTCCACCGCCAAAAAGATCAGCATGATGCAGCGGATCCCCAGACAGCGCCGTCCGTCCAGCCCGATTCAACCATCAGGACCGAAGATATCCTGGTTCTGACGCTGGCTGGCAATACAACGATGATGCATCTTCTGGCCGGTCTCAACCCTGCCCGGATCGCCGTCGCACCTTTTGTCCCGGTCAGCCTGAAAGGCCGGATCCTGCCAGCCCGTGAACTGGGCATTGACATAGCGCCACACACCCTTGCCGTTCTGCTGCCCTCGATTGCCAGTTACGTCGGAGCGGATCTCTCTGCCGGCATCCTGGCCTGCGGACTCGAGGACGCGGTCCTGGCACCCCATAATGTCAAAACAGCCAACCGCGTCCTGCTCGATATCGGCACCAATGGGGAGCTGATCCTCGCTGGTCCCTCCGGCATCCTGGCCTGCGCCACGGCAGCCGGCCCCGCGTTTGAAGGCGCAAACATTGACTGCGGCATGCCCGCCCTTGCAGGCGCCATTGACCAGGCCAGCCTCGAAGACGGGGAATTGCGCCTTTCCTCGATCAGCGGCCAGGTCAGAGGAATTTGCGGTTCCGGCCTGGTTGCTCTGGTGGCCACCTTGCTCGATGCCGGCGTTATAGATGAAACCGGCCGCTTGCTCGATCCAGACGAATTGGACGATACCGTTTCGGACATTCTGCGCGAAAAGATCGGAAAAATCGGTTCGCAGAAGGTCCTGGCCTTGTCCGAAGCAGGCAGCCCAGACAAAACAGGTAACCAGCCCGAAACGCCAGCAGTTTTCCTCTCCCAAAAGGATATCCGGGAGCTGCAAAATGCCAAGGCCGCCATCGCTGCTGGCCTGGAAGTTTTGCTCACTGAAGCTGGGCTGACTGTCCAGGACATCGAACGCCTCGATCTTGCCGGTGGGTTTGGCAATTATCTCAACGTTGAGCAAGCCATCCGGATCGGTTTGTTACCGGAGAGCTTGTTTGGCCGGATCCGCTCAGTTGGCAACAGCTCCGGCCTGGGCGCGAGTCTTTGCCTGCTCAACGACAAAAAGCGCCAGCAGGCGGACCAGATTCGCCAGAAAGTCCGCTACATCGAGCTGTCCGGCGATCGCCGTTTCAACGATGCCTACATCGATGCCATGATGTTCCCGGAGGATTAAGCAACAAGCTTTGCAAACAGACATTCGCCCTTAAGAAAAACCCTCCCAAGCAACCAAGCAAGGGAGGGTTTTTACGGCCGCTCATGCGGGTTTTTCCGTTGAAACGATTGGCCAAGCCTCAGGCCGATTTGCCGAGGGCGATGTTGGCGGCCGCTTCAGCTGCAGTGGCAGCATCCGGGCGATAGACGTCCGCACCGATGGACTGGGCAAAATTGTCGGTCACAGGTGCGCCACCGACCATGATCGTGACCTGGTCGCGGATACCAGCCTGGACGGCCGCTTCAACGATCGACTTCATCTCGCCCATGGTCGTGGTCAGCAAAGCCGAGCAGGCAATGATCTTGGCCTTCTTCTCGATCGCGGTTTCGATGAATTTTTCCGCCGGCACGTCGGTACCCAGATCGATAACCTCGAGGCCTTTGCCTTCCATCATCATCGTGACCAGGTTCTTGCCGATGTCGTGCAGGTCACCTTTGACAGTGCCAATGATCACGGTGCCGATCGCTTCGACACCTTCGCTGACCAAAAGCGGACGCAGCAGGTCCGTGCCAGCTTTCATGGCGCGGGCAGCAATCAGGACATCCGGCACATAGATCTCATTGGCCTTGAATTTGGCACCAATGACCTCCATGCCGGACAGGAGCCCCTCGTTGAGGATCTTCTGTGCGGAATAGCCGCCATCGATCGCTTCCTGGACCATCGCCTTGACGTCCTTGGCTTTGCCTTTCTGCAGGGATTCTGACATTCTTTGCATCAATTCTTCCATGGTACACCTCTTCTTTTTGTTGGATCACACGATCCTCATTCTATTTTGTACAGAACAATCTTACATTTCGAGTTTGAAATGGCCGGGCAAGTAGTGGTCGGCCATCCGGGCCAGGTGGGAAATGCTCTCGAGGCCCTGGGAGGTCAGGCAGACCAGGCGATCGATCTCCTGCAGGGCAAAAGGGGGATTGTCACCATTTTCCAGGTGATACGGTTCGATCTGGATCTGGTTGTTGACCTGGTCCACTTTCTGGATCTGGCCACCCAGGCGGATGAGACCTTTGACCCGGAAGAAGTGGCTGCCGATGGCGCTGAGGAAAGCCCGGAATGCAGCCTCGTCCGGTTCATAGATCAGCTGCAGGACCAAGTTCTTGTTGCGGGTTTCGATCCGGTTGGTGCTCTCTTCATCTGCGATGTCAAACAAGTGGATCTTCAGGCTGTCCCAGTCGATTCTACCAAAGGTTGTGCGCAGGATTTTTGCCTGCGGGTTGAGCTCAGCAATGACTTTTTCCACCTCAGCCACTTGCTCCGGGGTCACCAGGTCGCATTTATTGATCAAAACCAGGTGGCTGTGGCGCAGCTGGCGTTCGACGCTGACCATTTTCGGCAGGACTTTGGGGAAAAACAGGGCATCGACGAGGCAGATCGCGCCTCCAAAGACATAATCGCCCTGGGTCAGGCGCAAGCGAACGCTGGCTAGAATCTTCCCCATGTCCGATGGATCGGCCAGGCCGGAGCTTTCGATGTAGATCTCATCGAGCGAGCGCTCGACCAGTTCGACCAGGCCCTCGATGAAATTGTCCTTGAGACAGCTACAGAAAATCGAGCCGTTGGACAACTCGATCAGGTCCATGCCCTGGCGCTTGATCTGCAGGCCGTCAAAATTGACCTTGCCGAAATCATTGACCAATACACCGGTCCGGACGGGTGCATGCAAGAGACGCTCCTTGAGGAACGTCGTCTTGCCAGCACCCAGGAATCCAGTGATCAGGTAGATCGTGGTCATGGCTTAGCCCAGGAGGCTGTCGATGTAGCCGAACAGCTCTTCGCGGCTCGGGATGATCGAGGACCATTTCAGCTGGCCATTGACATAGACACAGGGGAGATTGGTCACGCCCATCTTGATGCAGCGGGCGATGTTGACCTTTTCGGTGAACTTGTACTCGACCAGGTCGATTTTTTCGCCAAAATGCTCGCCGGCGACATTCATTGCTTCCATCATGTAGGTGCAGGCGGCGCAGGTGGCTGAATCCAGGGTGAAAACCTCGACCAGCGGCTTTTTCAGATTAGCGTAATCCGGCAGGACCACCTCGATGTCGAGCTTGGGAGCCTCGTAGTTCTTGACCATTTCGCGGGTGGCGTCGGTTTCGCGGACCGCCTGGGCGGCGCCGATCGCGTTCATTGCCGGCACATGGTAGGGCATGTCGCAGCCGGGCGCGATGATCAGGTTGTCATGCGAGAGGTTGTCCAGCATGTTGACGACGTATTTCATGTTTTCCTGCTGGGTGCCGTGCAGCATCAGGGTGGTCAGCGGGATATTGCCGCCGATCGCGATGTTGTAGCGGTCGGTGATCGCCTTGGCCGAGGCCATGTCGACATTTTCGTCGATCGAAATCGAGTCAGGGGCAGTTTCGCACATGACTTCCAGCTGGCGGGTCGCATTGCCGCAGACGAAGAAGCTCGAGGCGAGCCCTTTGGCCCGGATGTAGTCGAAAATCGTCTTGAAAGCGGTGTGGCAGGCGGTGGTGAAATGATCCGGTGAGATCTGGGAGACCAGCGGATCGACCACAGCGATGACATCCATACCGGCATCGGCATACAGGTCGACCATTTTCAGCGCAGTCTGGGTGGTGTAGGTCATCAGTTCCTGGACATACTCCTCCTCGAGGATCAGGTCCATGAACAGCTCGTTGCCGCGCAAATGCGAGGCCAGGGTGAACGGGCCGCAGATCAGGCCATAGAGGGCGGTGTCATCGCCAACGGCTGTCTTGATCTTGCGCATGACATCGAGGATCATCGGCAGGCGGCCTTTTTCAGCGGACGGTTGCTTGCAATCGCACAGCATGTCCTGCGTGTCTGCGAGCGGATGGGTTTTGACCGATGGCGGGGCAAACTCAGCCCAGTGCAGCTCACAGCCCAGGATCTCGGCTTCGACCTGGAGGTCGAAGACCACGGGCATGCCGTCCGGCTGATAGAGTTTGTGGACCTGCATCAGGCCGTCAAACAGATTCTGTCCGTCGGAGAGCATTTCGGTGGCGTTCTTGCCGATCAGGGAACCAGCATGCACGCCCGCAAATGGCACCCAGGCGGGACGGTCGACCGGCTCATGCCGGAGGGTCTTGAGGATTCTTTCCTTGCCGTTCATTTCCATCTCCTTGAACCAATAAGAGGTAATCTTGTGCTCAAGATTACCCCCTGGTTGGATCAAATCCTATTGTATTCTTTTGATTCTTGGTATTTTTTTGCGCGGTTTACAGCGACTGGAGCAGTTTTTCGATCGCTTCCCGGCGGTCCGCTGTAAAAGGGATCCGCCAATGGTAGTTGCCCAGCAAGGTGACGATCAGCTGGTACAGGCCATTGTCAGCTGCCGAAATGATCTCATGGCCGGCGATGGCATCACGGCCGGTAATGCTGAAGACGCCGCCGTAAACCGGCTCATTGATCCACTCCTTGCGTTCATTGCAGACCCAGCAAAGCTCGGTTTCGGTCAGCAGCAACAGGCTGGTGTCCACGATGGTCTGGTTATCGACAATCAGCTCCGGCTGGTAGACCAGATCGACCAGGTTGCCACTGTCACGCATAACCTGACGGGCATAGTTGGTGAATTTGAGATCCTGGCGGGCCAGCTCCGCGAGGCGCTGCCATTCGCCATGGCCAGTTTTGGCAGACTCTCCCCGAATGCGCAAATGGCTGATGACGGGCTCAAACAGGTCGGCGCAAGCCGCATTGTAATCGACCCGGGCCTCGTCAGTCTGGGTGAGAATGGTCAAGCTATAGGCGAGAAGTTCCTCTTCCTGGCGGAAATAGACGACATCGCTGAAGGCACAGACAAAGGGGGAATGATTCGTCGCCAGAATAACCAGCCGGTCTGGCACGAGGCAGATCAGCTTCTCATCACTCAAAGACCGCAAATGGTCCTGGACAGGATTGTACAAAATATATGGCGCTTCATCGGCTTTGAAATGCAGGTCATACTCACTCTTGAATGTATCCGGAATCTCGGTCCGGTCCGGTACCGGTATGGCCCAGGATAACGTGCTTTTCAGCGCAGTCAGGTCGGCAGGCATATCAGGCAACCCCTTTCTACTCATGAAACAGCGGATGTTATTTGACTTTATTATACCCTTTTTGATTGAAAAAGGGGTTACATTTGGCCGAGAAGCAAAAAACCAGCCCAGATTTTGCTTATCCGGGCCAGTTTTTTCAGTTTTTGGGAAAGATGCAGCCGTTATGCCTTGGTGCCGGTCAGGGCGATTCCTTCGACGAACTGGCGCTGGAAGGCCGAGTAGAGGACGATCATCGGCAGCATGGCCAGAACCGAGCCGGCCATCAGGAGCGGATACTTGGTGGTGAACTGGCCGCGCAGGACCGAAAGGCCGGATGCCAGGGTCATTTTGTTGAGGTCGGTATTGGCAATCAAGGGCCACATCAGGTCGCCGTAGGCAAAGACCGCGGTAAAGACGGCCAGGGCCATCAGGGCGGTTTTGGTCAGAGGTAGCATGATGCGGTAGAACGTCTGCCACTGGTTGCAACCATCGATACGCGCGGCCTCACCCAGATCATCGGGCAGGCTCATGTAGGTCTGGCGCAGGAAGAAGGTGCCAAAGGCGCTGACCAGGCCGGGGAAAACGAGGGCAAACATGCTGTTTAACGCATTCATCTTGGCCAGCATCAGGTACTGCGGGATGATGAAGATCTGGGCCGGCAGCATGTTCTGGGCCAGGACCAGGCCGAACATCAGGTTGCGGCCGGGGAAGCGCAATTTGGCGAAAGCATAGCCTGCCATGGAGCTGAAAATGGATGCCAGAAGGATCCGGAAAAAAATCAGCAAGATCGTATTGCTGTACAAATTGAACATCGGCAGCGTGCTGATGACTTCTTTGTAATTGACCGTGATCCATTTGGCCGGCAAGATCGTCGGCGGGACACGGATCGATTCACCGACCGACTTGAACGAGGTCAGGATCATCCACAGGAATGGCACCAGCATGGTGACCGCGCCGGCCAGAAGGACCGCATACAGCACGAGCTTGCCCACCGGGATGGGTGCGTGAGGACGTTTGACAGTGTTTTGCAGTGTGGTCATGGTCAGTTCTCCTTACTGGTCGTAATGCACCCATTTTTTCTGGCCGACAAACTGGATCGCGGTGAAAGCCAGGATGATCACGAACGTCCAGAGGACCAGGGCAGATGCATAGCCTTTGTTGCCCACCTGGAAGGATTCGCGGTAGAACATGTACATCAGGGTCTGGGACTGCTGGAAGGCCGGGTTTGTATCGGTGATCATCATGTAGACCAGGTCGAATTGCTTCAAGGCAGCCATCAGGCGCATGATCAGAACGAAGAACATTGTCGGCGAGACCATCGGGACCGTGATGTGGAAAAATTTGCTGATGAAATTGGCCCCGTCGATATCGGCCGCCTCATAGTAGGAACGGGGGATGGCCTGCAGGCCGGCCAGGAGCAAAATGATGTCATAACCGATCGAACTCCAGATCGCTACAATGGCGGCTGCAGGCAAAGCCAGTTTGGGGTTACTGATCCAGTTGATCTTGACATCGGCACCAAACAGGCCCAGGAATTGGTTGATCAGGCCGTATTCGGTGTTGTAAAGCCATTTCCAGACCATGGCGATCGCGGCGGGGGCAACGATCATCGGCAGGAAATAGATCGCTCTCAGGCCATCGCGACCTTTGATCTGGCTGTTGAGCATGGACGCGAACGCCAACGCCAGGAAAATCCCCAGCGGTACCGTCAGCAGAACGAAATAAAGCGTATTTCCGGTCGCGCGCCACATGTTGGGGTCACTGAACATTTTCCTGTAGTTGTCGAGACCGACCCATTCCCAGTTGCCAAACAGCATTGTCTCGGAAAAGCTCATGTAGATGGAGTGGAAAAACGGATAGATGTTCAGGATGATCAGCCCCAGGATGGTCGGTGCCACCATCAGGTAACCCCAGCCAGCATCGTGGCTCAAGCGGCTGGCCCGTTTCACTTGGGCAATGTGGGTAGAAGTCATCGTCAAGCCCTCTTTTACATGGAACTGGCGGCCGCCTCTTTGGGGGAAAGCGGCCGCCAGTAGCTTAAACAGTCAAAGGTGAATCTGGGAAAGATTATTCTGTGGCCAGGATCGCGCCGACTTCGGTTTCGAGCTTGGCAACGGCTTCGTCGACGGTCAGGGTGCCGTTATAGACTTCCATGATGGTCTGCTTTTCGATCGGGCCCCATTTGGACTTGGTCTTGGAACCAGGGAACTGGATGCCATAATCCATCATGTCGGTGTAGGCCTTGAGGTTGAGTTCCGGGAACTTGGTCAGCCAGGTTTCCGAGGTGCCGTTGAAGGCCGGGATCGCGGCGCCGGATTCACCATGGATGATGTTGGCTTCTTTGGTGCCGAGGAATTTGAGGAATTCGAGGGCGGCGGCCTGGTTTTTGCCCTTGGTGGAGGTGGCATAGGCCAGACCATTGTAGATCGAGGCGCGGCCTTCGCCACTGACAGGATTTGTGGCCTTGGGCAGGATGGCGATGTCAAATTTGCCTTTGATGTCTTCGTTGTTCATGTAAGGGGTGATGTTCCAGCTGCCGAGGAACTGCATGGCCACCTGGCCAGACTGGAAGAGCGTTCCGGCATCGGCATCGGCGAACTGTTCCTGGGTCGGGGAGAAATCATAGTCTTTCTGCAGGCTGATGTAATAGGCAAGGCCCATCTTGGTGGCATCGGAGTTGTAACCTGTCTTGCCATCGGCAACGGTGAAGCCACCAGCCTGGTAGACGGTGTTCAGGAAGCCCTGCTGGTCGTCGTAGGGAGCGGCAAAGCCGTAGATGCCGGTTTTTTCCTTGATGGTCTTGGCAGCTTCGACGAGGGTGTCCCAGGTCCAGGTGTCATCAGGATATTTGACACCAGCCTGGTCGAAGATTTCCTTGTTGTAGGCCAGACCGATGGTGTCCCAGTCTTTCGGTACACCATACAGTTTGCCATCATAGGTGAAATTCTTGACCAGGCCTTCCGGGAAATTGCTGTAGCCGGCATCGGTCGCACCATCATAGAGGTTGGTCACGTCGACGAGCATGTTGTTGGAAGCGTATTTGACGAATTCGTTGGTGTGCATCCAGAAAATATCCGGGAGCTCACCGCCGGAAGCTGCCGCTTCGAGCTTGGTCCAGTATTCGTCCCAGCCAGTAACCTGGACTTCGATGGAGACATTGGGGTTTTTCGCGGTATAGGCCGCGGCGAGCGCTTCCATACCGGGTTTCTGGTACGAGTCCCAGATGCCGAAAGTCAATTTGACTTTTTCACCAGTGTCGCCGGCAGGTGCTGCCGTGGTCGCAGCCTGGTCACCACCCGCTGCCGCGGTGGTCGATGTTGAACCACCACAGGCTGCCAAGGACAGGACGAGGCCGAGAATCAGGAACAAGGCAAGAATTCTGGTCTTCATAAGGTTCCTCCTCTGTAGGTTGCCGGATCTCCTCCGGGCTTGGTTTCATTCTAGCCGCAGGCAAGGCACGAGGCTTTGGAGATATTTTGGCTGTTCACTGGACATTTTTTTGATTCCGATAGGACAGGGGCGTCTGGCCAAAGTGTTTCTTGAACAAGCGGTAGAAATAATTCAAGTCTGAATAACCGGTCATTTCGGCAATCGTCGCAATATCTGCCGTGGTGGTCAGCAACAGGTGGCTAGCCCGTTCGAGCCGGATGCCAGTCAGGTAATTGACGACGCTTTGTCCGGTTTCCTGTTTGAACAAAGTCGAGAGGTAACTGTAGTTGATCGAAAAGGTGTCGGCCAGATGTTTCAAGCTGATGTCTTCCTGGTAATGTTCAGCCATATAGGCCGTGATCTGCTCGATCAGATTGGCCCCACAGGTCGGCTGGGCAGCCTGGCCGCGGACAACTTTGGCCAGGTTGTCATAAATCCGCTGGGCAATGGCCGTCGGTGAATCAAGGCCATCGAGAAAGGTGATCTGGATGAATTCTGGTTCGACCAGATCATACGCCTTGACACCGAATTCCTTGACCAGCAGGTCGAGGAGGGTGCGGCAGATGTGCTGGGTATAGACCGACACAGCCGGTCCGATCCGGGTCTGGTCGAACAGCGTGTCGAGGATCTGGCGGGCATTGGTCAGATCCTGACGCTGCAGATAGCGCTCCAGGAGCTTGAGTTCCTCGACGGGGATCTTGGCATCCTGTTCACCAACTGTTTCAAACCGGTAGACGCCGCGATTGCCAGCGACAAAACGCGTCTGGATGGCCCGCTGGGCCTGCAGCAGCAAATCGGGACCGAGAGCAGACTGGACCAGACTGGTTCCGATCGCCAGGTCACTGTTCAGGTAATTGGCGGCATGTTCGACAATCTGGCGCGACAAACGATCTTTTTCCAAGGCCAGGAAATCCTTGACACCGTGTCCCAGGACGACCAGAATTTGCTGCTGCAAGGTGGGATGGGGCAGTACGACCGGCTGGAAATCCTGGAAAACTTCTTCGCTGATGTTGCGGATGCAATAGCGGACCAGATCCGGATCGCTGAAAATCGACAACGAACCAACTGACTGGCTGCTGGTGATGTTGATGATGGCCAAGGCTAACCAAGTGGTGCCCGGCTGGAAAAGACGAGACCGGACACTATCGGCCAGATCCGGACGCCCTTCAAACAGGACCTGGCGCAGCTCATCCTGCTGCTGGCTGATTTCCATTTGTGCCCTCATCCGTTCTGCTTCGACCTGGATCGTCTGGTATTGACTGCTTTGCCTGATTTTGGCCAGGGCTTTGTCAAACTGGTCATACAACTGCTCGGCATCCACGGGCTTGAGCAGATAGCCGGTCGCACCCAGATTCAAGGCCTGTTCGGCGTATTTGAATTCGGAGTAGCCACTGATCACCAGATACGGCATCTCCAGGCCCATGTGCCGGATCTCCTTGAGCAGGGAAATCCCATCCCGGTTAGGCATGCGGACATCAGCGATCACCAGGTCGACAGGCGACGACCGGATCAAGCTCAGAGCCTCATCGCCATCATTGGCCTCTAGGAAAGAACAATCGCTGACATGTTGTTCGAGCAGGACTCGGATGCCCTTGCGGATCCAATGGATGTCATCAACAATCAAAACGTTAAGCATGATTCTCCCGCTCCTTCAAGGGCATTTTCAGCGTGACAGTCGTACCGCTGCCCCTTTCACTCTGGATGTCCAGTCCACCGGCCTCGCCATAAGCGAGCCGCAGCCGTTCGTGGATATTCGGCAGGCCGATCGAGTTGCGGCCCGATTTGGGTGTTGAAAGCAAAGCAGCATCCGGCCGGCCGCTCTTTTCGAGTAGAGTCTTGATGCCAGCCAGGTCCTCGGGGGCCATCCCTTCGCCATCATCCGCCACCTCGATCACCAGCAAGTCTCCATCGGCATGGGCATTGATTTCCAGGCAATAGACCCGGTCCTTTTTCGAGAAACCGTACTTGATCGCATTTTCGACGATCGGTTGCAGGATGAACTTCTGGACGGCGCAGGACTCGACACCCGGTTCGATGTCCAGGAAAACCTGGAAGGGCTGCGTGAACTGGATTTGCTGCAGGCTGATGAAATTTTTCACGCTGTCTAGCTCTTGTTTCAGTGTGACGTTGCTGTGGCCGCTCATGTTGTAGCGGAACAATTGGCTCAGATTCTGGCAGATTGCCGGGATTGAGGGGGTCTTGTGAATCGTGGCAATCGAGCTGATCACATTGAGCGTATTGTAGAGGAAATGGGGATTGATCTGGAATTTGAGGGCATCGAGCTGGGCTTCACGTTTTTCGAGCCGGCTGATGTAGTTTTTGTGAATCAGCTGCTGCAGTTGTTCGACCATGTGGTTGAAGTGTCGATCCAGCTTGCCCAGTTCATCACGCGAATTCAGGTGCTCACGGATCACCATGTCACCTGTTTCAACGGACTCGAATTTTTTCAGGAGAACCTGGAGCTGGCGGTCAAAATGGCGGATCAGCATGGACACGACAAACAGCAAGAGCAGTAGCAGCAGACTGGCCAGGGTCAGGACATAACCCCGTGTCTGCCGAATGTCTTTCATCAAGGACGGGATGGAAACGGTATGGACATAGCGCCAGCCATTGATGAGGGGCTGGCTGGTGACGAGCTGGTCGTTGATGGTCTGCGACGATCCTGACTTAGGTAGTTGACGGGAGACGAGCATATCCAGATCTTCATCACCGGTCTGTCCTGTCAGCAATTGCTGGTTCTGGTCGAAGATGTAATGGTGCAAATCAGGGGAGTCATTGCACAGTTCTCGCAGCAAGGCGGGATCGACGACAAACAAGATGGTCCCGATCTTCTGGGAATAAGACAGATAGGTGAACTGCTTCAACACGTAAAGGTTGTCATCATCAGGAAACAAGCCATACGACCAGAGGATGTCGCCATTCATTTCCACCGCCTGGTGGTAGATCGGATTGTCCCGGAATTCCGGCAGGTTTTCCTGCACCAGCAAATTGCGGTCACGAAAATAACGAACATACCGCTCGACATTCAGCGGGCTGTATGTATCCCCGGACCCGGCCCCGAAGAGAAAGGTCTGGTTCTCACCATCCTCGTCGTTTTCATACAAGTCAATCCGGATGGTCTTGATGTAGGTGTTGGTGAAAATGATCGAATTGTAAAAATGCTTCATGCTCGGCAGGTCGATCTGGCTCAGACCAATGATCTTATATTCCCTGGGCAGCAGCATGTCCAGGATGGATGAATTGTTGCTGGCAGAAAGCAAGGCCTTTTCCATCATCCGGATCCGGTCATTGATCGCAATCGTGGTCTGCTCGACCGTCTGGCCGGCCATCTTGCCAACCTGCTCCTGCACGGTTCTCTGGGAGCTGTAGTCGTAGTAGGCAAAGATCAGGACAAACGGAACGATCACGAAAACCAGGAAAATGATCAGGATTTTCTGGCGCAGCGGCATGGCTTCAATCCTCCTGGTGTCGGTTTTGCACGGTCGTGCGGTGGCTTTGCATGGTCTGGCTTCGGTTTTGCACGGTCGTGCGGTATTGGCGCGGCGAGACACCGAAGTGGCGCTTGAAGGCTTTGGAAAAGGCAAAGGCGTCGCTGTAGCCGACGCTCAGGGCGGTGTTCTCAACCGAATAAGCCGGATCGGACAAATAGTGGGCGGCACGTTCCAACCGGAACCTAGCCAGGTAATCGCGCGGGGTCTGGCCAGTTTCTGCGGCAAAGATCCGCGATAGGTAGCGACGGTCGAGACCGGCTGCCCGGGCCAAGTCTTCAACACTGACGGGACGGTCGTAGTTGGCTTTGATGGCATCCATGACTTGGCGGACATACTCCTGACGCAACGCCGGCCGGCTGGGTTTTAGCCGCAGCAGGGCCAGCAGCTCATAGATCTTGCCACAGACGAACCATTCCTGGGCCGGCACCAGTTCGGCCTCGGCGCGCAAACTTTCGAAAACCTGAGCCAGGCGCGGGTCCCGGACGGTGACTTGGCCATTGGCCAGCATCGTCTGGTCGAGAAGATGCTGGCAACGCTGGCCGGAAAAGCCGATCCAGGCGTAAGACCAGGGATCGTGCTCATCTGCCTGGTAGCAGGTCAGCTCATCGGGTGTGATCAGGAACAGGGAGCCAGCCGTCAGATGATGCCGGATGCCGCGGCTTTCAAACCAGCCCTGGCCGGAAAACAGATAATGGACCAGATAGTAGTCCCGGGCCGCCGGGCCATAGCGATGTCCAGGAGCGCAGTGTTCCCAGCCGCAGACCACAGGATTGATATCCAGAAAACCCTCATCGCGAATGACCAGGCTTTGCTGGCTGCCACTTCCATTGTATTTGTCCCTGACTGTCATCCGTTCCTCCCCCTTCCTGCAACAAGTTACTTTCAGACATCTTTTCGTGACTTTGGCCATTGGGGATCCATGTCAAACCGCGCTATTGTGATTGTAACAAAAGTTGCCACGGGACAACCGCTTTGCGCCAGTCCTCGGGCTAAACCCGGGACAACCGCTTTGCGCCAGTCCCGGGTTATGAAAAACCAAAGGAGCATATCATGGTCAAGATCACTTTCATGGGCGCCGGCAGCACCGTTTTTGCCAAAAACATCCTCGGCGACTGCATGGCCACCCCCGTCCTGTCCGACGCCGAAATCTGCCTCTACGACATCGACGCCACTCGCCTTCTGGAATCCGAGCGGATGCTTACGGCCATCAACCGCAACATGAACCAGGGCAAAGCCACCATCCGCTCGTTTCTCGGCACAGACCAGCGCAAAGATGCCCTGCGCGGCGCCCAGTTTGTCATCAATGCCATCCAGGTTGGCGGATATGAACCCTCGACCGTGATCGACTTCGAGATTCCAAAGAAGTTTGGCCTGCGCCAGACCATCGCCGACACCCTGGGTATTGGCGGCATCATGCGCGCCCTGCGCACCATCCCGGTCCTTCAGGCCTTCGCCGCCGACATCGAAGAAGTCTGCCCCGACGCCTGGTTTTTGAACTACACCAATCCGATGGCCATGTTGACCGGCTTCCTCCAGCGCTACACCAAGGTCAAGACGATTGGCCTCTGCCACAGTGTCCAGGTCTGTTCCTCGGAGCTGTTCAAAGGCCTGGGCCTCGAAGACAAACTCGAAGGCCGCAAAGAACTGATTGCCGGCATCAACCACATGGGCTGGCTGCTCGAGATCCGCGATCGCGACGGCAACGACCTCTACCCGGAAATCCGCCGCCTGGCCAAATTGAAAAACCAGACCGAAAAACACAAGGACATGGTCCGTTTCGAGTACATCGACACGTTTGGCTTCTACTGCACCGAATCGAGCGAGCACAATGCCGAATACAACCCCTACTTCATCAAGCCAACCTACCCGGAACTGATCGACCGCTTCAACATCCCGCTCGATGAATACCCGCGCCGCTGCGTCGAGCAGATCGCCCGCTGGGAAAAACAGCGTGATGAGCTGGTCAACGATCCCAACCTGACCCATGTCAGGACCCACGAATATGCCTCCTACATCCTCGAAGCCATTGTCACCAACACACCCTACAAGATCGGCGGCAATGTCCTCAACACCCAGGGCCTGATCGACAACTTGCCACGCGAAGCCTGCGTCGAAGTGCCCTGCCTGATCGATGGCATGGGCATCCATCCCTGCGCCGTCGGTTCCCTGCCGCCCCAGCTGGCCGCCCTCAACCAGACCAACATCAACTGCCAGCTGCTGACGATCGAAGCCGCCCGGACCCTTAAGAAGGAACATGTCTACCATGCCGCCCTGCTCGATCCGCATACATCATCCCAGCTGTCGATCGACGACACGATTGCCATGGTGGACGAATTGATTGCGGCCCATGGAGACTACCTCCCGAAATTCGTGTGAGTGTTGGCAGCGGAGCAGGGACCGGGTCTGCGGGGCCGGGATGCGGGCGGCTAGCCTGGCATTCCTGCCGGCAACTGGATCCGGCACGGCCAACCTGACACGACGGCCCGACAGCGGCACCCCGCAGGTTGCCGCCAGGCCGTCTCCCTCACCCCAGCACCCGCGTCACATGCACGGCCCAGCTCTGGAAATCACCCACCAGGGCGGGTACGGGCAGGCCGAAGGCCATCAACTCATCGCCACCGTAGACCACCCCGTCATCGGTCTGGTAAGAGGCCGCCGGATCGAGGCCCTGCAGGCGCAGGTTGACAAAGGGGTCCTGGGCCTGGCCGAGCACGCGGTAGTAGAAGGCAACTGCTTCCAGACCATCTTCCGAAACATACATCCAGGCGGTTTCATTGCCGGCAAAGGCATCTTTCAGGCGGTACAGGTCGCCAAACTGGATGATCGGCCGAATCCGTTTGTAATAAAGGATCTGCTCGGTCATCTCGGCCTTTTCCGAAGACGCCAGCTGGCGCAGGTCGAGCTCGTAACCGAGGTTGCCGGCCATCGCGACATGGCCGCGCATGGCCAGGCTCGTGTTGCGGTGGACCTGGTGGTTGGGCACGGCCGAAACATGGGAGCCCATGCTGATCGCCGGGTAGGCCAGGGACGTACCCTGCTGGATACGAAGGCGCGCGACGGCGTCGGTGTTGTCGCTGGTCCAGGTCTGCGGCATGTAGAAGAGCATACCGGGATCAAAGCGGCCGCCACCGCCGGAGCAGCTCTCAAACAAAACGTGGGGATAGTGGGTGACAATCGTCTCGAGAACCCGATAAAGGCCCAGGATGTAGCGGTGGAACACTTCCTTCTGCTGGCCAGCGGGCAGTGCGGCGGAGCCGGCTTCGGTCATGTTGCGGTTCATGTCCCATTTGATGTAGCTGATCGAGGGATTGTCGAGGATCGCGCACAGTTCACCGATGATGTAGTCCTGCACGTCGGTGCGTGAATAATCGAGGATCAGCTGATTGCGGGATTCGGACCGGTTGCGGCCCGGCACGTGTAGACACCAGTCAGGATGCGCCCGATAGAGGTCGCTGTCAGGCGAGACCATTTCCGGCTCGACCCAGAGGCCGAATTTCATGCCCAGGCCTTTGACTTTGGCCGCCAGACCTTCGAGACCCTGGGGCAATTTGGCCAGGTTGACCTTCCAGTCTCCGAGCGAGGAATGGTCGTCGTTGCGCTTGCCGAACCAGCCATCGTCCAGGACCAGCATTTCGATGCCAAGCGGACTGGCACTCTGGGCGATGCCAGTGATCGTCTCATCGTCAAAATCGAAATAAGTTGCTTCCCAGTTGTTGATCAGGATCGGCCGCTCGAGGTCGCGATGCGGCCCGCGACAGAGGCGGCGGCGGTAGAGGCGGTGTAAACCGCGGGACAAGTCGCCCAGTCCAGCCGGTGAATAGGCCATGACCGCCTCAGGTGTCTGGAAGGATTCGCCAGGATTCAGTTGCCACGTGAATTCAAAGGGATTAATCCCAATGTTGAGGCGTGTGGAATAAAATCCATCGACTTCGACCTGGGCCAGGAAATTGCCGGAATAGACCAGATTGACCGCATAGACTTCACCTGCGGTTTCGGTCGCGCCCGGACGGAGCAGGGCGACAAAGGGATTGTGCTGATGGCTGCTGGCGCCACGGCGGCTTTCGACTGCGTAGACCCCGGCATCGACTTTTTTGCGGATGACCTGGCGCTCGCGGCCCCAGGTTCCAGACAGATGGAGGAGCTCAAACTGGTCATCGCGGAAATCGACATTCAGGCTGGCAGCCTTGAGAATCCGCACGGTTACAGCGCTGTCATTGACGATCCGGACCGAACGGGCCAGGATGTCCGTACCGTGAAAAACCGTATAGCTCAAGACCACCCCGACCGGATACAGGGTATCGCGCAGTGTGATTTCCAGCGTTTCGGCCTCGGAATCAGCCTCAACATAGGTCGCTGGCAGTCCGGCCAGAACCGGTTTTCCGGCAAAAATCCGGTGGCTGGCATAGCGGAAATCAGTGATGCGCGAGCCATCTGGCCATTCGAGCTGGATCGCCGGGGCTCGAAAGTCCGTGTGACCATAAGCCGGGTACTCCTGCGGAATGGTGTCGAGCGAGAACGTGCGATCCGAAGCATCTGGATTAGGCGAAAAAGCCCGGTCGGCATGGCGCACTGCAGCACCACCGTGATAGGAACGGGCTTGGCCGCCCCAATGCAGGTGCGCCAGATAGCCGTCGCGCAGGATCTGGATCAGGTAGCTCGAACGAGCGCCCTTTAGATTGAAGACTCGGTTCTGGGAATCATAGAGAATGCTGGATGGTTGGTTCATGGTTTTACTCCTGGTTCATATTTGTCATTGAGCTGCGACAGAGGACAAGCGCTCAAAATAAGTTTCTATATCATCCTGGCCTGGCCATGGCTTTGCCGTTTGACCAGACGGCAGGGGATGACGGTGTTGACCACCACATCGCGACCCAGCAGACGATCTTGCATGGTTTTGACAGCCTGGCGGCCAATCTCCTCGGTGAACATCCGGACGGTCGACAAGGGAGGGGACATGTAGGCAGCTGCTTCGATATCGTCAAAACTGATGATCGAAAGATCCTCAGGCACACGGATCCCGGCTTCGCGGAAGGCGCGCAAGGCCCCCATGCTCAGCGGATCGCTGCCGATCAGGAAAGCGGTCGGCAACGGACCTTTGGCCACAGCTTCCGCGGCCATCCGATGGCCCTCTGCGGCTGACCAGTTGCCGATATAGACCTGTTCGGGCTGGTAGATCCCCAGCTCTTTCAGCTTGCGTTCAAACGTCAATTCCCGAACATCACGAAAGTTCTGAATTTCCCGGGTGATGATGTTCTGGATCGAGTCAGGACCACCGATGTAGCCGATCGATCGATGGCCCAGCGCAAAGAGTTCGTCCAGACACTGTTCCGTCGCCTGTTCCAGGTCGGACCAGACTGCATCATAATCGGGATCGTGATGGTGTAAGTTATGGACAAAAACCAGATTGTCATTCTGGGCATAAATCTGGCGCAAGGGGCGCTGGTCAATCGAACCAACCACGATCAGGCCATCCAGGTCCGCAAAATCATCTGAGGACAGGTGATTGTCTATGCGCAAGGTCGTTTTCAGATCAAGCCCCAACGCCAGGCACTGTTTTTCAATACCCAAGCGGATGGAAAGATAATACGGATCGTTGACCTCATCCACTTGCGAAACGCTCATTAATAGTCCTATCTGAAACCGCTGGCCGGATTCCTGATCCTTGACCTTGCGCGTCCGGCTCGGTTTGTAACCCAGTTCGGCAGCGGCAGCGAGAATCCGCTGCCGTGTCGGTTCCGACACGGAAAAATTGGCATCGCCATTGAGCACGCGCGAAGCAGCTGCATCGGATACCTGGGCCAATTGAGCAATATCCTTGATTCTGACCATGAATCCTCCTGCCACGTGCTGGCGAAAATTTCGGGCGAAGAATATTTAGTAAATTTAGTAATGCCATTATTATAACAGCCTGGCCCTGTTTCAACAACTGACAATTGATTGGAAGATGGCGCGTCAGCTTGTGCAGGGTCGACAAATGCTATACTGGTTTTGACATGAATGAAGACCCGCCAGGAGGCTCGCCCATGACAGATCCACTCACCCTTTTGCTCCAAGTCTTGCCCATTATCCTGCTGATCGGCCTGGGCATGGTGTTGCGCCAGACGCGTTTTCTAAGGCCCGAAACAGTGGACCAGCTCAAGCAGATGGTCCTGTCGATCGGCCTGCCTGCCCTGTTGTTCCAGGCTTTTGCCACCACGTCGTTCAGCCAGTCCTACCTGGCCATCGTGGCAACCGTTTTCGCGACTTGCTTGGTCTTGCTGGGCGCTGCAATCCTCATTGTGCGCCTCCTGAAAATTGACAATCCCTTTGCACCAGCCTTGTTCACTGGCTTCGAAACCGGCATGATCGGCTATGCGCTTTACCTGGCCGTCTTCGGTCAGAGTGAGGTCTTCCGGCTGGCCATCGTCGACCTGGGCCAGGTCACCTTTGTCTTTTTCGTCCTGGTCACCTTCATCAGCCGCCAAAACGGCAATCGCCCCGGCGGCTGGCAGCTCATCCGCTCCTTCCTGCTCTCGCCGGTCATCCTGGCGATTTTGCTCGGTATCCTGGCCAGCCTGACCGGACTCGGCACCCTGCTCGAGACGTCGCGTGGCGGCCAGATGGTGGCAACTACGGTCCAGCTGCTGGGTAACCTGACCGTCCCCCTGATCACGATCGCGATCGGATTTGAACTCCACTTGGGCCGCGAGACCTTGAAGGCACCTTTGCTGGCAGCCTTGGTCCGGATCCTCGTCCTGTTTGCCCTGGCCTCCCTGATCAACAAAGTCCTGATTCGGGATCTTTTGCACCTCGAGCCACAGTTCGAGACGGCTCTGATGACTTTGTTCCTCCTCCCTCCCCCCTTCGTCATCCCCATTCTCATGCGAGAGAAGCGCCCCGAGCACCGTCAATTTGTGCTGGGCACACTCTCGATCCACATCATCCTGTCGCTAGTCGCATTCATTTTGGTGATTGGTTGATTCGAAATCTGCACATTTTTCAACCCATCTGTTTTATGAGCGGAAATATGGTTTACGGCCATCGCGGGATACGATACATTTAAACGACCCATATCAAGCGTTTCGCTTGATTTTGTCAGCCTTTGAGCTGTCATCTCCAACAGGAAACTGCAAAGACACAAGAGGTATTTTTATGTTGACGATGAAAAAGAAAATCGGCATGGACTACAAGGATATCAATCCTGGTACGACACGCGAAGACCGGATCAATTACATCAATTTCAAACTGGCTGCGATGGGTCTGCCGATCTACCGCGCCAAAGATCAAGGCACCACGGACAACACCTATTACATCGACCTGTTCGAAGACATCATCAAAGATTACAAGGAAAAGAACCGCAAGGTGGATCTGGCAGCATCGGGCATTTATCGCCGGATCAACGATTTTTTCAGCGGCTATTTCCAGGGCAGCGCAACCGTGCCGCGAGTCATTGAGGAATCGCTGACGCTCGACCATTATGGCATGGCCCGTGAAATGTCACTACCAGCGGATGGCAATGCCTTCAGCAATGGCTATGTCAACAGTTACCGGATCAAGCAGGGCATCCTGAACAATCCGAAAAGTGACCGGCGCACGACGGCTGGCTCTTTCCACGTGGTCGAAGGACCTCTGGCAATCCCGTCTGACAAGAAAGCCGTGCCCCAGGAGACGTTCGTCCGCTTATACCAGGCCGCCATCCAGCCCCCGGACGAACTGATGGGCCTGCCCTTCACGGCCAATCAAGTGCAGACTGCCAAGACCTTTGTCTCGCTCCTGACCAAACCGATCGTCTCACCCAAAGTTCCCGGGGTCCTGCCAGAACGCAGCATGGAAGTCCTTTTCATGGCACCCGGTAGTTTCGTCTCCAACCTCGATTTTATCGAGTCAATTTTCGGCAATTTCGGTGCACCGGGCAACCATCGCCATGATGCCGGCCTCGATGTCGATGCCTGGTCCGGTCATACCGGTTTCATCCTGCTGGCGCCACACCTGACCAAAATGCGCAAGATCGACCTCGGCCTGCCCCATTTTGACCAGGCAACCGAACGCCAGCGCCGGGATGGCATGTGCTATCACGACGACACGGAGCTCTACAACGACGGCCAGCCGTTCAAACTGACCTGCCGCGACAGCAGCGGGGTGGCTGTCACCCTGATTGCCGACAACTACTATGGGTATTCGAAAAAGGAAATCAAGACCCAGATCAGCTTCGCCGCCAATCTCTATGGTAATGTCGAAGAAGAGCATGCCGGGGGCACGATCGCCTACCAGTGCAAGAACCTCGGTTTCAACTACAATGCCGAGGAAGATGGCTCGGTCAAGGGCTACTTCTTTGATGACGTCATCGAGCAGTATGGTGACCTGATGGACCTGCAGGAAAACCACTACGGGATCGACAAACTCGACAAGCGGATCATATATCTGCCGGAAAACATCAAGGTCGACCTGTACAAGACCGAGATCAAATGGCAATACAGCGGCGCGACCTGCACCCTGAAGCTGCTGCCTGACCATTTCTATGTCCTGCCCAACGGCGACCGGTTCCACATTGAGCGCCATCCCGAGGCTCCGATCTGGAAGCTGGTCGGAACCGAGGCCGAGGGCACCTTCTGCCACAAGCCCTGCACCGTCTCAGGTGGCGGCAAGTCGGAAATCTCCAAGTCGATCAGCAACTCGATCATCTATGGATCCTATTATGTCGATGACCTGAACAAGGCCTTCGACCAGGTGGAAGTCATCCTCAATTACGACTACAGCCACCGCTGGAAGGAAAATCCAAATCGTGACAAGCCCTCGCGCACGATTCTCTCGCTGGACCGCACCCTCGGCTCCGTCATCAAGCTGCTGACCCCGTCAACCGCCTATACGGACGAGTTCAACACGTTCCTCGAGTCGATTCCCAACGACGTCAAATCGCTCGTCTTCATGATCAAGCGCTTTTACCAGAAATCCTGGGGCAATGACTGGCGCAAGCATTTCACCGTCGACTACATCGATGGCAAGCCTGGCCACGAGCTGAAATTCGACAATCGCACCATCCGCTCTGGCTATCTGCGCGTCGGTTATGCTCCGGATGGATCCTGGCGCATTTTCAAGCTGCGGGTCGACTTCATGCCCTGTGAAAAAATCCACATGGAAGACGACATCACGGCGTCGGTACTCGTGCCGAGCCGCCAGCTCAAGCACCTCAATCCCAATTACTCGAACGAAAGCGTCAAGTTCACAGCCAACTGTGAATATCGTTTCTTCCAGCGGCCTGATGACGCCGTGATCAAAGGCTATGACAAGCAGGCCGAAGAGGACCTGTCCTCGGACAACCTGTTTGCGACCAATTACCAGCCGCTGACCAAATCCGATGTCGAGGCGATCAAGGATGATGCGATGGGTTTTGTCGCCTATTCCGAACCGGTCCAGAAGCACATCGAGGCTTTCCTCAAGAGCGACAGCGATTATTGCGTCGTGTCGTCCGAGCCACGCCTGGTCGATGGCAAGCCGAGCAAAAACCCGCGCTACCTCGAACGCCGCTCCGATTTCACCGAACCGGTCACGATGTACCTGGCCGATATCAGCGAGCGCTTCAACCGGCGGATCCCGAAAGACCAGCCGGTCTATCATCCGGTCAATGCCGTCCTGCCTGGTCGCCGCAACAACCCGCCTGGCATGGAAAAAGGCAAGAAGATTCTGCCGCTGGCCGTCTACAATCCGATCCACTACCAGGAACTGCCCGAGCTTTTCATGGACTACATCAGCAGCCTGACCGGCAAGTCGCCCTCAACGACAGGCGCCGGTTCCGAAGGGGCCCTGACCAAGGGGCCGTTCAACATGCTGCTGCCGGTCTATGACCTCAACAGTGCCCTTATGTCCTACATCCTCGGCGGCTACAACGCCTTCTCGACCCCGGCCGGTCACATCGGCGCCAATTTGCGCGTCGACCACGACATCTCGATCATGGTGCCGGAAATCTGGGCCCGTCTCAAGGAATCCGATCGCAACCCGGCACACCTGATCGCGGAGGGCGCACTCGAAAAGGTCGAAGACTTCGAGCACAACGGCATCCTTGTCCCGGCCAGCCGTCTCGGCTACCGCATGACCGATGTCTTCTGCTACAAGTACCTGGGCAAGCTCTTTGACGAGCCTCAGGCCATTTTCAACGAAGAAATTCTCAAGCCCGAGCTGCAGAACAGGCAAGATTTTGTTGACGGGGTCCTCAACATCGCCAATGGCCACAAAAAGGCCGCCCTGGACTATTTTGAGGACAACAGCGTCGAAGAAGCCATCCCGCCGATCCGGGCCCTGCTCCACATCATGGCCTACGGCAGCTACGAAGGGCAGACCCTGAATGACGAAGCCATCCGCAACCTGTTTACAAAGGACTACGTCCTGAACAGCCCTTGGTACGCCCAGCGCCTGAGAAACAAGCAGCAGATCGAAATCAACCTGATGGCTAGAAAAATCGCCAACCTGGAGGATTTCATCGCCAACCCGATCAATGCCTCCGTCATCAGCGAATTCCACTACGATTCGCAGTTGCGCAAGGCCCGCGAAGCCCTCACCTACCTCCAGTCGGCTGACTATCTGGCAAGCCTGAAAGGAACCATCGGCGCCGAAACAATCGCCCTCGGTTGAGCCTCCTCCCACCTGCAAAAAACCGGCATCGTCGCCTGACAGCACGATGCCGGTTTTTTGTTGGCTGGACCGGGATCTCTTAACCGAACCGATACACCGTCCGGTGGACAAAACGCTCACCCGCCTGGTAGACCGGGCTGGGGAAATGCGTCTGGTGGATCGCATCCGGGAAAAACTGGGTTTCGAGGCACAGGCCACAGTTGGCGGTGTAGACGGCACCGCCTTTGCCAATGCCGTCGAGGTAGTTGCCGGTGTATAGCTGGACGCCGGGCGAAGTTGTCGCGACGGTCATCGTCCGGCCGCTCGCCGGGTCGCGGACCACGGCACAGGTGCGCAGGTCGGTCATGCGCTGATCTGCTGCGAGGACGAAATTGTGGTCGTAGCCCTTGCCATGGCGCAGCTGCTGGTCATCAGCCCGAATGTCCAGTCCGACCGGCTTGGCCGTGCGGAAATCGAACGCCGTGCCGGTGACATCCTGCAGACGGCCGTCCGGCAGCAATTTTTCGTTGACCGGCGTAAAGGCATCTGCCAACAACTGCAATTCATGGGCCAGGACTGTGCCGCTGTTATGACCTGTGATGTTGAAGTACGAGTGGTTGGTCAGGTTGATGATTGTGTCCTGGTCTGCCACGGCATCGTAGGCGATATCGACACCCTGGTCAGCAGTCAAAGTGTACGTCACGGAGCAATCGAGATTGCCCGGGTAGCCGGACTCGCCGTCCGGGCTATGATGGGAAAAACGCACGGCCGGCTCGTCACCATCGCTGAGGATCTCAAAGGACCAGACCTTGGCCTGGAAGGTGTCCGGCAGGCTGTGCAAGTTGTTCGTACCATCGTTGGCAAATAGCTCGTAGTTTTTGCCATTGAGGTCAAACGACGGCCCGCCGATCCGGTTGGCATTGCGCCCGACCGTCGAGCCATGGAACGGATTGTCCGGGCTTTCGTATCCGGCCAGCGTGTCATAGCCGAGGACCACATCGACTGCCGTGCCATCCGGGCCCGGGACATACAGGGCCTGGATCGCCGCGCCATAGGTGATCAAATGGCAGCTCAAGCCACGTGCATGGGTCAGGATCAGCTTGTCGACAACAATGCCTGTTTGGGTTGTACCGAAAGGTTCGATCGTAATGCTCATTATTTCCTCCTCCATCACTTGCCTTGGCCGTAGTACGCGTTGCTGCCGTGCTTTCTCAGGTAGTGCTTGTCGAGCAGGTGCTGGTCGACACGACCGAGTTCCGGGCGCAGGATCCGGGCGTTGAGGCCCATCATCGAGCATTCCTCGAGCACAACGGCATTGTGTACGGCATCGGCGGCGTTTTTGCCCCAGGCGAAGGGACCATGGCTGGCGACAAGGACGCCGGGCACGGCCGCAGGGCTAAGACCACGCTGCTCGAAGGTCTCGATGATCACTTTACCCGTATTGAGCTCGTAGTCGTTGGCGATTTCGGCCTCGCTCAAATTGCGGGTGCAGGGCACGTCGCCGTAGAAATAATCGGCATGGGTCGTGCCAAAGGCCGGCAGGTCGAGATAAGCCTGGGCCCAGGTCGTCGCCCAGCGCGAGTGGGTGTGGACGATGCCACCGATTTCCGGGTAGCGGCGGTAGAGTTCCAAGTGGGTCGGCGTGTCACTCGACGGCTTGTAGGTGCCCTGGCGGACATTGCCATCGAGGTCGAGAACGACCATGTGGCGTGCTCCCATCTCTTCATAGGGCACGCCGCTCGGCTTGATCACGACCAGGCCGGTTTCGCGGTCGATGCCACTGACATTGCCCCAGGTGAACGTCACCAGGTTATGGCGTGGCAAGTCCAGATTCGCTTTGAGGACGTCTTCAATCAATTGTTCCAGTTTCATGCTGATTCCCTCGATCTCGAATTTCTCGATTTATTGCAGTGATTCCACCGCGGCCCGCTCAATGCGAAGCCCCTGTTGATAGCGTGCCATAAAGTCCTTGAATCCTGCAACCTCTTTTGGCGTTGGTGCCAGAATCGAACCTGCCCGGCCGGCAAATACTCGTTGGTTCAGGAAGTCTGCCAACGTTGTGCCCGTCTGGCTGGAGATGCAATAAGCAGCCAGCAGGGCGATGCCCCAGGCTCCGCCTTCTCCGGCTGTTTCCAACACTGAAACCGGCACCCCGGTGGCCGCGGCCATGATCCGCTGACCCACTTCTTTAGTCTTGAAAAAGCCGCCATGGCCTTTGATCTCATCGACTTGGACGCCTTCGCGATCCAGCAGGATGCCCAGTCCCGTATGGAGCGCACCGAGGGCCGTCGACAGATGGACCCGCATGAAATTGCCCAGGTTGAACGCGCTGCCAGCCGAGCGGACAAACAGAGGACGGCCTTCTTCAAAGCCTGTGATGTGTTCGCCGGACAGATACCCGTAGGCCAGCAGGCCGCCGCAATCCGGGTCGCCGGCAAGTGCCAGGCCCAGGAGTGTGTCGTAGAGCTGGGGCTTGCTGACGGTAAAGCCGAGAGCCTTGACTGCTTCAGCGAACAAGCCGATCCAGGCATCATAGTCTGAGGAACAGTTGTTGGAATGGACCATCGCCACCAGATTGCCATCCGGGGTCGTGACCTGGTCGATTTCGGCGTAAGCACGTGAGAGCTCTTTTTCGAGCACGATCATGGCGAAAACCGATGTCCCGGCGGAGACATTGCCCGTACGCGGCGCGATGCTGTTGGTCGCGACCATGCCGGTACCGGCGTCGCCCTCTGGCGGGCAGAATGGAATGCCGGCCGTGAGTTTGCCGGTCGGATCGAGCAAGCGGGCACCTGCCGCGGTCAGGGTACCGGCCTTTTCCCCGGCCACCTGGACCTGAGGCAGGATGTCGCGCAACTGCCAGTGGTACTGGCGCTCTGCGACGAGCGCATCAAACTGACTGGCCATTTCGGCATTGAACGACCGGGTCGCAAGGTTGATCGGGAACATGCCGGATGCCTCGCCGACGCCCATGACTTTTTCACCGGTCAGCTGCCAGTGGACATAACCTGCCAAGGTCGTCAGGTAAACGATCCGGCCGACATGGTCTTCGCCGTTGAGGATCGCCTGGTAGAGGTGGGCGATGCTCCAGCGCTGCGGGATCGGGTAGTTGAACAGCTCGGTCAATTCCTCACTGGCCGGTCCGGTGATCGTGTTGCGCCAGGTGCGGAAAGGCACCAGCTGCTGGTCTTTCTGGTCAAAGGCAAGGTAGCCGTGCATCATGCCGCTGATCCCGATCGCGCCCGTTGTAGTCAGGTCCAGATCGTAGCGCAACTGGACATCGACTGCCAGCGCGGCAAAGCTGCTTTGCATGCCGTGCCAGACATCATCCAGACTGTAGGTCCAGATCCCGTCGACCTGGCTGTTTTCCCAGTCGAAACTGCCTGAAGCGACTGGCATCAGGTCCGGACCGGTCAGGACGCTCTTGATCCGGGTCGAACCCAGCTCGATCCCGATACTCGTCTGTCCGGCCGCGATGGCCTGGCGAATGGCTTTTTGATCCATATTTTTATCCTCCCCTGTCAGGTAAAAATCAGGCCCGGCTGCACAGAGCAGGCCGGGCCTTTTTAAAGTCTATGGAACGGACTGCAAGCACTAGCCCTTATTTCAGCTTCCAGATGATGTCGTTCCAGGTCAGTTCCTTGCGCAGTTCGTGGATGTTGGTGTGGGCGCCGATATGGATGAATTCGATCTGCATGATCTCGGCCCAGTCGCGCATTTCCTCGACGGTCAGGCTGTAGGAGAGCACGGAGTGGTGGGCACCACCAGCATACATCCAGGCTTCGGCCGATGTTTCGAGATCCGGAAGCGGTTTCCAGAGCACCGCTGCGACCGGCAGATTGGGCATGTCATGGACTTGCTCCTGGCAGACAACCTCGTTGACGATCAGTCGGAAACGGTCGCCCATGTCAATCAGGGAGGCCAGAATGGCCGGTCCGGTGGCTGCTTTGAAGGTCAGGCGGGCCGGGGGCTGGCGATCACCAATGCCGAGTGGCACGACCTTGATCTTGGCTTTTTCACCGGCCAGGGTCGGACAGACCTCGAGCATGTGGGCGCCCATGTTCATGCCATTGCCAGGTTCCATGTGGTAGGTGTAGTCTTCCATGAATGACGTGCCGGCTGTCTGGTCGGCAGCCATCAGTTTCATGATCCGGACCATGGCGGCGGTTTTCCAGTCGCCTTCACCGGCAAAACCGTAGCCTTGGCGCATCAGGTCCTGGCTGGCCAGGCCGGGCAGCTGCTTTAAGGCCTGCAGGTCTTGGAAATTGGTGTGGAAAGCGCCAAACTGGCCGTTTTGGAGGAATTTTTTGATCGCGACTTCTTCCTGGGCCTGGTAGCGGACAGCGGCCAAATCATCGGTGGCCAAGTCGTACAACTCGGTGTACTCGGCCATCTGGGCGTCGATCTCAGCCTCGGTGACTTGCTCGACTTTGGCGATGATGTCCTGAACGCCGTAGTGGTCAACTTGCCAGCCGAACAGGATGTGGGCTTCGACTTTGTCGCCTTCGGTGACGGCAACTTCGCGCATGTTGTCGCTGATCCTAAGGACACGCAGGCGGCGGCTTTCATAGGCACCGACCGCGGCGCGCATCCAGGAAGCCATGCGTGCGCGGAACTTTCCGTCTTCCCAGTAACCAGCGATCGCCTTCTGCGGGATGCGCATGCGGGTCAGGATGAAGCCGTGCTCGCGGTCGCCATGGGCCGACTGGTTGAGGTTCATGAAGTCCATGTCGATCTGGCCCCAGGGAATGTCGCGGTTGAACTGGGTGTTGACATGCAAGAGCGGCTTTTGCAGCGCCTTAAGGCCGCGGATCCACATTTTGGACGGGGAAAAGGTGTGCATCCACGTGATAATGCCGGCGCAGTCGGTGTCTTGGTTGGCAGCCTGGATGACGTCGTAGATTTCGCTGGAGTTGCGCACGACCGGTTTGAAAACGACCGTGCAGGGAATGGCAGGGTCGGCATTGAATCCATCGACCATGATCTGGGCATGTTCGGCGACCTGGTCGAGGGTCTTTTTGCCGTACAGATCCTGGCTGCCAACGACAAACCAGAAGGCGTATTTTTTCAGGGTGTTCATGGGAAGGTCCTCCTTATGGGAAATCATGACTGGATTGAAATGGAGCTTTCTTGTTCGATTCAGTGGTGATTGTCGGAAAGTTAAAATCGGGTCGCGCTTCTATCTTGTTCCTTAACTTGATGGTACAAGTTAATTTGCTAAAATGCAAGGGTTGCCGACTCAAATCATCAGATGTTTTTACAGGAATCGCGCACGACCAGTTCGGGGCGGTAGAGGATCTGGAGAGTGTCGCTGCCGCTGTCCAGCATGTCGATCATGAAGGCAGCGGCGCGACGGCCCATTTCGATTTTTGGATGGACGACCGATGTTAGCTTGACCTCTGATGCGATGGCTTTATGCGAGTCATCAAAGCCAACGACCGAAAGATCGCGCGGCACTTGCAAATCACAATCGTGGGCCGCGGTGATCACCATACTGGCGATCTGGTCGTTGTAGCAGAAGATTGCAGTCGGGCGGTTCGGCTGGCGCAGCAGGGACTTGGCCAGCAAATACGGCTGCAGGGTCTGGTTGGTCGTTTCGTATTCGACGACCAGGGCTGGATCGACTGCCACCTCATAGTGGCGCAGGGCGGATAGAAAACCTTCACGCCGCTTGATCCCCTGGATGTCGTCCTTTTTGAAAATGCCTGCGATCCGTTTGTGGCCGAGCTGGAGCAGGTATTCGGTGGCGATGAAGCCGCCGCGCTCGTCATCCAGCAGGACACTGGCACCGGGAATGTCCGGATAAGTAGAATTGACAAAAACGATCTTGATCCCTTTTTCGCGCAATTCATCAAAAAGCGGCTGGTTGATGTTGAAAAGCGCGCTGCGGGTCGGCTCGATGATCAGGCCGCAGACATCATGGGCGATGATGTTTTTGAGCAGCTGGGTCTCCTTCTCCTTATTGTTGTTGGTATTTGACAAAAGCATGGAATAACCCTCGGCTGACAGCACTTCCTCAATACCAAAGATGATGTCAGGGAAAATGTAGTCCGAGATGTAAGTGGTCATCACCGCAACAATCCGTTTCTCGTTGCGGTTTTTTGGCACGTATTTGCTGAACGTGCCGCGGCCCTGCTCCTTGTAGATCAGACCAAGGCTTGTCAGTTCGGCAAACGCCTGGCGAATCGTGTTGCGGCTGACATTGAACTGCTCCATCAGGCTGTGTTCCGATGGCAGCTTCTCGCCAAAGCCCACCACACCCTGCGTCAGCAAATTCACCACATGCTGCTTGACCATCTCATATTTCGGTTCATCGGCACGAATGATCATCTTGTCCTGTCCCCCAGCTCATCCAGACTAACCTACAGCTTGATGAGACAAGTATAGCAAAGTTTGCCGAATTTGGGACGCCGTCCCAAATTCGGCAGTTTGGCTAAACATGCAGGAATGTGCATTTGAGCAGCTCGAGACACTTGACACCAAGCGATTTTATGCACACAACTGCATATTTGCCGTATAACGGACCGGGTCCCTTTTTAGTCGCTCTGTTGTTTGGTGACGACGTCGAAGGCGACGGCACTGAGGAGGACGAGGCCTTTGATGGCTTGCTGCCAGTCGATGCCGATGCCGAGGATGGACATGCCGTTGTTGATGACGCCCATGACGAGGGCGCCGATGATGGCACCCATGACGGTGCCGACGCCGCCGGAGGCGGAGGCGCCGCCGATGAAGCAGGCGGCGATGGCGTCGAGTTCGAAGCCATTGCCGGCTTTTGGGGTGGCGGCATTGAGGCGGGCGGAGAAAACGATACCGGCGATCGCGGCCATAAAGCCCATGTTGACGAAGACGAGAAACATCATCCAGCGGGTCTTGATGCCGGACAAGCGGGCGGCTTTTTCATTACCACCGAGGGCATAGACGCGGCGGCCGAGAACGGTGCGCTCGGCAATGAAATTGTAGACAACAAAAAGGATGCCGATCAGGATCAGGACATTAGGCACGCCCTTGTAGGCGGACAGCGAGTAGCCGACAAAACCGATCAGCAGGGCGGCGATGACGATCTTGGCGATGTCGAAGGCCCAGCCAGTCTGCTTGATGTCGTATTTCTTGAGCTGGGCTCTTTTCTGGATGATGCCGAAAGCGACCAGGACGATCAGCACAGCGGTCACGACCAGGGTCAGGATGTTAAGGCCAGCGCCGCCGAAAAGATCAGGGATGTAGCCGTTGGAGATGTTTTCGTAAAGTTTCGGGAACGGGGCCATGGTCCGGCCGTTGAGGATAACCATGGTCAGGCCGCGGAACAGCAACATGCCAGCCAGCGTGACGATGAAGGGCGGGATGCGGACATAGGCGATGAACACGCCATGGAACATCCCGATCAGGACACCGGCGACCAGGACAGTCAGGATCGTCGGCACGGCGCTGATTTTCAGCTGGACCGTCATGTAGCCGGCAATGGCGCCGATGATGGCAACGATCGAGCCAACCGACAGGTCAACGTAGCCGGTGATGATGACAAACATCATGCCCATGGACAGAACCAGGACATAGGAGTTTTGCAGGATCAGGTTGGTGACGTTCTGCGGCTGCAGGAGAACACCTTTGGTCATGATCTGGAAAAAGACGATAATCACAAACAGAGCCACAAACATGGCGTACTGTTTCAGGTTTTGCTTGATCAGCTTCTGGACTTGTTCCATTAGCTTGCCCTCCCGCGACTGCTTAAAATTGCTTTCATAATGATTTCCTGAGAAGCTTCCCCAGCTTTCAATTCGGCACACATGCGGCCTTCGTCCATGACATAGATCCGGTCGCACATGCCGAGAATTTCCGGCATTTCGGACGAGATAAAAATGACTGCCTTGCCGGCGGCTGCTAACTCATTGATGATACCATAGATCTCGTATTTGGCTCCGACGTCGATCCCCCGGGTTGGCTCGTCAAGAATCAGGACATCGGGCTGGGAAAAGATCCATTTGGACAGGACGACTTTTTGCTGGTTGCCGCCGGACAAATTGACCGTTTTCTGGAAAATGCCTGGTGTCTTGATCGAAAAACGCTTGCAGTACTCGTGGGCAACACTGATTTCTTTGTTGTCATCGAGCACGCCACCTTTGGAAACATCGTCGAGGTTGGCCAGGGTGACATTGAACTTGATATCGTTGGCCAGAACCAGGCCGTAGTTTTTACGGTCTTCTGACACATAGGCAATACCGTGGCTGATCGCTTTGTCGACACTGGAAGTGTCGATCGTTTTGCCACTTTTGACGACCTTGCCACTGATGCGCTTACCATAGGAATGTCCGAAAACGCCCATGGCGAGCTCAGTGCGGCCCGCGCCCATCAGGCCGGCGATCCCAACGATTTCGCCGGCGCGGACGTTGAGGCTGACCCGGTCACTAACCTTTCGTTCTTCGTTGAGCGGATGGTAAGCCGTCCAATCCTGAACTTCGAAAATGACATCGCCGATTTTCGGCGTGCGGGCCGGGAAACGGTGGGTCATGTCGCGGCCAACCATACCGCGAATGATCCGGTCTTCGCTGATGTCATCTTCCTGGACATTGAGGGTTTCAATGACCGCACCATCCCGGATGATCGTGATGACATTGGCGACTTTGACGACTTCGTTCAATTTATGCGAGATTAAAACCGAAGAAATCCCTTGCTTCTTGAGATCGAGCAGCAATTTCAACAGGTTGTCGCTGTCTGTTTCATTGAGGGCTGCGGTCGGTTCGTCGAGGATCAGGACCTTGACATCTTTGGAAAGAGCTTTGGCGATTTCGACCAGCTGCTGCTTGCCGACGCCGATGTCCTTGATCAAGGTGTTGGGGTGCTCGTCCAGGCCAACCGTCTGGAGCAGCTGACGAGTTTTGGCAATGGTCGTGTTCCAGTTGATGATGCCGCCACGGGCGGTTTCGTTGCCGAGAAAAATGTTCTCGGCGATCGACAGGTAAGGAACCAGGGCCAGTTCCTGATGGATGATGACAATGCCTTTTTCTTCGCTCTGCTTGATATCGCGGAACTGGCATTCCACACCCTCATAGAGAATCTGGCCTTCATACGTGCCGTGCGGATAAACACCGCTTAAGACTTTCATCAGGGTTGACTTTCCGGCACCATTTTCACCGACCAGGGCATGGATCTCATCGCTTTTGATCTCAAACGAGACATCGCTCAGCGCCTTGACGCCGGGGAAAGTCTTGGTGATATTTTTCATTTCGAGGACTGTCTTGGACATCGAGTGACCACTCCTTTTTATACCGACAGGTGGTGGCGGGATGACCCGCCACCACTTCACACGAGGAGTCGGTAGCTTTTCTTACTTGAGATCGGCTTCGGTGTAGTAACCCGAATCAATCAGGGCTGCCTGGTAGTTGGTGATGTCGACGGCAACCGGTTCGAGCAGGTAGGACGGAACCACCTTCACACCATTGTCATAGGTCTTGGTGTCATTGACTTCTGGCTCGGTACCTTTGAGAACGGCGTCAATCATGGAAGCAGCCTTCTTGGCCAGTTCACGGGTGTCTTTGAAAATGGTGGAGTACTGCTCGCCAGCGATGATCGACTTGACGGAAGGGGCTTCCGCATCCTGGCCGGAAACCAGCGGGCGCTTGCCGGAACCGAAGTAACCAGCACTCTTCAGGGCAGAGATGATACCGATTGAGATGCCGTCGTATGGAGACAGGACTGCATCGACTGTGACGTCTTTGGAATAGGTGGAAGTCAGGATATTGTCCATGCGTGCCTGGGCGGTGGCACCATCCCAACGCAAGGTGGCAACCTGGTCAAACTCGGTCTGGCCGCTCTTGACAACAAGGACACCGGCATCGATGTAAGGCTGCAGAACAGACATGGCGCCATCAAAGAAGAAATAGGCATTATTGTCGTCCGGGGAACCGGCAAACAGTTCGATGTTGAAGGGGCCTTTTTCGCCAGCGTCGAGCTTGAGGCCCTTGACGAGGGTGGTGGCCTGCTGGACACCGACTTTGAAATTGTCAAAGGTGGCATAGTAGCTGACGAATTCACTGCCGCGGATCAAGCGGTCATAGGCGACGACCGGGATGCCTGCTTCGTTGGCCTTGGTCAGGACTTGGCCGAGCGCTTCACCATCGATCGCAGCGATGACAAGAGCATTGGCGCCGGTGGTGATCATGTTTTCAATCTGAGAGACCTGGTTTTCGATAACATCTTCAGCGTACTGCAGGTCCGTCTCATAACCGAGGCTCTGCAAAACTTTGACCATGTTGTCGCCGTCGGCGATCCAGCGGGCGGAGGATTTGGTCGGCATGGCGATGCCGACTTTGAGGGTTTTACCAGCAGCGGCAGCAGTGGTGGATTCGGAGCCAGCAGCAGTGGTTGCGGCAGGAGCGGCGGTGGTGGCAGCTGAACCGCAGCCGGCGGCGAGCACAGCAACACCGAGTGCGAGGACCAGGAACAGGGCGATGAGCTTGTTAGACCTTTTCATGTTTTCCTCCTTGATATTTCCAAATCTGGATTGGAACCAATTAGCACTTTGCGATCACAAACTTTTGTTTTAGTCTTTCGTTTGCTTTCGTTTAGTGTAATTTGACTATACAACATGTCGGTACAACTGGCAATATCTTAAATATAGCCAAATATATTCGCCCGTATTTAGTGCATTTGTACAATGACCTATTCAAACGTTTCTTCATTTGCATTCGGATCTTTATGATTGCTTGCTAAAAGGAAGTCGATATAATGGAAAGCAAAGCCCCCGAAAACCACTGCAGACTGGAGAGATCATGTTTGCTGCTGAACGCCTGAGAATCATCCGCAGCTATGTCCTGGAAAAGAAAAAAGCCAGCGTGGCGGAAATCAGCCGGATGCTCGGTGTTTCCGAGGTCACGATCCGGCGCGATCTGGAAGCCCTCGACGAAGAAGGCTTCCTGATCCGCACCCACGGCGGCGCCATCCTCAGTGGTGAAGACAATCTCGACGCCCTGCCCTCCGCTGGTGAGGCCGATGCTGAGCGCGAGCAGCGCAGCGAAATCAGCGAGATCGCGATCTACCTGATCAACGATGGCGATACCCTGCTCCTGTCGCCAGGCAAGACCAACCTGGCCATCGCCCGCCGCCTGCAGCGCAAGAAGAACCTGGTCGTCCTGACCAATGACCTCGCGATCGCCAGCGAACTGGCCTCGCATCCTTCTGCCCGGGTGATCGTCCCAGGCGGCGACCTGGATTCGCTGACCCAGTCCCTCAACGGACCCCTGACCATCCACGGTCTGCGCCAGTACTATGTGGCTAAAGCCTTCATCGAGGTCGATGGCATCCATCTGCAACGCGGTTTTACGATCAAATACCCGATCCAGCTGGAAGTCTTCCAGGAAATGATGCAGATGTCGCAGGAGCGGATTTTTGTCGGCACGCCTTCAGTGTTCAACCAGATTTCGTTCTCCCAGGTCGGACCGCTGTCCAGCGCCACGGCCGTGGTGACTCACCCGGCCGTTCCCGACGAATACAAGCGCCAGCTGTTTGAGAGCAACATCACGTTGTATGCCTCTTTCACCGCCTATAACCAAGCTGGAAGGACCGGTAACCTGCGGCGATGAACGGGGTGCAGCCGGCTGATTTGCTTCCAGTGCGCCTGGAACTGAAAAACCTCTGTGTCGAGGTCTCTGATACCTTCCGCCTCGAAGGCATCCATCTGTCCCTGATTCCAGGACATGTCCACATCCTGATGGGTGAAAACGGCTCCGGCAAATCCTCCCTGATCCATGCGATCGCCGGCAATCTCAAGGCTTGTAGTGGCCAGATCCTGTTCGAAGGCCAGCCCGTCCAATTCAACTCTCCGGCTGATGCCAAGGCACTCGGGATCGCTACGGCCTACCAGAATGCCAACCTGTTTCACAATCTGACTGTCGCCGAAAACATCTATGTGGAACGTTTGCCAATACAGTCCGGTGGCTTCAAGGCGATCGACTGGCCCAGACTCTATGCCGACACCGACCGGTTGCTGGCGCGACTCGGTTTCGCGATCCCTGCGCACAAACGCGTTGGCCAGCTCAATGTGGCCGAGTGCCACCTGGTCGAAATCGCCAAAGCCTATGTCGCCGGCGCCAAAGTGATCATTTTCGACGAGCCGACCGCTGCCCTGACCGACCGCGAAGTCGCGATCTTGTTTGGCATGATCCGAGAATTCCAGCAAAGCGGAGCCGCCGTCCTCTATGTCACGCACCGGATGAATGAACTGCGCCAGATCGGCGACGAGCTGACCATCCTGCGCGATGGTAAAGTGACCTATTCCGGCAATGTGCATGATCTCGACTCGACGCAGATCGTCCATGAAATGAGCGGCCTGTCGTTTCGCGAGCGCTATCCAAAGCTCAAGATCGCCCCGGGCGAGGAGGTGCTGCGGGTCGAAAACCTCTCCTTCCAAAGCGTCCTGAACAACATCCAGTTCAACCTGCGCCAGCGCGAAATCCTCGGCATCACCGGCCTGGTCGGATCTGGCCGGACGATGATCGCCAAATGCATTTACGGCGCCATGCGCCCGGACAGCCTCAAGCTCTTCCTCAACGGCAAGCCGGTCCAGTTCCGCTCGCCAGCCGACGCGATCAACCACGGCATCGGATATGTCAGTGAAGACCGCTACCTGGAAGGCCTTTTCCCACGCGCTTCGATCCCCTTCAACATCACCTCACCCGATTTCGCCCTTGCCGAGGCCAATCCCGTGATCAACCGGGCCAAGGAGAGCCTGACGGCCCATAAATTTGTCCAGAAACTCCTGATCCACACCCGCTCGATCTTCAGCCGCATCGCCGAGCTGTCCGGCGGCAACCAGCAGAAAGTCCTCCTGGCCAAGTGGATCTATTCCCGTTCCGACATCCTGATCCTCGACGAACCCACCCGCGGCATCGACGTCGCCTCAAAAGTCGACCTCTACAACATCCTTAACGAAATGCTGCGCCGCGACGTCTCCATCATCCTCGTCTCCTCCGACATCGACGAAATCGTCGGCCTGTGCGACCGCATCCTCGTCCTCTACGGCGGCGAAATCGCCGCCATCATCCCCCGCGACCAAGCTACCCGCGAAAAAGTCATGTTCTACTCCACCGGCGGCCACCGAAACTGAAAAGGGACCGGGTCTCTTTTTCGACTTTCGATATCGGTTTTCGATATCGGTTTGCAAAATCGGGACCGGGTCTCTTTTTTTCCAAACCTCAAAAATCTTTCAATTTCCTGCATTTTGTTTTTATTATAGTTTTTTGATTGAAACGTCAATTTAGCTATGCTATTTTGTCCTTACCTGTGTTTGTTTGGTGTTATTTCACAAAGAAAGGGGCTGGATGGCATGACGATTCATCAGAAAATTTTCAGTTATATTTTCTCGATGATCCTCGTTTTGTTCATCGCGATCAGCCTGGCTGTGTACCTGTTGTTCTACCGCACGTTTTTTGAAAACGAAGTCCGCAACATCATCAACAACCAGGACAATGTCACGGAGAATGTCAGGTTCATTCTGGAACAGATCGAGGGGGCTGCGACGATGATTGCGGCCAATCCCAACATTGCGGCTGAAGTCGACTTAGCCGCTTCCGATTACCAGCCTTTTGGCACCAGCGATCAAGTCCATCACATTGCGACTCTTGAAAACACTGCCAACATTCTGGAGGCCATCAATGGCATCCACATCGTCACTTCCAAAGGCGAGTTTTTCTCCAGCAATGCAGCGATCGACGCTTCGCAGACCAGCCGTCTGCGCGATTTGTACAGTGCCCAGGTCCTCAACCCCGGTGAAACGTACACGGGCCTGCAGGCTCTGACGCTGTCAACCGGCTACACCTTTTCCGCGATCTCCTATGTACGGCCGATCTACAATTACCATGACGAATACAGCCTGGCTGTCCTGATTATTGACATCGATTACGTCATGCTGCGCGAGGTCCTGACCGCCGCCGCGATCAAGAACCACGAGTGGGTTCTTCTGGTCGACCGCAGCGGCAACACAATTTTCACCTACCCCTACAACACCATTCTTGATCCCATCCTGGTCGAAAACCCCGATCTGCTCCAAAGCAACAAGACATTGATCGAAAAGAAGGTTTTCGGCCGTGACATGATCGTTTCGTCCAGTGACATCGCTACCCCTTCATGGAGCATGGTCCGGCTGATTCCCCTGACGGACATCCGCGAGCAAATCAATTCGATCGAAATGAGCCTCGCCCTGATCATCCTGCTCTACATTCTGATAGCGCTGCTGTCGTCCTATTACATCTCGAAAATTTTCATCCGGCCGATCCGGGAAATGTACGAAAAATTCCAGGCTGTCGAGCGTGGTGATCTATCAGTCCGGATCATCAACCGGCGCAAGGATGAATTTGGCCATCTCGGCCACTCGTTCAACGCCATGGTCGAGCAGATCGACTTGCTGCTCAAGCAGCAGCTTCATGAGCAGCAACAAAAAAGTGACTTGGAATTCGAGATTCTCCAGGCCCAGATCAACCCGCATTTCCTCTATAACACACTCGACTCGATCAAATGGCTGGCTGCAATCCAGAACGCCAATAACATCGGTGAGCTGACGACTGCCCTGATCAACTTGCTCAAATACAACATTTCGGTCAAAAAAGCCGTGGTCTTGCTGGAGGATGAAATCAAAAGCCTGAACCACTACATTGTGGTCCAGAAATACCGCTATGGGGATACGTTTGATGCCAGATTCGCATTGGATCCTGATACGTTCCAATGCGAAGTCCTGCATTTCATGCTGCAGCCAATCGTGGAAAATGCGATCATTCATGGTTTTGAAGACATCTCACACACCGGGCTGATCATCATCTCGTCCAAGAAAGAAGGCCATGATCTGGTGATATCGGTCCAAGACAATGGCATCGGCATCGAAGCAGACCGCATCGCCGATCTTGAGAACAATCCTGCTGACAAATTCAACGGTATCGGTATGTCCAACATCCATAACCGCATCCAGCTGCACTACGGCAAAGCCTACGGATTATCCATCGCCAGCCAGATCGGCCAAGGAACGACCGTCATGATCCGGCTGCCCTACCAGCCCAAGCAAACGAACTGAGGTAATACATGATCAAGGTTTTAATCGCAGATGATGAACTGGTTGTCAGGATCGGCTTGAAAACGACCATTGACTGGGAAGCTAACGGCTTCACCATTGTCGGGGAAGCTGTCAATGGCAAAGATGCGGTTGAGCTTTTCCACAAGCTCAAGCCAGATATCCTCGTCACCGACATCAAAATGCCGATCATGGACGGTCTCGAGGTGATCCGGCAGCTGAAATCCGAGCACTGCCTGTTCAAGGCGCTGATTCTCAGTCATTACGACGATTTTGACTTTGCCAGGAAAGCCATCAACCTGGGCGCTTCGGATTACATTTTGAAAACTGAACTGACTGAGCAGAAATTACTCGCCTCGCTTAGCCAACTGGCTGAGCAGCTCGCCGAAGAACGCCAACTCGAGCCTGTCCAGCCGTCACTGCCAGAAGATAGCACGCCTGTTGTGACCAACGCGCAAAGAGTCCGGTTCTTGCGCAAGATCCTCGAAGGCGAGCTGAACCAGGACAATCTGCCTGCCTTTCTGGAGCAACGGACACCGCTGTTCGACCTCCCCTGCTTTGTTATCGCCTGCCTGAATGTTGAAAAACAGGCTGATTCCAGCCAGGATATCGAAAGCAGCCAGTTCCACCAGGCCCTGGATAATCTATCGGCCAACCTGATCGGCCGCAAAGGCTGGAACCATACCCTCGTGCAGACTGTCAGCAATACCTACTATCTGGTCAATTTGCCTTGCGACGAGGCGCAGTCCGATACCACCCTGGCCGAAGTCTTCGAAAGCCTCAAGCGCAACATCGAGCAATTCCTCAATGTGCAGCTAAGCCTGGGTGTCAGCCAGCCGACCAGCCAAATGGCACTCCTCCCCAGACTCGTGAACCAGGCTAAAACCGCCTGGCTATCCTGCTATTTCGAGCCGGTGAATTCAGTCCGGCTGGCCGGTCCCGTGGTTCCATCACCCGTGCAGATTTGCCCGGCCCTGGACACCGATTTCATTCGCAAAAGCATTGCCCTGCACGATATCGAGCCCGTGCTGGAACACATCGACACCGTATTTGACGCCCTCAAGGAAGCCAACACCTTCGACTATGTGCGCGAAGTGTTCAATGACGCCATCAGCCTGGCCAAAATGATTGTCTCCGAACGCAAACTGACGAATGCAACCACCCTCAATGACGAGCGTTTCAGTTATCGCAATTTTGACCGGCTGGCAAAATTCGATGAGGTCCGCAAATACATTCTCGATCTTTATACTCAAATCAATGTCGGGGACAATGCCGAAAAATCCGAGACCTATTCTTATGGCATCACACGTTGCATCAAATTCATCAAGCACAACTATCAAAATCCGATCTCACTGAGCGATGCAGCCGATTATGTCGGGATCAGCAAGTGTTACCTCAGCCTGTTGTTCCGCCAGGAAACCGGCGTCAATTTTTCCAACTGGCTGGCCAATTACCGGATCGAGAAAGCCAAAAAGCTGCTTTCTGAAACCAATATGAAGATCTATGAAGTCGCTGAAATGGTTGGTTTTGAAAATCCTTATTACTTCAGCAAGGTGTTCAAGGAAATGACTGGGGAATCCTGCAAGGATTTCAAGACCAAAGGGGCAGCCCGATCCGCTCACTAAACCAGGTCCACACATTGAACCAGGGCATCCAAAAAAGCCACTCCATCGAGCGGCTTAAGATCAAACAGTTATCTTATTCTGAATCAACTGCTGTTCAAGCACCTGAATGGCCTCAGCCACACCATTTTCGTTGTTGTTGGCCACAACAAATTGCGCCAATCGCTTCAGTTCGTCACAGGCATTGCCCACAGCAAAAGAATAGCCACTTTCGCCGACCATCGGAATGTCATTGAAGTTGTCGCCAATCACTGCGGTCTGCACCCTCGTGATGCCAAACATTTTCTGCAGTACCCGCACGGCTTCTCCTTTGGACGCTTTTCTGTCCAGAATGTCAAGGAAGGTCTCCTCGGAAAATGCCAAGTGCCAGGAATCATCGAGGATTGCCAGCAAGTACTGGTTCACACGCTGGAGCACGGTGTTGTCATCCGCCAGGCAGATTTTACACCACGGCCGCGGGATATCTTCCAAGGCATACGCATCATTCAGGATCACTTCTTTGGTCGCATGCCATCGCACTGTGTCATTGATGCGGTAAGGATAGACAGCCCGGTCGGTGAAAATTTCAATGCCCAGCGAGGGAAACTCCCTGGCCAGATCCAGGATCAATCCAGATGCCATCCGGTCATCCAGCCGGCTCTCCCAGATCGCGGTCTGGTCCTTTTCATACAATCGACTGATGATCGCTCCATTGACCGAAATGACCGGCATGTTGATCGGAATGGCGGACCGGATCGCGTTCATGGCAGCCAAAGTCCGGCCTGATGCAACCGTGAATTTTCCACCCAGCTCGATGAATCGCCGGATGGCCTGGATGTTTTCCGATGATAGCTGGTTGTTGGAGTCAAGCAGGGTTCCATCGATATCGCAGACCAATAGCACGCCTGCAAACACATATTCTGTCATGCTCTTTACCCGCCTGGTTAAAATGAAGAGGAGGAAGGGGGCTGGACTTGCCCTGCTCTGAGCTGTCCCAGCCCCCTGAAAAAGTGTGTTCAGGCCAGAAGACCCAGCATCGAGTCCGATAGACTTTGCAAAATCAGGTTGCAGGAGGTGGCGCCGGCATCGAGCACGCCGCGGGAGCGTTCGCCGAGGCGACTGGCGCGGCCGATCTTGGCCACCAGGTCGCGGGTCGATTCCTTGCCGGCTTCGGCCGCGGCTTTCAGGTCAGCCAGAGCCTCGGTAAAGGTCTTGCCATCCTCCAGCGCGACATTGAACGATTCCTGGGCTGGAATCAGGGTGTCCATCAGAGTCTTGTCGCCGACCTTGGCATTGCCCAGGCTGTTGATACCAGCGATCGCAGCCTTGAGCATGCTCGCAAAGGTCTGGGCATCGATCTCGTCTTTGCCATCGCATTGTTTGGACATTTCAATGAAAAAGGTGCCATAGAGTGGGCCCATCGAGCCACCGATTTCCATCAGCAGCACGCGGCCGAGGGTCTTCAATGCTTTGGCCAGCGGAATGTCGGTTTCAGCACCAAGGCGCTCCTCGGTCATCGTAAAACCCTTGTTCATGTTGATGCCGTGGTCGCCGTCGCCGATCAGGCCGTCGATCTCGCTCAGGTACTCCTTGTTGGCCTGGATCGTCTTGATCACGCTGCGGACAATGTCACCACCCGCGGTCGATTTGAAACTGTTGCTCATGTTCTTTTCCCCCTGCCTTAGTACTTGAATTGCTTCAGGCCCATGCAGTCGGCCTCGTCATCGATCAGTTCCTTGAGTTCGTCGTCCATTTTGGTGATGGTCAGGGTCGCACCCATCATTTCCAGCGAGGTGAAATAGTTGCCGACATAGGAGCGGTGCACCTTGATGCCCTTCTCAGCCAGGATCTCCTCGATCTTGTTGTAGAGGATGTACAATTCCATCACCGGTGTGGCGCCGAGGCCGGAGACCAGCACGGTCACTTCGTCACCAGCGACAAACGGGTAGTCCGGCAGGATGATGTCGAGCATCATCCGGGCCATTTCATCGGCTGATTTCAGCTCGGTGACCTGGATGCCCGGTTCGCCATGGTGGCCGATGCCCAGTTCCATGGTGCCTTCTTCAATCTTGAAGTTCGGGTGGCTGACGGCGGCGATCGTGCAGGGGGTCAGACCGATACCGACGCTCCGGGTGTTGTCGATCGCCTTCTGGGCAGCAGCGATGACTTCATCGAGTGAACCGCCGCGGGCCGCTTTGGCGCCACCGACTTTCCACATGATGACTTCACCGGCCACACCGCGGCGGCGATGGCGTTCGGTCTTCGGCGCGGAGGCGACGTCGTCGTTAGCGACGACGGTCTTGACCGTGATGCCGTCATCAGCGGCCAGTTCGACACACATTTTGACGTTCATGTTGTCACCGGCGTAGTTGCCATACAGACAGGCCACTCCTTTGCCGCTGTCAGCAATGACGCAGGCATCGTAGAAAGCCTTGGCGGTCGGTGAGGAGAAAACTTCGCCCACGGCCACAGCGTCGACCATGTTGCGGCCGACATAGCCGATGAAGGCGGGCTTGTGGCCGGAGCCACCACCAGTCACGACGCCGACTTTGCCGGGGACGGGGGCGTGCTTGTATTTGACCGTGCGGGGATTATTCGTCGGAGCAACGATGTCGCTGTGGGCCTTGAGAAAGCCCTTGAGCATATCTTCGACAACCATGTCGGGATTGTTGTAAATTCTCTGCATAAGAGTCACCTCGTTTGATTCGTGTTGACTGGGTATTCAATTGGCATGCATCCGTTCAAAGGTCACCACTCAGCCGCAGCTGCCGTAGAACCGGTGTTCGTATTCGTTGATCTTGTCGACTTTCTCCGCCGAGCCGCCGCCTTCGAATTCACAGCCAAGCCAGACGTCTAAAAGCTCGACCGCCAGCTTTTCGCCGATGACGCGTGAACCAAACGTCAGGACTTGGCAGTCGTTGCTGCGGCGCGAACGCTGGACCGAGAACAGGTCATGACCAACCGCGGCCCGGATGCCCGGCACCTTGTTGGCCGTGATCGCCATGCCGATTCCCGTACCACAGACCAGAACACCACGATCATTCTTGCCACTCGTGATCGACTCGCAGACCTTGACCGCAATGTCCGGGTACAGCACCGGCGTCTCATCGTAGACCCCGTAGTCGTCCACTTCATGACCCTTGCTGACCAAAAATTTCTTCAAAGCCTCTTTCAAGGCAAAGGCCGCTTCATCACAGCCAATCGCAATTTTCATACAGAATCCTTTCATTTGCCAAAAAACGGACCGGGTCCCTTTTTTGGCACACCAGCCCAGACCTCCCCCGCCGCACCGGTCGGCAGGGGATGTCGGGTGTCTCATCAACAGGGGGTACCCTGAGATCAGTGTGTCTTTTTGTTGCGGTTTCTAGCCGCGGCTGTTTGTGTGTTTTATGAGCTGGAGGCTCAGGGAACGAGGACGACTTTGAGGGATCCGTCGCCGCGGCCGGCCATGTCAAAGGCTTTCTCCCATTCGTCGAGGGCGAATTTGTGGGTGACGACGCCTTCGGTTGCGAGCTTGCCTTCGGTGATCCAGTCGATGACGGGCTGGAAGCAGTAGGGGCTGAGGTGGGCGCCGAGCAGGTCAAGTTCCTTGCGGTCGCCGATGATGCTCCAGTCGACGGTCGTCGGGGCGCCAAACACGGAGAACTCGACAAAACGGCCGAGCTTGCGGATCGCGGACAGTCCCTGGATGACACTGGAAGGATGGCCCGTTGCTTCAATGTAGACATCGCAGCCGTAGCCGTCGGTCATATCCATCACGGCCTTGACCGCATCGGTCTTGCCGGGGTTGATCACCACATCGGCACCAAATTTCTTGGCGAGCTCGAGGCGGTCGTCCTTCATGTCCATGACCACAAGTTTTTTCGGATTTTTCATGCGCAGATACGTGATCATGCCCAGGCCGAGCGTGCCAGCGCCGGAGACAACAACGACATCTTCATTTGAGACATTGCCGCGGTCGACCGCGTGCTTGGAGCAGGCATAGGGCTCGATCAGGGCCGCTTTTTCGACCGGCAGGGATTTGTCGACCTTATAGATCAGGGCACCCTTGGGCAGCTTCATGTATTCAGCCATGCCGCCATTGACTTCTTTTTGGAAGCCATAGATGTCGTGCTTCTGGCACATCCAGTAATGGCCATCTTTACAGAATTTGCACTCCCAGCAAGGAACGATCTGGTCGGAGACGACGCGGTCACCGATGGCGATGTCACCCTTGAAATTGGGGCCGATGGCGACGACTTCGCCATAGAATTCATGGCCAGGGATGAAAGGCGTGCGCACCCAGGACGGCTGGACTTCGTCGCCCCAGAACATGGCCGCACCGTGGTGCGCCTTGGCGTCGCCGGCACAAATGCCACAGGCTTCGACTTTGATCAGGACGTCCCCTTCACCGAGCTCCGGCACCGGATATGCGGTTTCGAGCTTATATTCGGTCTGGCTGTATGCAACGAGGGCTTTCATGGTTTTCGGAATCGACATGGTTCTTTCCTCCTGATAAATATTTCGGATTAATTTGCTTTGGGAAACCAGGGAATCAGGCGCGGATTTTGTCACCCGTCTCGATGTCAAAGATGTGGGTCTTGTCTTCCCGAACTTTGAGCCGGATCACATCACCTTGCTTGTAAAGGGTCTCGTCACTGGTGATCAAGGTCAGATACTCTTCGCCAATGCGGATGCCGATGCGCTTCTCATCGCCCAAGTTTTCAAAAACGGCAATTTTGACTGGGGAGCCGTCATCTGCGATCAGCAAGTCATTGGGGCGGATACCAAGTGTCACATGCATGCCTGTTTTGAGGACTTTTGTGTACTTTGGCGGCACAGCAATCTTGACTGAGCTTTCCGGGAAGGAGAAATACAGGATATTGTCTTCTTCCGTAATCGTGACTTTGTTCAGGTTCATCGGTGGTTCACCGATGAATCCGGCGACGAAGACATTGACCGGGTCATCATAGACCTCGTACGGTGTGCCGAACTGTTGCAGCAGGCCGTCCTTCATGATGCAAATCTTATCAGCCAGGGACATGGCTTCAAGTTGGTCATGGGTGACGATGATTGTCGTGCAGCCGACTTCCTTGTGCAGACGTTTGAGCTCGGTGCGCAGGATCTGGCGCATTTTGCCGTCGAGATGTGACAGCGGTTCGTCCAGCAAGAGCAGCTTGGGGCGGCGGACCAGGGCACGGGTGATGTTGACGCGTTGTTTCTGGCCACCGCTCAGGGCAGCGGGCTTCATGTCCAGGAGTTCTTCGACTTTCATCAGCGGCGCAATCCGCATGACTTCCTTCTTGATGTCCGCTTCGCTCATTTTCTTGGCACGCAGATTGAAGGCAATGTTGTCATAGACGGTTAGCGGCGGATAGAGGGCATAGTCTTCGAACGCCAGGCCAATGCCACGGTCCTTGGGATGCAAGTGGTTAATCAGGGTGTCATCGATGTAGATTTCTCCGGCGGTGATTTCCTCAAGTCCGGCAACCATGCGCAAGGTCGTGGTCTTGCCGCAGCCCGAAGGACCGAGGATTCCGACAAACTCGCCATCCGAACAGGTGATCGTCAGGTCGTTGACGGCAAAATTGTCTGCGACTTTGCCACCCTTCCCTTTTTTGCGGTCATCGTACCGCTTGAAGACATTTTTCAAAATCAGCTTGGCCATTTATTTCACCGCCTTCGTGTACTGTGCCTGGTTGTGGCGCACAACCAGTTCGTGACTTTCCGCATCGAAGAACATGGCATTTTTCATGTTGATCGAGACGAAAATGTCGGAATCCATTTCGGCATTGAGGTCAGGCGGGGATACGGTCCGCAGGATGGAGTCGTTGACATCGACATTGAGAACGGCCTTGTTGCCGATCGGTTCGATCGAATAGACCTGGCCATGGATATCATGCTCCGTTTGGCGCTCAAAGCTGTAGCTGAGGTCGATCGCCCGCAGGCCGATGTGGAACTGGGTTTTCCCGGTTGCCACGAGGGCGTCATAGACATCTTCCGGAATGTCGAAGGATTTGATCTGGTTTAATAGCCGGACACCTTTGTTGCCACCATCGAGGACAAATTCAGCATCAATGATGTTGATTTCCGGTTCACCGAAGAGGCGGGCAACAAATTCATTGACTGGGGTGTAGTACATTTCATCGCCCGTGCCGAGCTGCTCAATCTGGCCGTTGTTGATGACCGCGATCCGGTCGCCCAAGCTTAGGGCTTCCATATAGTCATGCGTGACATAGATGGTCGTCGTGTTGAAATTGGCCTGCATTTCCTTGAGCTCGGCGCGCATGAAGTGGCGCAGCTTGGCATCGAGGTGAGCCAGCGGTTCGTCCATCAGGAAGACTTTCGGTTCGCGGACCAGGCAGCGGCCGAGGGCAACGCGCTGGCGCTGGCCATTGCTCATGCGGGCCGGCAGACGGTCCATCAGGTGGTCAATCTTCATCAAGGCCGCCACTTTCATAACCCGGTCTTTGATATAGTCCTCGTCCTTTTTGTACAGAGGACTGCGCATGGGCGAGGCGATGTTGTCGTAGGCCGTGATGTGCGGGTAGAGGGCATAGTTTTCGAAAACCATCGAGACATTGCGCTGGGCGGGTTCGACCAGGTTCACGATTTCACCGTCGAATTTGACCAGGCCTTTTTCTGGCAGTTCTATGCCGGCGATCGTTTTCAGGATGGTGGTCTTGCCGGCACCAGCCGGCCCGAAGAGGACGAAGAATTCTTTGTCATGCACTTGGAGGGAAATGTCATTCAAAGCTTTTTTCTTGCCAAAGCTTTTCGTGACGTTTTTCAGTTCGATGTTTGCCATGGTGACACTCCTTAACCTTTGACTGCGCCGAAGCTCAGGCCACGGACGAGGTGTTTCTGGATCAGCAGAGCCAAGATGACTTCAGGCAGGGCCGCAATGGTCGCAGCAACTGCCATCTGGCCGTAATGGACGGTGTCAGAGGCAATGTAGCGCAGGGAGGCCACGGTGACGGTCTGGATATTGAATCCAGACAGCTGCAGGGAGAAGGTAAAGCTGTTCCAGGCGAAGATGAAAGCCAGGAGGGCTGAGGCGACAAGCCCGGGTTTGATCAAGGGCAGCAGGATCTTCCAGAAGACGGAGTACCAGGGGTAGCCATCCAGCTCGGCGGCCTGTTCGACTTCGACCGAGATATCTTCGAAATAGCCACGGACAACCCAGATCAGAAGCGGCATGGTGATCAGCTGGTAAACCCAGATCAGGCCGAGGTAGGTGTCATACAGGTGCAGTTTCTGGTAGATCATGAACAAGGGCAGGATGACCAGGATTTCCGGGGCAAATTTGAACGACAGGATCGTGAAGGCCAAGTCTTCCTTATATTTGAAGTTGAAGCGGGCCAGGGCATAGGCTGCCGGCACACCGGCGAGGACCGAGACCAGGACGGCACCGCCACTGACGATCACGTTGTCGATAAAAGTCTTGATGTAGTCTGTTCCGATCAGGACGGCCTTGTAGTTTTCCAGCGTCGGCGTGAAGAAAAAGGTCGTGTTGAACATCTGCAGGTCGCTTTTGAACGTGATCAGGGCCATCCAGAACAGTGGGAACAGGGCAAAAATCGAGTAGATGATCAGGAGCAGGTTCTGGATCAGGCGTGAGAGTAAGGACTGGTTTTCTGAAAACATGCTTCATTTCCCCCTAGCTGTTGCCACTGGCTTGTTTCATGACCTTCTGCCAGTTCGCAACCAGCCGTTTGCTGATGATATTGATGATCAGCCAGAGGGTCAGGATGTATGGCAGCGACTTGCCGAATTTCATGAAGGCGAAGCCGGTGTTATAAGCCGTGACGGACAAGTTCATCAAGGTGTCGCCAGGGCCACCTTTGGTCAGGGCGAAAATGATCGCGAATTCCTGCATCGCCGCCATCAGGCGGAATATCAGGGCGATGTACAGGAATGGCTTGAGCATGGGCAACGTCAAGTTTTTGAAAGTGAACCAGGCTGAGCCACCATCGATGCGGGACGCTTCAAACGGCGATTTGGGCAGAGACTGGATGCCAGCCAGGATCAGGACGATGACAAACGGGGCATAAACCCAGAAGTCGATCAGCGCGGCCGTGAACAAAGCAGTCTTTGGCGAAGAAGACCAGGTGAAATTGTAGATATTGAACAGGTTCAGGAATTTTTCGATGATGCCGACGGAATTGTTGGTCATCAACTGCCAGATCAGGGTGGCAATGACCGGGGCGATCATCAGCGGGAAAATCAGAACGACACGAAGGATCTTGGTGAAGCGCGTCTCGCGAGACAGCAGGATGGCAATCCCGAGACCCAGCAGCATTTCAGAGATTGTGGTCGCTGCGGCATATTGGATGGTGACCCAGATCGCATGCCAGTATTCCGGCGAGGTCAGGGCGTTGATCCAGTTGTCGAGTCCGATGAATTTCCAGTTGGGCGATCGGAACGAGTAGTTGGTCAGCGAATAGAAAATGGCGGAAACAAATGGCACGAGAATGCCGATGGTGATCAGAAGCGATGGTGCAATGATCAGGTAGGGTCGAGCGCGGGTCAGCCAGGGCTTCTTGTTGTACAAGCTGTTGTCCTGGGTAACCTCCGCTGCAACAGGTTTTGATTTGGCCACGGTATTGGTACCCCCTGTTTTTAGAAAGGGGACAGGGAAGCTATCCCTGTCCCCTCATGGTAGAAGAGCGGTTAGCTGCAAAGAGGTGGATTAGCCGACTTCGACGTCGCTGACGATTTCGTCCATCTTTTTCTTCAGAGCATCCATGGCTTCCTGGGTGGATTTGTACTTGCCACCGACGATGTCCTGGAGCGTAGCAGCCCATTCGGTTGTGGTTTCAAAGAAATGCGGCTGAGGTGTGAACTGGATGCCGGTGTTGGCGATCTGGGCGTCAAAGGTGGCGGCGAAGCCTTCAGCTTTGTCCAGAACGGCCTGGAAATCAGCGGATTCAAAGACAGATTTGCGGGCCGGGTCAACGACTTTGGCATTGACAGATGCCCACTGGGTGTATTCCTTGCTGGTGAAGTACTGCATGAACATCCAGGCAGCGTCTTTGTTCTTGGAGCTGGAGTTCATAGCGATGGCCCAGGTCCACATGTTGGAGAAGATGTCAGACTTGCCTTCCGGCAGCGGAGCGGGAACCCAGGCGATGTCGCCAGCTTCCTGGGAAGCGCCTTCGACGTTCTGGAAATAGCCGTTGCAGTCAGCGTCGTAGAGCATGGCGGCCTTGCCAGCACCGAGGTCGGCACCAGCCTGGTACCAGGTGTAGCTCGACCAGGACGGTGCACCACCGTCTTTGATCATCTGGACCCATTCGTCGGTCATGGCAACAGATTCAGGCGAATTGACTTTGGAAACAAGCTTGTTGCCTTCGACGACGAAGTCTTGAGCACCATAGGAGGCAAAGGTGGTCATATAGCCAGGATGGATGGTGGCCCAGTTACGGCTGCCGCGGATGGCCAGGGCGTAGGAGCCAGGACCATTGAATTCCTTGAGCTTGGGCAGGAGGGCTTTAAGTTCTTCCATGGTCTTTGGCGGGGTCAGGCCCAGGTCAGCAAAGACAGATTTGTTGTAGGCGAGAGAGTACATTTCAAAGCCGAGCGGCAGAGCCCACTGCGGACCGGAACCGGTCTTGTGGCCGGCGACGAGGTCCCACTGCAGGGAGCCGACGATGCCCGGATAGAAATCGGCAAAGTCATAGTCCGGCGAGGTTTTACCAGCGTCATTGATGTAGGTGGAGAGATCTTCGACATAGCCAGCCGGGGCATATTCCCAGACCTGGTAGGCACCGGTCATGAAGATATCCGGATCGCCCGATTTGCTGTTCAGGGCGGTGGTCACTTTGTCAAAGTAGTTTTCTTCCGGGGTCAGGGAGTATTCAACTTCAATGCCCGTCAGAGCGGTGAAATCAGGAATTTTCTGGATGATGGCTTCGGCATAGGGGTGCTGGTTGAACATGACGCGAAGTTTGCTGCCGTCTTGCTGTTTCCAGTCAAAACCTGCGGCTGCTGCGCTGGTCTCACCGCCACCGGCTGCTGCGGCCGTCGTTGTTGCGGCTGGAGCTGCTGTCGTTGCGGTGCTGCCACCACAAGCGGCCAGGGACAGGATCATGGCAATCGCCAGAGTCAGGGTGATGATCTTTTGCCAGTGTCTCTTCATTTCTATTCCTCCTGATTATTTTGGTTTGCTTCTTGCCGGACCTCTAACCGGTGTTTGTCAGTTCTGCACAACAAGCAAACTTTCATGACGCCATCATAGAACAGTTTGCACAAGACCAAAATCGATCCTGTTTCTGTTTTCCTAAAAATCTTTTTCCTGGACTCTGAAAGTATAAAGTCTTTTTGCAAAAATGTTTGGATTTTTCAAAAAATATTTCTTATGCAACCTGTGAGGTTATTTTTTGATATACCTGTATAACTTAGTGAAAATGACAATGGCCGCCTTGGGTTTCCTGCCCAAGGCGGCCATTGTCCAAATTTCTGAGACACATGAACCTTCAGCGTGCACGTATTTTTTGCTTGCGGGCAGCTATCAGTCCCTTCACCCCGAAGCCAATCAGGAAAAACACCAGGTAGAAGCCAAAATACGGGGCTGCTGCCCAGGCGATCGCCTGGCTGATCACCAGGGCAAATGCAGCAAAGTGGAACACCAGAGCTAAAAGCGGCTGAACGGAAAAGGTTTTAACCAGAAATCCTGCCACGATATAGATGGCTGGATAAGTAATGAACATCAAGGGGATGGGCTGCAAAAGATAAAAACTGGCTGCACCCGGGATGGCTAGAATGAAACCCCAAGGCAGCGACGCAGCAAAAAAGCTGCCCAGAACGAGTAGAAAGATTTGGCGAAATTTTCTGGGCTTTATCTGAACGGTGTCATCTGATTTTGGCATGGCAATTCTCCTTGTACGGTATTTTCTCAATCGTAAACACAGGTGTGTCATCTGGCAATCAAGGATATTTTGATCCTTCATCAAAATATTTTCATAAAAACCAAATCGAAACATATGGAAAAATTGGTCATTTCACACAATAATCGAAACAAAGCCTGGATCATCAGGTGCTTGATGCAAACATTCGGAGGATCTGCCATGACACAGTATGTAATGGGCATCGACAACGGCGGCACGGTATCAAAGGCCGCAATCTTCGCACTGGATGGCCGGCAGATGGCCGTGGCCTCCAAAAAATCAGCCGTTCATACCCCCCAGCCTGGCTTTACGGAACGCGATATGGACGAATTGTGGCAGGACAATGTGGCCGTGATCCGGGAAGTCCTGGAAAAATCGGGGGTCAGCCCAGAGCAAATCTTAGGCATCGCCCTCGCCGGTCATGGCAAGGGCTTGTACGCCTGGGGCAAGGATGACCGCCCAGCCGGTCCCGGCATTGTCTCCACTGACAACCGGGCCTGGCAATACGCAGAGCAATGGGCCAGCGATGGCACAGCGGCTGCGATCTACCCCAAGACCTGCCAGAAGCTGATTGCCTGCCAGCAGGCCGCCCTCCTGCGCTGGCGTAAAGACCACGAACCAGAACACTACGATCGGATCCAGTGGATTTTCTCGATCAAAGATTACCTGCGCTTCAGGCTCACTGGTGAAGCCTATGCTGAAATGAGTGACATGTCCGGCACCAGCCTGATGGACATTCTGGCCAAGGACTATGACATTGAGATCCTGGAGAAGCTAGGCATACCGGAAGTCTTCGATGCCCTGCCGCCGTTGCGCTGGTCCAGCGACGCCTGCGGCCAGATCAGCGAAGAGGCCGCCCGTTTGACCGGCCTTGCTGCCGGCACACCGGTGGCTGGCGGCATGTTCGACATCGACGCCTGCGCCATCGCCATGGACATCACCGATCCCGAGCGCCTCTGCACCATTGCCGGGACCTGGAGCATCAATGAATACATCGCCCGCCAGCCCGTTCTCCACGGGCCAATTGCGATGAATTCCCTCTACGCCATCCCAGGGTATTACCTGATCGAAGAGTGCAGTGCCACCTCGGCTGGCAATCTGGAATGGTTTGTCGACCGCATGCTGCACCAGGGAAAATTTGCCGGAATGCCCGAAGGCGTGCGTTTGTACGACTATATCGACCAGCTGGTCGCTTCAGTTGACCCGGCGGCTTCGGATACGGTCTTTCTGCCCTTCCTGTACGGCTCGAATGATCACCCACTGGCCCAGGGCGCACTGATCGGCCTGACCAACTACCACCAGAACGCCCATGTCCTGCGCGCCGTCTATGAAGGCGTGGCCTTTTCCCATCGCAGCCATATCGATAAACTTCTGGCTGCCAGAAAGCCACCCCAGGCAATTCGCATGGCGGGTGGCGCTGTCCGCTCCCGTGTCTGGGTCCAGATGTTTGCCGATGTCCTGCAAGTGCCGATCGAAATCATTGCCACTGAGGAATTGGGCGCTCTGGGCGCTGCCATGGCGGCTGCAGTTGCCACCGGTCATTTTGCCGATTATGGCCAGGCCGCGAGCGACATGGTCCACTTGGCAGATACGATCCTGCCAGATCCATCCCTGGCAGCCGTCTACCAGAAAAAGTACGAAACCTACTGCACCTTCCGCGACGCCCTGAACCCGGCTTGGAACAGGCTCGCCTGAGACTGTGAAAGGAATGAGGAGATCAGCATGAATCGCACAGCTCAGGAAGGTTATTTTCTAGGGATCGATGCCGGAACAACCCGGATCAAGGCAGGTCTGATCGGACTCGACGGAAAACTGGCTGGATTATCCAGCTGTGATGTCGATGTCCGCCATCAAAGGGCTGGCTGGTCGGAAATCGACATGGCCGGACTCTGGGACCAAGTCTGTTTTGTCCTGCGCGATCTCGCAGCCCGTCATCCGGAAAAGGTCTCATCCGTCTTGGCAATCGGCGTCGCCGGCCAGGGCGATGGTTACTGGCCAGTGACAGCTGACGGTGAACCGGCTGGACCAGCCATTCTCTGGAACGATACCCGAGCCAAATCCCTGGTCATCCGCGCCAATGAAACCATTGACCGTCTTTGCCGCGACAACTTCGTAACCCCCCTCTTTCCCGGTTCGATGCCCATGATCCTGATGTGGCAAAAAGTCAGCCAGCCCGACCGGGTCGCCAAGACCCACAAGATTGTCCATTGCAAAGACTGGCTCAATTTCAAACTGACCGGGGAGCTGGTCTCGGACTTTTCGGATGTTTCAATCGCCCTGATGGACGTCCGCAAGCGGGTCTTTGTCGATGAATTGATCTTTGCGCTCAATCTGGAACGGGAACGGGTAAAATTTCCCGAACCCGTGCCATCGTGCTCGATCATTGGCCACACAACTGCTAAGGCATCAGGTCTAACCGGTCTGCCGTCCGGGATCCCTGTCATCGCCGGCTCCATCGATGTAGCAGCCGTTGCCCTGGGCCTCGGTGTCGTCAAACCCGGTGATGCCTGTTCCATCCTCGGCACCACGATCTGCAACGAAACAGTCATCGCAGAAAAGGATTTCAACGAACCTTTCCTCAGCGGCGGTGCTTTGTCCCACGTGTCTGAAGGCAATGTCCTGCGCTTCATGGCCACCTCCAGTGGCACCTCGGCCCTGGACTGGGTACGCCAGGAAATTCTGGGTAACGAGCCCTATGAACAAATCGAGGCTTGGTTGAATGCAATTCCGGTTGGCAGTGAACGCCTCTTCTTCCATCCCTACCTCTTTGGGGAACGGGCGCCCTTCAACAATCCCTATGCCAGTGGTGGATATTTTGGCATCACGGCCCATCACACCCGCGGTCATCTGGCCCGTGCCGCCTACGAAGGCATCGTTTTTTCCATGCTGGATTGCTACGAAAACCTGCCCCCGATTGAATCCCTGATTTCGGTCGGTGGTGGAGCAGCCCGCAGCTCAGCGCTCTGCCAAATGGTCTCGGATTGCCTGGGCAAGACGATTGTCCGGCCCGATTACGCCGAACTCGGCCTTCTGGGCCTGGCCAACATGATGGCCCATGCCCTGGGCTACACGCGCGACTACGACTGGCTCAAACCACAGGCTCAAGTCAGATTTGCGCCGGACCTGGACAACCAGTCCAAATACGCCAAACTGTATCCAGTTTTCAAAAATCTCTCAACCTGGATCCAGCCCTTCTGGGAATCCTGATCCATATCGCCTGGCATGCCGCGGCAAAGAAAAAGGCGCTCCTCATCCATTTGAGAATGCGCCTCATTTCATCAGCTCCAGTGAAAGCTGGGTCTGGTTTTTTCTCCAGGGCCGGGCTGACAGATTACTTCTGGTTCTTCTGGTCGAAATACCAGTAGCCTGCCGGATAGCGCGGTAATTTGCGGAATCCGGGGTGACGTCCAGGCACATTGGACTGACGACGGATTTCAAGAAATTCTTCGATTTTCTCACGGGGCATCATCCGGCCGGGAGCGAGCTGGTGGACTGTCAGGCAGATCTTGGCATACTGCTCGACCGATTCCATCAGATAATAGGCAGCCATCAGGTCAGCGCCTACCGTGAGGACACCATGAAATTCGAGCATCATCGCATCATATTCAGCCAGCAGTGGTGTGATGGAGTCTGGTACCTGCGGGGTGGATGGTGTCGCATAGGGTGCTATCGGCACACAGCCCAGGGCATAGACGGCTTCGGTGGCAACATAATCATCCAGTGGCACTCCGGCACAGGCAAAACCGGTGGCTGTCGGCGGATGGGCATGGACAACCGCCTGAATATCCGGACGGACTTCGTAGGCTCTCAAATGCATCGGTAGCTCGGACGTTTTTTTCCAGGTGCCCTCCAGGACATTGCCGGTCAGGTCAACCTTGAGCAGCATATCCGGGGTCATGGAGCCTTTGCTGACACCGGTTGGGGTGACCAGCAAGTTGCCGTCTGGTGTCCGGCAGGAGATGTTGCCATCGTTGGAGGCAACCATGCCGCGGGCAAAAAGCAAACGGCCGATTTCGCAGATGAGTTTTTTCAATTTCTGTTCCTGTTGCTGGTTGGTTTCGAGAATATCCATCTTATTTCCCTTTCAATTTTGATTCGAATTTCATAATTGGATCCAGAGCGCAAAATCGTCTTTCATGTGTGTATAAAAATTACGGAAAACCTTGTACCGAGCAGCATAGGATCTGGCTTGCTCCGGATCAGGTTCATATGTCTTGGCGACCTGGATGCTTTCGGCAACGGCAGAGGACAGGTCATCGATCAATCCCGAAGCATAGGCCACCAGCAAAGCATTGCCGAACGCACCGCTGGCACTCTGCTGCACGGTCTGGACGGGGCGGCCCAGGATTGAGGCTTTCAGTTGCAGCCAGACCGGACTGCAGCTCCCGCCGCCAACCGCGTACAAGCTGCGGACCTGCTGACCGGACTTCTCAGCTTCATCCACCACATGTTTCAGGGCAAATGCTGACCCTTCCAGGATCGCCCGCACCATCTGGCCCCGGCTGGATGAATGAGTCAGCCCGATAAAAGCCCCGCGGACATCAGAATCCCAGAGGGGCGCCCGTTCTCCGGCCATGTAGGGCAGGAAGATCAACTTGCTGTCTCCGGCAGACTGGGCGAGGTCGTCGAGGTAACGATACGGATTTTCCCGGTAGGCTACAAGATCATCAAATTCACTGCAGCCGATCTGGTCCCGGTACCATTTCAGGCAAGCTCCGGTGGAACTGATCGGACCAATCAGCAGGTCCTGGCCAGGTACGGCGTGATGGATCGATACCAAGTTCAGGCTGTCCGGCCAACTGTCGCAACCGAGCATGAAGCAACTGGACGTCCCGGTCATTTCAGCCGCTTCGCCTTTTTTGACCACGCCACATTCGAGGGCGGAAGCAGCGGCATCCACCGTACCGGCTAGAACTGGCACCCCTTCTGGCAAACCTGTAGCCAACGCAGCCGCTGCCGTGACAACACCAATGTAGTCTGTTGATTGACAGATGTCCGGCATTTTTTCCAAGTCAATTTGCAGCTCTTTGGCTAATGTTTCAGACCAGTTCCGCTCAGTCACGCTGTAGATCCCGGTCAGACTGGCGTGAACGTGATCGCAAGTCACCTGGCCGGTCAGGCAGTAATTAACGTAGCCGTTGACCTGCAGATATTTCCAGGCATTGTCATGAATCTCTGGTTCATTCTGCATGACCCACATCAGCTTGGGCAGCATGAAATAGGGATCGATCCGGTTACCGGTGATTGCATGGATCCGCTTCTGGCCGATGGCATCATGTAACTGTTCACACTGGGGCCCGGAGCGCCGGTCCATCCAAATCAGGGCCCGGCGCAAAGGGTTTCCTTGTGAGTCGATGGGCAGGGTTGCGGGAGCTTGTGAGCTGACGCAGATGCCCAGGATCTGGCGGCTAGTCAGCGACCGGGCAGTCATGATGTCCCGTAACGCAGCCGCAGTCGCCTGCCACCAGTCTTGCGGATCTTGTTCGGCCCAGCCGGACTGGGGAAAATGGGTTGGATATTCCCGGCCAGATGTCGCCAAAGACTGGAAATGCTGGTCAAACAGGGTCACTTTAGTGTTGGTTGTGCCAATATCAATGCCAATCAGGTAACGCATGCTTTGTCCCTCCGGATTACTTGCGGAGCGTTTCTGGATTCAGACAGTTCTTCACTGGTTCGTCTGCGAGGAAATGCTGCAAATCGTCTGCCAGCACACTGAGACCATAGTGGACGGTGTCTTTTGTCGCACCCGCGATGTGAGGGGTTACAGTAACATTGTCCAGCTGGAGCAGAGGACTGTCCGGGTCACAGGGCTCCTCCTGGAACACATCGAGGGCAGCCGCGGCGATGATTTTGTCTCTAAGTGCGATGTACAGATCATCGTAATTGACCAGTCCGCCTCGGGCTGTATTGACGAAAAGGGCTGTCGGTTTCATCTTGCGGAAACGCTCCAGATTGAACAGGTGCCTGGTTTCGGTGGTCAGGCGGGCATGCACCGACACCACATCGGAACGCTGTAGCAAGTCATCCAGAGAGACGGCCTCCACACCAAACTCGGCCATCCGCTCCGGTGCGACAAAGGGATCGTAGGCGATGACGGTCATGCCGAACGCCTTGAGGATCGTGCTGATCCGGTAGGCGATGTTGCCAAATCCAACCAACCCGGCTACTTTACCAGGCAGTTCAAAGTTGCAGCGATCATACAGATAATATTCGTATTTCCAGTCCTTCTGCACGAGATGCATGTGGCCCCGGGCAATGTTCTTCAGCTCACAAAGGATCAGGCCGATCGTGAACTCGACAACTGCCACGGCATTGCGGCCGGGGGAATTGAAAACAGGAATTCCGCACTCTGTGGCTGATTTGAGATTGATGTTGGTCGGACCGCCGCGGATGACTGCGATGGCCTTGAGGTTCCTGGCTGCAGCCAGCACTGCGTCCGAGATCGGGGCTGCATGCAGGATCACCAGGTCCACCTCGCTGATGCGGGCCTTGATTTCTGACTCTGAGCCCTGGTATTCAGCGATCTCCGCGTTGCGTTCAAAAGGTTTCAGCGGCCATTCAAAGCTCATGGCATCAAACTCCAGTGGTCCCCAGGGTGCAAGTGCCTGTGCCATTTTATGCTGGACGATTTCTGCTTTGACAAACTGGTCTCCCAAAATCAGGATTTTCATGCTTGGCTCCAATCCTATTCTGATATCGACAATCATCCGCAAAGACCTTGCGAGATTTAAAATATCAGGCGAAATAGTTTGTTTTTGTTTTATTATGTTTGTATAATAGTACATATAAAAACAAACGTCAATCGAAAATGACTGGAAATTTCAATTGAAGTTGCATAGAATGCAAAGCAGCAGGAGGGCTTGCCATGTTGAAGCAAACACGCCATGACCAGATTTTGCAGCTCGTCAAGGAAAAGGGATCCATTGAAACCAGTGAGCTGTGCAAGCTATTTTCCATAACTGAAATGACCGCCCGGCGCGATCTGGATGAACTCGCCAGACAAGGGCTTGTGAACCGGACCCACGGCGGCGCCATTTTGCCCCTGGAAGACATCCATTATGAACGGCCATTCAACACGCGCCTGGGCTTGAACACCGTCGCCAAAGAAGCCGTAGCCCGGTCAGCCTTGCGCTATATCAAAGACGGGCAGAAGCTATTTTTCAACAGCAGTTCCACTGTGCTCAGTCTCGTCCAGTTGATCGATAACTCTCGCCAGCTGTTGATCGCGACCGATACGATCCGGATCGCTGATGAACTCAATTCCCGAAGCCAGGTCACCGTGATCCAGATCGGTGGTGAGCTCAAGAAAAACACCCTGGCCAGCTCCGGCTACTGGGCGGAAACCATGATTCGCCAGTTCCACTTTGATACCGCCATCCTGGGCGTCAAAGCCATCGACGCCGAAGGCAACCTCTATTGCAGCAACCTGCTCGACCGCGGCATCTACGACGCCGTCTTCGCCTCCACCGACCAGATCATCCTGATCGCAGACTCCAGCAAACTCGGCCGGACCGACTTCGTCCGCTTCGGCAACCTAAAGGACATCAGCCGCCTCATCACCGACAAAGACGCCTCGCCAGAACTCCTGAAAGTATTCGAGGAAAAAGGCTTCACCATCGAGCTGGCTTGAACTGAAAAGGGACGGGGTCTTTTTTCTGCACCACGACCGGAAAACCCCTGCGGCTCTAGATGCCTGCAGGGGTTTTGCGGTTCATTTGACAATTCTTAACTTTGCGTAGAGGGTGACGTTGAGCAGGTGCTCGCCGTCGGACCGGTCGACGTAGAGGTCGACGTGTTTGCCTTTGACCGCGCCGCCACAGTCTTCTGCGACGCGATAGCCGATGCCTTCGATGTAGACCTTTGTGCCATAGGGGATGACTTTAGGGTCGACGGCAATTGTGCGGCCAGCTTTGACTTTGGTTCCGGTAGACGTGATGCCTTTGCCGTTCATACCGGGTTCATCTTTGGTGTAGTGTGTGATCTTGAATTCAATCCACTCGTATTCGGGCTTGTCTTCCAGGATCGATGGTTCTTTGGGTGCGCTGGTTGCGGTTGCAACACGACTGTTTTGGGAATTGGGTACCCCGGGTATTTCGGAATCGAGGTCGTCGCCTTCACGACTGATCACGGCTTCGAAGCTCAGGGATGAATGGTCAAAATTGTCTAGCATGTCATCATAAACAGATGTACTTGGGGCTGTTGTTTCGGGTACTTGAGTTTTCTCTGGCTGGATTGACGGACCAGGGACCAGACCAATGCTGTAGGCCACCAGATTAAATGTCAAGGCCAGGGCAGATACGATTCTTGTAACTAAGTCGAACACCTCATTACTTCAGTTATTACGCACCATTTATAAAGAACCAGGTCAATAAAAGATGAACGTGGTGAATTCTAGCGGCAATCCTTTCCTTTCGTCAACGATTTTATGACGGATTCGCCGGATTCAACAAACATCACGGCGAAAAGTGACGTGATCTTTCAAACAATGGAGACAATTTCCCATAAGAAAAGCCAAGACAAAAAGAACTTATGTTCCCTTACGATTTTTTGAAACTGTGTCTTTTGTCACTTGCAGATCCACCCATCTGGCGCTACTCTGAAAAAAAATGCCAGGAGTAAATCCACATGGAACTTCTCAACCAGCAACATAAAGTCAGCGAGCCTTCAATCATGGTAATTTTTGGTGGCACGGGTGATCTGACCCATCGCAAGCTGATTCCAGCCTTGTACAACCTGGCCTTCGACCAGCTGATGCCGGACCATTTCGCCATCGTCTCAATCGGCCGCCGCAACAAAACGACCGAAGAATATCGCGATGAATTGAAAGTTGCACTGGAGAAATATTCACGCAACAAGATTTCCGAGAATCAATGGGAACGCTTGCGCGACATCATCTACTATTACCAGCTCGACTTTACCGCAACCGAAGGTTACGATGCACTGGCGTCCTTTCTCAGAGGGCTGGACGAGAAGCACCAGACGTTGGGCAACCGCATTTTCTACCTGGCGGTCGCGCCGGAATATTTCGAGACCATCGTCAACGGCCTCGGCAAGAGCGGCCAGGCGTCCTGCCATTTCATGACCGGCGAGCAATGCCCGAACTGGCAGCGCCTCGTGATCGAAAAGCCATTCGGCAAGGACCTCAAGACGGCCAAACACTTGAACGACTCCCTGCATGCGTATTTTGCCGAGAACGACATTTACCGCATCGACCATTACCTGGGCAAGGACATGATCCAGAACATCATGGTCCTGCGCTTCGCCAATCTCGTTTTCGAGTCGCTCTGGAGCAATCAATACATCGACAACATTCAGATTTCACTTGGTGAGAAACTCGGTGTCGGCTCGCGCGGCGGCTATTATGAGCATTCCGGCGCCATCCGCGACATGGTCCAAAACCACATCCTGCAAATCCTGTCGATGGTGGCCATGGAACCTCCGGTCACCCTGACAACTGAGGCCATCCGCCAGGAAAAGCTCAAAGTCATCCAGGCGATCACACCGTTTACGTCGGATTCCCTGCGCGACAATGTCGTCTTTGGCCAGTACGGCGCCGGCACGATCGATGGCGAGCAGGTACCCGGCTATCGCGAAGAACCGAATGTACCGGAAAACTCCACCACCGAGACTTTCATCGCCATGAAGCTCAGCGTCAACAATTTTCGCTGGGCCGGCACCCCGTTCTACATCCGCACCGGCAAGCGCCTCGCCGGCAGCAGCGCCGAAATCGTCGTCCAGTTCAAGTCACTGCCCAATATCCTCTATTTTGCCGACGACAAGAACCACCAGGAGCCCAACCTCCTGGTGATCCGCATCCAACCCAATGTTGGCGTCTATTTTCAAGTCAACACCAAGGATTTCTCTACCCAGAAAGACATCATGCCGGTCAAAGTCGAGACCAGCCACCTCAGCCCCAACCAGGGCAACACCCCGGAAGCTTACGAGCGCCTGCTCTACGACATCATGCGCGGCGATGCGACGCTATTCGCCTGGTGGAATGAGGTCGAAGCCTCCTGGAAACTGGCCGACCAGATCATCAGCTTCCGCGAAAACCAGCGCCACCGCTTCCCCAACTACAGCGCCGGCACCAACGGCCCTGTCAAAGCGATCGAGCTACTGGCTCGTGATGGCCGTGAGTGGTGGTCGGTGTAAGGCTGCGAGCTAAACAGCCTTATAAAGATCAAAACGAGTGGTAAAAAACGGTCTCTTCGATCGCATGGCGCTTTTCATGCGACTGGCTTGGCGTGGCATCGTCGGCCGGATAGCCCATGACCAGCAAAGCGACAGGCACATAGTGCTCAGGGACCTGACAAGCCGTCATGATCTTTTCCGGATCAAAACTCATCACCCAAGTCGTACCCAGGCCAATATCAGCCGCGGCCAGCATCATGTGCGTGGTCACGATGCTGGCATCGATTTCACCGCTGTCCTTGCCATCATAGCGACGCTTGTAACTGACGGTCTGGTCATAGCAGACCAGAAGTGCGAGCGGTGCCTGAAAACGGTAACGGGTGCATGCATCCAGCTTGGCAAGATCCTCTTCCCGGTTGATCACCAAGATCCGCTGCGGTTGAAGATTCACCGCAGTCGGCGCCACTTGCCCGGCACGCAAGACAAGGTCCAGTTTCTGCTGCTCGACCGCCTGCTCTTTGAATGTACGCACGGAATATCTTTTTTCTGCCAGGGTGATGAAATCTTTCATAAGCGTTATTCCTCTTAAATGATTTATTAAATCAGAGTCATGAAGTCTTCTCTTCAAAAGCCTGTTCAAACTAATCTGACATGACGGTTACAGCTTGTTCATACTGGCATTTTATCAAACAGATAACGGAATTTTTTTTACAATTCAGTTCTGCCGATAGGCTCTCAGATAGAGGCTGTAATGCTCCAGGTAATACGATGCCAGTTCTGCATTCGGGCGGATCAGCTGAGAATCCACCGCATGGATCGTCGTTAGATCTTGCAGTTCACCCAATACATAAAGGCCGAGATAAGCGCCGCCGAGGAGCGAAGCCTGCTCATTGGGCGGGACCAGCAGGTCTCGCTGCAGAATATCCGCCGCCATTTGCCGCCAGACAGGCGAGTAGAGGATCCCGCCGGAAAGATTGATCGACTTCACCTTCACCTGTTGCGCCAAAGCTGCAAAGCATTGGCAGACATTGAACAGAACGCCTTCCAGAATGGCCCGGTACAGGTCTGCTTTGGTGTGCGAGGCGCTGATATTGAGAAATCCCCCCAGTCTCCGGTCATTCCAGCCAGGGCTGCGTTCACCGGTGATAAAAGGCAAAAAGACCGGCAGTTGCTCGATCGGGTCAGCTGCCAGCTCGTCCAATTCCTTGAGAGTCAGCTGGGGCGCCAGCTGCTGCCGAAACCAGTCCAGACAGCTCGTTCCCCCATTGGTGGCAGCCCCCAACAGCCAATTGTCGATGGCATAATAGCACCAGAGTCCGCTATCAGGATCCTGGACAGCCGGCCGATCCACGGTCGCCCGGATCGCACAGCTGGTACCTACGGAAAGAGTCAGGTTGCCAGGCTCCAGTGCCCCCGCACCGAGCTGATTCATGCAGCCGTCGGCAAAAGGCAGCGTAACAGGAATACCGGGCGAAACCCCCAGCTGTTCAGCCGCTGTCTGATCCAATGGCACCGAAAATCGCGATGGATGGATGGGTGGCAGTTGCTCAGGGGTCAAGCCGATCTTAGCCAACAGTTCCCGGTCCCATTCCAAAGTATGGATATTCATCAAACCTGTGCCTGAAGCCTGGTTGCGCGAGGTTCCCCACTCTCCTGTCAACCGAAAGAAAAGAAAGTCTCCGAGACTACAGACATCCAGATGGTCCAGATCCCAGCCCTGCATCCGCAAATAGCGCAGGCGAAAAGCGGGATAGGAAGCATGGACGCGGCAACCCGTCTGGGCAAAATAGTCCGAGCCGTACGAATGGTCAGCCTGAAGCGGGGCAATGATCGCCGCTGCCTCCAGATGGGCCCAGGTGAAGACCGGTGACACCGGCTGTCCGCCTTGACAGAGCAGCGTGCTGTGCCAAGTTCCGACGAGGGCCACACCTGAAACATCCAGACCGGACGCAGCTTTGCGACCCATATCCATCAGCAACTGGTAAACCCCGTCGGCGTCCTGTGTGACACCTGTGCTGATTTCCGGCGGAAAGGGACACGACTCGAGCCTGACCACACCCGTCTGGCTGGAATAGACCATGGCTTTGGCCGAGGTTGTACTTGCTTCAAGAACCAGTACCAGCATGGGAGGTCCCCCTTTGTTCTATTAACCATATTCCATAAAGATTTTCCCGGAAAGTCGCAACAATCTGCAATGATAGTTACTATCACTGATTCCATCTTAGCGCATGGCGCCAGATTTTTGTATTCTGTAAATAGCCACTGAATCTTTCTTGAAGAGAAAGCGCAAGATACTGTCTGTTTCAACTTCGGAATTGAAGATAGCAAAGGACGACAACACTCTCTCAAGCCATTGCCGTCCTTTCATCTCCAAATGGGTTCGTCTTAATTGCCTCAGCTGTGCCGGTAGACGTCCCAGCCCATGTAGTTGCCGAGGGCTTCTTCGAGGACGTCGGCGACGTTGGAACGGTTCATGGCGACATGGTGCTCGTAGCCGTTCTTGCAGATGTGATTCATCAGGCCTTGCAGGTCAGCAACCTGGCAGACAGCGACGCCACCTTCGGTGTCCATGCGGTCCTTGAGGAACTCACCTTCGCCAACGTAGAGCTTGATCTTGCCGTTCTTGTCGTCGGTGGTAATCTTGGCGTAGGTCATCGGTCCTTCCTTGATCTGGGCTTTGCAAGCGCCAAAGCAATTGGCTTGGCCGAGAGTGGTACCGAGAACACCGAGGTTGCCGATTTCAAAATCCTTGTGGCCAAAGAAGGAGGCCGGGAAATTGGAGCAGTGCAGATTGACACATTTGTTGCGCTCGTCGGCGAAATTGTTGTTCCAGTCAAAGTAGGCGGAAGGTTCGCCAGAGGCCAGATAAAGGGCATACATCGCCAGGGCGCCAGTGACATCCATTTCGCAGGCGCTGGGCATCCCCTTCTCACCCATCATGCTCATCGACAGGCAGGTGGCTACCCCGTAGTTGTTCTGGATGGAATCCCAGCACTGGATGGCACTGGCCTGGCAGTCATGATCAGCGATCCATTTTTCGACGGTCAGCGTCAGCTTGGCCTGCTTGACGATTTTTTCTTCCTCAATACCGGGTACGATTTTGCCGTAGGCTTTGATTTCAGCCATTTTGGCTTCGACTTCCGGTGTCATTTCCATGGCCTGAGCGGCAAAAATGATTTCCGACAAGTCAACGACAGCGGTCGTGATGCCGTATTTCTGGAGCAGTTTTTCTGAGAAGCGAACGGTGTGGAAGGCGTCCGGGCGGGTGCCGATGGCTGCGATCCGGGCATGTTTGACGCCACTGACAACGCGGCAGACGGCAGCAAACTGGTCAAGTTCGCGGTCAAACTCGTCACTGTTGATGTCACAGGTGTGTTGGCGAGTGACGCTATATTTGATGTCGCGTTGATAGAGGTTGTTGCACAGTGATATTTTGCCACAGAAAGCATCACGGCGATTTTCCAGCTGCATGCGGTCGAGAGAATCGTCGCAAGCCTGGACCAGGATCGGGACTTTGAGCTGGGCCAGATCGATCGCGGTGGCTACGCCAACTTCGTCACCAAAATTGGGCAGGATCACGAGGATGCCATCGATCTTGTCCTGGTTCGCCTTGAAAAGCTGGGCACAGGTCTTGGCATCTTCGTAGGTCATGACAGCACCCAGCGGCGTGTCATTTTCGCCCAGGATCACGTAGTCAATGCCTTTGGCTTCGAGCTTGGTCAGGATTTTCTTGCGTTCTTCGCCGACCAGATGGTCCGGGAAAAAACTGCGGTTCGTGATAATGATACCGAGTGTGGTTGGTTTCATGGGGGCCTCCATTTTTGTTTTTCTGCCGTTTGGCAGTATGTTCCGTTAGTCTTTGGCCCCGGAAAGGACCATGTTGACAGCCTTTTTCCAGCCGATGCGCTTTTTGTCGCGATCCTCGGCAATCATGACGGGGGCGTATTTTTGCCGGCTGATTCGCTGGAAGACTGCGGTTGTAAACACGCCCGTGGCCAGGCCTGCCGCATAGGCAGCACCGACACCCGAGAGTTCCTCGGTGGCGGGAACGAGCACCGGAAGGTTTAGGATATCGCTCTGGAATTGCATCAGGTAGCGGTCCCGGGTCGGACCACCGTCGACGCGCAGTTCCTGGAGGCTGATGCCGGATTCTTGCTGCATCAGCTCAATGATGTCGGCGATCTGGAAGGCGATGCATTCCTCGGCAGCACGGACAATCTCGGCCTTGCCGGTGTGGCGTGTCATGTTGCAAATCACGGCCCGGGCTTTGCTCTCCCAGTAGGGAGCGCCAAGTCCGGAAAAGGCCGGCACGAGGTAGGTTTCATCGTTGGGATTGGCATTGGCAGCAACTGGCCCCGCTTCACGGGAGGACTGCAAGAGGCCGAGGTCGTCGACGACCCAGCGCATAACCGCACCGGTGTAGTTGATGTTGCCTTCGAGGACATAATTGACGACCCCGTCCATGCCCCAAGCAATCGAAGTGACGACGCCGGATTTTGTGAAGACCGGCTCGGTGCCGATGTTCATCATCACGGAAGAACCCGTGCCGTAGGTCGTCTTGATCATGCCACGCTGAAGGCAGCCCTGGCCATAGAGTGCGCCGTGTGAGTCGCCGAGCACGCCGTGGATCGGAATCGGTTTTGGCAAAAAGCCACCGAGATCGGTCTGACCGAACAGGCTGTTGGAATCGCAGACTTCAGGCAGCTGGTCGGGAGATAGGCCGAACAGGGCACAGACTGCCGGGTCCCATTTCAGGGTCGAGAGGTTGAACAGCTGGGTGCGCGAAGCGTTGGAATAATCGGTTTTGAAGGACTGCCCGCCGGTCAGGTTGTAGATGAGCCAGCTGTCGATGTTGCCACAGCGCAGGGTGCCCTTTTGGGCGGCAGCCTGGGCAGACGGGACATTTTCGAGAATCCAGGCCAGTTTGGCGGCCGAGAAATACGGTGACAGGTGCAGGCCGGTCGCCATGCGGATCAGGTCGCCCTGACCTTCGGCGGCAATCCGGTCACAGATCGCTTCGCCGCGGGCGCATTGCCAGACGATGGCGTTGTAGACTGGCTGGCCGGTTGCATCATCCCAGGCCAGAGCGGTTTCGCGCTGGTTGCTGAGCCCGAGCGCGGCGATGGCAGCCGGATCAATGCCGGTTTTGGCCACGACGTCACGGACGACAGCGAGTGTGTTTTGGAGAATTTCGACCGGATCGTGTTCGACCCAGCCGCGCTCATCAATGATCTGGCGATGCGGGCGGTCGGCACGGCCGATCAGGTCGCCGGCGGCAGAAAGCAGCAGGGCCTTGGTGCCGGATGTACTCTGATCGATGGCCAGGATGGTGCGGTCAGTCATGGCAAGCGTCCTCTTCCTTTGTCTGGCTCAGGCGAGCAGATTTTTGGCAGTCTGGACCAGATTGTCGCTGGTCAGGCCGTAATAGGCGAACACCTCGGCGGACTTGCCGGCGATGGCCGGTTCGTCGGGCAGGCAGAGGCTGACCACGCGAGTCGGCTGCGGCTGGGCTGCGAGCAGCTGGCTGATCGTGGCACCGAGGCCGCCGATGGCGACGTGTTCTTCGATCACGATGACAGCCTGGGTTTCACGGGCGGCTTTGAGCACGGCTGCGGTATCGAGCGGTTTGACACAGAACATGTCGAGTACGCGGCAGGAAATGCCTTCCTTTTCCAGGGCCAGGGCAGCCTGCTGTGCCGGATAGACCATTTCACCGGAAGCAATGATTGTAAGGTCATTGCCCCCATGGACGACGGTGGCCTGGTCCATGACAAAGGGGCAGTCGCCCTCGGTATAGACATCCTCGACCGGATTGCGGCCGACGCGGATGTAGGCAGGTTTCTGGTCGGCAAGCAAGGCGAGCATCAACTGCCGGGTCTGGTGGCGGTCACTCGGGAAATACACCCGCATGTTCGGCACGGAACCCATGGTGGCGATGTCATTGGTGGAATGATGGGTCATGCCCAGGGCACCATAGCTGACGCCACCGGAGATGCCGATCAGTTTGACATTGGTATTGGAGTAGGCCACGTCGACTTTGGCTTGTTCCATCGAACGAGTGGACAGGAAGCAGGCCGGCGAAGCGACGTAGGATTTTTTACCACAGGCGGCCAGGCCAGCGGCGATCGAGACGATGTTTTGCTCGGCAATGCCGGTTTCGACGAATTGCTTGGGATGGACTTTGGCGTATTCGGCCAGAGATGCGGAACCCCGGGAATCGCTGCACAGGACGACAATGTCTTTGTCTAACTTGGCTTGTTCGACGAGAACATCATTGATGACTTGGCGGTTGTGAATGGTATTCATTGGGCAGCACTCCTTTTCAGAGCTAATTCGGCGGTGGCCAGCTGGTATTCCTCGGCGTTGGGGACTTTGTGGTGCCAGGCTGCGGCATTCTCCATGAAAGAAACCCCAAAGCCCTTGATGGTATCGGCAATGACCACGGTCGGCTGACCATTGGTGGTCTTGGCAATTTCGAAAGCGGCATTGAGGGCATCGGTGTCGTTGCCTTCCGCGTGGATGACGTTCCAGCCGAACGACGACCAGCGTTCATCGAGGTTCTCGTGGCCCATGACATCTTCGGTACAGCCAGAAATCTGCAGCTTGTTGCGATCGACCACGGCGCAGAGGTTGTCGAGTTTGTAGTGGGAGGCCGCCATGGCGCCTTCCCAGACGGAACCTTCGGCCAGTTCGCCATCGCCGATGACGACGTAGACGCGGTAGGACGCGTTGTCCATCTGGCCAGCCAAGGCCATGCCGACACCGACAGACAGGCCGTGACCGAGCGAACCGGAGTTCATCTCGATCCCGTTGACTTTATTAGTCGGGTGGCCGATGTATTTCGAACCATAGGCGGAAACGGTCTTGAGGTCCGCTTTTGGGAAAAAGCCCCGGTTGGCCAGCACGGCATACAGTGCTTCAACCGAATGGCCTTTGGAAAGGATCAGGCGATCACGGCCCATCATTTTCGGATTGGCAGGATCGACATTCATCTGCTTGAAATACAAAGTGGTCAGGATGTCTGTGACACTGAAATCACCGCCGATATGGCCGGCTTTGCAATTGACGATCGTGTCGAGAATGTCCTGGCGGATCTCAAACGTCTTGGCTTTCAGATTTTCCATTGTTCTTCTCCCCATTGTTATTGGCTGTTTCCTGGTTGATATCTTTCACGCTGGCGCGTTCGATAAATTCCGTGCAGATTTGGATTTTGGCCCGGATCACGAGTTCCCCGTTGAGGACATCGGCCAGGCGCCGGACCGCCGCAGCCCCCATCTCCTGTTTGAAGACCCGGACTGTCGTCAGGGGCGGGGAAGCGATTTCGCAAAAAGGCATGTCGTCAAATCCAATCACCGATACATCTTCCGGGATGCGGTACCCTGCATCCTGCAGAGCTTTGCAGGCGCCCAGGGCGATGTTGTCGTTGTCAGCGACAAAGGCGGTTGGCAGCTGTGGCTGCTGGGCCAGATAGTCGCAGAGGTCTTTGCGGGATCCATCCATGGAGGGATCCAGCACCAGGGTGTTGGCGGGATCCATGTTCAGCTCGTAGCGCAACATGGCCCGTCGATAACCGTATTCACGAAAACGGAAATTCTGGATCTCGGTCGCACTTTTGAGATATCCGATTCGCGTATGACCTTTGCGGATCAAATAGGAAGTCGCAATAAAAGTCGAATCCGTGTTGTCGATGCTGACTGTGTCATAATCCATCGCCTCGAGCCAGCAGTCCAAAAGGACCAGTGGGGTCTGTGCACTTGCAAACTGCTGCGCATCATCCTCATTGAATTCGGTGGCCAGGATCAGGTTGGCGGCCGTCCGGTCATGCAGAATCTGCGCGAGTTGATTGTCAAAGTCCGAGGCACTCCAGTCCAGATGACTGATGATGGTTGAAAAACCCAGTCGACGGCATTCGCTCTCCACACCTGAAATCAGGGACGAAAAGAAGGGGCTATCATTGACGATCTGGCCATGTTTGCGGCAGACAACCAGGCGAATCTTACTGATCCGTGTCGATTGCCGATAACCGGCCTGCTGGGCAGCTTGCCAGATTTTACTGGCGGTTTCGGGATTGACTGTCTTTTTCCGGTTCAAGGCGTTTGAGACCGTTGCAGGCGAGAAACCGGTCAATTCACTTAACTGCTTGATGTTTGGTTTCATCGTGCCCTCACCTTCTGAAATGAGTTTAAAACATTCACTTAAAACTTTCAAGTATATTTTAAATATATTTTCAATCATTTTAGACATTTTAGATAACTTATTTAAATTCGATGCAAATGATTCTCAACATATTAGCCATTATCGAAATTTATTCTTGATAATAATCTAAATTTGTTAAATATTCTTGACAAACCGACTTAAACTATTTTAAATAAACAGTGTAAATTCATTCAATCTATGAACGGCCCATCCAATGAGGAGTTCCACCATGAAGAAAGCGTTGTACACCGTCCCAGCTAACAAGCAAATCCGCGTCATCATTGACACAGATGCGTATGCCGAGGGCGACGACCAGTTTGCCATCGTCCACGCTTTATTGACGCCCAAATTTGACGTGGTCGGACTCATCGCCGAGCAATTCGGCACGCGGGATTTTCAGAACAGCATGGACCAGAGCTATGCCGAGATCAAAAAGGTCCTGCGCGTGATGAACATTGAAAAACCGGTCTACAAGGGTGAGTCTGCTGCCTTGCCAGACGAAGCGACCCCCGGGGACTCCGAAGGCGCACGCTTTATCATTGCCGAAGCGCTCAAAGAAGACGAACGGCCGCTGTTCGTCCTCAACATGGGTGCCGCGACCAACCTGGCCTCGGCCTATTTGATGAATCCGGACATTGCCGGCCGCCTGACAGCGATCTGGATCGGTGGAGGTTCCTACAACGGCAAGGCGATGCTGGATTTCAACGCCGGCAACGACCTCCACGCGGCCAATATTCTGTTGAAATCGGACATTGAAGTCTGGCAGATCCCCCTCTCTGCCTACACTCAGATGGAAGTTTCTTTTCACGAGTTATTCGCTAAAATCCAGCCCTGCGGCGAAATCGGCAACTACCTGGTCGAAAACCTGCTGCGTGTCAACGAAGTCGAATGTGCCATGAATTTCGACGACTGGGCCTTTGCCAAAAACGCCAGCAAAGGTGCCAAGACCATGATCATCCGCTCTAGTGAAGGCTGGTCCCTCGGTGACAGTCCAGCCGTTGGTGTTCTGATCACTTCCCAGGGTAAATACATGGACATGCGAAAAGCCCAACGGATCAATGCCGATGGGTCCTACGGTGAGTATTTCAGTGACGATCGCATGATCCGCGTCTATCACAGCATCGACAGCCGTGTGATCCTGGAAGACATGTTCGCCAAGATCGGGTATCATTTTTGTGTGTAGAGATCAACAAGACCCGTGGGGAGTGGGATTGAATGATGGACTCTGTGATACTGATCCGTGTCTGTGGGATGATCGGCATTGTGGCTTCACTGGTCATGGTTGTTGCCGATACCATTTTCCTGGGACGAAGTGAATCGTTCAAACATTATCCGGTTCTGTCCAGAACGGTCGGTTTTCCATTCTGGCGACTCAATGTTGGCAGCACCTTGGGGGTCTGCCTGATTCCTTTTGTCGCTGCCGGTTTTGTGCCACTTTTCTACGCGTTAAAGCCTGCTGGACTCATCTGGGATTATCTGATCACGGGACTTCTGGTCTATTTTATCGGCATGGCTCCAGGGGCACACGTGTATTATGCCAATAACGGTATCATCCAGGGCGTGCGCAAGAAATTGCCGGAAGATTCGCCCGAAGTCAAAGTTCTGGATACGGTCAGCCGTGATCAGCGGCGAATTTTCCTGGGGATGGGCATCATCATTTTGGCTGCCTATCTCCTCGGTTCGATCGCCTTGTCCATCCTGGTCCTGACTGGAAAAACGAGTTTGCCCGTCTGGATGGCCGCCATCAATCCCTTTATCCTGACTGCAGCGGCCTATACATCTTCCCACTGGGCCCCGCCGGCAATCAGCGGATTCTTGTCCCCGGTCAGTGTGTATGTCGGTGTACTACCCATGCAAATCTTGATCCTGATCCAGATGTGGAACGGATAATACGATCCATTTTCGACTCTGGATTGCTCTCCTGCTCTTCACCCAATTTGCCTGACACTGCGGCGGCTGACCAATTCAGTCGCCACTTCGATGCGCACGACTTCATCGACCGTGCCTTGCATCCGGTCGAGCAGGCGATCGACAGCCAGTTTACCCAGGCTTTGCTTCATGACTTTTACTGTTGTCAGGGGCGGGTCGATGATTTCACAGTAAGGCAGATCGTCAAAACCGATGATCGAAATATCCCCGGGAATGGCGTAGCCATGCTCTTTGATCGCTTTCATCGCGCCAAAGGCGATGATGTCGTTATCGGCAAAAAACGCTGTCGGCAAATCCGGTTTTAGATCGAGCCAGTCGGAAACGCCGCGATAAGCACCATCGATTGAGGGTTCAACAGCACAGGTATATGCGGGCTCCAGTGTCAGGCCCGCGGTGGCCAGTGCACGCACAACGCCCAGTTCACGCTGGCCAAAGTTGTAGATCGGAAAGGTGCTTTTCAGATAGCCGATCCGGCGATGGCCCTGACGAACCAGCTCGCAAACCGCATCATAAGCCCCCTGGAAATTGTTGATCAGCACGGTGTCGCTTTGTCCATCGGCCAAACTGCCATCGAGCACAACCAGCGGATGCTCCGATTTGAAAAACGGGATGAAATCGGACAGCGAAAGCTCGGTAGCCAGCAGGATGATGCCTTCTTTGGGATTGTTGTGGACGATGGTCATCACCTGGTCAAAACTGTCCGCGTCACTGATGTGGGAGATCATCAATTGGCAGCCATTGCGTCGAGTCTCGGCTTCGATCCCCTCCGTCAAGGCGAGAAAAAAAGGCGTATCCGCAACGACCCGTCCAGCCTTGCGGTAGACGACCAGCCGGATATTGCCCTGGACCGTTCGTTCCGAACGCAAACGGGCGGTGCTGGTGCCATAGCCGAGCTGCTTGGCCAACTCGAGCACTTGGGCCCGCGTCCGCTCATTGACCCCCGGCCGGTTATTCAAGGCCAGGGAAACGGTTGCCGGAGAGACATTCAGTTGTTCAGCCAGATCCTTGATCGTCACACCCATTTTTGTCACCTGTAGTCGTTGGATAGTACCATAGTAGCAGATTTCGTATGTCTGGGCAGCCGGGTAAATGGTTGATATAGTTGGGCCCTGCAGTTACCGAGTGGAAGTGGATGTGGAGGCAGAGGTCGGGCTAGGAGCGGGGGTGGGGTGGCCGGCCCTGGGGGCTAGGGGTTAGGGGTGGCCCTGTTTCCAGAATCCGGGCCAATGGTTGGGCTAGGATTGGCCCTTTTCATGGAAATTGCCAGAATGGGAGTCGGTGCATCTTTTTGGAAACCCTTGGTCCCTGCCTGCAAAGCCTACAGTCGCAGTCGGTTTCGCGTCGACCTGAGTTTTTGCCATTTTGGTGCACCGACCTAGAACTGGAAATTGCCACCGCTGGGTCGGTGCATCTTTTTGGAAAATCCTGGCCGCGTCCCGCAAAGCTTACAGCCGCAGGCGGTTACGCGCCACCCTGAGTTTTTGCCATTTTGGTGCACCGACACGTTTCATGGAATTTGCATTCCGGGGTGCCAGACCTAATGCTAGGGGTGGCCCTGTTTCCAGAATGCGGGCCAAAGGTCGGGCTAGGGGTGGCCCTGTTTCCAGAATCCGGGCCAGACCCGCAGCTGACCTGTTCCAAAGACTGACTCAATGAAAGGAACCATGCCCCGATCGTATACCCGTACGGGACTAGTTTCCCGCGGTGCGCTGTGGGACTCCGTCATGATTCATTTTTCGCGTTTTTCGCTTTTTTGACTGCGGTGCACCAGTTGCGCACACTGCGCGAACTGATTTTGAGAACTGCAGCGATTTCTTCAGGCGTGTAGTTTTTCGAAAAGGCCCACATGGCAAATTCTCGGCGGAATTTTACAAGTTCGAGAGCCCGGCTGCCAGAAGTGACTTGCTCAACAGAAATGCTGGGCCAATATCTGGCCAGATATGAAGCCAACTGATCTTCCAGCTGCTTGAGCTTTCTTTTCCGGCGAAAGTCTTGTTGTTTCGGCAAGGAGGCAGACGAAAGCTGGGCATTCTGGACCAAATCCATGTAGATCGCTCGGCCTCTATCCGCGGACTTTCCCAACAATTCATAAAGGCGGTGAGCTTGGACGAGTCCTTCTCTTTTTTGCGCCAGTTCGAGGTGGGCGCTCCATCTGTAATCACCGATTTTCTGGACAATGCCGGCCTTGACAGGGTTAAGAGCGATGTATTTGATGACCGTGCTGAAATAGTCGGGTTCGCTGACTTCTTCGGCCGTGTATCGATTGCCAAACAAAGCACCCGATGATCGATGGGCATGGGCATAGTGGAGGCCATAGCTGGTGTTCAATCGTTGCATGATCAGAATGATCGGGGTTGATTTCATTTCCAATAACAGGTGGTAGTGATTATCCATCAAGACATAATAAAGAAGGTTTCCAGAAGATTGCTGAAGCGTCTTTTTAAGGTAATCAAGGAAAACGGCTTTGTCCAAGTCACTTTCAAAAATATACAGGCGATTATGGCCACGATGCGTGATATGGTAAATGCTGCCAGAATGAAAATCTCTCGGTTGCCTGGTCATGCTTCATGCTTCTCCTTTTCATTGAGCACGTTATTATCTCAATAACATACCCTGCGGATCGATCAGATTTCGCAGATGAAACGAAGAAAAACAAGATAACGTTTTCAGTTTAGCGCTTTTTTAAATTTTGGCAAAGATGAATTCCAACGCACGACACCATGCCGTAAACTCGAAGGCTTTCAGCCCATCATGTACGGTATGGCGTCATCTTTCCGATTACAGGCGGTCTATTCGGACACCTGTTTCCCCATCTCAGAGCTCCCCCAGCTCCGCGTCGATCTGGTCGAGCACATCACCAGAGATCGCCACCAGCGGGTGCCGTGCCATCTCCCGCAGGGGTGACTGGCCGAGAAATCGCATCATGCCGCGGTTGCCCTGGGCAACTAACTCGGGGATATACCGCGCCAGTATGGCTTTGGCTTGGGGCACCGCCAGCAGTTGGGCAAATGTTTTCTCCGTACTGTAGCGGATGATGTAAACCTGGGTCGGCTGATAGCGGATCTCATAGCGACCTACGGCCAAACTAAAGGTCACGGCCGAACCCACCTGCTGGGCATCCTCAGCAATCTCCACCAAGGCTAAACCATTCACCGTGACATCAGCCAGATTCGCATCTGGCAGTTCGACCGTCGCAGCAGCGTTGAACGGAATCGCGAAACCAAATTTCAAGCTGCCGTCGTCCTCGATCTGCCATTCGCTCTCATAGCGGCCAACGGCGGAATCCAGTGTCGCGCGAGCCCATCTCAAGCGACCATGCGGTTGGGGCGCCAGATGAGCCTTGCGGAAACCTGGCGCAGTCTCGAGCGGGCGGATGCCGGTCAGATTGCGGTACATCCATTCGACGATCGAGCCGTAGGCGTAATGGTTGAGGGAATTCATGCCCAGTTCGCCGAAATGGCCATCGGGCAAGATCGAATTCCAGCGCTCCCAGATCGTGGTCGCACCCATTTTGACTTCATACAGCCAGCTCGGGAATTCATTGTTGAGCAACAGCTGGTAGGCCAGATCGTTCATGCCATTTTCCGAAAGGACCCGGCAGATGAACGGCGAACCGACAAAACCTGTCTTGAGGTAGAAATTGTTTTCCGCCAGTTTGCTGCGCAGGGCCGAAGCCACGCGGGAGCGGAACGATTCTGGTACAAGATCGAAATGCAGCGCGACCACATAGGCGGTCTGGGTATCCACCGCGAGGCGGCCGGTCGAGGTGATGAACTCTTCGGCAAACGCCTGCCTGATCTTGGCAGCCAAACGGCTGTAATGCTCGGCTGCTGCAGAATCCCCCAGGATCGCTGCGGATTTGGCAACCAATTCGGTTGAGTGTTTAAAAAATGCGGTCGCGATCAGGTCTGTCGAGGTGCCGCCCATCGGGGTAAACGGATCGGCTCCGTCGAGGGCCAGCCAGTCCCCGAATTGGAAGCCTTTGGTCCACAGCCCGCTCTCATCCGACTTGGAGACGATGTAGTCAACCCAGGCCTTCATGCTGGCGTACTGCTGTTGGAGGATCGCCGAATCGCCGCTGTGCAGGTAGACATTCCAGGGAATGACCGTTGCTGCATCGCCCCAGACTGCGGCCCCGCCGGCCATGAAGCCTTCCTTGTCATTTTTGCCCATGCCGAACGACGGGACGAAATTGGTCACCGCGCCGGCGAGATCCTGCTGTTCCTGAGCCAGATCATAGAGGTATTTGGCAAAAAAGGCGGTGCTGTCCATGTTGTAGCAGGCGGTGCCGGAGAAAACGCAGGCATCACCGGTCCAGCCCATGCGCTCGTCGCGTTGCGGGCAATCGGTCGGTACATCGAGGAAATTGCCCTTCTGACCCCAGAGCGCGTTCAAAAACAGGCGGTTGACCTCCGGGTCCGAGGTCTCCACCGTTCCCGTCTGGGCCATTTCGGAGTAAACCACACACCCGGTGAAATCCTCGAGGTCCGGCTCACCCGGCCAGCCTTCGACCTTGACATAGCGGAAGCCATAGAAGGTGAAATGCGGCTCGACGATCTGTTTCTGGCCATCTGCGATGTAGGTGAATTCAGCCTTGGCCGTGCGCAGGTTTTCCCGGTAGAAACAGCCATCCTGCATTTCTTCGCCGTGGGTCAGGACAATTTTTGTCCCTGCCGGTGCCGAGGTTGCAAAGCGCAGCCATCCGACCATGTTCTGGCCCAGGTCGATGACCCATTCATCTTTCGGTGTATGGATCAGGCGGGCGGGCCTTATTTCTTCCATGATTCGGACCGGCAAACTGCGGCGTGCCTGCAAACGGTCAAATCCAAGATCCAGTGAACGCACGGTCTGCCAGGCCTGATCGTTGAAACCGGACGCAGACCAACCCACAGGCTGGCGCCGGGCATCTCGGATTTCGCCGTCATAGATGTTGCTGTCAATCACCGGTCCGGCCGTTGCACACCACTGATCATCGCTACCGACAACCACTTGGCGGCCATCCGCCAGCGTCACAGTCAACTCACTGAGCAAGGCGAAGCGGTCGCCATACAACTCCTCGCCATAATTGTCAAACCCGAAGCGGCCTTTGTACCACCCATTGCCGAGACGGACGCCGATCGCGTTATCACCAGCCTGCAGCAATTCGGTCACATCGTAAGTCTGGTACTGGATCCAGTGGTCATAGGCATTGCAAAAAGGCGCCAGATACTCGTCACTGACGCGCTGGCCGTTGATTTCGGCCTCATAAAGGCCCAAACCGCAGATCGACAGCCGGGCACGGGCGATTTCACCGTCGAGGGCAAATCCACGGCGCAGCAGTGGATGCACGGTCCGGTCGAGCCAGGTCGGTGTGATCCACTCGGCCTGCCAGGGCCGGTCCATTTTGGCCGTTTCAAACCAGGCGACTGGACTGGTCACGTCGCCATTATCGGTCCAGACGGTCACCTGCCAATAGTAGCGAGTGACTGGCTCGAGGGTGATCGCGGGCACAAAGCTGAGACTGTCGATCGCCCCGTCTTTGCCGCTGTCAAAAACGACTTGGGTTAGTTCAGGATCTTGAGCAACCACGACCCGGGCAGCGACCTGAGTTTTGGCCGCATCGGCAACGGTCACCCAGCTTAACGTCGGCTGGCCGAGTTCAAATCCGAGCGGGTTGGTGATGTGGTTGCACTGCATCTTGACGATTTGCATGATGTCCTCCTCATGAGATGACCCGGCGCACGGCCGGTCTGCTTATTTCAAAGTGTGATCGGTCAGGTCACAACGATCTCTACACCCCAGGGAGCAAGTTCAATCGCACCTTTGTGCGGGATCATCTGCTCAGTCATCAGAGATCGCGCAGGCTCCAACGGATGGATGGCTTGGACCGGCTGGTCTGAATAGTTGAAATAGAAACGCACCAGCTCTCCCCGTTGGTTCAGGCCTGCTTTGGTGATGATGGGGAAATACAGATCTTGGGTTGGTCCGACCAGACCCGCCTCGCCGGCAACTGCACGAATGAGCCGTTCGCATACCGCAGGTCCTGGCTGGCAGCCGACATAGGTCGCACTTCCCTGCCCGAAACGATTGCGCGTGATCGCGGCATACTCGCCCCAGACCGGATGAGCGTAGCGGGCCCAGACTTGAGCATCCTGCGGTGATAAGAGTTCCATGAATCCGGAAATCGCACAGTCCGCAGGGGATAAATCGTCCGGATCAACCACAACGAGCTGCACGCTCTCGGCCATCGTGAACTGGCTGTAGGACACACCACAGACGTCGCGCAGCCGGCCCGGCTGCAATTCGGCCCGGACTTTGACATCCTCGTCGGCAAATCCGCTGCGCAAGCCATAGATCACATGGCCGCCAGCGGCAACAAAGCGGTTAAGCCGATCGAGCAGGCTATCCGGTGCCGCATACAGGGCGGGTACGACGATCAAGCGATAGGACTCCAGCTCTGGACTCTCCGGATCGATCAGGTCACAGCCGATGTTCTGGCGATACAGGGCGTCGTAATAGCGGCGCACCTCATCGTTATACGATATCCCCTGGAACAGTTTGAAAGCCTCCAGTGCCGCATACGCCCGGATGCTGACCAGGATCGCCACCTCGTTTTGGATCGTCAGGTTGAGCAGCCGGTCACCGATCCGGGCAAAATCGCGCCCGATCGTCTGCGCCTCGCGATAGGTCGGATTGGGCAGCAGATCCTGGCTGAGCAGGCCTTTCCAATAGGTTTCGAACGAATTGTGGATCGAATGGAAATGCCAGTAGGCGACCATGGATGCGCCGGCAGCGACATGGCTGAACGCTTGCAGGCGCAGCTGGCCCGGATAGGGCAGCCATTGCGGGAATCCCTGGGCCTGCGTTTCCAGCACGAGGTAATTACTGCGTTTGAGGGAGCGCGTCAAGTCACCACCAAAAGCGATTTCTGTACCGGTCAGATGGTCCTGGCCTGGGTGGTAGATGTCGACTCCGGCGATGTCAAACGGCACCGCTGCGGCAAAATGATCGACATCCGGCTGGACGCCATAGGAATAGCCGCGCCATTCCAGATCAAAATTTTGCGTGACAAACTGGCCAGGTTTTTTATATTCGTTGATCAGGCTAACCTGCCAGGTCAAAAACTCGGTCACCAGCTGGCGTTGGAAGGCATGGAATTCGGCCTTCAGGCTGCCGTTGATCGTGCCGTTGACCGAGGGGAAATCGTCCCAGCTGTTGATGCGGTTACTCCAGTAGTCCAGGCCGTAGCGTTGGTTGAGTTCGTTCAGGGAAGCAAACTTGCCCTGCATGCAGGCGACAAATTGCGCCTGGACGTTGGGTCCGCAGGTGTTGTAGTGCTTGGTCTCATTGTCGGCCTGGTAGCCGATCACAGCCGGATGGTCACACACATGTGCGATCAAGGCCCGGATCACCCGCTCGGCATGGAAACGGTAGGCGGGGCAGGTGATGTCCATGTTCTGGCGGGCACCATACTGGCCAGGTCCGGCCGGCGTAATCGCCAGGACCTCCGGATGCTCATGCACCAGCCAGGTCGGCACCGCATAGGTCGGCGTTCCGACGATCACATCGATCCCGGCAGCGTGCATCGCGCTGAGCACGCGGTCGATCGAGGTAAAATCAAACACCCCACTGTGCGGCTCGAGCGTACTCCAGGTCGATTCGGCAATGCGCACGGTATTGATCCCCGCCGCCAGCATCAGCTCGATATCCTGCTCCAGGCGATCATAAGGCATGTATTCATCATAGTAGGCAACGCCGTAGCGCAGTCGGTCCAGTTTGAACATGGGAAAATCCTCCTGTCGTGGGCTTAACTGGCCAAAATCCGGAATTGGCAAACAGTGACCGAGGCCGCTGGCAGAGTCACTTGCCAACTTTGGCCGCTGCCCCGCGGTTCTGGACCTTCCTGGATGCAGACTTGGGTCGGATGCTCAATCGAATTGTAGTCAGTCGGATGATCACTGGCCAGCAGGCGCGAAGAGACAAACTGCACGGCCTGGTCAAAACTTAGCTCAATCGTCTGTTCCGCTGCCAGTTGCGCATGGATCAGATTGACACTGACAAGGCCGTCCTTTTCTGAAGCAAAACTGAACAGTTCCGGCACAGCCTGGTCCAAAATCGCCGCTGCCAATTCAAGGTCCAGGATCTGGCCGCCGCGATGAACTTGATACAAATCGAACACATGGTAATTGGGGGTCAGGATCGTGTGTTCCCCCTGCGTCAGGATCAGGGAATTGAGGACATTGACCGTCTGGGCGACACAGGCCGCGCGCAGCTTATCACTGTTTCGGTGGAAAATATCGAGCGTAATCGCCGAGGTCAGGGCGTCTCGCATGGTGCTTTGCTGCCACAGGGCCGACGGCGCACCCGCAGTCAGCTGGTGCCAGTTGCCCCATTCGCCAATGATCAGATGGCAATGGTGTTCGTTCGCAAAGGGGCCTTCTGCCTCCGGGTATCCGGCGAGTCCCTCCTGAATCAAATCATACTGTTGCAGAATCACGGACTCGATCTCCATCGCACCCGACAACACGCGATACCAGTCTTGCTCGGTAAAATCGATCACGGTGTCCGCAGGATCGTTGATGTTCCAATTGTAGAAATGCAGGTCGAGGGCATCGAGGCGGGGTTGGCGGAATTCGCCGAATGCTTTGAACAGGCTTTTAGTCCATTCGACCCGTTCTTTCGGTTTGTTGCCATCCGGGCCGACCGCGATCAGGGTCAACGGGTTTTTCGGCGTCATGTCCCCGCCAAATACCAGCTTTTCAAAGCTGGGGAAAGCCGTAGCAAATTTGCGGTATTCAGCCGCATAACTTTCAGCGGTGTAAAAGCCACCACCCGCCCAGGCTTCATTCCCGATGCCCCAGAAACGGACATCGAACGGTTCGTGCGAGCCGTTAGCCGCACGTTCCCGCGTCAACGTCGTGTCATCTTCCCGGTTGCAGTATTCAGCCCATTCGACCATTTCCGCAACAGAGCCCGTCAGCATATTGACATTGAGCCAGGGCTTGGCCCCAATCAACCGGCAAAGTTTCATGAATTCATGCGTGCCGAATGCGTTGGTTTCAACCGTATGCGTGCCGAAATTGCCATTGTACGTCGCTGGTCGCTCTGAACGTGGCCCGATGCCGTTGCGCCAGTGGTACATGTCGGCAAAACAACCGCCGGGCCAGCGCACCAGAGGCGGGGCGATCCGGACGAGGGCATCGACAACGTCTTGGCGCAACCCATCATCATTGGGGATGGGCGAATCTTCGCCGACCCAGATTCCGCCATCGATGCAGGTTCCGAGATGCTCCAGGAACTGGCCATGCAGTTCCGGATGGACGATGCCTCGCTTATTCCGGGTATGGATGGTCACTTTGGCCATGGTCAAATCCTCAAAATTCATGCTCTGGTCAGGCAATCTCAAATGCTTTGAAATCGAGGCTGCCCTCGCCCTGCCAAGTCAGATAGACCGCGTGAATACCTGAGATCTCTGGCAGTCTAGTCGCAAATTCGGTCCAACCCTGCTCCCCTGCTGCCGATTCGATTGCCACATCAGCGACGCAACCACCATCGGGTTGGTCGAGCGAAACCTTCAGCTGGCCATGAAGCTCCGACCCCTGATGACCGCGTCCATGGACGGTCAGTGTGCTGGCAGCAGATCCTGCTGCGAAATCGAAATACTTATAGCCGACGGTCGCTCCAGACTGCAGGTTGGCGACAAACTGGGACTTGCCCTGCTCACCAGTCGAATCCTCCTCTTCAAACACAAAAGGTTCGTCCGGTTCGCTATTGGTCATGGCCTCGATGTGCCGGGCCCCGCGTGGGCCGGTCAGATGGCAGCAAATCCAGGCGGGGTATTCCCCACTGGCGATCAGCTTGCGTCCCGGATTCAAGCCACACGATGTGATCTCCACCTGCTGGATACTGCCATCGGCAGCAAAGGTGACCGGCTCGGCACATCCTTGGCGCGAGAACTGGGTCCCATGGGTGTGGCGGTGATAGAAAATGTACCATTGGCCGTTGACCTCGACGAGACCGCCGTGGTTGTTTCCAGTGAAATAGACCGGTTCAGTCCGGCCATTTAGACCAAGATCGCCATTCGAGACAATCGTCCCCCCGTAGACAAAGTCGCGATCGGGGTATGAGCTGGTCGCATAGCAGAGCTCATGGCCCTGGTTGCTGGAGTAGCAATAATAGTAGGTGCCGTTGATCTTGCGCATCGAGGATGCTTCGAAAAAGGCATGATTTTCAAAACCGGTGCCTTCCGCGGTGAGCAGCGAAGGCAAGGCAATCGTCGGGCCAGCCTTGATCGTCACCATGTCCGGCTCGAGTTCGACGACCATGCCCCCGCGGCTGGCGGTGAACCCTTCGAAGGGCAGGACGAACCAAGGGGCAAAACCATAGTAGAGGTAGATCCGGCCATCATCGTCGATCAGCACACTGGGGTCGAAAGGATGGTCATCTTGCAAGATCGCACCGCCCCGGACCGTTGCCGGGTATCGGATCTTGCCGTAAAACTCGTATTTTCCAGCCGGGGTGTCACAAACTGCAACAGCAATTTCCGGGACAAAGTCCAAGCCATAGTACAGATAGTAGCGGCCATCCAGACCCTGGACGACATCCGGGGCAAACAGGACATGCTTGCTGTCCAGATTGGCCGGATCCTGGTCCTTGCGGTAGATCACGCCTTCGTAGCGCCAGTCAGCCAAGTTTTCGACGGGGGCCGACCAGCAGACATAATCGTTGAGGCAATACATGTTGCCACCGGCTTCATCATGTGAACCGTAGACGTAGAGCCGGTCGCCAAACACATACGGTTCGCCATCCGGTGTGTATTCATAACCGGGCAGATAGGGATTGAAAGCCTGTTTCATGTCAAAAACCTCACTTTGCGCCAAAATTCAGGATCAATTTGGCGTAGAAATCTTCCATCGTCAGCCGCGAGTCCAAGGTATGATAGACCCGGATCGGCCGCGTGTTTTGTTCATGGATGTAAGACATCTCCGGGGTGATCCGCGGCGCCGGCTGCCAGTCGTAGTTCATGCGCTCGCGTTCTTCCAGAAGGACGGTCACCGTCCCTTGGTCACCGAGGCCCCAGCTTTCGCCCGGCGGCCAGGCCTGGAAATGGGCCAGCTTGTCATTGAACGCGACCATCTGGTCAAACAGGTAGCGGCCGAGCTCGCCTTTCGGCCGGACCCTCACTTGCAGTTCGGCCAGACTGACGGCGATCTGCTTGTAGACATTGATCGGGATCTGCCACAGCGGCATCACCGAGGCAAAAATAGCATTGGCTGCCGGAATATCCTGCATCAGGTTGAATTCAAAACCACCAGCGGGCCATTTGCCGCCGCCGATCCAGACCGCGGTCAAACGGCTGGCAATTGCCGGCTCGATCAGCAGGGCCGACGCCAGGTCGGTCAGACTGCCCTGGCAGGCCACAAACAAGGGCAGCGGATCGTCGCGCAGGGCTTCGCGGATGATCAGGTCTGCGCCTGCGGATGGCACGGGCGATTTCTCGTCGGTCATCGCCTTGCGACCCCCGCGGACGACCGGATACTGATCGTCAAGACCCATCAGTCCGAGGACTTTTTGCACCTCGTCATAGCTCGCGTCGACCGTATTGCCAACCCCGTATTCCTGCGGATGCAGCTCGAAATGGCCGGCGATGATCCCTTTGACCACAAATCGCGGGGTCATCAAATGATGGGCCAAAGCGAACTGGTCGTCCGCCTCGTTTTTGCAATCCGTCAGGATGATCAGGCGGATTTTCTTGCTTTCGGGAACGGTATAAGCGTAGTCAAACATGATACGTCTCCTGCATGAAATCGGACAGTATCAGTTTACCGTTTTGCAGCCCTGCTTTTATGACCTTGTTTGTGGTTTTTGTGACTTAGTCGTGAAAGTATTCCGAGCATTCCAAAAGTGGGCACGACTAACCATCGATTTTTCACAATGCAACCTACGTTCTATAGAACCTATGTTATTGCTAACATAGGTTACTTTGCGCAAATTTGCTCTAATATACCTACCAGCTCGCCAAACCCCCGGACCTGGTACTCCCCTGCCCCCTGGTCGGCGGCATCACCAATCGCGACCGCGATCATGCTCGCCCGGTGGGCGGCCTCGACGCCAGCGACCGCATCCTCGACAACGACGCAGGCTTCCGTCGGCAGACCTAGATACTCGGCAGCTTTCAAGAATACTTCCGGTTCCGGCTTGCTCTGGCTGATGTTGTTGCCATCTGAGATTTCATCAAAATAGCTGCCCAGGCCGATGCGGTCGAGGATGAACGGGGCATTCTTGCTCGACGAACCGATCGCCAGTTTAAGGCCCATGGCCCGCAGCTGGTCGAGGGTCGCGCGGACCGCAGGGTCGAGATCTGACGGTGACATCTGCGCCAATAGCTCACGGTACAGGTCATTCTTTTGCGTCGCCAGTTCAATCTTGCGCGCAGGGCTCAGCGGCTCGCCGGAGTAGCGCTCGAGAATAATCTCGAGGCTCTCCATCCGGCTGACGCCGCGCAGGCGGTTGTTGATCGTCTCATCAAAATCAATACCCAGCTTATCGGCCAAGGCTTTCCAGGCTAGGTAATGGTAATGGTCGGTATGGCAAATGACCCCATCGAGGTCGAAAATCACGGCCTGATGTTTCATAGGTGCGTATCCCACATACCGCAAAAGGCATCCACTGGACTTTGGCCCTTGAACTCGGAGCGGCCGACCAGCTTGTCAACCAGAGCTGTGAGCACATTGTCATTGGAGTTGTAGCAGTTGATGAACGTTTTGACCCGCGGAATGTCGATCAGGTGGTAAGGATTCTCGACGGAGATAAAAATTGTCGGCACGGAGGCGATGTAGTGAGGACAGTTGGCCCCCATCGGCTGAGCCCATTCGATGCGCACGGTCGTCTGGTTGCTCTTGGTCGAGAGATTGGCCACATAGACGATCGCGTCATAGACACCGACGTAGTCCGAGGTCTTCTCGGTCTGGCCTTCAAACATGTTCTTGGGGACAAAGGTATCCACCTCAAAGCCCTCGGCAATCAGTTTGTCGCGGACAACATCGCAGGCACCGACGCGAACGGAGTAGGCCACCCCGGCGGCTGCCTCGATCGGGCAGTAGAGGATCTTCTTGTATCGGTCGGGAGTCAACGGCAGCACACCGGATTGTTCCTTGACCAGAGTGATCGCCTGATCGGCGCAGTCGCGGCTCCAGGCCTGGTGTTCCGCCTGGCCGACGATCGAGCGGGCTACAAAAAGATCCGGGGCAGCAGACTTATGATGCATTTTCAAGGCCGCTTTCAGGCCGAGGATGCGCATGACGGCTTCGTCGAGGCGCTCGGTGCTGAGCGTGCCGGTTTTGACGCCAGCGAGCATGAATCCGTAGTCTTCTGCGAGGTTTCTGGTGAAAAGGAACATGTCCGCACCGGCTGCGATCGAAGCAGGTACGGCCTGGCTTCTGGGCATCGGCACGGTAAAGCCGGCCATTGTGGTCGCATCGGTGACCACCAGGCCGTTGAAACCGAGCTGGCCACGCAGCAAATCCCCCATCAGCTCGGGAGCGAGCGAAGCTGGCAGGATGTCTTCATCCTTGATCCCGGGGCGCAGTTTTTTCGAGTAGGCGGGCTGCATGATGTGGCCGACCATGACGGTCAGGGCCCCAGCCTCGATGCCAGCCCGGTAGGCTTCACCGAAGGTTGCTTCCCATTCCTCGACCGATTTGTTGTTGATCGAGGTCACCAGGTGCTGGTCGCGTTCGTCGCAGCCGTCGCCGGGGAAATGCTTGATCGAGGCGGCCACGCCATGAGCCTGGACAGCCTGGACATAGGCCACACCCATGTCGCGCACGCGCTCGGGATCCGAGCCAAAGGTGCGGATGTTGGTGATCGGATTGCGGAAATTGTAGTCGATGTCAATGATCGGGGCGAACGCCCAGTTGGCACCGACGGCGGCGCCTTCGCGGCCGCAGATCTCGCCGAGCTTTCGGGCCATGTCGACATCACCAGTTGCGGCGACTTCCAGTGGCGAGCCGAGCTGGGTGCCTTCGAAGACGATGCCATTGCCGCCGCGTTCGAGGTTGGCCGCGACCAGCATCGGGATGGCAGAATGCTTCTGGAGCACGCCGGAAAACCGGACCGCTTCCTCGAGTGAGCCGGGCCGGTACATGATACCGCCGGGTTTGCAGACCTTGAGCGTATCGAGGTATTCGTCCTCGGTCATCAGGCGGCTGATGCCGCAAAACAGCTGGCCCACTTTGTCTTCAAGCGAGAGCCCGGTAAGCGTCGACTGGACCCAGGACAGGTCGGAATCACTGAGGTTGAATGGTTTTTGCATCAGGGCGTTAAAATCAGGCATGTGGATCTCCTTGTGTGTTAATTGAGGGACCATAGATACGAAGCAGAAGGACCGCTTCACAAGGAAAGGCTGGCCGATTGGGCCAGCCTTTCACACCGTGATGTCATTGGGGGATGAAGTTTACTTGGTAGCCATCCAGGCATCAAACTGAGCTTGCTTTTCGGCGATGATGATGTCGAGGCCAGCTGCTTTCAGAGCTTCGTTGAATTCAGGCAGCGCGGTGGCCGGATCGAGGGCACCACACATCAGAGCATTGTTGTACTGGTCGACGACACTGGCACAGGCAGCGTATTCGGTGCTGACCTTGGAAGCCTCAAAGGTGAAGCCCATGGCCTTGGAGATGATCGCGCTCTTGTTGAATTCGTCCATCTTTGTCCAGTAATCGGGGGCGTTGCCATTCCAGATGTGGGAGATGAACTGGTTGCCGATGTTCCAGCCCATGGTGACCGGGTATTTGATGTTGGTGGCATCGACACCATCGGCATAATCGATGATGCCATTGGCTTCGTCGACAAACTTGTAGTGCGTGCCTTCGATCCCGTAGATGAAGAGGTTGGATACTGCGGGGTCTGTGTTCCAGAGGTTCATGAGCTTGACAGCTTCGGCAGGATATTTGGCGCTGGTCGGGACGACCCAGCACAGGGTGGTGGCATTGGAGGTGGAGCTCTGAGCCGGGTACAGGTCAACCGTCACGGCATCGAGGCCAGTCTGGACTTTCAACTGGTTATCGAAACCAGGCTTCAAGTTGGAGACATAACCAAAGGACTTGCCATTTTTCATGATGATGTCGCCAGAATCGGTCGAGCTCAGGACGTCAGGCATGATCAAACCCTTCTGGTTCCAGTCATACATGGTGTTGACCCAGTTCTTGTAGAACTCTGATTCATAGTAGTTGGTGAAGGTGGTTGCCATGCCGGCGTCTTCGAGAACACCCAGGTTATAGGTGTCACCGCAGTTGTCGACAGCCCAGTCCATACCGCGCATGCGGGGGGCCAGCTGACCCGTGATCGGATACAGGTCCGGTTCGTTGTCTTTGATCGTTTGCAGGATCGGTTCGAGGTCGGCAAAGGTTTTGACAGAGTCAAGCGAGAGATTGTATTTGTCCAGCAGGTCTTTGCGGGCCGCAAAACCATAGGAAGCAGCGAGGTCACGGTTGTTGGTGATGGCGTAGAGTTTGCCGCCGATCTTGCCAGCATCGACATAGGACTGGCCGAGTGCATCGACGATGCCTTGACCGTATTGGGCGACATAGTCGTCAATCGGCTGGATCTGGCCATTGGCCACAAAATTGGCAATCGGCATGGCGCCATTGTTCATCAGGTCGACTTGCTCACCCGACGAGAGCATCAGGTTGACCTGGTCTTGCCAGGCACCAAAGCTGATGAAGGTCAGTTCAACATTGGCACCGATTTTTTCGCTGGAGATTTTATTGATTTCAGCAGCGACCAGCGGCGCGTCAGAGGAATCAAACAGAGTCGGGGCAACAATTTTGATGGTCGGGATTTCGCCACCAGCAGCGGCAGCGGTTGTGGTTTCTCCAGCAGCAGGAGCAGCGGTAGTTGCTTCCGTGGTTGTACTGCCGCCACAGGCAGCCAGCATGGAAACGGCGAGGGCAACCAGGAGTACGAGCGATAAGAGCTTCAATTTCATGGTTTCATTTCCTCCTTCACATTTGGGAACATTGGAATATCGGTTTGGGTGATGGTTTAACTTTAATCCTCGCTGGAATGTGTCACTACCAGCGTTGTGACTTCAATTGTTGTTTTTGTGACTTGCACACAGTCATGCCATTTTCAGGACTAGGGTGGTCTTAGCCTTTGACAGCACCGACGGTGATACCCTTGACGAAGAAGCGCTGGAAAAACGGGTAGATCACCAGGATCGGCAGGGCGCCGATGACAGCAACAGCCATTTTCAAGCTGGTGCTGGGCAAGTTTTTCACGGCCGTCGACAACTGGCCGGAATTGGAACCCATGGTAGAAAGGAACTGGGCGTCGCGCAGCATGCGGTTGAGGACATTCTGGATCGAGAAAAGTTTGGGATCGGTCAGGTAGTACAGACCGTTGGTCCAGTCGTTCCAGTACATCAAGCCGACCATCAGTCCAACCGTAGCCAGGATCGGCATCGACATCGGCAGGACCACCTGCCAGAGGATGCGGTATTCATGGGCGCCGTCGATTTTGGCGGCCTCGATGATTTCCATCGGGATATTGCTCGTGAAATAGGTGCGCATCATGATGACATAGAAGGCACTGAGCATGAACTGGGGCACAATCAGGGCAAACAACGTGTTCTTGATGTGGAACAGCTGTGTATACATAATGTAAGTTGGCACCAGGCCGCCATTGAACAACATCGTGAAAAAGATGATGAACGCGAAGACATTGCGGTTCGGCAGGTCACGGCGTGACAGGGGATAGGCCAGGAGAACCGTCAAGGCCAGATTGACGCTGGTGCCGATCACGGTGACCAGGATCGTGATGCCGTAGGAGCGCAGGATCGAAGATGAAGAACTGCCAAACAGGTAATTGTAGGCCGAAAAACTGATTTCCCGCGGGAAAAAGGAATAGCCGTGTTTCAGAAGGCTGGCTTCACTGGCGAACGAGGACGAGAAGAGCAAGAGGAACGGTACCAGGCAGAAAGCAGCCAGCAGCATCAGGACAGAATGCAGGACAATATTGAAGGTTCTGGAATTATCAACCATGGTTTTCTCCCTCTCCTTAAAACAACGCGTGTTCTTTGCTGATCCGGCTGACCACCCAGTTGGCGGAAAGGACCAGGACAAAACCGACGATCGACTGATAGAAGCCGGATGCGGAAGCCATGCCAAGGTTGCCGAGTTGCATCAGGCCACGGTAAACGTACGTGTCAATGGTATTGGTCACCGGGATCAGGGGACCTGAGCCCATCGGCACCTGGTAGAACAAGCCGAAGTCTGAGTAGAAGATGCGGCCGATCGCCAGCAGGACGAGGGTAATAATCGTAGGCTTCAGCAGGGGCAGGGTGATCGACGTGATTTGCTGCCAGCGGTTGGCACCATCGACAACGGCCGCTTCGTAATAGGTGCGGTCGATGCCGACCAGAGTCGCAAAGTAGATGATGCTCATGTAGCCAAAGCTCTTCCACTGGTTGACCAGGGTCAGGATGAATGGCCAGTATTTCTGGGTCGTGTACCACTGGATCGGTTTTTGACCAGACATTTCGCGGAGGTTGTTGATGAACCCGACATCGGTGGAGAGGAAAGCAAAGACCAGGTAGGCGACGACCACGATCGAGATCAGGAAGGGCAGCAGGAAAATCCCCTGGTAGAAACTTTTCATTTTCTTACCGGCGACTTCATTCAGCAGGATCGCCACCGTAATCGCCATCGCTGTACCCAGAACGATGAACAAGGCATTGTAGCCGATCGTGTTGCGGGTGATGATCCAGGCATCTTTGGTTTTGAAGAGGTATTCGAAATTCTTGAAGCCAATCAACGGGCTTTTCAAAATGCCAACTTCGAAATTAACTTTCTTGAAAGCGATGATCAGGCCGGCCATCGGGATGTAGTTGTTGATGAGCAAATACAAAAGACCCGGGATCATCATGATGTAAAGGGCAATGAAATGCTCTTTACGCTTCTTCTTTGGCTTATGCTCCAGACTGGGTGGTTTCGTGGACACTCGGTTACCCCCTTCAGATTGCAAAACAGTTGTGGTGACTACACCTTAGTTTTACTCCATCCAGCGGGGGGGCTCTACCAGTCCGATGACCTCCATTAACACTTTTGTGACATCACGGGAATTTACTTGCGCGCATGGGTCTGGCGATATTCGTTGGGTGTCATTCCGGTTGCCTTTTTGAAGATTTTCGAGAAATGGGAGAAATTGGAGTGGCCCACTTTGGAGGCGATCAGGCTGACCGGCATGTTGGTTTTGACCAGATAGCCGATCGCTGCCTGGATCCGTTCATTGGTGATGTACTCGATCAGCGATTGGCCAGTTTCTTTGCGAAAGAGTCGGGACAGGTATTCCGGATTGAGGAAGACTTGATCAGCGATCTCATTGCGGCTCAGTTCCCGGTCCAGGTTATCCCGGACATACGCTTTGACCTTTTCGACAGTCGACTGATAATCCGATTCCGTCATGGCGGGGGCTAAAGGGATGGTAACGATATTGCGGATAAAAGCGAGCATGTTTTCAACATTTTCCAGGCTGGTCAGGAAATGGTCCATGAGCTGGCTGGAAAAAAGCAGATCAATGTTTCTGACGCCCCGGGTTTCAGAGATTTGCCAGATCATCTGTAAAAATTCATTTTGAAACCGGGCCAGGAAAGGTGCATTGACTGTTCCAGTGAACACTTTGCGCTCAAAATAAGCCTGGACTTCATGCCAGACCTGATCCGAATGTCCTTGTTCCAGGAGCCGGCCCCACTGGCTGATCTCCGGAAACTCCAGCCGGTCAGACGCTGTTTCTTCCCGATTATCCAAGGTGAACACTTTGCTGTAATGGGCAACATTTTTGCGGTCCAGCTGGACCAGTTGCTGGTACGTATCGGACACGTCGGCCAGACTGGTGTAGTCACCAATATAGATGGCCTGGCTGATCTTGAGATTGGTCTGGCAAAAACTGTTGAAAAACCGGAATTTCTGCAGCAGGGTCATCGAGTCTATTGCCTTGCCAGCCACAACAGGCAGAATGAAAATATAGTGATTGGCATCGAGCTGGGTCACTTGGATCACACCCGTCTGGTCAAATAGGATTTCCTCGAGCACATTGATAAACGTGTTTTTCAGTAATTCATCGTCCCATTCACTGAGCAGGATTTGCCGCCGGATGCTATTGATCAGGACGGGCAGGTAGCGGGCTGTTGGCCGGGTGTCAATGGCAAGCTGCTCCGCCTGGCTATCGAGCCTGGCGGCATTCAAGGTGTAATTGCCGACGAGAATATTGGCCCAGAAACTTTCCCGTACATTGCTGGCGTTATCCTGCCAGTAGCGGCCAAGCTCTGACAGAGCATCTTTACGGGTCGTGGCCGTGATTTTTTCGATCACTCGGGCGACCACTTTCTCCAGCTCATCATATTGGATCGGCTGGACCAGATAATCAAAGCTGCCCAATTTGATCGCGGCCTTGGCGTATTCAAAATCCTCATGCGAAGTCAGGAAGATGCACTCGGTTCGCGGGTGATGTTCCCGCACCCAGGCGATCAAGTCCAGTCCGCTGCCCATCGGCATTTCGATGTCGCTGATGATGATATCGATCAGCTCGGTGACAAAGACCTGCTGAGCCTGCTGCATGCTGTAGGCTAAAAAGACACGGTCCACGCCAAGGCGGAGCCAGTTGACACCACTTTCGACCCCTTTGGCAACCGGGATCTGGTCATCGACAATCAGGACATTCACGATTCATTCCCCTCCGGATATTCCTGGACCAGGGCTGGCCGGGATGTGGACCGGCTGATGGGGACCAGGAGTTCGCACAAAGCGCCTCCGGTCGTGGGATCATTGGTAAAAGCGACATGGGCTTTGCCTGCATAGATGATCAACAAACGCTGGAGCACATTGGCCAGGCCGACATGTCCCCCACCCAGTGTGACCGGGTCGGCAAAATTCAGTTCTTCCAGTTTATCGTCATCAAATCCTGGCCCATTGTCAAGAATGGTGATGTTGGCAAACTGCTCCTCTTCCGTAACAAGCATCCTGGCCCGGATCCGGATTTCCAGGGTTTTATCGGGTTGCGAGGCATGCTTGAGAGCGTTTTCGACGAAGGTCTGGATCGAAATCGGCGGAATCATCAGATCCATCAATTGTTCTTCGACATCTATTTCACAATGGTAATCGCGAGACGTATATAATTGCTGGATCTGGATGTAGTTTTTGACATGGCCCAGTTCGTCACGCAGCCGGACCAGGGTGAAGTTGTCTTTGAACATGTAGCGGAAATGGTTGGACAAGGCCAGGATCAGCTGCTGAATCTCCCGGGTCTTCCCGTTTTGCGCCATGCCATAGAGGGATTTGAGGGAATTGAGATAGAAATGGGGCCGGATCTGGAATTGCAGATATTGCAGCTCAGCCTTCTGCCGGGCCAACTGCTTTTCATAGCCATCGATTTTCAAATGCTGGATTTCATCGATCATCAGATTGAACGTGTCGTTGACTTGGCGGAATTCAGTCGAGGCATATTTTTCATCAGCACGAGCATCCAGATTGCCGGAGCGGATCTTTTCCATGGTCCGGACGAGCTTGCCAACGGGCTGGAGCAAGGAGCCCCGGATCATCCACAGCGCCAGGGGAATGATCAGCACGGTCAGCAAAGATGCCACAAACAGAAACAGTTGTACGGCATTGAAGGTTGTCAGGAAGGTCGGATCGGGCAGAGCCGCGACCATCCGGACGGGTGCTGCATCGAGGGATTCACTCAAGACCATGAATCGATCTGGAAACCCCGACAACGTGTAGATTGATTCACTCGGGCGAAGGTCGAGGTCTTTTTCCGCTGCATAAGATAATTCGGTCAGCGGCTGCCCCTCCGGTGAGACATAGAGCATCTGATAGTCGTCAAACAATTTGCCCTTGGCCAGTGGAAAAACCATGTCTTTCAAGCGGATCGCTGCGCCAAGATACACACCATCATTCCCGAGGACATTGACCAGGAAATAATCCTCCCCGATCTGGACCGGTGTCCAATTGTAGCGGACATACTGCTCCTCATCGGCCGAAAACGCCTCCAGTTCGGTGCGGATCGCCAGACGCTGGTCAAAACTCAAGCTGGAGTTGAAAGCATCGTTGAAATTCACCAGCCGGTGGCGCGGAGAGTAGACAAAAAACAAATCCGCGGTCGAACCGCCAGCCAGCAGGCTCTGGTAGCGTTTACTGACATTATAAATGGCCAGATACTGGTTTAAAGGATTTTCGCTGTTGCGGATCTTGTAGAAATTGTTGTCAGCGGTAAAGGTGTCCAGCAATTGGCTGCGAGTCGCCTGCAGGTTGCTTTCGACGATCTCGGAATAGATGGCCAGGGTGTTTTTGTTCGACAGGGCGGTTTTTTCCCGCAGGAGTTTGACGGTATAGAAATTGTAGATCAGCAGCAGACTGACCAGCGGAATGAGCAGGGCTAAAAGACCCAGGATGATCTTGGTCTTAATCGAGTGAGTCTTTTGTTGTTTCAACCTGATCACAATACTCTATCCTCGTCCGTTCGTTCGTCTGTCGATCCAGTCGGCCCAGCAGTACGATATAGGTGGCCAGGCTGATCGCGAAAAGGATGGTCGCGACCAGGAAAAACGCCGTGAAACCCCAATACTGAGAGACCAGGCCCATGACGATGCTGCCGGTGCCGACGGCAATGTCGATGGCAGCAAAAAAGGTGGCATTGGCCGCACCCCGTCGAGAAGGTGGCGCGAGACGGATCAAAATGGCACTTAAGATCGGGATCGCCAGACCCGTGCCAGCACCGTACAGGACTGCAGCCAGAAGCATCGTCCATTCGTTCTTGGCGAAGGCCAGCACCAGAGTCGACGTCAGAGCCAGCAGCACACTCGGAATGAAGACCACATTGGAGCCATGCTCGTCAGCCAGGCGGCCGGTCATGAATCGGGCCAGAATCAAAGCGACCGCATAGACCGTAAAGAACAAGCCGATGTTGGTAAAGCCACGCTCCTGACCATAGAGTGGCAGGAATGCCATGATCGAGCCGATCGAAATCAGCATGAAAAAGGCAACCAGCGACGGTCGAAAAGCTGACTTTTCCACCATGCCTTTGACCTTTTCATGATACTGGCTTTTCCTGGCAGCGTCTATCCAGAAAACGAGCAACAGGCACAGGATCATCAGCCCGCTGATCACTCCAAAAAGCAAGGGGTAACCCTGTGCGGCCAGAGTCAGGCCCAGTGATGGTCCCAGGGCCATGCTGATGGTATTGGCCAGTCCAAACACCCCCAGGCCTTCTGACATGCGGCTCTCTGGAATGATATCGGCAGCCATGGTCGAAGAAGCCGTGCTGAATGCCGAAAATCCGACACCGTGCAGAAAACGCAGGATCATCAGGCCAACCAGAAAAGGTAAAAAGGGATAGAAAAAGGAAGTCACCATCGCCAGGATGGTCCCGGCCAGAAGCACACGGCGGCGCTCCCAGCGGTCGAGCAAGTTACCACTGATCGGCCGGAACAGCAACGCGGCATAGGAGAAGATGCCGACCAGGATCCCCGTCTGGGCCGTCGTTCCACCGATCGATTGCACATAACCGGGCATAGTTGTCAAAAACATGTTCATGGCGACCCAGAACATCAGGTTTTGCAACATGAGAATGACAAAAGGCCGAGTCCACAGGGGATCCCGGCTGATGCCATTGAAATTGCCGGGCGTCATCAAGACTGGCTTCCAGCCAGAGCCTGATTGCAGCGATCAACCAGATCCTGGAGCTTGTCCTCCTGGACATGGCCCATTGAGAGGAGAATAAACGCTCGCAGCGGTAAATGGGCTTCCATTTCGGCAATCATCACGGCGAAGGGGTTTTCTTCTTCGTCGGCTTCGGCTGTGAGAGCTTGCTCATCCACAGACAGGATCTGTTCCGCCAGTTCCACGGTCTCCGTTTCATGGTCCTCGTCCTTGGCATTGCTGATCAGGTTGAACAGCGAGCCGATCTGGGTAAAGAAGGGCTGTGCGATCGCAGCCGCTGCCGGATGGCCGAGCAGGTCATATTTGGTCGAATTCAGGTCAAAGGTTTGCGGCGTGAAGCGTGTTGCCTGGAGCTGGACGGTCGTAGCCAGGCGAATGTCACGCGAAGAGGCCCCGACCCGAATCTCGACCGGACCGCTCTCAACCAGCCAATCACTGGCCAGCACATCGTAGTAGGCAAAACTGCGTCGATCCAGAGTCAGGGTGACGGTCTGTATCTCACCCGGTTGCAGTTCGACCTTGGCAAAGCCCTTGAGTTCCTGCGGGACACGGTCGACTCTGGCTGACGGATAGGACAGGTAGAGTTGGACGACCTCGCGCCCCGTGATTGAGCCGGTGTTCTGGACCTGGACGGATACGGTCAGGCCGTCGTTTTCGCCGATAGCATTGGCACTGACCACCAGGTTGCTGTAGGCAAAGGTGGTATAGCTCAGGCCATGGCCAAAGGGGAACAATACATCCATATTTTTCTTGTCATAATACCGGTAGCCGACATAGAGACCTTCGCGGTATTCGACGCGGTCGCCATAGCCCGGGAAATTGAGATAGCTGGGGTTGTCAGCAAGTTTTTCAGGGAAGGTTTCGGCCAGTTTGCCGCTGGGATTGGTCCGGCCGTACAGGATATCGGCGATGGCGCCACCCCCGGCCTGTCCAGGCAGATACCCCTCGAGGATCGCCTGGACCTGGTCGACCCATGGCATCTCGATCGGCGAGCCATTGGCCAGGACCACCACAGTCCGCGGGCAGACGGCAGCCACGGCGGCGATCAGAGCGTTCTGGTTCGGTGGCAAGTGCAGGTGTTTACGGTCATACCCTTCGGATTCGTAATGGTCGGGCAGACCGGCAAAGATCACTGCAGTTCCGGCCGCCTGGGCGGCTGCGACGGCGGCGGCGAATTCAGCCTGGTCGATGGCATCGGATTCCAAGCTGAAGCCGGGCTGATAGATCGCCTCCGGACTGGCGGCCAGGATCTCACCGATCGCGGCTGTCAGGCGGGTCGGGTTGATGTGCGAGCTGCCACCGCCCTGATAGCGTGGTTTGTCGGCAAAGCGGCCGATCACGGCCACCGGCTGGCCTGCGGTCAACGGCAAGGCTGCCTGGTAATTTTTCAGGAGAACGGCGCATTGGCTGGCCACTGCCCGGGCCCGGGCATCGTGGACGTCTGCATCAAAGGTTGCGCCCGATTTCAGGGTGTCCAGTTTGGCATAGACCAGATCGAGGATCCGGCCAGCCAAAGCATCCAAATCCGCCTCAGCCAGACGACCCTCGCGCACGGCCGCGACAACCTTGCGGTCATTAATACCACCCGATGAAGGCATCTCCAGATCCATGCCGGCCGTCACGCCGGCGACCCGGTCATTGACCGCGCCCCAGTCGGAAACGACGATACCCTGATAGCCCCATTCCTCACGCAGAATTTCGGTCAGAAGGCGCCGGTTATCCGACAAGTAGGTGCCGTTGACCTTGTTGTAGGAGCACATCACCGTCGCCGGCTGTGCCTCGCGGATAGCGGTCTCAAAGCTGGCCAGGTAGATTTCCCGCAATGTGCGTTCGTCGACGATGGTATCTACCGTCATCCGCCGCGACTCCTGGTTATTGGCACAGAAATGCTTGATCGAAGTACCGACACCCTGGCTCTGCACCCCCTGGATATAATGCTTGGCCATTTGCGAGGACAGGAAGGGATCTTCCGAGATGTACTCGAAATTGCGGCCGCACAAGGGAGAACGCTTGATGTTGCACGCGGGTCCGAGGACCACTGAAACACCCTGGGCCTGGGCTTCCTGGCCGATCAGTCTGCCGACTTCGGCAATCAAATCCCGGTCCCAGGAGGAACCCAGACCGACACCCGACGGGAAACAGGTGGCCGGCACACTGGCCAGAAGGCCAAGGTGGTCCCCTGCTTCGGCCTGGCGCCGGAGGCCATGTGGGCCGTCGGATACCATGATCGCCGGCAAACGAAGGCGTTCAATTGCCTGCGTATGCCAAAAATCCTGCCCGGAGAGCAGGGAGCATTTTTCTTCGAGGGTCATCTTGGTCAGGATATTTTCTGTGCGTGGGTCCATGCTTTATTCTCCTCAATCTCTTTTATGGATGGACGGTGCCTTGGTAGTCACACCTGTTTCAGTTCGGCTGCGATTTCATGCGCCAGGGCTTCGGCCTGGGGCAGCAAACCGATCACATCGATGAACGCGTGACCGACGCCGTTGTAGCGAATCACCTTAGCCTTGTTTCCGGCGGCCTGCAGATAGCGGCCAAAGAGCTCGCCCTGGACGCGCAGGCCGTCATACTCCGCCGTCGCAATCAAGGTCCTGGGATAAACGGTGAAATCTGGTGCCAACAGCGGACTGGCGAGCGGATTCTGGCAGTCCTCCGGCGACTCGGTGTAGAGTGCTTCAAAACCGGGTGCTTCGTCTTCTTTCAGGGCAAAGCCCAGAACCATTGGTTCGAGGAGCGTGCGGTATTCGTCACAGAGATCAAAATCGGCCAGGTGCCATTGGAAATCGGGTGTTCGCGCGGTACCAATCAGTACAGCCGGATAGATCAGAAACTGTGCCTTGATGATGATGCGGTCCGAAGCCCGATCCAGCTGGCAGCAAGCTGCAGCCAAGTTGCCCCCGGCACTGTCGCCACCGACTGTGATTTTCTGTGGATCGATGCCATAGTCTGCCGCATGGTCGCGCACATGACAGACGGCCGCATAGCAGTCATGGAGACCCTGAGGGAACTTGTGTTCCGGAGCCAGGGCATAATCGACATTGAACACCACCGCATCGGCCAGTTCGGCGACCAGACGGCAGAAATTTTCAACCGAAAAAGGTGATCCGCCGATAAAACCACCGCCATGGAAAAAGACCAGCGCTGGACGGTCTGTTTTGTCAAAGGGTTTTCTGGGGTAATAGCGCCAGATGCCTACCGTGCGGCCCTCGACAACAATGGTTTCAAAACCGGTGTGGATTTCGACCGTGTTCAGATTGCGATTGGGCGAGCCCATGAAGCGACGCATCTGCTCCACGGTCAGATTTGCCGCATCGAAGGCATGCTCGGTTTTCGGCCGCCCCATGATTGACTGGATGAAGCGGGGGTCAGGGTAGCCCGCGCGCAGCTCATCTGGAACTGCTTTAACGTTCAAGCAGAGGCCATTGCTATTCTCTGTCGTCTGATCATCCAGCATCGTCTGAACAAGTGAAAAGTCATAAGTGCGCATGCCGTCCTCCATGCTCTCAGTCTGGTGCATGGTAACAGTTTACCGTTTTCTGGTCGCGCAATTATGACTTCTGTTGTGGTTTTTATGACATAAATGGCTAAACAAACAAGGTTGCTCTTACTTCTACAGCCTTTGTTATTCTACTGATTCAGCCAAGACCTGCTTTACTTTTTCGGCCAGAGCTATCCCCAGGACCTGATGACCACAATCACTCGGCGCCATAGATGTCATTATACTCAGTGGTGGCCTGCTGGATCTGGGTTCTGGCTCGGCCGCATTTCGGTGCTGACAGCAGGCAGTGGCGGCCGCAGGCGGTGCAGGTGAACCGGGACAGGTATTCATTGAGGGAAACTGCCTCGGCCGCATCCTGGCCACCGGTTATATTTGACCCAGATTCTGTACCAGGTGCAGGCAGCGCATCGATCACTGAACTGCCATCCTCTGTATCCTGCAGCGTCGTATCCGTGGCCGGAGTCTCAACGGCAGACTGAGCGGATAAATCATCCGAGCCAGCACTCGCAGCGCCTGAGTTAGTGGCAGTCGAAAGGGCTGGACTGACCACCGAGGTCTGGATGACAGCATACGTAGCACCAAGGGCAAACAGGCCCAGCGAAGTTCGGACGATGGTCTGGCGGATCGGCTGCCAGACCGGGCGCTGCAGAGCTTGCCTCAGGGCATTCTTGATCCAGCCCAGGTGCAAGAGGACATGGACGATGGTGATGCCCAGTGTGGCCCGGCTGGCCACCGCATGGATGATCGTCCAGAGGGCCAGATCAGAGACGTTCAGGGCGGTGAACAGATACTGGGAAATCAGGACGCCACTGACCAGAGTCAGGCCCATGGCCAGGCCGAGCATCAGGTTCATCAGGTAGGAAAGGCGCAATTCGAGCGTCAACGGACCCAAGAATTTTTTCGAAACACCCGCGATCCACTTACGGTTCAAAACCAAGTGAATCGCAAGGCCAGCCACGATGACGACCCCGATCCATTCATGCAGGAAAACACCACTGAATGCCGGTACCATGACCACCAGCATGGTTACCGCCAGGATACTGTCTAAAATTATTTTCTTTTTCATTTTGGGATTCATGTTTCACACTCCATTTTTTGCAGAACTTGCGAGGCTCTAGTTAAGCATTGACCTGAGCTTAGCAACCCTGCGTGATAACAGTGTGAACAGAGGGCGAATCTTTATATAACCGGCAACTCGAACCAGAAAGTGCTCCCCTCTCCTGGCCGGGAGTCGACGCCAAACCGGGCGCCGTGCTGTTCGAGGATGTTCTTGACGATCGACAGGCCAAGGCCATTGCCCATCACTGCGCGACGATGGAGCTTGTCCGATTTGTAGTAGCGTTCCCAGATGTGTTGCAGCTGATCTTCCGGGATGCCCTCGCCATGATCGGCCACTTCGATCCGCACCCAGCCAGCGCGCACCGTCTGCTGGACTTCGATCTGATGATCGGGGCCGGCATAATGGATGGCATTGGTCAGGAAATTGTACAGGACTTGCTCAATCCGGGCTCCATCGGCATGGACCATAGCCTGCTCCTTGGCTGCGAATGTGATCTGGTAGCCTTCAGCCTCAGTCAGCTTGCCAACACGGGCGATGATGTCGTGGATCGAGTCGGTCAAGTCATAGTCTGATGGTTCAAATTGGCTCGCACCGGACTGGAGCTTGGACAAGTCGAGAATGCTGTTGACCAAGCTGGTCAGACGGTTGGATTCGTCGATGATGACCTGGACATTTTCCGGACTGTTCTCGCCGGGCAGGTCACGCATGACTTCGGCGTAGCCCCGGATCATGGTCAGGGGCGTGCGCAAGTCATGGGAAATGTTGGCGATCAGTTCGCGCCGCAACGCCTCGACACGGCCCAGCTCGACCACAGTGTGGTTAAGCGTGTCGGCCAGTTCGCCGATTTCCCGGTAATCCCCGGAGGCAAACCGGACGGTGTAATCACCCGCTGCCATTTGCTTGGATTGCTCATTGATCTGCACGATCGGCCGGGCGATCCGGCGCGACAGGAACAGAGCCAGAACGAGGGAAAGGACGATCAGGATCAGCGAAACATAGATCAGCTGGATGCGCAGGGTGTCCACCGTGGCCGTGACCGGGGACAGCATCGTGTTCAAGAGGATCACCGCCGACGTGCCATTATCCAAGGTCACCTGGCGACAAAAGATCAAGGACGTCAGCTGGTTGTCCGTCGGTGGCGGGACATTGCCGACAAATTTGCGGTCATCATAGCGGTCGTTGTCAAATGAAGCCCGGTTATAGAACTCCAGGTATTCGCCGCCAGCCGCAACGGTCTTGTCGTACAGGTTAAACAAATCGGTCAGCGCCAGGTGGTTGATCAGGCTGGCCGGGCCGATTTCGATCGAAGCCAGGTCACTGCCGGACACCGTGAAAATGCGGATGCTCAGGTCACCCTGCTCGGCAATCCGGTCAATCAAGGTGTCGAGCTCACTGTGATTGATGTTATCAGCGACCGTGGCCGCAATCCGGCGGATCTGGGCGGTCTTGACAGCCCGGTAGAATCGGTCGAGAAACACAACCTGGAACATCCAGAGCAGCGCCACCAGGATGAGTGAAAAGGCCAGGAACGAGGCAAACAGGGACCATTTGATCCCTGGCCGGCGCAGGTGCAGTTTTTTCCAGTCAGGCCTCAAAACGGTACCCCACGCCGCGCAGCGTCACAATGAAGCGGCGATAGTCACCCAGGCTGTTGCGCAGCAGTTTGATGTGGGTGTCCAGGGTCCGGTCGTCGCCAAAAAAATCATAGCCCCAGACTTCACTGATCAGCTTTTCCCGGGTCAGGGCGATGCCGCGGTTGCGGACCAGGTAGAACAGCAGTTCGTATTCCTTGGGTGACAGGTCAACCGGCTTTCCGTCAATCGTGACGATCCGGCCGGTGAAATCGACCATCAGGCCTTCAAATGTGAGGGTCTCGTGCTCCAGTGAGTTCCCCTCCGGCCTCTGGTTCCTGCGGATCAGGACCTCGAGGCGCAGCATGACTTCCTTGGGTGAAAAGGGCTTGACGACATAGTCATCGATCCCCAGCTCAAAGCCATGGATCTTGTCATATTCTTCACCCCGTGCCGACAGCATGAGCACGGGCATGCGCTTGATCTTGAAAATTTCCCGGCAGGCAGAAAATCCATCCAGCTCGGGCATCATCACATCCATGACAATGGCATCGAAATCCTGCTCACGACACAGGCGGACAGCCGCCATGCCGTCCGCTGCCTCCACGATCTGGTGGCCTTCAAACTCTGCGTATTTACGCAGCAACTGGCGGATTTTCTCTTCGTCATCAACAATCAATAAGCGGCTCATCCAGTCAAGCCCTCCTGCCTTATGCTCACGCCCTTTGGGCATGCCCAGTGGGCATAGCCCAGTGGGCATAGCATAATCCGGTCATGTGATGGTTGGGTGAATATTACCTGAAAGAACGAAAGTCAGGACCTCTTCAACGCCACAGCTGTGGCTCAGCGACGTCCGGCCGGCATGTCCGGCTGGCAGGAAAGCTTGGGCAAATAATCCAGTTCCTCGAGTTTTGCCCGCACCAGGCCGATATCTTCCCAGAGTCGAATCCGCTCGCGATTGTTGCGCAGGATGAAGGCCGGATGAAAGGTCGGCAGGATCAAATAACCGTTCTTCTCGATCCATTGGCCACGGACCTTGCTGATGCCCTCGCTGCTGCCCGTGAAATATTTGAAGGCCGTCGCGCCCAGAAGGACAATGACCTTGGGCTTGACCAAGTTGAACTGGCGGGCCAGCAAAGGTCTGCAGGCCCGGGCTTCATCTTCCGTCGGGACACGGTTTTCCGGCGGACGGCATTTGACAACATTGCCGATGTGGTAAACCGACTCATCCAGGCCATAGGCCGTGAGCAACAGATCCAGAAGCCGGCCGGCAGCGCCGACGAACGGTTCACCGCGCGCATCTTCCTCAGCACCAGGTCCTTCGCCGATGAACATTAATGGCGCCGACAGGGCCCCACGCCAGACAACGGCCTGTTTCCTGGTCTGGCCCAGGCTGCACTGGCGGCAATTCTGGCACTGCTCGACAAATTGCTGCCAGGCGGGTGGCAGTGAACGGGATACATAGGGACTGGTCATAGGATCATGGCCTCCGGGCTTTTAAATCGCAAGTTCGACGATGAACGTCGCCCCCTGGCCTATTTTACTCTCAACCCGGGCTGTTCCGCCATAGAGCTGGGCAATATGTTTGACAATAGACAGGCCCAGGCCTGTCCCGCCGAGCTCGCGTGACCGGCTGGTGTCGACACGGTAGAAACGTTCAAAGATCCGCTCCTGGTTTTCCGGTGCGATGCCTGGCCCAGTGTCGCGGACCCGAAGCTCAAGTTTTCCATTTGCAAGTCTTCTGGTGTGGATTTCCACCCGGCCACCCTCGCGGTTGTACTTGATCGCATTTTCAATCAGATTGATCAGGACCTGCTTGATCCGATGCGGGCTGGCCGATACCATCTGGGCCGTTTCATCGGTTTCCGGCACCATGCTGATCTTGCGGCTGCTGGCGATGTCATCGAGCAACACAACGACATCATCAATCAGGGCATTCAAGTCAAACGTCTGCCGGTCTTTGTCTTCCTTGAGTTCTTCGATTTCCGACAGGACCAGGATGTCGCTGATCAGCTGATGCAGACGTTCAGCCTCGATGTCGATGATGTCGAGGAAACGGCGGGCCACGTCCGGCTTGTCGATCGCCCCATGGCGCAAGGTCTCGATAAAGCCGCGGATCGAGGTCAGGGGCGTTTTGAGCTCATGGGTGACATTGGCGACAAACTCGCTCCGGAGGCGCTGCATCTGGCGGCTCTGGCTGATGTCCAGAAACGTCAGGATCACGTTGTCCTGGTTGGTGTAGCGGATGGGCGAAGCAGTCACTTGGTAATCGCGTGGTCCACGCACCGTGGTGATGGTCAACTCACGGCTGACGGGGCTGTTGTTCTGGAGACACTGGTCGATCAGAACCTCGGTCTGGGCATGATGGGTCACTAAAACCAGTGGGAAACGGGCTTGTTCCGGATCCAAATGCCGGTCAAACAAATCCTGAGCGGTCCGGTTGACAAAAATCACATCATGCGACCGCGCGGCTACGATCAGTGGGACCACCAGTGAATTGAGGATCACGTCCAGGCGCGTGTTGCGTTCCTCCAACGCCTGGATGGTCTGGGACAGCTGCCTGGCCATGGCATTGAAGGCGTTGCCGAGATCGGTCAGCTCACTTTTGTCATCGAGCAAGGATCCGACCCGGATCTGGTAATCCCCTTGCTGCACCTGGTTGGCAGCCTGTTTGAGTTCAATGAGTGGTCGCGTAATCTGGCGCAAGGCCAGGTAGCCAATTGCGAGCAGGGCAACCAGGGACAGTCCTGCCACAACCAGAAGGGTCGTCAGGAGGCTCAGATAGCCCGAACGCTCAATGTCATAGGAAATGGACGTCCGGACCACCAGATTCAGCTCAGGATCAAAGATGGCCAGATAGAGCATCGCCTGGCCGAGGGTTTCACTGGTGCGACTGGCAAATCCTGCCCCCTGGCTCTGCAAGGCAGTTTTGATTTCCGGCCGGTAGAGATGATTCTCCATTTGCTCGCTGTCACTGAAATTGTCATAAACAACCGTACCATCGGGCTGGATGATCGTGACCCGGATCGACTCACCGTCCCGCTGATAAACGCTGCTGATTGCTTGGGCGGCTTGGGCGAAATCATCACCAGCTACCAGCCGTTGTTCAATCAGCCGGGCTGCATTGTCCAGGTATTCCTGGTTGACCTGGCTATGGTAGGATTTGATCACAAAAAAAGCTGATGCGCCGGATGCGACAATCGCAACCACCACAACAGCCAGGATCAGGACGTAAATCCTTCTGAGCATGTCTTACCTCAGTCTTCGCGGAAACGGTAGCCCCGCCCGCGAACAGTCTCAATCAACTGGGGATTGGCGTCATCTTCTTCGATTTTACGCCGGAGCTGCCGGATATGGACATCGACCGTCCGGGTTTCGCCGGAATATTCATAGCCCCAGACATAATTGAGCAGATCATCGCGGCTGTAGGCCACGCCACGATGGAGCATGAGGAATTTGAGCAGCTCATATTCGCGGTGGGTCATTTCCAGTTCCTGACCGTCCCGGTAAACCCGGTGGCGGGTATCATCGAGCAGGATGGGACCACTGCTGATCCGTTCGGCCGTCGTTACAACAGTGGGGCGCGGCTCAGATTCTGCCGCCAGATGCTCACGCTGCTCGGGATCGCGCAACGAGCTGAGCTTCCTGTAGCGGCGGATCAAAGCCTGGACACGGGCCAGGAATTCCCGGATGCCAAAGGGCTTGGTCAGGTAGTCATCCGCACCGGCTTCCAGTCCGCGCACCTTGTCGGATTCAGCACTCCGGGCGGTCAACATCAGGATCGGGATCCAGTCTATGTCTTCTGACCGGCGCAGGCGGGCACAGATCTCAAAGCCATCCATGTCCGGCAGCATGAGATCAAGAATGAACAAGGCCACCGGCTGGATGTTGGCAAGATCGGCAAAAAGGCTTTTGCCGTCGCGATATCTGCGAGTGGCATAACCTTCGTTCTGCAGATTGAATTCGATCATTTCAGCGATGCCGGCATCGTCCTCAACCAGAACAACGACGGGCCGCGGTGATTCTTCAGTCATTGTAGTTCATGTGCCGGCCCTTGATGAAAAACAGCACCCATTCTGCGACATTCTGGGCATGGTCGGAAATTCGTTCGAAATACTTGCAAATCATGAGCAGCTCGACATGCTGCTCAACATTATCAGAATCTACTGACATCAAATGGATCAGGTATTTCTTGAGCTTGTTGTAAAGCTCATCGACCCGGTCGTCCATACGGATGACCTCACTGGCTACTGCTTCATTGCGGGTGACATAGGCATCGAGGGCACCTCGCAGCATCTGTTTGGAGACATCGGCGATGGTGATGATGTCATGGGGGACGACAATCCGGTTGGGCAGGGCATTGATCGCGATGATCCGCTCACTGATGTCACTGGCATGGTCGGCAATCCGCTCGAGGTCCGTGATCAATTTCAGCGTCGAAGTCAGATCGCGCAGGTCACGGGCGACAGGCTGCTGGCGGGCGATGATCTCGACACAACTGCGGTCGATCTGGCGTTCCATCTCGTCGATCACGTCATCATTGTCAATCACCTTCTGGGCCCGATCGGAGTCGAGGTCGGTCAAAGCCTGGACGGCTTCGTTGATCGACTGCTCCACATGAGCGCCCATCCGGATGATTTCCTGGTGCAAATTGGACAATTCTTTTTCAAACTCAATACGGACCATGGGTCTTCATGCCTCCTGATCAGCCAAACCGGCCGGTGACGTAATCTTCTGTCTTCTTGTTCTGGGGGTTGTTGAAAATGCTATTGGTATCATTATACTCGATCACTTCACCCAACATGAAGAAAGCAGTCCGGTCACTGATCCGGGCAGCCTGCTGCATGTTATGGGTGACAATGATGATGGTGTAGTCTTCCTTCAATTCGGTCATCAGGTCTTCGATTTTGGCGGTCGAGGCGGGATCGAGGGCGCTGGTCGACTCATCCATCAGCACAATCTCAGGCTCGACTGCCAGGGCCCGTGCGATGCACAGGCGCTGCTGCTGGCCGCCGGACAAACCAAGCGCACTTTTTTTCAAACGGTCCTTGACCTCGTTCCAGAGGGCGGCGTCCTTGAGACTCTTTTCGACAATTTCGTCCAGTTCGCGGCGGCTCGTAAGGCCATGAATGCGCGGACCATAAGCGATGTTGTCGTAAATTGACATCGGGAACGGGTTGGGTTTCTGGAACACCATGCCGACTTTCTTGCGCAGCTGGTTGACATCCGCATCGGCTGCGTAAATATTGTCCCCGTCCACGAAAATCTCGCCGGTGATGCTAACACCGGGTACCAAGTCATTCATCCGGTTGATTGTCTTCAGGAAGGTGGACTTGCCACAGCCGGAAGGGCCGATCAGGGCCGTGATCTTCCGCTCGGGTATGTCCAGGGAGATTTGCTTTAACGCCTGGAAATTCCCATAGAACAAATCCAGGCTGTGGGTGGAAACGATGGTGCGTGCAGTAATCCGGTCCATTGCTGGCATTCTCCCTGCCGGAAATGAAAACACCGGCGTCATCTAGGTCAGAAGTCTTTTCTTCGATGATAACAACCGGGGTTTAGATACAGATTATGATCATGTAAGGAACAGGTAAAATCCATTCGCCAGCCAATGCTGGTAAAAGTTGTCAGCGCAGGACGACCAGCGTGACGCCATCATTGCGGGTACCCCAGTCGGTATCCTTGCGCAGGGAGGGGGCCAGATGGACGATGTTGCGGCCGGAATTTTCAAACGGGCTGAAAGCCTCGCCGGCACAGTAAGCCTTGATCTTGCCCTCCTTGAGCTGCTCGCTCAAAAACTGGCGGGTCGCGGTGCGGATGGCGCCGCCGGTGCCGGAAGAGCCATAGCCGTGGATGATCTTGATCGTGGAAATTCCAGTGCGGCGCAACGTCGATAATTCCAAACGCAGGCGCATCAAGGCGGCTTCAACAGTTGGCATGTCCTTCTCGAGGTTGATGATGTTCGCTGCCATGTATGGGGTTGGTCCTCCTTGACAAAAATAGCCGATACAACCATTGTAACACTAAAAGCGGGGTGTACAACATGGAATCGATGAGACTTGATCGCTGCCTGGCCAACGCTGGCCTTGGCTCGCGCACAGAAGTCCGTGACTTGCTGAAAAAGGGACTGGTGACGGTTTCCGGGCAGATGGTGCGGGACCCGGGCTATCGCGTCCGGCCTGACGAGATGGACGCTGTTTGTGTCAATGGCCAGAGCATCCTGGTTCGACACCAGATCCACCTCATGCTCCACAAGCCAGCTGGCCTCGTCACAGCACTGGATGACAAGCATCTGCCGACCATCGCCAGCCTGGTTCCGGAGCAACTCTGGCGCCGCGGCCTGTTTCCCGTTGGCCGGCTCGACCGCGACACGACAGGACTTTTGATCCTGACCACAGACGGGACTTTGGGCCATCGTCTGGCCAGTCCGCACTGGGAAGTCTGGAAAAAATACGAGGTGGCCGTCGAAGGGGCTGCCTTCACAGCAGATGATCCGGAACGTTTCGCCCGCGGCCTGATCTTGCCGGATGGCCTTCATTGTCAGCCCGCCAAGCTCGACATCCATTCCGGCCATGAAGCCAGCCTGACCATCCACGAAGGGAAATTCCACCAGGTCAAGCGCATGATGTTAGCCACCGGTCGAACCGTTGTCCGGCTGCATCGCCAGTCAGTCGGCAGCCTGGCACTCGATCCTGCGCTGTCACCCGGGCAATGGCGCGAATTAACAGAGGCGGAAATCGATTCGCTGTACCAGCTGGTCGATCTCAGGCTCGAAAAGTATTCTTGAAATCGCCTTCTAACTTGAAATTGCCTTCTAATAGCATGGTCTGGACATTAGATCACCTGACTGCAAATCAGGGCGCCAGCCACTCCATAAGCCAGACAGCTGCCAGATCTGGATGCTGGCTGCGCGGCCCGATGGTGACCACCAGCGGCTCTCCCTGGAGGGACAATCGAGCCAGTGGATCCAGTGCGGTCACATCGAGTCCAGATATAAACGTTTGAGCCGACTCAGCCGGATGAGCCTTCAGCTCCTGCAGCTGGTCCAGCGTGTCAGCTGGCAGGCGCTCGGACAACCGTTCCAGCAATGGTGCCAGATCGGTGAAGTCCGTTTGCGCAGCGTAGTTGGCGTAGGCACCCCTGCTCAGGAGAATGATATCGAAATCCTCGGAACTGAGCTGGGCCAGTGCTTTCATTAGATTGGCCTGCTGGTACTGGACATCAGCCGTTTCTTTCAGGCTGCCGTCAGCTTCATATCCGAGTGCAATCCAGTCCAAACTGGCTTTTTTGATGTCTGGATCCATCGGTTGCAGCACTTCGACCACCGACGCTTCGAACTGGCTGAACACGTCATCCTGAGACAGGGTTTCGTCAACCAGGCCGTATTCCCCCACCAGCAGGATCTTGAAATCAGCCGGCTGGTTGGCCACCATGGTCGCAATCAGATAGACCATGAATGCCAGGCCGGCGACTGCAGCCAGGAGGGTCCAGCGGGTGTAATAGAACCAATTTTTCCAGTACGCCCAGGGCTTACCGAGGATCAGCCGCTGACCAGGCAGGGTCTGCCAGGCCACAGGCATGGGCTGGGGATTCAGGACCGCATAGGCAGCATTGATCCGGGCCAGATTGTCCCGGGACACCTGATCTGTGGCATGGCGATAGCGCCGGACCAGAAGTTCGTAGCGTTTCTCGATCTGCTCCTTGTCTGACTCGGGACTAAGTTCGAGAATCACCAGGGCTTCCTGTCGCGTGATAGCTGAAACATCCTGCTCCGGCATCATCTGCGGGTTCGACTGTCTATCCTGTGTTTGCATCAGGTGCTCACTTGATCGGTTTCATGGTCGGGAACAGCAGGATATCACGAATCGAGAAGGAATCAGTTAAAAGCATGACCAGGCGATCGATGCCGATGCCAAGTCCCCCGGTCGGCGGCATGCCGTATTCGAGCGACTGACAGAAATCCTCGTCGATCAGGTTGGCTTCTTCGTCGCCGGCTTCGCGCTTTTCCAGCTGCATGGCGAAACGTTCGCGCTGGTCGAGCGGGTCGTTGAGCTCGGAATAGGCATTGGCATGTTCGCGGCCATTGATGAAAAGCTCAAATCGCTCGGTCAGCTCCGGATGGCCAGGTTTTTTCTTGGTCAGGGGTGAGATCTCGAGCGGATAGTCGATGATGAAGGTCGGCTGGATCAGCTTGTCTTCGCAGTAGGTCTCGAAGAACAGGTTCATGATGTCGCCGCGAGTCATGCCCGGCTTGTATTCGGCCAGGTCATGCTCGATCGCCAGGCGGGCTGCTGCTTCGCGATCGAGGACATTGGTGAAATCAACTCCCGAATATTCGAGGATGGCTTCGTTCATGGTCAGGCGCCTGAAAGGCGGCGTCAGATCGATTTCCTGACCCTGGTAGACGACCTGGGTTGTGCCATTGACGGCCAGGGCGCATTCGGCGATCAGCTTTTCGGTCAGTTCCATCATGCCTTTGTAGTCGGTATAAGCCTGGTAGACCTCAAGCAGGGTGAACTCCGGATTGTGCTTGATCGACATCCCTTCGTTCCGGAAGGTGCGGCCGATTTCGTAGACCCGCTCAAAGCCACCGACGATCAGGCGCTTGAGGTACAATTCCGGCGCAATGCGCAGGAAAAGGTCGATGTCGAGGGCATTGTGGTGGGTGACAAACGGCCGTGCCGTCGCGCCGCCAGGAATATTATTCAGGATCGGGGTCTCGACTTCGATGAAATCCATGCCGTCCAGTTGGCTGCGGAGCGTCCGGATGATCTTGCTGCGCTTTTCGAAGTTGGTCTTGACCTCTGGATTGACAATCAGGTCGAGGTAGCGCTGGCGATAACGTGTGTCCATGTCCTTGAGACCATGGTATTTTTCCGGCAGCGGGCGCAAAGACTTGGCCAGCAGCTTGTAGCTCTGGGTTTTGACGGAAATCTCACCGCGCTGGGTGCGGAAAGCGACGCCATGGATGCCGACCAGGTCACCGATGTCCAGCTTCTGCCATTCGGCGTAAGCCTCTTCGCCGATCCCGTCAATTTTGGTGAACAGCTGGATCCGGCCGCGGCGGTCGACCAGGTCGCAGAAGCTGACCTTGCCCATGCCACGCTTGCTCATCAGACGGCCAGCTACTGTGACCGGCTGGCCTTCCATCGCTTCGAAATTGTCCAGGATGTCGCTGGTATGGCACGTGACCGGGAACGTCACCTCTGCAAACGGATCCTTGCCGGCTGCGGCGAGCTCCCTGAGCTTACCGAGGCGGACCCGCATTTGCTCGTTCATCTCGCTTTCGGACAGTGGCAGCCCGGCCTCCGGGTTGATGTGAATGGTCGTCTTGTCTTCCTGCATGGTCTGTCAGTACCCCTTTCAAGTGCAAAAGAAAAGCACCGAGCACGCTTGTTCTCGCGGTCCGGTGCTTGCTTTGTAAGGCAAACAGCTTCCTGAACCGCAGGCGGCTCAGGACGGTTTGTCGATCTTGACGATCTTGTAGCGCAAAATACCTGCCGGCGTATGCACGTCGACGACCTGGCCCTTTTTCTTGCCGATAATCGCAGCACCAACGGGTGAGTCACTGGAAATCTTGTTGCTGAAGATGTCTTCTTCCTTGGCGCCGACGAGGATGTATTCCATCTCTTCACGGGTCTCCTCGTCACGGATCGTGATCTGGGCACCGAGGGTGACCTTCGTCCGGCTGATCTCGTCATCCTCGATCAGGCGGGCATTTTTCAGGATCGCCTCGATTTCCATGATGCGGACTTCGTTTTCGGCCTGGGCTTCCTTGGCGTCATCGTATTCAGAATTCTCCGAAAGATCACCGAGGGCGCGGGCTTCTTTCAAACGTTCGGCAATCTCGGCAGCAACTGTCGTTTTACGATTGTCCAGTTCATCCTGGAGTTTCTTGATGCCGTCATAAGTCATTTCAAAGACTTTTTCTACCATGAGCGACACTCCTTTCGCATATCAGAGCAATATTATATCAGGTCCGTCAAGGTCTGGCCATGTTTTTTTATTCAGAAGCCAGAGACAGGACCAGGTTAGGGCAGCCAAGCCTCAGCCGTGGCGTTCGCTTTCTTTCTGGATGACGTCGTGGGCACCACCCTCGACGATGCTGGTGGCCGAGACGACAACCAGGCGGGCCTTCTGCTGCAGTTCTTCGATCGAGACAGAGCCGCAGGCACACATAGTCGCGCGAACCTTGGCCATCGAGACATCGAGGTTGTCCTTGAGCTTGCCCGCGTAGGGGACATAGGAATCGACGCCTTCTTCAAACGCCATTTTGCCGGCCTCGCCGCCGTCATCGTAGCGCTGCCAGTTGCGGGCCCGGTTGGAGCCCTCGCCCCAGTATTCCTTGACGTAAGTGCCGTTGACCAGCAATTTGCGGGTCGGGCTTTCGTCAAAGCGGGCAAAGTAGCGGCCCAGCATGATGAAGTCGGCGCCCATGGCCAAGGCCAGGGTCATGTGGTAGTCGTAGACAATGCCGCCGTCCGAGCAAATCGGTACATAGATGCCGGTTTCGGCAAAATAGGTATCGCGAGCCTTGGCAACCTCGAGCACAGCGGAAGCCTGGCCGCGGCCGATGCCTTTCTGTTCGCGAGTGATGCAGATCGAGCCGCCGCCGATGCCGACTTTGACAAAATCCGCACCCGCCTCGACCAGGTAGCGGAAGCCCTCTTCGTCGACAACATTGCCTGCGCCGACTTTGATCTCTGGATTATACTGCTTGATCCACTGCAGGGTCTCGGCCTGGTATTCGGAAAAACCATCGGACGAGTCGATGACCAGAACATCGGCACCTGCCTCGACCAGGGCTGGGACACGTTCGGCGTAGTCGCGGGTATTGATACCGGCACCAACCATCAGCCGTTTTTGGCTGTCAAGCAGCTCATCCGGGTTTTCCTTGTGGTCGTCGTAATCCTTGCGGAAAACCATGCCTACCAGGCGGCCATCCTCAGAAAGAATCGGCAGCTGGTTGATCTTGTGATCCCAGATGATGTCATTGGCTTCGCTGAGTGTGATGCCCTCCTTGCCGGTTACGAGGTGGTCCAAGGGGGTCATGAAGGATTTGACCGGCGTGTCGGTCGGCGTACGGGTCATGCGGTAGTCGCGGCTGGTGACTATGCCAATCAGACGGCCATTGGCGGTGCCATCATCGGTGACCGCTACTGTTGAATGGCCGGTGCGGGCTTTGACCGCGAGTACGTCAGAAAGCGTCGCATCCGGGCCGATGTTGCTGTCACTCTGGACCAGACCGGCCTTGTACTTTTTGACGCGGCGGACCATTTCCGCCTGGCTGGTGACCGATTGCGAGCCAAAAACAAAAGAAAGGCCGCCCGACCGGGCCAGGGCAATTGCCAGGCCTGAATCCGAGACAGCCTGCATCACGGCCGATGTAACCGGCAAATTAATCTTGACCGGGCACTGCTCCACACCCTTGCGGTATTTGACAATACCCGTTGTCATATCAACCCGGTCCGGTGTGCAAATACGGGTCGTTAAATTGGGAATCAGCAGATATTCGCTGAACGTACGGGATTCCTGTTCAAAAATCATGGCCATCTGGGATGAACCTCCACTTCGTTCCGGAAAGAAAAACCCTGACCAACCTGTCAGGAAAAACAAAGAATTATAGGTATTTTAGAGACCGTCCCATCCTTTGTCAACAAAATTGACAGTCTGCCGGATTTGGGGATTATTTGGGAGTCCCAGAAGGAGCTTGCCCCGCTGGGTTCGTCCCTTTTTCGCACGCCGAAAAAGGGACCGGGTCTGTTATGCGGCAAATATGCAGTTTTTTGGATGCCACGAAAATGAAAATGGCTTTCTGGATATTGGTATATGCAATATAACTTCTTGCATATTGTATTATGGACAATATAATAGTCATTTTCGCCAATTTGTACCGCCTTTATGAAATATCGCATATTACATCTTGCAAAGTCATTTCTTGCATGCTATGATTTATGCAACTGAATATTCGGACGGACAATGGCGTTTCGGACTCCCGCGGGGTTTGAACGCCAATTTTTTTTGAACAAGGGCGTTCAAGTCATTTCGACTTGACGCCTTTCTTGTTTAAAAGCAAAAGCTATTTTGGAGGGGTACTATGGACACCAAACTTGTGCTGGACACCATCTGGGTCTTGCTCGCTGCCATGCTGGTTTTCTTCATGAACTTGGGCTTTGCGCTCGTCGAGAGCGGATTTGCCCGCTCGAAAAACACGGTCAACATCCTATCGAAAAACTTTGTTGTCTTTGCTGTCGCCTCCCTTGGCTTCCTGATGGTTGGCTGGGGCCTGATGTTTGGCGATGGCAATCCTTTCATCGGCCTGAAGGGTGTCTTCATGGCTGCCGGTGCTGATAACTCACCGAATGTAGGAGATGCTTACCAGGGCGTCTACGGTTCGATTGCCTGGGCTGGCGTGCCTTTCTGGGCCAAATTCTTCTTCCAGCTGGTCTTCTGCGGTACTGCAGCCACCATTGTTTCCGGCGCTGTTGCTGAACGGATCAAATACCTCTCGTTCATCCTGTTCTCGTTCATCCTGACCTTGTTCATCTACCCAGTTGTCGGACATTGGATCTGGGGCGGCGGGTTCCTGGCCAGCCTTGGTTTCTGGGATTTTGCCGGATCGACCGTTGTCCATTCCGTCGGCGGCTGGGCAGCCCTGGCTGGTATCATCGTCCTGGGTCCTCGCTTTGGCAAATACGGCCCTGGCAAGAAAGTCAATGCGATTCCCGGCCACAGCCTCCCTCTGGCCACGATCGGTGCTTTTGTCCTCTGGCTGGGCTGGTTTGGCTTCAACCCTGGTTCAACCATGGCCGCTGATCCCGGTGCCATCTCCCACATCCTGATGACCACCAACACCGCTGGTATTGCCGGCATCCTGACCTCCACCATCACCGCCTGGCTCCTGATGGGCAAGCCTGACCTTGGCATGAGCATCAACGGCCTGCTGGCTGGCCTCGTTGCCGTCACGGCCGGTGCAGCCTTTGTCAGTATCCCCAGCTCGATCGTGATCGGCGCCATCGGTGGTGTGATCGTCGTTCTCGCCGTCATGTTCTTTGACCGTAAAAAGTTGGACGACCCGGTCGGTGCCCTCTCGGTCCACCTGGCCAATGGTGTCTTCGGCACCCTGGCTGTCGGACTTTTCGCCGAAGATGCCATCACTGGCGTCGCAACCGGCAATGGATTGTTCTTTGGCGGCGGTGCCTCACTGCTTCTAAATCAGCTGATCGGCGTTCTCGCAGTTGCCGGTTTTGTCTTCCCCTTCTCTCTCCTGGTCTGGTACCTGATCAAAGTCACCATCGGCATCCGGGTCGGTCTGAAAGAAGAAATCCAGGGTCTGGACATCGGCGAGCACGGCAACGTAGCCTATCCGGAATTTGTCGTCCACCGCCAGACCTACCTCTCACATGTCCGTCACGAAGAAAAGTAACAGGAGGAAAGTCCTATGAAGCATATCAAAGCAGTCATCCGACCCGAAAAACTCAATGATGTCCGCGATGCCCTGGAAAAAGCCGGCGTCTGCAAAGGCGTCATGATCACCGACATCGTCGGCAACGGCAGCCAGAAAGGCATCGAGCAAGTCTGGCGCGGTGAACGTTACACCCTCGACCTGATCCCGAAAGTCGTCATGGACATGGTCGTCAAAGACTCCGACGTCGCCATTATCAAGAAAATCCTCCTCGAAGTCGCCCCCATCGGCGAATTCGGCGACGGCAAAATCTTCATCTACCCCGTCGAAGAAGTCATCCGCATACGCACCGGCGAGACCGGCGAAAAGGCCCTGTAAAGGGACCGGGTCCCTTTTTCGGCAAACTATAGAAAAACCGGCTTCAGCCTTAGAGCTGAGCCGGTTTTCCTATGTCTTGTCAGATTGGGGCGCTTTTTTGATGTTGGATTTTAATTCAGATTGCTGGTTTTTCTGATGCGTTCGGCGACGGGCAGGAGCATGGCAGCGACGAGGGTGCAGACGCCGGCCTGGATCAGGTTGAAGGTGAGATCGAACAGGGCGATGGCCGGACCGAGCAGGAAAAGCTCGAACACGAGGTATCCGGTCGCCATGGCGAGCTCAGCCAGGGCCATGCCGAAGATTTTGAATGGCAGGCTGACATTCAGCTTGCGCAGGAACAAACCAGCGATCAGGGCGACCAGACCCTTGATGACAAACGTCGCGGGCGCATATTGGACATAGCCAGCCCAGACATCTGCCAGAGCTGAGCCAATCGCTGCGGGTACCGCTGCTGCTGGGCCGAGCAAGGCGGCGGCAAACAGGATGGTCACATCGCCGAGGTTAAGATAGCCTTGGCCATTCATAATCGGGATGGCGCTGAAGCGGGTGACGACCAGGATCAAGGCTGCCAGCATGCCGCCATAGGCGACCGTCCGGGATACATTGGTTTTGGGCATGAGGTTTAGTTACCTTTCTTGCGGAATACAGCTGCCAGTGGGACAAGGATGATCAGGGTGATCACGGCCTCCGGCACCATGTAAGACAGATTATAAACCAAAGAGTAGATCAATGGGTTCTGGTCGCCGGCATAAGACGCATAAAAAACGATGCCGGAAATGACATGGCTGATCGTGCGACCGAGCATGCCGGTCAGGACAGCGACGATCAACATCGGCCAACGAATGCCACCAAGGCGGCGCAGGATCTGGCGCTCTTCCAGGCGTGTCGCTTTGGGCAGGGCAAAAAATCCAGCCAGGCCCAGAAGACCGAAGGCCAGGGGGTAGTCGAGGATAATCGAAGCCCAGTGGGCAGAATAGGGTTCGATCACAAACTGCAAAAGGCCATATACCGCGCCGATTCCCATGCCCCAGGCCGGTCCGAAAGCGAGCGCGACAAAAAGGATCGGCAGCATCGAGGCGGCTGTGATCGAGCCACCCTGGGGCATCGCGAACAACTTGACCAGGGAGAGGACAGACGACAGGGCAATGGCCATGCCGCCAGCAGCCGTCGCGAGAATGGTTTCGCGCATTTGATTGGACGATGAGTTCAGGGAATTTTGTGAAGACATGATGGAACCTCCTTCAAAATAAGACCTTCCGCCGGCGGTCTGACTGGCGAAAGGTCTAAAAGGCCCATGCTATCGTCCCTCCGCCGGCATTACCCGGATCAGGTTAAAGGGTCGGCACCAGTAAGATGCCCTCTCAGCCAGCTTCCAAGCCAGCTCCCCTCATTTGTGATGTTGATTATGAATCGTGCACCGGCATTTGTAAAGCCAATCAGCCATTCATCAGGGCTTCAATTTCCTCAGCTTCGCGCGGAATGGCCGCCGAGATGACGTGGCAGCCGTCTTCGGTCACAACAACGTCGTCTTCCAGGCGCATGCCAAAGCCCCATTCCGTGACATAGACGCCCGGTTCGACGGTCAGGACCATGCCTGGTTTGAGCAGGGCTTCTTTGTTGCTGACATCGTGGACGTCCAGACCGAGATGGTGCGAGACACCGTGCCAGAAATACTCTTTCACAGGCTGGTCCGGCTTCAGGAGACCCAACGCCAAAAGCCCCTCCCGCGCAACTTCCTGGCAGGCTTCATTGATCTGGGTCAGACGGATGCCCGGCCGGATCGTGGCAAACGCCTTCTCCTGGCACTGGCGCACCAGGTCATAGATGGCACGCTGCCGCTCGCTGAACCGGCCATTGGCTGGCAAGGCGCGTGAAATATCGGCACAGAGCCCTCCTGACGTGGCTCCGACATCGAGCTGGATCAGGTCGCCATCCTGGATCGTGGCCCGCGGATTCATGTAATGCAGGCACAGGGAATTCTCCCCGGCAGCGATGATTGAGCTGAAGGCCGGTTCGAGGCAACCTGCCTGGCTGAGCGTATACTGGAACTCACTCCAGAGATGGTACTCTTTCAAACCGGGCCGGCAGGCACGCATGACAGCCAGGATCCCTTCACCCGTCAGCATGGCTGCCTCGCGGATCAAGTCGACTTCCACCTGGCGCTTGATCATGCGCAGCGAGACCATCAGGGGGTTAAGATCCGCTGTTTCCAGCAAAGGATGATCCTGCGCCATCTGGTCCTTCAGATGCCGGGCCTGGGCATTGTCGGCCGAAAAATCGAGCCACAGCTTTTGCGTGCGGCTGGCGACCAGGTCTGCCAGCTGGCCTTCAAAACCCTCGATATAGGCGACATCCGTCAAACCGGAGCGTTCCGTGGCCTCGGATCGGGTCAGGCGCTTGCCATTCCAGCGCTCATACATTGCATCCGTGCTCGGAATGAACAACGTGCATTTGATCGCACCGTATTCCTTGAACAGGACTAGAATGCTGCCCTCCTGCTCAATGCCAGTCAAGTAGAAAAAATTGCGGTTGGCCAGGAAGCGATAATGCTCGTCCGAAGTCCGCACCGGTGGGCGGCCGGAAACCAGGATCGCCAGTGAGCCATCGGTCAACAGCTGGCCGAGCGCCTGGCGGTTGTCGCGAAAATACTGGGTCGGCAAGTCGTTGATTTTCATGCGCTCACTCACTGAAGCTGCCGATGCGGCGGAATTTGTCATAACGCTCATCTTGCAGCTGAGTTTCATTCTTGACCAGCTGGCGGGCCAGGGCGGCAGCCAGGTAGCTGCGCAGATTGGCTGCCATCTGGGTCAAGTTGGTATGGGCACCTTCACCCGGTTCTTCAATGATTGCATCGCAGATGCCAAGCGCGGTCAGGTCCTCGGCCGTGATTTTGATCGAGTCGGCTGCTTCGCGTTCGCGGGTCGGATCTTTCCAGAGCAGCGAGGCAAAGCCGCGCGGCGAAATGACCGAATACAGCGTGTTGGACAACATCGCCAGCTCATTGCCGACGCCGATAGCCAGCGCGCCGCCGCTGCCACCCTCACCCATGATGACACAGATCACCGGCACGGCGAGCTGGGCCATTTCCAGAAGGTTCCTGGCAATCGCCTCGCCCTGGCCGCGTTCTTCGGCACCGACACCACAGTAGGCCCCGGACGTGTCAATCAGGCAGATGACCGGGCGCTTGAACTTCTCAGCCTGTTTCATCAGGCGCAGCGCTTTGCGGTAGCCTTCCGGATGGGGCATGCCGAAATTGGCCTTGGTGTTTTCGTCGAGAGTGCGACCTTTGCGGTGGCCAACGACTGTGACCGGCTGACCGGCCAGGCTAGCCAGGCCGCACCACAGGGCGGCGTCGTCTTTGAACCCGCGGTCACCATGCAGCTCCAGCGCAAGGTCAAAAACCATGGGCAAGTAATCCGTGATGACCGGGCGGTTTTTCTGGCGGATGATATCCAGGCGGGCTGAACCGGGCAGCGTGCTGGCCACCCGTTCCCGCTGTCCGCCCTCCCATTCCAAACGAGATTTTTCCAGATTTTCAAAAGAACCTTCAGCTGCATCCGGCGCATGAAAGGCCAGCAACGTGGCCAGAGTTTCCTTCATCTGGTTGCGCGGCACGATCAGGTCGAGGAAACCATGCTTGAGCAGGAACTCAGCGCGCTGGAAGGTATCCGGAAGTGCTTCGGCAATCGTGCCTTCGATGACCCGGCGGCCGGCAAAACCGATCAGGGTGCCCGGCTCAGAGAGAATGATATCGCCAAGGCTGGCGAAGCTGGCAGTGACGCCACCGGTGGTCGGGTCGGTCATGACCGAGATGTACAACAAACCTGCAGCCTGGAAACGGCCAACAGCAGCAGAGGTTTTGGCCATCTGCATCAGCGAGACGATCCCTTCCTGCATACGGGCTCCGCCTGAGACCGAGAACGTCACGACCGGCAGGCGCAGTTCGAGGCCGCGCTCGAAAACGCGGGTGATCTTTTCCCCGACAACCGAGCCCATCGAGCCCATCATGAACCGGCTGTCCATGATCGCAACCAGGCAGTCCTGGCCATGGATCTTGCCACGACCGGTGACCACGGCATCGCGCAGGCCTGTCTCAGCCTGCAACTTTTTCAGCTTTTCCGGATAGCCCTTGAAGTCGATCGGATTGAGGCTTTCCATCGCTGTGTCGTACTCTGCAAAAGAGCCCTCGTCAATGGTCTGAGCGAGGCGCTGGCGGCTATCGAGGCGGTAATGGTGGCCACAGACGATGCAGACCTGGAGGTTCTTTTCAAAGTCATCGCGGAACATGACGCCATTGCAGGTCGGGCATTTGATCCACAAGTCATCCGGGATCGGCTTGGAATAGGCATAGACTTTGTCTTCGCCGTCCGCAGCGACCTGGACCTCCGGGCTGGCCTCGAGGGCCTGCCGGCGCATCGTCTCCTGCGCGAGGCGCTCGCGCATCTGTTTGAGCACGTCAACGGCCATGGGTTAGCCTTCCTTTCGGTAATGGTTGAGCTCGCCCAGGAGGGCTTCAGCCTTCTGGCCGAGGTAGCCAATGTTGTAGTTTCCGGCAATAAAATCCGGATCACGCAGGATGGCCAGATGGAAGTCAATATTGGTTTCGACACCGGAGATCATGAACTCCATCAGGGCACGGCGCATGCGTGCAATCGCCTGGGTCCGGCTCGGGGCAAAGACAATCAGCTTGGCCAGGAGCGAGTCGTAATAGGGCGGGATGGAATAGCCCTGATAAATGGCGCTGTCAACGCGAACACCCGGGCCACCGGGAACGTGCAAGCTCTGGATCGTGCCGGGGCTGGGCCGGAAATTGTGGTGCGGGTCTTCGGCATTGATCCGGCATTCGATCGAGTGGCCGGTGAACAGGATGTCTTCCTGGCGCAGTTTGAGCACTTCGCCTGCAGCGGACCGGATTTGCTCCTGGATCAGGTTGACGCAGGTGACCGCTTCGGTGACCGGGTGCTCGACCTGGATCCGGGTGTTCATTTCCATGAAATAGAAATTGCGCTCGGTATCGACGAGGAACTCAATCGTGCCGACACCGGTATAATCGACATGTTTGGCCAGGCGGACGGCGGCATCACCCATGGCCTGGCGCAGCTCGGGTGTGGCAAATGGCGAGGTCGCCTCTTCGAGGATTTTCTGGTTGCGGCGCTGGATCGAGCAATCGCGCTCACCGAGATGGATCACGTGGCCATGTTCGTCGGCCAGCAGCTGGATCTCGATGTGGCGCGGGTCTTTGACAAAGCGCTCGAGATAGACGCGGTCATCGCCAAAGCAGGCCATCGCCTCGGCCCGGGCGGTTTGGAAGGAACCCGGCAGGTCCTCATGGCTCAGGGCGATGCGCATGCCGCGCCCGCCGCCACCTGAAGAGGCCTTGATCATAACCGGGTAGCCGATCTCACTGGCAGCCTTCAAAGCGTCGGCGACAGTCGCCACGACACCATGCGTGCCTGGGATGACCGGGACACCCGCCTCAACTGCCGTCTGGCGCGCCGTCGCCTTGTCGCCCATTTTTTCGATCACGACATCGGACGGACCGATGAACTTGATGCCGCTCTTGGCGCACATGCGGGAAAACGAGGCATTTTCCGACAAAAAGCCAAAACCGGGGTGGATCGCATCACTGCCGGTAATGGTGGCAGCGGTCAGGATCGCCTGGGCATTGAGGTAGCTATCCTTGGAAGCAGCTGGTCCGATGCACAGGCATTCGTCCGCCAGCTGTGTGTGCAGGGCGTCTTTGTCAGCTTCGGAACAGACCGCGACTGTCTGGATGCCCATTTCCCGGCAGGCCCGGATGATCGTCACAGCGATCTCGCCGCGGTTGGCAATCAGGACTTTCTTGAACATCGGCTCAGCCTCCGATCACACAAATGATATCTGCCGAAACGGCCAGCTCGTCACCAACCGTGGCCTTGCCGGTGGCAAAACCGACATTGCCGCGCATCCGGGTCAGGGTGACCTCGAGGCGCAGCCGGTCGCCGGGGACCACCTGGCGCTTGAACCGAACCTTGTCGATGCCGCCAAAAAAGGCGATCTTGCCGCGGAATTCATCTTTGGAGAGGATGCTGATCGCGCCCGCCTGGGCCAGCGCTTCAACAATCAGGACACCGGGCATGACCGGGTAACCGGGAAAATGGCCGCGGAAGAAGTCCTCCTCCCCGGTCACATTCTTGTAGCAGACGATCGTGTCTCCTTCCATGCTTTCGACTTCATCGACCAGGATGAAGGGTTCACGATGCGGAATGATCTGCTTGATTTCTTCCTGGTTCATCAACATGGCTTACACGCCTCCAATCCGGAACAAAGGCTGGCCATATTCGACCCGCTGGCCATTTTCAACCAGGATATCGAGAATGACACCGGACCAGGGACTGGTAACCTCGTTCATCAGTTTCATCGCCTCGATGATGCACAGCGGGGCGCCTTTTTCGACGGACGAGCCGACTTTGACGAAAGGATCGCTGTCCGGGGAGGGTGCCGCGTAGAAAATACCGACCACCGGGCTGGTAACCAGCTGGCCGACGGGTTCGGCTGGAGCAACCTCTTCAACATCCGCGGCAGGGGCAGCAGGGGCTGCCTGATGGGCTGCCAGAGGCAAACTGCCAAGCTGACTCAGAGCCTGGAGCAGCAGAGCTGGATCGGTATGGGCCTCTCCGGCAACAGAGGCCAGGGCTGGTTTGCGCTCGAGGCGGATTTTTTCAGATTCAGTGGACCATTCAAATTCAGTCATGCCGGTCTGGGCCATGGTTTCCATCAATTTGCGGATGTCTGAGACATTCATCTTACTGTCCCTCCCATTTCTTGATGCACAAAGTGCCATTATGGCCGCCAAAACCAAGTGAATTGCTCAGAACGTAGCGGACGGTCGCTTTCCGGGGCTGATTGGGAACATAGTCGAGGTCGCAGTCCGGATCGGGTTCTGCGTAGCCGATGGTCGGCGGGATGATCCCGTCACGGGTTACCAGCGCCGAGGCGATGGCCTCTACCGCACCAGCAGCACCGAGCAAGTGGCCGGTCATCGATTTGGTCGAGCTGATCGCGACCGTTCTGGCAGCATCACCCATGGCTTTCTTGATCGCGATGGTTTCATATTTGTCGTTCAAGGGCGTGCTGGTGCCGTGAGCATTGATGTAGTCGACAGCGGACGGTTCGATCCCTGCTTCCTGCATGGCCAGTTTCATCGACATGGCCGCGCCTTCACCTTCCGGATCCGGACTGGTGATGTGATAGGCATCCGCTGTCGCGCCATAGCCGGCCAGTTCGGCGATGATGTTGGCTCCGCGGGCCTGCGCCGTCTCAAGGCTCTCGAGGATCACAATCGCGCCGCCTTCACCGATGACAAAACCGCTGCGGCGGGCATCAAAGGGCACCGATGCCATCTTGGGATCGGTTTCGCGAGTCAGGGCGGTCATATTGTTGAAACCAGCCAGGGCTATGCGGGTAATCGGTGCTTCCGCACCGCCGGCGATACAGGCATCGAGATGGCCGTACTTGATCGCCCGGAAGGCTTCACCGATCGCATGGGTCGCCGTTGCGCAAGCTGTCACGACCGAATAATTCGCGCCCTTGGCGCCATAGGCCATGGAGATCTTGCCGGCTGCCATGTTGGAAATCATCATCGGGATAAAAAGGGGCGAAATCCGCGCGGCGCCGCCGGAATACAGCTTGGCGTATTCGGTTTCCAGTGTTTCCAGACCACCGACACCGCTGCCGACGATCGTGCCGACCCGGTAGGGATCCATCGCCTGAATGTCGAGGCCACTCATTTTCATGGCTTCATCCGCTGCCGCGAGGGCAAACTGGGTGAAATGATCCATCCGGCGAGCTTCCTTGCGGTCCATGTACTTCAAAGGGTCAAACCCTTTGACTTGGGCTCCGACGGACACTTCCTGGCCGGTCAAGTCAATGTTTTCGAGCGTTGCGATTCCGGACTGGCCCTGGACAAGTGCCTTCCAGAAACTTTCTGTATCCAGCCCAACGGGCGAGATGACACCTGTGCCCGTGATGACGACACGGCGGCCCTGCATGATTCCTGTGCTCATTTGGATTCCTCCCTGGGTACGATCTTGTCGATCGCTTCTTATTTTATAAACTGAGGCCACCGGACACTTCGATGACCTGGCCGGTGATGTAGGCAGCTGCATCCGAGGCCAGGAAACTGACCACACTGGCGATTTCCTCCGCCTTGCCAAACCGGCCGAGGACGATCCGTTCGCGGGCGCCGTCCTTGATCGCATCCGACAGCGACGCTGTCATGTCAGTCTCGATGAAGCCTGGGGCAACCGCATTGACTGTGATGCCGCGGCTGCCGACCTCCTTGGCCAGCGTCTGGGTCAGGCCAATCACACCAGCCTTGGCTGCCGAGTAGTTGGCTTGTCCGGCGTTGCCATAAAGGCCAGCCACCGAGGTCAGGTTGATGATCCGGCCTGCGCGTGCTTTCAAAAGGTCAGGCAGAATGGCCCGGCACATCAGGAACGTGCCGGTCAGATTTGTCGTGATGATATGGTCCCATTGCTCCAGTGACATGCGCATCGCCAGGCCATCCTTGGTCTGTCCGGCATTATTGACCAGGACCGTGACAGGGCCGAGTGCCGCCTTGGCTTCAGCCAGCAGTCGCTTGCAGTCGTCTTCACGGCTGACGTCAGCCTGGATAGCCACGGCCTTGACGCCCATCGCCTCACACTCAGCAACGACTGCCTGGGCCTTTTCAGTCGATCCCAGATAGGAGATGGCCACAGCCTGGCCTTTCAGGGCAAATTCACGGGCAATCGCAGCCCCAATGCCGCGCGAGCCGCCAGTTATCAATACACTCATGGGTAAATATCCTCCAAAATCTGTGCAGACGAGTGCCAGGGGTTAATAGACGAAAATCGCTGCACCGTAAGTCAGGCCGCCGCCAAAACCACTGATTGCGACCTTGTCACCGCGTTTGAGTTTGCCGTCGCGGATCATTTCATCGAGGCAGATCGGAATGCTGGCCGACGACGTATTGCCAAAATCCTGCATGCGCTGGATCATGATCGCGGGATCGACTTTCATGCGCCTGGTAGCAGCCTCGACGATGCGGGAGTTGGCCTGGTGCGGCACGATGAAATGCAGTTCATCCAGGGAGATGTTGGCTTTTTCGGCGGCTTGCATGATCGAATCAGTCATCGAACGGACCGCGAACTTGTAAACGTCCTGGCCAGCCATCGCAATGTAATGTCCAGCCGTGTGGTTGAAACGGTCCGGCCAGACCTTGTCTTCCGGCACAAAGGGATGCTTGAGCTCAAGTGCTGCGCTGACCAGGACACGACCGCCTTCACCTTCAGCACCGAGCACCGTTGACAACAGCTTGCTCGGATCTCCCGGCTGGGCATGGCTGACGATGGCCGCACTGGCGCCGTCACCGAACAGGACACAGGTCGAGCGATCCGAATAGTCAACGATCTTGCTGATGTTTTCGGCAGAAACGATCAGGATGTTGTTGATGCCTGGAGTTGACAGATAGCGTCCAGCCATGTCGAGGGCATAGACGAAACCCGTGCAAGCTGCATTCATGTCAAAGCAGAAGGCCTTCTTGGCACCGATCTCATCCTGGATGATGCAGGACGTCGATGGTGTATAATAATCAGGTGTGATGGTGGTGACCACGATCATGTCAATGTCGAGCGGGTCGAGGCCGGATGCCTCCAGCGCCTTTTTCGCAGCCTGGGCGCCCATGTACCAGGTCGGTTCACCAGAGGACAGGCGGCGCTCGGAAATGCCGGTGCGGGTGGTGATCCATTCGTCGTTGGTATCCACGATCTGGGCCATCATCTGGTTGGTGACGACGGTTTCAGGGATGAAACTCCCCGTGCCGATAATTTTCAAGTCAAACATCTCTTGCCTCCAAAACTTGATTTCAAGGAGCGAATCCGCTATGGTAAATTTATCTTCATTCGTCTATCAAATATTTTGATAACCAAAATATAGTGCTATTTTAGGCACGCACCCCTGCTCTGTCAAGTTTACCACAAGGAGAGTACCGTATGATCGCCTGCATTTTCTCTGGACAAGGATCACAATCTGTCGGCATGGGCCAAAAGCTGGCCGCAAGCAGCCCTGCCGCCCGCAAAATCTACGTGGATGCCGCCGAGGTGGCTGGAATCGACCTGCTGACCCTCGATGAAAGCCAGCTGGCCCAGACCCGCTATGCCCAGCTGGCCATTGTCACCTTGAGCCTGGCCGCTTTTGCCGCTTTCCGCGAAGCGGGCGATCCGGGCCAGGACCTGGCCTTTGCCGGTTTCTCGCTCGGCGAATACAGTGCCCTGAGCGCCGCAGGTGTCCTAGACATCTCAGCCGTGCTCCGGCTCGTCGAAGAACGCTCCCGCCTGATGCAGCTGGCTGCCGAGGCCAATCCCGGCGCCATGTATGCCATCCTCGGTCTCGACGATACCAAGGTCGAAGCCATCCTCGCCCAGCCGGAATTTGCCGGACAGGTCTATCCGGTCAACTATAATTGTCCGGGCCAGCTGGTCATCGCTGGCGCAGAAGCAGAAACAGCAGCTGCCGCTGATGCGCTCAAAGCAGCTGGCGCCAAGCGGGCTTTAAAACTCAATGTCAATGGCGCGTTCCATACCCGCTTCATGGCAGATGCTGCACCGGGTCTTTCGGCCTTTGCCAAAACGCTTGATTTTGCCCAGCCTGTGGGAACACTGTACTCCAACCGCACTGGGGATGTTGTTCCAGCTGGAATCGACTGGCCAGACTATCTGGCGGACCACCTCTGCAACGCCGTCCTCTGGACGCGCGAAGTCGAAGCCCTTGCCGCTGCGGGAGCCACCACTTTCATCGAATTCGGCCCGGGCAAGGTCTTGTCCGGCCTGGTCAAGAAGATCCTGCCTGGTAAGCCAATCGCCAATGTCGATGACCCGGATTCCCTCGCCGATGCACTGGCAATGCTCCAGGCCTGAGCTGTTTCGGCTAGATATTCAGGTACCGTTCATCTGCTTCCTGACCGACCCTGACCCAACCGTCAAAACCGGGCGAATCCGCCCGGTTTTTGTTATAATGGGGATTATTTGCGGAGGTCGCTCGTATGCACGATCCACGTTTTGACACCTTGGCCAGTCTGATGCTCAGTCATTCCTTGAAAGTCAATCCTGGCGATGCCTTCAACATAACTGCCGATATCAATGCGCTGCCCCTCGTCAAGGCAATCTTGAAGAAGACCCGTGAAAAACACGCCTTTGCCAACGTCGACTTCACCCATCAGGAGATCAGCCGCCTGCAGCTGGGCCTGGTCCGGCCCAATGATGATGGATCATCAGAATCCTTCCTCAAGCGCAAAGCCGCCTGGAACATTGAGAAATTCGACACCCTGATGGGTGAAATCGTGATCCGGTCCTATAATAATGACCAGGAGCTTTCTGCCATCGATCCGGACGTGCGGCGCCTCGACGCCCGTTGTGTCAAACCCTTCCGCGACCTGGTCATCAACCATCGGCGCTGGGTCCTGTTCGAATACCCGACCCCGGCCCAGGCCCAGCGGGCAGGTCTTTCTTATGACGAGTACTTTGATTTTGTCCTTGCTGTCTCCTGTGTGGACTACTCCAAAATGCAGCGCGACGTGAAGCCACTGGCCAGGCGCATGCAGGAAGCTGACCGGGTGCACATCAAAGGCCCTGGTACGGACCTTGAATTTTCTGTCAAGGACATTCCGGCCATTCCCTGCTGTGGCGAATACAACATTCCCGACGGTGAATGTTTCACCGCACCCGTGCGCGAGTCCGTCGATGGCGTCATCACGTTCAATGCCCCTTCCATCTATTGGGGCACCACCTTCACCAACATCCGGTTTGAGTTTGAAAAAGGCCGCATTGTCCGGGCCACCGCCGGCGAGCAGACGGACAAATTGAACCAGATCCTGGACTCAGACCCTGGTGCCCGTTACATCGGTGAGTTCTCCCTCGCCTTCAATCCCCTGATCCAAAAGCCCTTCTGTAACACGTTGTTTGACGAGAAAATTGCCGGTTCTTTCCATTTCACACCAGGCGCCTGTTATGACGAAGCGCCGAACGGTAACGAATCGACCGTCCATTGGGATCTGGTCTGCATTCAGCGCCCGGATTACGGCGGCGGCGAGATCTGGTTTGACGGCGAGCTGATCCGCAAGGATGGCCTGTTCATCCCCGACGACCTGAGATCCTTGAACCCCTGATCCAGGGCCTTGCCCTTCTGATTCATAGTCCCGATTCTGCTTAGACACACGATCCGCCGGAGGAAACCATGATGGTGCTTGCTGCCTTGCCAACGATTCGCCTGGGTGCGATGGATCTGCCCATCTTGCATGCCATGATCACCTTTTTCGTTCCACTGGTGATGATCTTGGCCTGGGCGGCCTACACGGTCATCAATCACCAGACCCGGCGCCAATACCACCAGCTGTTCTCCAGCCTGTCCAGCAGAGTCCAGGCCATTCCGACCTATGGTCTGGACCAGGTCCCTGTCGTGGCAGCTTTGTTCGCGCAGACAGAAAATCCCGCCCTGCAGCAAGCTTTTGAACGGTTGCAGCAGGACCAGGATGTCCTCTACCAGCAGCGCTGGCTACCCGAACCTGCAAGGGAACTGGCATTGGAAAAAATAGCCAGTGGCTCGCGTCTGTCAGCCTTGAAACTGCGCCCAGCAGTGACCTTGCTCAGCATTGGCCTGACGGCTGCCCTGATCGCCCTGATCCTGCGCTTCCAATTGCCAATCGCCGATCTCGAACTGGCCTCAATCCTGCCCTGGATTCCTGCTTTGACAGGGATTGTCACCTCAGCTTTGCTGGCCATCCAGGCCCGTTCGACCGAAACGGCCCTGCACCAGGATCTCACCGACCTGTGCCAGGTCATCGGCCAACGGGTGCCTGTTTTTGGCCAGCAGACCGGTATCGCCCAGCTGATCGAGTCTTTTTTCCACTACGATCATCAAATGGTCCAGTCGCTCGACACTTTTAACGCCACAGCGGCCCGGCTCGCCGAAAGCGATATGGCCAACGGCATTCGCCGCAGTGTCGAGCAAGTCTTGTTCGAAACCGTTGCCCCGGCCCTGCGCGATGCCACCCATCTGCTGGATAGCCTCTCCACCACCCTGATCGAACGCCAGGAACAAGGCATGGCCGAGCTGGCCGGGCGCTTTTCCAACGCGCTGGCAGCTGATATCACCGCCCACCTCGGACCGGTCAATCGCGAATTGTCCCAGCTCGCCGGCACCATGGCCGACATTAAAAACTACACCGATTTTTCAGTCCGCGCCATGGAGACCGTACGTCAGGAGATGCTGACGCAGCAAAAAGACATCCGGATTGCTCTCGACGAAATGGTCAGCGCCCGGTCCCAGTTCCAGACCAACCTCACCTCGCTTGACCAGCAGATCGCCCGTCTGTCCGATACAGCCACGCGCCTGGGCGCAGCCTATACCGATCACGAAGCAACCCTGGCCCAGACATTGGTGGAAACCCGCAACCAGCTCGAGGCTGACCAGAAAGTGCTCAACTCGACCTTGCAGCGCTCCAGCGAAGCGTTGGCCCGGACCCATGATTTGACGGGACACCAGGAGCAGATGGTCCAGCAGCTGATCGCCTTGGACGAGACCCTCAAAGCCAGTCTGACCCAGTTTGCCGAGGAATCTGAGACCTATGTAACCCGGACCATGGACCAGATGGACCAGGGGCTGGCGGATATCGTTGAACGTCTGGCCTACGCAACCGCCGAAATCCGCGACGCTGTGGAAGCCTTGCCGGCCGTCCTGCGCCAGAACACCACATTCCGATGAGTGAACCAGCCTGCTCGGAGCACCTGACCGGACGGCGTTTTCAGCAGCAGCCAAGCCGGCTTGCGCAAAGCCGCGGGAAAATTGCGGCCCGCTTCCCCCGGCCAGCCGAAGCCATCGAGATCGATCAACCAGATGAGATTAGTCATTTGATCGAGCTGGTCCAGGAAACCCGCACAACGGCTGAAGTCATCCACTTGGCCAAGCATCTGCCCGCCAAGACCATCCATCTGATTTTCCCGGCCTTGGCTTTATCCAGTTCGGCCGATTTACCAGCCAAAACTATTGACCGCCTGCTCATCATCCTGCGCGAACGCGCCTGCCCCTCCCTCTACCCCAAAGCCTGGGTCCTCTGGCAACAGCATTTCCCCAACCCACTGCTCAGCAAAGCTTTGACGGTCCTGTGCGGGATCCTTGCGATCAAGCAAGCCAGCAGCAAGCCCCCCGTCCATACACGCCTGCCTTTGATCACCTCCCTGGTCGAAATCCATGGACCTTCAACCAGCCGGCGCCTGATTGCAAATCTAGCCCAGAGAAAGTCCAGTCTTCTGGAGGTCATGGCCAGCTGTGCGATCGATCCTGCCTGGCCATTTGGCCGCAGTGTCCTGACTGAAGCATGTCTCGCCGGCACGGCGCCCCTGTTCAGCGAAACGATCGACCATCTGGAAACCATCTTCCAAGCAGCCAGTGCAGAAAACCGGGCCCGGATCATGCGCCATTTTCTAGAACTGGAGGGTCTGCCTGACACCGTCCAGCAGCGAGCCCATGTCGTTTTCTACCGGACCTGCGGCGCGCCGGGCAGTGCCTCCCCCGTCTGGCAGATCCTGGGCAATCGCGAACGCAAAGCGTTCGCCAGCTGGGTCGCACGTGCCAAAATCGGCAGCCATTGCCTTGCCCAGCCAGAAAAGGCCCATTTCTATCTGCGCTACGCCGACTGGATCCGGCGCGTTGAAACCTGGGATGAGCAAACCCTGCTGATCTATTTTGACTCATTCGTCATCGCCGACGACAATCGTTACCCTGACCAAGCCCTGCTTTACTTTGGCAGCGAACCCAACCCCCATCCCGGCGGCCTGGCCAATCCAGACCGCACTCTAAGCCCCGGTAGCCCCGCCATCGCCCACCGCCGCATGGAAAGCGCCATCCAGCAAAGCGACCTCACCGGCATCATCCAGCTCCTGTTCGACCCCGAAGCCATGAAACAAGCCGGCGTCCTGCTCGACTATGCCCTGCAGTCAAAAATGGGACGGCGTCCCTTTTTCGGCAAATAATTGACTTGATCTTAAGCTTCCGCTATAATCCTGCTGTTGTCTGGAGAGATGGCTGAGTGGCCGAAGGCACCGCACTCGAAATGCGGCGTACGAGTGATCGTACCGTGGGTTCAAATCCCACTCTCTCCGCCAAAGCAAAAAGCACCCTCAGGGGTGCTTTTTGCTTTGGCGGAGAGAGTTGTCACGCGTACCTTTTCAGTAGATCCAGCGTTTCTTGATGTTCCGGGTGCTCAGCAGGAACAAGCCGGTTGCAAAAGCTAGCAAGACAATGAGGCTGAGCCAGAACTGGATGCCCCCGGACTGGTTGATCGCTTGTTTCAGAATATCGGCGCCATACGTCAACGGCAGCAGATAGGACAAGGGTCTTACAAAGACAGGCAGACTCTCGATTGGAATAAACAAACCACACAGGAACATCATCGGAAACCTGAAAAAGTTCGAAAAGGTCTGGGCTTCAAACACTTCGTTAACCGAGACCGCAATAAACAGGCCGAGAAAGGTCGAGGTCACTGCGACCAGAATCACGCCAACCAGGGCCGATACCCAATCGACACCGGAAAGGTCGATCAGGAAGGACGCAAAAAGAACCGGAATAAATGCGTTGATGATGCCAAACACAATTGCACCGGTTGTTTTGGCGAGCATCAGCAAATTGAGGCTGATCGGCGCCAGAAGCAAACGCTCAAAGGAGCGGCTTTTTCGTTCGAATGTGATGGTGACGGACAGCATGGACGTCGTGCCAAACAGGACGGACAAGGCCATGACCCCGGGCAGAATGCCCCTGATGTCCACAGCACTGGCGGACCGCATGAAAAACATCAAGGTCCAGGAGATGGGAAAGATGATTCCCCAGCTGATATTGGGCGGCTTCAGGTAATAGTTCTGCATATCTTTCTTCAAGATACTGAAAAATGCCATGCTATTCATCCCTTTTTCTTGCCCTCTCTTTCACCTTTCATCTTTTCAACTTCGATGCCGGTGATTTTGACAAAGATCTCTTCCAGAGAGGGTTTGATGATCCTCGCCTCGTTTACTGTGATGGCATGGTCTTCGAAGAATCTCATGAAAGGCATCAATTCGATTTTTTCGCGCGAAATCACCCGAATCCGGTCTTTCTGATTCTTCTTGAAACTGAATTCCGGAAACCCGTTCTTCAATGCGGCCTCCAGGTCCTGATCCGGTTCATCGAAGGCGAATTCGACGATCTGCTCCTGCTGGGCTTCGTTCATCAGGTCGTCCACGGCTCTGACCTTGATGATTTTACCGCCGGCAATAAAACCGATTCTGCTGCAGAGTCGCTCTGCTTCCTCAATGTAATGGGTGGTGAGGAAGATCGTCGTCCCTTTCGCGTGCAATTCCTGCACCAGGCGCCGGATCTGCCGGGCGCTTTCAACATCGATCCCGGTCGTCGGCTCGTCCAGAAACAGGATTTCCGGATCATGGATGATGCCCGCTGCGATGGTCAGTTTTCGCTTCATGCCCTTGGAAAAAGCTTTGAAAGGTCTGTCGCCCGTGTCATCGAGACTAAATTGCCTGAGCAGTTCACGAGCCTTCTGTTCACGACTTTCTTTTTTCATCCCATAAAGCGAGGCACAGAAAACCAGGTTTTCATAACCGCTCAAGTCATCATACAGATTGCTCTCATCCGGCACGATGCCGATCATTCTTTGCACCTTCTTGATCTGGCGGATCCCATCGTGTCCCGCGATGGTGATCTCGCCACTTGTCGGCTTGGCCAGTCCGGTCAGCATGTTGATCGTTGTGGTCTTGCCCGCCCCGTTTGGACCCAGAAAACCAAACACTTCCCCTTTCTGGACTTCAAAGGAGATGTCTTTCACGGCCTTGAAATCGCCAAAGCTTTTACTCAAGCTTTTTGCTTCAATGATATTCACACGTGTCCTCCACATCCCGTTGCAATTTGTTGTGCAACACATTTTCACACCCGGATCAGGTCGTAGTCCCTCGTCCCAAGGCCGATTTTTTCAGCGTGGCTGAGGCAGCTGCGCCATTCCGACTCCGGGGTGGAATTGACAAAGTGGTCGTGATGGTCGATGAACTGCGGTTTGAGCAAATTGTCGGACAGCTGGCTATTGGGCAGCGGGGTGGCGGCCAGACAGGCATCGGCACAGGCCTGGTCGAGGGCGAGCGGGTCAAAGGAGGCAAACATGCCGATGTTGGGCAGGATGGGTGCGTCGTTTTCGCCATGGCAGTCACAGTTGGGCGAAACATCAACCACCAGGGAGATGTGAAACTGCGGCCGTCCCGTCACAACGGCCTTGGTGTATTCGGCCATACGGTAATTGAGGATCTCGACCGCGTTGCCGTTCACGAACTCGATCGCGTCGAAATTGCACAAGCCCAGGCAGCGGCCGCAGCCGACGCATTTGTCCAGATCGACGTGCATCTTGCGCGTGGCTGCATCGAAAATGAGGGCATCATTGGCGCATTCGCGCTGGCAGATCCGGCAACCACGGCATCTGTCCTCATGGATGGTCGCCTGGCCATTGTTGTGCTGATGCATCTTGCCAGCCCTCGAGCCGCAGCCCATGCCGATGTTCTTGATCGTGCCGCCAAAACCGGTCATTTCGTGGCCTTTGAAATGAGTCAGGCTGATAAAGACATCTGCATCCATGATGGCGCGTCCGATCAAGGCTTTGTCGACATACTCACCCCCTGGCACCGGGACCTCAACGTCATCGGTCCCCTTGAGTCCGTCGCCAATCAGGATCGGACACCCTGCCGTCAAGGCAGTGAAACCATTTTCCCAGGCACACTCCAGATGCTCGAGGGCGTTTTTGCGGCTGCCGGGATACAAGGTATTGCAGTCAGTCAGAAATGGCTTGCCGCCAAATTCCTTGACCACATCGACGACCGCCCGGGCATAATTGGGCCGCAGGTAGCTGATATTGCCCAGTTCGCCGAAATGGAGCTTGATGGCAGCAAATTTACCATCGAGATCGATCTCGCCGATCCCTGCCGCCTTGATCAGCTTTTTGAGTTTGGTGGGCATGCTGTCCCCAAACGCTTTCGTCCGGAAATCAGAAAAGAAGACCTGTGCCTTATCCATCGTGGGTTAACTCCTTGTACTGCATCTTGGTTTATAATCTACAAACACGTGCGATTATAAAGATTGAAGTTAACTTTAAGTCAAGCTCTCACGATCGTTTGTGGAGATATTTGTGAAATTTTTCCGGCACGGCCTCGAGCGGCAAATCATCATGGATCGAACACGTCCCGGCTGACTGTGCGGTCTCGTAGTACCACCGTTTAAAGTCGAGCATGTCGAGCATATCCTGCAGTTCTTGCATCTGCGCGATGACAGAGGCCTGCTGCTCTGTAATAATCGCCAGACGCTCGTCGATCTTGGCATCGCCTTCTACACAACAGTCGATGAAATGCTTGATTTCCTTGATCGGCATGCCTGTTTTCTTGAGACATTCAATTGTTTTCAGCATGGATATGTCTTCAGTCTTGAACAATCGGATCCCGCCACCGGAACGTTCGACGAAGGGCAGCAGCCCTTCCTTGTCATAGTAGCGCAGCGTCGAGGCGGCCACTTTGATCTGTTTTGCTGCTTCACCGACTGTATAGACCATGTTGGAACCTCCGGATTATTCTGATTCTTGCAAGTCGCTTTAACTTGAAGTTTACTTGAAGTCAGACAAGCCTGTCAAAGAACGGTCCGGAGCAAACGCTCCGAGGAGGCACACATGACTGACAAACAACCTGCATTTTCCACGATTGATGACTACATCGAGCTCTTTTCCGGGGATATCAAGGAACGTCTGATCACCATGCGCACGATCATTCGCGCAGCTGCACCCGGAGCAATCGAAAAAATCAGCTATCAAATGCCGACCTTTTTCCTCGAAGGAAATCTTGTTCATTTTGCAGCCTTTGAACATCACATTGGTTTCTATCCGGCTCCAAGCGGAATCGAGACCTTCCGTTCTGAATGGCCTCCCTACAAATGGGCTAAGGGATCGGTCCAGTTCCCCCATGATCAACCCTTGCCTCTGGATCTGATCCGGCGAGTCGTCATCTTCAGAGTGACGGAAAACCTGGCTCTGGCTGCAGAGAAAAAAGCTCGCCGCCGTAAATAGCCAGGTGCGATCTCCATGGGTCATCGGTTTTGCAGCGGATGAGTTGAATGTCAGCACGTTGTATCGAACATTGCGCCAGATGGAATCCCGAGGCCAGGTTGTTTCCAGCTGGTCAGAAGGGGGCCCCGGTCCTGGACGACGTGTTTATGAATTGACAAACGAGGGGAAAAACGAACTCGAGGCATGGGTTCTGCGCCTGAAAATACGCAAAGCCAGGATCGAGAAAGTGATTGACCGATACGAACACCAAATAGCTGGCAATGAGAATTCAAAAAGCACCCAAGTTTAAATGGATTCCAGGAGGATACCCTATGGCAACCATACTGACCATCTATAGTTTGCTCGGTCTCGGGCTCATCACATCCCTGCTCAAAAGCAGGGAGAAAACGGCGGCAGCTTTCAAAATTGCTGGCAAAGCCCTTTTGAAAACGGCACCCAGTTTGCTGACGGTCCTGGGTATTGTGGGATTGACATTGGGCCTTATGACTCCTGAAACAATCAGTCGGCTCGTGGGTGCTGAGGCAGGATGGATGGCAACCTTATTTGCGGCCGTGATCGGGGCCATCACACTGATCCCATCGATCGTTGCCTTCCCGCTCGCCGGATCCCTGTTGCGCTCCGGAGCAACCGTCATGACCATTTCTGCATTTGTCACAACGTTGGTCATGGTCGGCGTCGTCACAGCTCCGATGGAAGTCAAAACTTTGGGCAAAAAGTTCACGCTTTTGCGCAATAGTCTTGGCTTCATTGCTGCTTTGCTGATTGCAGGCATCATGGGGGTCTTGCTAAAATGAAAACAATTAGAACATTTCTTGCCCCCATTGCGATCTCCCTGGTCTTTTTCGCCTTGGTGTTTATCTGGCCTGAAGCTGCCACGCGTTCAGCTCAGGTTACCTGGGATTACTTCAAGGAAATGGCCCTGATCATGCCAGCGATCTTTATCCTGATGGGTCTGATGGAAATCTGGATCCCGAAAGACAAAATCCAGCAATGGCTAGGCAAACAATCCGGATTCAGAGGAGCTGCATTGGCCTTTGCCTTGGGAACACTCCCAACCGGTCCCTTGTATGTCGCATTTCCAATGACTGCGTCCCTGATTCGCAAAGGAGCCAGCATCACGAACATGATCTTGTTTCTCGGTTCGTGGTCCGCCTTGAAAATACCCCAGCTCATGGTGGAAATCAAATTCCTGGGCCTCCCATTTACCGCTTTGAGATTTATCCTGACCTTGACTGCCCTGCTGCTGATGGGACTGCTGATAGACAAGATCCTGCACAAGAGCCCCGATCTGGAATGGCAAAAAAGCAATCCCGATCCTGCAAGGATGCCCGGCATGGGTGTAAAATCAGGGATGAAACCCGGGATGATGCCTGGTCAAGACAAGAAGCCGTGAGTGCGTTTTGATTTGAAACTTCATAATCACACACGGTGAGAAAGGGGATAGTCAAATTGGGCAAAAACGGTCGTGAATTTCTCTTCAATACCATCGCTCCCGTGTATGGTTTGTTTTTCAATTACCAGCGTCATCAATTCATCCGCTCACTGGAACAAGTCAAATCCAGTCTGGATCTGAAAACCAGCCAGAATGTCTTGGATGTTGGTTGCGGCACCGGTGCTCTTTGCTCAGTCTTGCATGAGAAAGGACTTGCCGTGACAGGCATCGATCCGTCTGCCGGGATGCTGAAGATCGCCCGGCGCAAGCTTTCAGGCCAGAAAATTGACTTAATCGAAGGCAATGTCCTCGAACGGCTGCCTTTTTCGGACAAATCATTTGATGTCTCAATCGCCTCCTTTGTCGCTCACGGTCTGCTGCCAGATGAACGCCGGAAAATGTATCATGAAATGAGTCGCCTGACCCGAACCAAAGTCCTCATCTATGACTACAACCAGAAGCGCTCCCTCCTGACAACTCTCGTCGAGTGGCTTGAAAGGGGTGACTATTTCCGTTTCATCAGGCAAGCAGAATCAGAAATGGTCAACTGTTTTTCTGACCTCAAACAATGCTTCTCATCCGTCGAAGTCGTGCAAACCTCAGGGCAAGCAGCAATCTATGTCTGTTCACCAAAAGATTGAGACAGGAGCGTCCTATGCTGATTAAAAAGCTGCTCGAACGCATCAAACGGAGCATCTGGCTGTACCCTGTGCTTTACAGTCTGGTCGCCATGATTCTGGCTGCAGGAGTCATTCTACTGGACACTGACTATTTTTTCGATCTGGGCAAGATCATCCCCTCCTTATTCTTGACCAGCACCGAACTGGCTCGTTCCCTGCTCAGCCTGATCGCTGGTGCGTTCATCACAATCATGACTTTCACCTTTTCGACCACAATGGTTGTCCTGACCATGTACAGCAGCCAATTTTCGCCGCGCGTCGTCGAGAATTTCCTCGCCAACAAAACCACGATGAAATCCTTCGGCATCCTGATCAGCGGCTTCATCTATGCCATCATGACCTTGTTCTTCTTGCAGCCGGTCAACTCAGCTGATGGTGTCATCTCAGCATCCATAGGAGTTTTCTATATCATCATCGGGCTGGTCAACTTCATCGTTTTCATTGCCAGCGTCGGAACCTACATCCAGGCAGGGAACTTGATCGATCGGCTATATGAGCAAGCTGAAAGCGACATAACCGACTACCGGAATCAAATCAAAGACTACCGTCATGTATCAGATGAAGCAGTTGCCCAGCTCAAGGAAAAAGCGTTGATTTTCAGTCCTGACAGTGGCTACATCCAGGAAATCGACTACCGGGGCATCTACCAGGCAGCTCGCGAAAGCCAGGCCATCGTTCGGTTTGATAAGGTACCCGGCCAATTCCTGACTGAGCGAAGCCCGATCGCAGTCATCTATTTCGATGATGAAATTCCAATCGAGGAAAGCCTCATTCAGCGGATTGTCCGTTCTGTCATGATTGGCCAAAGTCGCACCGAGACGCAAGATTTCAGTTTCTCGATCCAGAAGATCGCTGAAGTCGCTCTCAAGGCTCTGTCCCCAGGCATCAACGATCCGAATACGGCAATTCATTGTATCCGCCAGCTGGGTCTGCTGATTCGTGACCTGGCCCAGATCGAGCAGGGCTACATCTTGATGAAAGATGAGGATGAAAAGGGAGCCTTGTATCGCGAAGGCTATAATTTGAACTTGGTCCTGACGGATGTCTTCGTGCCCATCATCCATTATGGTCACAAGGATATCCTGGTCATGCGGGAAGTCATGAAAGCTTACCGGCATATGCTCGAAAAAGCGCCAGAGCGGAACAAGACGACCATCTACGAATATGCCAGAAGGCTCAAGCAAAAAATGGATATGATGTCCCTGTGCGAAGAAGAATATGAGCTGATCAATCGCGAATTTGAGGAAATCCAGACCCGTATGGCCTGACTGCGCCAGCTTCCGCCGAAATTGGTTCACCGTCCTTTCCTGCTCCAGTCTGCCCCACTGTAAACTCAGTCAGATGTTTCCAGTAGCGCATCGGCATCAGATTCCGCTGCAACTTAGGATTGATCCGTTCGGCAATGGCTATTTGCCGATGATAAGCTCGCCAGATTTCCTCAAAGGCATCATCGCAATCCGTCCAGGAAGCGAGAGCTGCTGGTACCGTATCGGTCAAAATCCACTCCTGCCCATTGTAGAGGGCAGCGACTCCGCGCCGGATGTCATGGATGATCCAGGGCTGGTCAGCCAGGCGCTCGGCAAAATGCGGTGCCAGAAACATCGTGATATTGTTGTCTGGCTCGTACTTGGCATAGTAGATCCCGGTGGATGATCGAATGAACCGGATCAGGCCGGTCACGCGATGGGTTTCCCGGGAGACGCGCCGGCTCTGCTCGTGGACTGTCCGGATGATGTCCTCCTGCAAATGGTCATCCACAGTGGATCCGAATTTGAATCCCATGCGCACATAGCGGTCGATCCAGAAACCTCGTTCCGGTCGCTCTGTCTGGAATACATGGAGGATGTGCTCGTAGGCCTGCTCGGAAATCCGGCTCCGGATCGCGCGGGCGACCTTTTCCGCAGCGGCCAGATCTGTCTCGATCGTCACGTACTGGTCCAGCCAATTGACGGGCATGCCCTGGCGGGCCAGGATCTGGTCTGGCTTCTCTTTGCGAACAGAGCTCTGGTAAAGGGCGGTCAGCAGCCCTTCGAAGCTGCCGTCAAAGTCATAGATCAGCATTAGAATTCTCCCGTATCAACGGCACAAGACGATGCCATGGATAAAACAGGCAGGCTGAGGTCAAACAGGGACATCTGGTTGAGGTGGGAGTCTTTGCCAACCGGGCTGTCAGCCACCAGGTTCGACCGGATCAGCTGATCATCCAGGCTGGCTTCACCGTGAAATTTTCCCCGGCAGGTGATGAAATGGCGGGCCCGTTTCTGGACAACGCCAATCTTCTTCAACAAATCGAAATCCACCGGACCCGCTCGCCGGGCTGCGATGATCCGCTGGGCTGATCGCAGGCCGATCCCGGGAACCCGCAGCAGCATCTCGTAGGGGGCCCGATTGACCTCCACTGGAAACTGGTCGAGATGGCGCAAGGCCCAGTCAGACTTGGGATCCACGTCGAGGCTGAGGTCAGGATGGCGGTCATCAAGGATCTCCCGGGCGGAAAAGCCATAAAAACGCAGGAGCCAGTCGGCCTGATAGAGTCGGTGTTCACGCCGCAGTGGCGGAGCTGTAAAAAGGGACGGCAGATTGGGATGGCTGACGGTCGGAATGTAGCTCGAATAATAGACCCGCTTGAGCTGGAAGGACTGGTAGAGTTTCTCGGAAAGCCGGAGGATCTGGTGATCCCGTTCCGGAGTCGCTCCGACAATCAACTGGGTTGTCTGGCCAGCGGGAACAAAATCTGCCGCGCGACGCACGGCCAGGCGCTTCTCGCGGGACTCTGTAATCTGTTCATGGATCTGGTTCATCGGTCCCAGGATCGCCTCACTGCTTTTTTGCGGAGCCAGCAAGTGCAGGGACTGGGGCGAGGGCAACTCGATATTGACACTGAGCCGGTCGGCCAGAAACCCCAGGCGGGTCGTCAACGCGGGTGATGTGCCTGGGATCACCTTGACATGGATGTAGCCATTGAATCGGTACTCCCGGCGCAGAATCTCCAGAGCCCGGATCATCCGCTCGGTTGTCTCGTCCGGCGAGCGGAAAACGGCAGAACTTAAAAACAGCCCCTCGATGTAATTGCGCCGGTAGAAATTGATCGTGATCTCGGCGACCTCCTCCGGTGAGAGCATGGCTCGCTCGACATCACTGGTGGCCCGGTTGATGCAATAAGCGCAATCATAGGCGCAGATATTAGTCATCAGGATTTTTAGCAGGGAGATGCAGCGGCCGTCAGCTGACCAGCTGTGGCAGATCCCTGCTGCGGCAGCATTCCCGACACCGCCGGCCTTGTTGGACCGGGTGCTGCCACTCGATGAACAGGAGACATCGTATTTCGCCGCATCTGCCAGAATACGCACCTTATTGAGAAGATCCATCTGCAACACCACCTGCCAGTCTGAACTGCTGAATATCAGCATAGCACAGATCAGACAGAAAAGGAACATATGTTCTATTATTTGCATCAGCATCGGATATCCGGCATAATAGGCACCTGTTACATCCGAACAGCACGCTTTTACCATCATGTCCTACCCTCTGGAGGCACCTTTTATCTACACCAAACTCTTCTGGCTTGATCAGCCGCCTGACCCGATCCGATCGTTTTTATTACGGCTGGATCATCCTGGTCCTTTCGAGCTTCAGCTACTTCTTTTCAGCACCAGGCCAGACATATTTCACATCGACTTTCATTGACATCTACATCCAGGAATTCGGCTGGACCCGCAGCACCATTTCCAGCACCTATTCGCTGGCAACCATGACTTCAGGGTTATTGCTTTTCTGGGTAGGTCGCCAGATCGACCGGTTTGGCCAGAAGAAAATTTCGCTGGTGATTGGAGCGCTCCTGGGTCTCACCTGTGTCTGGCTCAGCCTGGTCAACGGCCTGCCGATGTTATTCATAGGTTTTTTAGCCAGTCGTTATCTGGGCCAAGGCAGCATGACCTTGCTGCCTGCCACCTTGCTGCCGAACTGGTTTGCTCATCGCCGGCCCCTGGCATTCAGCCTGATGTCGGTCGGCGGCGTGGTTGGCTCGACCTTTTTACCGCCCTTGAACCGCTACCTGATCGATACCATCGGCTGGCGCATGGTCTGGCGTATTTGGGCTGTCGCGTTTGCCGTCGTTTTCATTCCCCTGGTGGCGATTTTCATGCAGAATCACCCGCGTGACCTTGGCCTGACAACCACTGCAGAATATCGCCAGAAGGCCAACTCAGTTGCTGTTCCAGCCAAGTTCCAGGATGTCCCCAGCTGGACTTTGAAAGAAGCCATCCGGACACGGGCCTATTGGGGCATGTTGTATTCGCAGTTGCTTTTGCCCCTGATTGTCACCGGTTTGACTTTCCATTTCATCTCGATCATGAAAATCCGCTCTATTTCGCCTGATCAGGCGGCCTACCTGATCAGCCTGCTGGCTGTGGTCAGTTTCCCGACAACCTTGTTTGCCGGCTGGATCCTGAGTAAAGTCCAGATTCATCACACAGCCATGGCTATTTCCGTTTTCATGGGACTGGCCCTGACCGTCCTTCTGTTGACAGAGGGTCTGCCCGGGGCCATCGTTTTCACAATCCTTCTAGGCTCGGCCATGGGCCTGCAAACAGTCTGGGGCGGCTTGGTCTGGCCGAATTATTTCGGAACCCGCTACCTGGGCAGCATCCGCAGCCTGGCCATGTCAGCCACCGTTCTGGGATCAGCCTTCGGACCGATCCCGCTTGGGTTTGCTTTTGACCTGACCGGGTCCTACAGCATCGCCCTGCTTGCCATGATCGCCCTGGCCATGCTGGGCGTTGTGGCTGCAGCACTTTCGCCGCGCCCAGTCCATGCCGCCCGTTTCAAGAACGACGACGAGTTCATCGACTGATCAGCTCACTTGTCGGATGACCGCCTGTTCAGCAATTGCTTTGGCAGCCTGCTCAGCGAACTGTCTACTGGTTAGTTCCTTTGCCGCCAACTGTTCAAGCAAGGGGCTCCAAAAAGCGGCTCCAAAGTCCGGAGGCAGCTGGTCCTGATGCATGCCGTAGATTCTCCCGGCTTGCTTCCACCCAAGCAAGTCTCTCAACAAAGGCTGGTCAAGAACTTGGCTATTTTTCTGGAATGCAGGCAAGACGTTGGCATCTTGGGCCAATATGTCCTGATAGATCTCCTGGCTTGCCAGACCGGCCAGGAAATCTTTTGCCAAATCACTGTTGTGACCGGAACGATCGAGCACAAGCCATCCGGTTGATTCGGCAAAAATTCCGTTGGTATCCAGCGGGTAAGCCCCAAAAGGCAGGAATCCACACTCAAAAGTGACTCCTGAGGCCTGAAACGAGGGACCCAGATCACTGGAACCAACAGTAAAGACCGTTTGCCCTTCACTGAATGCACGCAATTGTTCTTGATATGAGCCTTGCAGGAGCATCTCCTGATCGGAGTATCGAAACAGCAGGTCCAGGAAATCTGCAAATTGTTGCAGTCTCGGCATTTCCACCTGGCCAGATTGCATCTGGTCGATCAGCTGCGTATTTTCATAAGCCAACCCACTGCTGAGGTAAATATTCAGAAAAGTCTTGCCGGTGCTCCAGCTGAGTTGTCCCCCGTCATGTAAAGCCAATGACACGGGGGCGAGGATGCCAAGTTGCTTCGTTTTCTTCTCTATAGCTTGCAGCGCCGCTTCCCAGGCCGGACGGTTAGTGAGCATAACGGGATCGATTCCCGCTTGATCGAGCAACGTCTTGTTGTAGATCAGCCCTTTGGCAGCCAGATCAATCGGAAAACCGATAATTTGCTGCTTTTCATCCTGCAATCCAAACACCGTTTTGGGTGCCCAGGGCTCTTTAGAAAGATTGGCAAGCCGATGCGACCAGCTTGCTGCTTCTACCGGGCCATTGACCACGATCAAATCCGGAAATTCGTTGGATGCTGCAAGGCTTTCCAATGTTGTGGTGTAATCCTCATATCCTGAAACGAGTAAGATTTCGACCTGAACGCCATTTTCTGTACCGAACGCCTCCGCCAGGGTCTCGAATGCCGCTGCCCATTCGATGCGATTGAGTGCAATCGTCAGATCTGGCTCCTGGGGGTCTGACTCATCACCTGGTACACGTACATTTTGTTCTGATGGTAAGGATGTTTCGTTGAATGAGTCACTTTCAGGGAGTCTCTGGGAAATCAGGGCGATGGCAATAAAAAGCACAACCATCAATAGGCCGGAAGCCAGCAAGATCAGCAATCCAGTCTGGATGCGATCTGTCTTTCTGGCCCTGGCCACGCCCGTTTTTGGTCTTCTTCCTCGATCAACCCAAAGGTCATCTTCATGGATTCGTTTCATGAAATTTATATACAACTTTCACAGCTATTTTCTCTGAGCATCATAACAGAAAATCCCGGCCGGTGCTCTTGCGGCCAGGATTTTCTGATCAGGGGGTATCTTGGAGGGAATGCTACTTAATGGAGCCGGACATGACACCTTTGATGATTTGCTTCTGGGCAATGAGGTAAACAACAATCATCGGTAATATCGTCAACAACAGGGCTGGAATCAGCAGTTCCCAGTTGTCCATGTACGTGCCATTGAAGACTTTCATCTGGATTGGCATGGTCAGCAGATGAGGTTTGGTTAAAATCAGCGACGGCAACAGGTAGTCGTTCCAGATCCACATCGAATTCAGAATCAAGAGCGTCACGGCCGTCGGCTTGAGGATCGGCAGAACGATCAGGAAGAACGTCTGCTTGCTGGTGCAGCCGTCAATGAAAGAGGCTTCTTCCAGCTCAAAGGGTACGGATTTCAAGAAACCATGGAAGATGAATACGGACATGGCTGTACCAAAACCGCCATACAGCAGAATCAGCAACGGCATCGGGAACCGTTCAATCAGCTGTAATTTCGCACCATAAATGATCAGCATCGGGATCATCAGCGATTGGAAAGGGATGATCATCGAGGCAACCAGCACCGAGAAGAAGACGTTGTTGAAGGTTGTCTTGTTACGGACCATGTGGTACGCAGTCATGGCAGAGGTAACGATAATCAAACTGACGCTCAGGATCGAGATGATGAAGCTGTTACGAAGCGTGGTTGCGAAATTCATCTTGACGATGGCATCGGCGAATTGGCGGAAGCTCAGTGTGGTTGGCAGGGCAAATGGATTCTCCAGGATCTCCCAGTTTCCTTTGAAGGAGTTAATGACCATCAGGAAAAACGGGAAAATAAACAGGACAAACGTGACACCCAGCACGGCATAAATCAGTATGTTGTAAATCAATTTTGCTCTCTGCATTATGCTTCCAACTCCTTCTTCTTACCGAAATAGACCTGAAGGCCTGAAACCACAGCAACGATCACGAACAAGACAATCGCTTGTGCCTGTCCGATGCTGAACCGGTTCTGAGTGAAAGCTTTGGCAACAATGTGCATGGAGGCCATGACGGTGCTGCCAGCAGGTCCACCAGCCGTGAGTGAATAGTTGATATCATAAACCATGAAGGCACTTTTTAAAGTCATGAAGATGGTGACGACAAAGGCTGGGACCATCAGCGGCATGGTGATGTGGATCAGTCGCCGGATGCCGATGGCACCGTCGATGCGGGCAGCTTCGACAACGTCATTGGGGATGCCGATCAAACCAGCAATGAAAATGATCATCATATAGCCGCCCAACTGCCAGACCGTGACAATGACAATGGCCAGGAAGGCAAGATCGCGGTCACCCAGCCAGCCTAGACGTAAAAGTTCAATGCCCAGGCGCTCGCCAATTGCCGGCAAAGACGAAACAAAAATGAAGCGCCAGATGTAGCCAAGAACCAGGCCACCAATCAGATTGGGTGTGAACAAGGCCGTGCGAAAGAAATTTTGACCTTTGAGACCTGAAGTCACCAACGAGGCAAGCCCAAATCCAACCAGATTGACAAAAAAGATGCTGGCTATGACATACTTGACCGTCAGAAGCAGTGCATCCCAGAATTTCTTGTCTGCGAATGCTTTCGTATAATTTTCAAAACCGACATATTCCAAAGGTTTGGTCAGGGAGAGTACATTCGGCATATCGACAAATGTCAGTACAAGACCATAAATGAATGGAGCCAGGACTGCCATGATAAATACGATGATCGTTGGCAGTGTAAAAAACAACTGGTCTCCAAGGATTTGCTTTCTGCTGGGTCGTAAGCTCATAACTCACCTCATTGTGTTTAAGGGATGGCCGGAGTCTTACCGGCCATCCCTTCAGGTCAAGAGAAGATGTTTGTTTAGCCGAGAGAAGCGTAGTAGGCTTCGAATTCAGCAGCGAGGTCTTCGCGAGTGATGTCCTTGTTGATGTAGCTCTGGACAGACGGACCAAGGATGTTGTAATAGTCAGCAGCACTGACATAGTTCGTCGGGAAGTCGAGGGTAGCATTTTTGCCGATGGCATCAGAAATGGCAGCTCCGAGAGGATTGGTGACTTTGTTCGGGTTGTTCTTGAAGGCTGAGATGACCTGGGACTGATTAACCAGGAAGTCCATTCCCTTTTCGTCAAAGACCATCCAGTCAAGGAATTTCTGGGCTGCAGCCTGTTCGGCTGGGGTGGCGTTACGGTCGATGATGAAGACCTGGGTCGGACCAGCAGAGATCTTGCCGGCATTGGCGTCATTGGCATCATTGGTGAACGGCACCGGGATGAAACCAAAATCAGCATCAGGAGCAGCTTTCAGGGAGTCATAGGCCCAGTTGCCGTTAAAGAGCATGGCAGCTTCGCCATTGCCAACCTTGACGTGTGCCTCATCATAGTAGGAACCAAGCGGGCGTTCGCCATAGACGTTGTACTTGGGATCGGCCAGCAGTTCCATGGTGTCGTAATAGCCATTCCAGACAGCATTGTTCATGTAATCAAAGTTTCCAGCCTTCAGATCAGCAACAAAGGCATTCTTGTCGGCAGCCTGGTTTATGAACTGGGAGCTGTAATGATTGGAGACAGACCATGCTTCAGTCTGATAGGCAATTGGTTTTTCAATACCGGCTGCAACCAGTTTGTCGAGCAGTTCAACGAGCTGGTCACGGGTCTTGATGGAAAGCGGATCAAATCCAGGGACAACTTTTTCGACGACTGCCTTGTTATAAACAAGACCGAAACCTTCGATGGCAAACGGGAAGCCAACAATCTGGCCTTCGGCATTTTTGAAAGCAGCGGTGGTTTCGTTGATCCAGGCAGCACCATCCATCGGTGCAACGGTATCGACGTATTTGTCATTGACGGAATACGGCTCAACCATGGCCAGGGTAACGATCTTGCCAGCTGAGATCAGCTTGTCGTAGATGCTCACAGTATCACCAACCGTGACGCTGTACATCTCAACCGTGATGTTCGGATTGACTGCCATGAAGTCCTTGGCGGCCTGGTCAAACTGGGCAGCAATTTCGCCCTTGCCGTTGGTAACAATGATTGTAACGGGTTCATCGGAAGCTGCTGCAGTTGTCGTTTCAGCCGGAGCAGCTGTGGTAGCAGCTGGAGCAGCCGTTGTAGTCGAGGTGGACGCGCAAGCTGTCAGAGAGAGGATCAGGCTAACCAGCAAGATGATCGACAGTACCTTTTTCATGTTTCCTCCTTAAAATAGGCAATTGGCCAGGCAATCTGGCCTGCAGTGAATCTTCACGACCGTTGCATGTGTCCAACCAATTTACATCGGCAGTTGCAACCGGTTGCGTTGATCTAGTTGCATAATAACATAGATCTATGCAAAATGTCATTTTGCACAAACGTTTTTTATTACATATTTTTACGCTAATTCTTACATATGTTTTTATTTTAGTTACATTTACCTTCGTTTATCAAAGAATCACTGGTTTTTTTCTGTTTATGTCATTCGAATGTCTTATGCTTATGGTTGTCATCTTGCACAACCCCAGAGAGCGCAAGCTGGATTTTCGGCTTGGAATTTTTAGCATTTCGATCGATTGCCGTTTCACAGATTACATTTTTCGGCACGACGTCTGCTATAATGATACTAATTTGCATTAACAGGAGGACCCCCTACATGAAATTCAGATGCACCGTTTGTGGTTACATTGCCGAAGGCGACGCTGCCCCCGAATTCTGCCCCCAGTGCAAGGCACCGGCCAGCAAGTTCGTTGTGGTCGAAGAAGGTGTGATGTCCTGGGCTGCCGAGCATGTCATTGGTGTGGCCAAGGGTGTTGACCCGCGCATCATCGAAGGCCTGCAGATGAACTTTGCCGGCGAATGCACCGAAGTCGGCATGTACCTGGCCATGTCCCGTGCTGCCGATCGCGAAGGCTATCCGGAAATCGCCGAAGCCTACAAGCGCATCGCTTTTGAGGAAGCAGAACACGCCGCCCGTTTCGCTGAAATGCTCGGTGAGGTTGTCAGTGCCGAATCCAAGCAGAACCTCAAAGTCCGCGTCGAAGCAGAATACGGTGCCACCCAGGGCAAGACCGACCTGGCCAAGCTGGCCAAGGAACTTGGCTACGATGCCATCCATGACGCTGTCCACGAAATGGCCCGCGACGAAGCACGCCACGGCAAAGCTTTCAAAGGCCTTCTCGAGCGCTATTTCTAAGGTTTAATAGGATCAATCGCCAATCACTCACATGGACACCTCGCGGCACCAGCTGCGGGGTGTCTTTTATATCAGTTCTGTTACTCGTTTGACAGATTGCTTTTCCATCGATGTCTTTGCCGACCAGGGACTTCTGGCTTGTCACCTGCTGGTCATACCTGGAAAGCCTTTTGACCAGATCGAGATAGCAGGGGCGGCAAGAGTTCTGACATGAAAGACGGCCTCCAACGAGTGATCACTCGGTGGAGGCAGTTTGTTAATCAAGCGCACATGTCCTGAGGCAGGACTTGCTGCACCTTAGGACTGCATCAGTAACCTGTGCGACCACCGCGTGTCTTCCACATGACCCAGAGAGGTCCGGCCAGGCAGATGGTTGAATATGTGCCGCTGATCAGGCCAACCATCATCGGTAGGGCAAACTGCTTGATGCTGTCGATATTGAAGAAAAACGCAAAGACATAAGCGACGCCGATGGCTCCGAAGGTGGCCAGGCTGGTATTGATCGAGCGAGTCAGGGACTGGTTGATGGACAAATCGACCAGTTCGGACAACGGCATTTTACCTTTGTACAGGCGTTCATTTTCCCGGATCCGGTCATAGACAACGATGGTGTCGTTGATCGAGAAGCCGAGGATCGTCAGGACAACCGCCACCAGCGATTCATTCAATGGAATGCGCAGGATGACGAACATGAAGAAAGCGACAAAGACGTCATGGAACAGGGCGACCAGGCCCATGACACCAGCTGAAGGTCCGGACATGCTGCGGAAACTGAACCAGACAAAGGCTACGATCAGGATCGAGGCCAGGGCGATAGCCCAGAGGCCTTTGTTCAGGAGCTCGCGCCCGATGAAAGGATCGACCAGGTTGGCTGATTCCAGCGAAAAGGTGGTATCCGGGAATGTAGTGACCAGGGCGTCCTTGAGGGCGATCTGTTCGTCCGGGGACAGGGCCGAGGATCCGGCGACATTGACGACCAGGAAGGTCTTGTTGTCACCAAGGTTGGTTGTTTCCTGGATCGTCACTTCGTTCTGGATCGCAGCGGCAATCACCGACTGGGCCTGGTCGAGGTCAACCGTGCCCTCGTAGGCATATTTGAGGATGCTGCCGCCCTTGAAGGTGATGTCCATCTTGATTCCGAAAATGAGCGAAACCAGGATGCCGGCAATCATGAAGACAGCAGAAAGCAGGAAAAACCATCTGCGATTCTGGTAGAAACTGATCTTACGCATCGGCTGCCTCCTTCTTCTTCCCATAAAGCCACGGATTCTGCAGAGCTTTGAACTGGCTCAGAGAGCCGATCATCAGGCGATTGGCAATAACGCCTGTCAAGCCGTTCAAAATGACGCCGACCAAAAGGGAATAACCGAACGACAGCATGGAGCCAGAGCCGAAGATCATCAAGATTACGGCAGCAATTGCCACGGTGATGTTGCCGTCCATGACAGCAGACAGAGCTTTGTGGAAGCCGTTAGCCAAGGCAGATGTCAGGGAACTGCCGGCGTTGAGTTCTTCTTTAATACGCTCGGCGATGATGATGTTGGCATCCACACCCATGCCGATCGAGAGGATGATACCGGCGATACCTTGCAACGTCAGGGTCTGCTGCGGAATCGAGATCGCGAGCAGGATACCGACCATCTGGCCGAGCAAGCTGAACATCGCGACAAAGCCAGGCAAGCGGTAATAGAGCAGCATGAACAGCATGATCAGGGCCAGGGCAACCATGCCAGCCTGGGTCATGACAGAGAGGGCACCGGCGCCAAGGCTGGGGCTGATCGAGCTCGAGCTGATCGCCTCCAGGGCAAAGGGCAGGGCACCGGCATTGATCTTCTGGGCCAGGTCGATGGCATCTTCGCTGGAGCCGATGTTGGTGATCATCGCGCTGCCATCGGTGATTTTGCTGATGACACGTGGGGATGAAATCAGGGTTTCGTCCATCAAGATCGAAATTTCACCCTGGGTGGCGACCAGTTCGCCGGTGGCTTCAGCAAATGCCTTGGCTCCGGTGGCATCCAGTTCCAGCAGGACAATCGGGTCGGAGGTATTCGGGTCAAATGCGGCAGTTGCCGAGGCAACCTGAGTCCCATCGAGCACTTCGGTGCCGTCTGGCTTTCTAAAGGTCAGGCGGGCCATCTCGCCCAGTTCCTTGAGTGCCTCTTCCGGATTGAAATCAGTCTCGTCCGATTTCCAGGGGTAGCGGATGATGATCCGCCCATTGTTCTTTTCTGTGGTGATTTCGCGGTCCAGGATATTGAGATTATCCATGCGCAGTTCGATTACACTGCGGGCCGAAGCCAGGTCACCTTCGCTGGGGACACCACTGTAGTCCTTGGGGGCGAAAACCGCCTCCACGCCACCGCGGATGTCGATCCCGAAACGGATCTTATCGGCGCCATACAACTCAAAATAGCCTGACTGTCCCGGGACGGGGATAGTCAAGCCAAAGATGCTGAGCAAGGTGCTCAGGAGAATGATGGCAGCGACAATGAAAAAGGTGATGGGTCTGGCTTTGACTTTGTTTCTGGCAAATGATCTTCGGGCCATCGTCTTAGCACGTCCTTTCTAAAGGTCACAACAAGGTCCTATTATATCATGATTATCAAAGCTCACAAGCAAGGGATAAAAAAACCAGCCGGAGTAGAATCTGGCTGGTTGTGAAGGATCATTTCATGAGTTCTATCAGCTGGGGAAGCGGCGGACGGTGAGGATCTTGTAGCCGACATTAGAGAAGCTCTCCAGGCTGCTGACCACGACTTTGCGTTGTGAAGTCGAGGCGTGGATGACTTGCCCATCACCGAGATAAATAGCCAGATGGGTGATGGTGCTGCGGCCGTCCCTGGGCCGGGCGTCGATGCAGACGACATCACCTGCCTGGGCATTGTCTAGCGAGACGCCTTCACCGGCGGAACCAAAACTTGACGACGAGCGAGGCACGCTGACGCCTACTTTGTTGTAGGCCCAATAGACCAGGCCGGAACAGTCCATGCCTTTGAGGCTTTCACTGCCATAGACATAAGGGGTCCCCAGGGCCTGATGGGCAAGGTCGACAATGGTGCTGCCGGATGTATTGGCTGCGGCATCTCCACCCGCCGCGATTGCGGCATCTGAACTCGCAGCACCAGAACCTGGCTTGCTTTTGGTGAGAAATTTCGATGCGACATAACCGGTCTGCCCATCGCCGAACACAATGCGTGACCATTCGTCGCCGATGCCGGTCCGCCGGACCTTGGCTCCGGAGTCGAGATTGGCCAGGATCTCATTGTCAGTTGAATAGGATGCACGGATATTCAGGGAAGTCCCTTTGACATACATGGACTCATCGACAGGCCGGAAAACCATATCGGTTGTTGTGTATTCGGTTTTGACATAACCGACCTGGTCGTCTGCTTCGACTTGCAGCCAGTCACCGAAAACGCCGATCGCATGCAGTCGATCGCCCATGACGATCTTGGCCACAATGTCGCTTTCCGTTGAAGCTTCTGCACGGACATTGAGGACGTCGGCCTGGATGTAGACATCGTAATCGGCGGGCTCAAGGACCGGTTCCGCAGGTTCTTCTGCGATGGCCATGGCAGATTCGATCCGGGACTCAACAGATTCGACCTGGGCGGTGCGGTCCAGCTCGGACTCAAGGACAATTTCTGGCTGGGAACGGTTGAATGTAACGTCTGAAAAATCAGCCGCCATCGGTTCTGGAGCAACGTCCAGGGTCTCACTAGATGACTGAACGGCAGCCAGGGCTGGAGCGGCTGTGGCACCAGAGGAAGCAACTGCTTCCGTGTGGATCCAGGGGGCAGGCAGGCCCAGCGGCAAGGACAGGAGCGGAATGGAGATCATGATTGACGCCAGGGACAGGGTCACAATGTTCCTGACCCTGGGTGCTGTCAACTGTCTCACTTTGAAACGCCGCATGAGGTCTCCTTCCAACTTGATTGTTATCGGGGAGGCAAATCGCCAGACAACTGCCGGCAAAGCCAATTCCAGCGCATTATATCCCAAGCAGCAGAATGCGTCAAATTCCACCGGCCCAAAACCCATGTCAAAAACCATGTCAACTTGACAGTTAATTTTTACCCCTCTATACTGATTTCAATTGAATCTGCACAAACCTATGAGCAAGAAGAGTACACCCATTACCGCTTTTCAGCGAGCTGCCGCCAGTGCAAGGGCAGCAGGGCTGCATGGGTCGAATGGACTTGCGAGGGCGATCCGAACGATTGCTTGCGACTCACGGGCATCACTGTCCCGCCAGACCCGCAGGTTTTCCAGTAGGCATCGACGGGAGGCCGACCCGTTAGCGACTGGCCATGCTGGTTTGGTCCGGCATGATAAAAGTGGGCTCTGATGAGCCAACAAGGGTGGTACCGCAGGAATTCGATTCTTGTCCCTGTTCTTACAGGGGCAGGATTTTTTTATTTTGCGGACCAATAGGCCAATTGCAGCAATCAAGTAAGCAAAGCCCGGTAACGGGCCATGAAAGGAGTACACAGCCATGTCCAACATTCCGTACCGCACCCATTTGAGTGAAGAGGAAATTCCGCGCTACTGGTACAACATGCAGGCTGACATGAAGGAGAAGCACGACCCCTTCATCCATCCAGGCCGCCTCGATCCTGTTGTTTATGAAGATCTCCAGCCAGTCTTCTGCGACGAACTGATCAAACAGGAGGTTAATACGACGGACCGCCTGATCGAAATCCCCGAAGGCATCCGCGAAGTCTACAAACTGTACCGGCCCTCCCCGCTCTGCCGCGCCTACAATCTGGAAAAGGCTCTGGGCACACCGGCCAAAATCTATTATAAATTCGAAGGTAACAATACATCAGGCAGCCACAAGCTCAATTCAGCGGTTGCCCAAGTCTACTATGCCAAAGAACAAGGCATCACAAACCTGACCACGGAAACAGGCGCCGGCCAGTGGGGCACTGCTTTAGCCATGGCTGCCAAACTTTACGGCGTGGACCTGACCGTCTACATGGTCAAAGTCTCTTTCGAACAGAAGCCCTACCGCAAAGCTGTCATCGAAACCTTTGACGCTAAGATCATCGCCAGCCCTTCCGACACGACCGAAGTCGGCCGCATGATGCTGGCCCAGGACCCGACAACCTCCGGCAGCCTCGGCATGGCCATTTCTGAAGCAATCGAAACCGCAGTCAAGACACCCAATTCACGCTATGTGCTTGGCTCAGTCCTTAACCAGGTCCTCCTCCACCAGTCAGTCATTGGCATTGAAGCCAAGACTGCCTTTGAAAAGATCGGCGATTATCCGGACATCATCATTGGCTGTGCCGGTGGTGGTTCCAACTTGGGCGGCTTGATTGCCCCCTTCATGGGCGACAAACTCCAAGGCAAGACCAACCCATATTTCATTGCGGTCGAACCGGCGTCCTGCCCGACCATGACCCGTGGCCGCTTTGCCTACGACTTTGCCGATACCGGCCGGGTCACCCCGCTGACCAAGATGTACACCCTCGGCTGCGACTTCAAGCCGTCCAGCATCCATGCCGGTGGTCTGCGCTACCACGGCATGTCACCAATCATCAGCAAGCTGTATCACGATGGCTACCTCGACGAAGCCCGTGCCTATGGCCAGAATGCCTGTTTTGAAGCAGCCTTGCAGTTCGCCCAGGCCGAAACCATCCTGCCAGCACCTGAATCCAGCCATGCCATCAAGGCAGCCATCGACGAAGCCCTGAAATGCAAGGAAACCGGCGAAGCCAAGACCATCCTGTTCGGTCTGTCTGGTACCGGCTACTTCGATATGTCCGCCTACATGCAGTATCGCAACGGCACCATGGTGGACTACATTCCCTCCGACGAGGAACTTAATGAGAGCCTCCAGCACCTGCCGAAGATCCCGGGCATCCAAGAGTAAAACGTTCCTGCAATTCCAACGAAAAGCCGCTCCAGAGTGATCCGGGGCGGCTTTTTCTGTGTTCGCGGACTCACTTTTTCAGATCGTATTACGTCAGGTCCGGAATTTGGATTCTTGCTGCTCAGGCCCTGCCCTTGCCGCTGCGGCAAATCGCCTGCTATACTATCTAGGTTCAAAATAGGAGGAATCTGCCATGCATGAAACATTGGGCTCTGAAGTGGGCCGCCGGCGCACCTTTGCCATCATCTCCCACCCTGACGCCGGTAAGACGACTATGACGGAAAAATTGCTGCTTTATGGCGGTGCGATCCACATGGCCGGAACGGTCAAGGCGAGAAAAGCTTCCCGCCATGCGACTTCCGACTGGATGGAAATCGAAAAGCAGCGCGGTATTTCCGTCACGTCTTCGGTCATGCAGTTCAATTACAATGGCTTTTGCATCAATATCCTCGACACACCTGGCCACCAGGACTTTTCGGAAGACACTTACCGGACCCTGGTCGCAGCGGATGCCGCAGTCATGCTCATCGACGGCGCCAAAGGTGTCGAAGCTCAGACGATCAAGCTCTTCACCGTCTGCCGTCAGCGGGGCATCCCGATTTTCACCTTTATCAACAAAATGGACCGGGCAGCCAAGAACCCGTTTGACTTGATGGACGAACTGGAGAAGGTGCTCGGCATTTTCTCCGTCCCGGTCAATTGGCCGATCGGGACCGACGGTGATTTCAAAGGCGTCTATAACCGCAAGTTCAACCGCGTTGAATTGTACGATGGCAGCAAGGGGGACCACGGCGCCAGCATGGTCAAGGTCTCCGTCACCAGTGTCGACGATCCCAATCTCGGTGAGGTGATCGGCGAAGATTACCAGGCGCGCTTGATGAGTGATATTGAGCTTCTGGATATTGCTGGTGACGAACTCGACTTGGACCGGGTGCGCAAGGGTGAACTGACGCCCGTGTTTTTCGGCAGTGCCATCACCAATTTCGGTGTCGAGTCATTCCTCAACGAATTTTTAGCCATGGCGCCGGCACCAGGAGAACGCAAGACCACCGAAGGTTGGGTCAAACCGGTTGAAGATTATTTCAGTGGTTTTGTATTCAAAATCCAGGCGAACATGAATCCAGACCATCGCGACCGCATGGCTTTCATCCGGATCTGTTCCGGCCAGTTTGAAAAGGGGCTCGAGGTCCGTCATGTCCGCCAGGGTAAAAACATCCGCCTGGCCCAACCGCAGCAGCTGATGGCCCAGGAGCGAAGCCAGGTCGAAGAAGCCTTTGCCGGCGACATCATCGGCGTTTTCGATCCGGGTATTTTCCGGATCGGTGACACCCTCGTCGAAGGCAACCGCAACTTCCGTTTCGAAGATATCCCTGTCTTTCCGCCGGAGCATTTCGCCCGTGTGGCACCAGCCGATTCCATGAAGCGCAAGCAGTTCCTCAAAGGGATCGAACAGCTGGCAGAAGAAGGCGCGATCCAGGTCTACAAGCAGCCGGACATCGGTACGGAAACCTATATTATCGGTGTGGTCGGTGTGCTCCAGTTCGAAGTCCTCGAGTACCGCCTTAAAGCCGAATATGGAGTGACCATCCGCCAGAACGGCCTCAATTACCGCCAAGCCCGCTGGGTCATGCCCGACGAAACCGGTAAAATGCCGGATCCGAAAAAATTGTCCATTACGAGCACCACCATGATCGTCCTCGACAAAGACGAAAACCCCGTTCTCCTCTTCGAATCCGATTGGGCCATCGACTGGGCCATCGACCGCAATACCGGCCTGAAACTCGCCAGCATCCACGGCACGTGAATATTTGCCTGAAAACGGACCGCGTCCGTTTTTAGGCAACCTAGCTTAAAGCCCCGGAGACCAGTGGTTTCCGGGGCTTTTCCGATTTCGTGACTTTGACTGTTTATGCAGTTAGCTGAGTATTTCCAGGACGGATTGTTTCATCTGGTCGCGTTCGATGGTCTTGTTGTGCAGGATGTCGCGCAGACTGAGGTCTTTGAGCGGGGCGGGAATTTCCATGCCGCTCTCGCCTGAGAGCTCGTTGAGGAGCACTTCTTCGCTGCGGCCGCGGCTGTAGCCGTTGCCAAACAGGGCATCACTGACGGCAGCACCGAATTTGAAGGGGCTGGCCGTGGAGACGAAAATCACGCAAGAGCTGTCGCCGGAGCGCTGGGCATAGCGGCCGTAGACATTGAAGCCGACAGCGGTGTGGGTATCGATCAGGTGATCGGTGCGGTCGTACACATCGCGGATTGTCTTGGTCGTGCCGAAATCATCGGCGAAACCGCCGACAAAAACATCCTGCAGGGCGCGCAGGGTGACCGGATCGACGGTGTAGGCGCCATCCTTCTGCAGCTTGTCCATCCAGTCCCGGATGGTTTCAGCGCTGCGCCCAGTCAGTTCAAACAGCAATCGCTCGAGGTTGCTGGAGATCAGGATGTCCATTGATGGGGTGTTGGTCTTGAAAAATTCCCGGCGCCGGTCGTAGGTCCCGCTGCGGATAAAGTCAGACAGGACTTTGTTCTTGTTGGACGCGCAGATCAGCTTGTTGACCGGCAAGCCCATGGCCCGGGCGTACCATGCCGCCAGGATGTTGCCGAAATTCCCGGTCGGGACAACGATGTTGATCTTTTCACCAGGCTCGATTTTTTCCCTGGCCAGCAAGTCTGCGTAAGCCGAAAAATAGTAGACAATCTGCGGCGCCAACCGGCCCCAGTTGATGGAATTGGCTGACGAAAGCAGGACGCCCTTGGCTTTCAGCTCTTCCGCAAAGGATTTGTCATTGAAAATGGTCTTGACGCCGGACTGGGCGTCGTCAAAACTGCCTTCGACGGCCAGGACATGGCAATTGGCCCCTTCGGTGGTGACCATCTGCAGACGCTGGATCTCGCTGACTCCTTTGGAGGGATAGAAGACGATGACCTGAGTCCCTTCGACATCCGAAAAACCTTCCAGGGCTGCCTTGCCGGTGTCGCCGGATGTGGCCGTGAGGATGCAGACCTGGGAGGTCTCGCCGGTCTTGCGGATTGCAGCCGTCATCAGGTGAGGCAGCAGCTGCAGGGCCATGTCCTTGAAAGCGGCAGTCGGCCCGTGCCAGAGCTCGAGCATGAATTCCTTGTTGTTGTACTTGTTGAGCTGGGCCAGCGGAGCTGGATCCGGGCCAAATTTATCTTCGGCATAGGCAGCGCTGGCGTAGTCAAGCAATTCATCCCGGGTGTAGTCGGTCAAAAACAGCGCCAGGATCTCGACGGCACGCTCAACATAGGTTTTCCCAGCCAGGGATGTGATCTGGTCCAGCGTCACTTCCGGAATGGTTTCCGGTATGAAGAGGCCGCCATCGGGTGCGATGCCGAGTTTGATCGCCATGGCTGACGGATAGCGGATGTCTCCTCCCCGTGTGCTGATGTAATTCATGTTTGTTCCTCCTGTGATTCAGGCAACTGCAGGTTCGGTTTCAGTTGCCGGGGGCTGGCTTGTGGTGGTGGGTGCGGCTGTTGTCTCAGGAGCCGGTGCTGAAAATCCCATTTCAGACAGGCGTATCTTGGCATATCCGGCGATCTCGCGGCCAGGGAAATTTTCGATCACGAGTTCGTAATAGGGCCGGGCTTGATCGTACTGTCCCAAGGCCTGGTAGTTGCGGCCACAGTAATAGGCTACTCCGCCGCCGTAGTAGAGAGGTTGCAGGGCGTAGGCTCTCAGGTAGGAGTCCAGAGAGGTCTGGTAGTCCTTGTTCTCATAGGCTTGGTTGCCCTCGGCCCGCAAGGTTTCGGCAGCCTTGGTCCGGTACTGGTCAAGGGATGTGAGGATGCTGGCGTGAAGTTCGTCAACGGTCATGGGCACGGCTGGTGATTGTAGCGCAGGATCGAGGCTGGCACTGGCCTGGCTCATCTTCAGGAGATTTTCAGCGGCTGCGACCACGTCGGTTTTGCCTAGGATCAGGGCCGCCTGGTATTCGCTGTACACCTGGGTCAAAAGGTCAGTCGGGCTGGTTGTCCCAGCAGGCTGGGAAGACTCGACCGGTGTTGTGGGCGAAGTTTCCGGGGCAGTTTCCAGTGTTGTCGCAGCTGTGGTCTCTGCAGCAGGCAGGCTGTGTGAGGGTACGGTCTCTGGTTCGCTGGTCGGCGGGGCCACAAACTGGGCATAGTCCGCCAGTAAATCAGCCACCCGGGGATCGTCTGCGGAAAGCGCGTCCAATCGGTCCAGCAGGTAGGTCAGTCGTTCATTTGTATTTGGGGCGGCAGCCGATGTCCGGTCGAGGATCATCCGGTAGACGAACAGGCCCAGGATCGAAACCAGAATGACGCCCAGCGAGATTCCGGCAACAAGGACCATCCGGCGCAGGCGCTGGCCAGGCGTGGCTTCATCGGCGACGAAAGTTTCCTCCGGCTGGATGCGATCGCCATGGCGCACGACATCGAGCACTTCTTTGCGGCTGGCCATTTTGGCCTTGCCCGTTTTACGTGTTTTTTCCAGGATCTGGGCTCCACTGGCTGGACGGTTCAGCAGATTCACGTGGGTCGGGGCCAGCGTCTCCTGCTCGCTCTGGATCGTTGCGAGCAGGGCATCAGCCAACTGGGCATCACTGGGCCGAAGTCCGGCCAATCGGGAGCGATTGACCAGTTCGGTGGCAGCGTCAAACCGTTTCAGGTTGAACAGGCAGGTGGCATAGAGCAGTCCGGCGGGGCCAAAAAGAGGGTACTGGATGACCAGCTTGCGCAAGGCGATCTGGGCAATATCCGCACTGTCGGCGCGCAAATTGGCCAGCGCACGATTGTAGCTCGCAATGGCGGCTTCCATTTCACGTGGCGGGGCAAAGATCTCGGCTTCCTCCAATGTGAGGGGCGACAGTTTTTTCAGATGGTCCTGCCAACTCAACTAAGCGGATCCTCCCGGTCTAAACTCAGATGTTGCTTGATCCAGCTGCGGAAGTGGCCAACCAGATACAGGGAGCCGAATGCACAGACGGCCGCCTGTTCTTCTGCGGCCAAGTCCAGAGCATGCGAAAGCCCTTGCAATGGATCGGCATAAGAATGGATCGTATCCGGGATATTATAACCGTAATCCGTGCGGTTTTTCAATTCCGTGATCGTTTCAGCCAGATGATGGGCCGGCAAGGCTCTGGGATTGTCCGGAGTCACACAATAGACCGCATGGATATGAAAAGAACGTCCGAGCCACAGCGCATCGAGCATGGCAGGATAGTCCTTGTCCGCCAAAAGACCGACGACAAAAACGACCGCCTGGCCGGGGACAAGCTGGTCCAGTGCATCACCCAGGGCCAGAGTCCCCTGGGGATTGTGGGCACCATCGACCAGGACAAGCGGCCGGCCGGGAAAAACCTCGAGCCGGGCTGGCCAACGAGCCTTGGCAATCCCTTCAGAGATGGCATTGGCAGGGACAAGATCCTGAAGCGCCTGGATGGCCAGAGCTGCATTCAGTGGCTGGAACAAGCCTAACAGTCGAGTCTGGTAGGTCGTCCCCTGGAAAGAAAAAGCTTGTCCTGAGAGCTGGTAGTCGATTCGTTCGATCTGTGCCGGATGAAGGACGGTCAAAGGCGCAACCAGTTCGCGACAGCGGTCTCTAAAGACCTGAAGGGCTGCTGTGGCTTCTACAGCATGGCCGGGATTGGCGGCGACCGGATCGTAGAGGAAAACGGGGCAACCAGGCTTGATGATGCCTGCTTTTTCCGCCGCAATAGCCGGCAGTGTATCGCCGAGACGGTCCATGTGATCATATCCAATCGCCGTCAGGATCACCCGCTCAGGTTTGGCAATCACATTGGTGGAATCGAGCCGGCCGCCCAGACCTGTTTCCAGGACGATCCAGTCACAGGCCTGCTGTTGGAAATAGACAAAGGCTGCCGCGGTGATCAGTTCGAACTCAGTCGGGTGCTCTTCCCCATTTTCCAGCATGGATTCGACAGCCAGCCGGATCCGGGTCATGATCCGGGCAAAATCATCCGGGCCGATTTCACCGGACGCCTCATCGACTGCCAGCTGGTACAGTCCATCTTGACCTGCGATGATCCGGATCCGCTCGGTGAACCGTTCGATATACGGCGATGTATAGAGGCCAACTTTGGCCCCGCTGGCAGCAAGGATCGACGCACAATAACTGGACGTGGAGCCTTTGCCATTGGTGCCGGCGATATGGATGACCCGAAGGCCTGCTTCCGGATGTCCGAGCTGGTCTATAAGTGCCTGCATCCGTTCGAGCCCGAGCCGGATACCGAAGGTCAGGGCAGCCTGGATGTAGGATCTGGATTCGGCATAATCCATGCTCAAGAGTCCTGTCCGGAGTGTTGCCCCGAATCGGCCTGGTTTTGCGACTGATGGCGGAAAATGAAGAGCTTGCTCATCACGTAATTGCCAGCCACAACCAGGAACTGGGTGAGGACTTTGCTCACCGACAAGGATAAGCTGCCAATTGGAATTTCCAGCTGGATGCCCATCACGTTGAATAGCAGATACATCGCCCCATATTCAAACAGGAGCGAAATCAGGATGCGTGAGCCGACAAAGCGCCGGAATTCCAGCCACACCGGGCCTTTGGACCGGAAGACGAACCAGCGGTTGGTGAAAAAAGCAAACAACAACGAAGCCGAAATCGCCGGAGCATTGGTCAGATACCAGCGTTCAGGGCCAAACACCTGGCTTAGAAGCATGAACACCAGAAGATTGACCAGGGTCGCCAGGACGCCTGCGATCAGGTAGGTGATGATTTCGCGTTGCCAGAACAGGCGGAACAGTCGTTTGATCACCGCCTAGTCCACCCGGCGGATTTTCGGTGGCCGGGGCGGAGCTGCCCGTCCAGTTGCCACGGCCCGCTCGGTTGGCCTGACATAAGAGACATAGGTCCAGGTCAGGAAGACAATCAACATCAGGCTCAGAAGGCCCAGAACGATGGCCACCACCATCCAGAGGTTGATTCCGGTCGGATTGCCAGGCACTTGGCTGGCAGCTGTGTCTGTCTGGCTGGCAACCGGTTCGGCAGCCTGGCTAGACGTTTCGGATGTGGTCGTCCCCTCCTGCTGTTCGATGAGTAGATAGGGGAAAATCATCTGTTTGTCCGGTTTGTAGAGAAAAAAGCCCTTCTGCCCGTCGCTGTCCATTAAATACAGCAGATATGTATCTGTGTAGGGGTCCTCCGGACCGCTCAGTTCAGACTTTTTCCAGCAATTGATCAACTGGCCGTCGATGGTGACGCTGGTCGCGGTGAAACCATCGGGAACTTTGGCCGTAGCATCCGGCCGGATCAGGACAAACTCATGGCCAGGGATAATGAAGGGATTGAAAGCGTAGACCGAATTGAAATTGGAATCATAAAAGAACAGATTGGCTCCAGCCGTCTCACTGTCCAGGTAGATCAGGACCAGGTCGCCTTTCTGTGATTTGAAAGCTTCCATCTGGATTCCACCGATGGCGATGGCCGTGCGGTAGAATCCGGCCGGTGTTGCCAGCGACTGGGGCAGCGGCAGGACGGTGTACGTGCCGTCGGAAAATTCCAGGGTGGGGTTGACTGCTGCGGCTGTAGTGGCCACGGGCTCAGTCGTGGTCGTGGCTGTCGTGGCGCCAGCTGCAATCACAGTCACCGCAACGGAGGTGCTGACCGGGCTTTCGGAATTGATCACGACATCTGAGGTCGTAAAAGTACCGGCGCCTTCTGCCTTGGCCCGGAAAGTCAGCTTGCACAGTTTGCTGGTGTTGGCGACACCCGAGTCGCCATAGGCGTAGACAGAAATGCTGGAGCCATTGTTATCAACGGAACTGGCGCCATTCAGGCCGGTCAAGTCAGAGCCTGAGACATAATCAAATTTACCCGTGTCGAAACTGACCGTCACCTGGTAGGCAGAGACAGTCACGGCCGGAACGGACAGGAAGGTGATCGTGACCGTCTTGCCGATTTCAGCAGATTCGGCATTGGCTGTGATCTGGCCAATCAGGCCTTCTGCCTGGACAATCTGAACTGGGAGCAGTACGAACGCCAAGGCAAGGGCCAAGATCAGTGGCAGGATCAGGAGCTTTGTTTTCAGGACTTGCATCGGTCCTCCGGTCTCTTATTGGTTGATGGTCAATTTGTTCCGGACATGGGAGAACGCTGTCGCGACGTCCGTGATATTGACCTTGGTATTACGGTCGGTATCGGCTGCTATCTGGCTCGGTGCGCCCAGCGTCTGCTTTTTGCGCACATACTTGAACAGGGTGGCCACGTCCGTGATGTTGATCGAACCATCACCATTGACATCACCGTAGACAATGGCTGTATAACTGGCCAGCGTCTGGCCGCCAGCCACGACATTGATTTTGGAGCCTGTGCCAATCGGGGCTGTGTTGCTTAATGTCTTGCCGGTTGGACTGACAACGGTCAGGGTAGCGCCTGTGGGGACAGTCACCTTGCTGGACAACGTTGAAACGGTATTGAGCTTGCTGACTGGATCCAGGCCGGTGATCGTGCTGCCGGAAATGGAGTAGACCGAACTTTGGATCGAACCAGTGACCGCGTCGGAATCACCACCGCCACCGCCTCCACCGCCTCCACCGCCTCCGGTTGTTGTTGGAGTGGTTGTTGCGACAGTGGTTTCAGTCGGCAGAGTGGTCACCGCCGGCGCCGTCAAGGTAGGCATGACAGCCGGTAGATAGGTGGTTGTTGGAGACGGAGTCGGCGTGGGGGTTGGGGTTGGGGTCGGTGTCGGAGTAGGTGTAGGAGTCGGTGTCGGTGTGGGCGTGGGGGTTGGTGTCGGGGTTGGCGTCGGGGTTGGCGTCGGGGTTGGTGTCGGGGTTGGTGTGGGTGTCATGGTAGGGGCTGGGGTAACAGACGGTTCCGGTGTGACTGCCGGAGTCGGCATAGGTGTAATGGATGGATCCGGCTCCGGAGACGGGGTCGGTTCCGGCGTAGGCGTCGGAGTCGGGGTCGGTGTAGGCGTCGGAGTTGGGGTCGGTTCCGGCGTAGGCGTTGGAGTCGGGGTTGGAGTCGGTGTCGGGGTTGGAGTCGGTGTCGGTGTCGGTGTAGGCGTCGGGGCAGGCGCGCGGTTGACAGTCACCGTATAGGTGCGAGGATCATTACCATAGCTGGCCTGGGCCGTGATGGTGTAGACATTGTCACCATCCTGCAGCACGCTGTTGCCGGAAATCGACACAGCAGCATAAGGGGACTCTGTCGTCACCTTAATGTCCGGCACGGTGGCTGTCGCTGGCAAATTGACTGTGTATCCGGATGTTTTGGCGCGGTCAAATGCCGGGCTGACGGACTGGCCAGCGACGGTGATTCCACTCAGGTAATTGTTGACATTGCCATTGCCAACCGGCAGCGGGACGGGCTCTTCCGGCATGTCTTCATAGACGGGAATGGAGAAAACGAACTGGTTGCCAATCACGCCCATCTTCATGTAGCTGTCAGCCACATACGCTGATTCGCCGTATGGGGCACCGATGAACGTCATGTACTGGTGCCAGTAACGGTCATAGGTTGGGTCATCAAACACGTCGAATTTCTGCAGGTAGAGCGTGTCCTGACCAACATTGATGTAGTTGTTGCCAATGAATTTGGCTCCGCCGACGATCGAGCGATAGCGGCCGAGTGCTTTGGTGACCTGGCCATCAGCATTGATCTCATCCTGCCACGGAATCAGGTACTTTTCATCAGTCGAGGTGTATTCAGTTTTGCGGTCTGGCCCCAGCAAGGCCCATTGCAAACCATTCAGCACCGGATCGCCAGTATCGGACGCGCCGATGTTGTAGTAATTGTAGACATAGGGATAACTGGTCGAATACGTCCCAGTAACGGATCCGGAATAGGTGCCGACTTCCTGGCGGGCACGCGCGGCCAAGTGATAGGGGCTGACGCCGGAAGCTTTTGCCGCATCGGCAAAAGCATCGGCATAGGAAATCGTGCCGCCGTTGTAGTTAAACGTGGCACCTCCGCCCATGAAACTGGTGCCCAGGACCGCATCGATCCCGGATGATGTATGCAGATCATCATCATAGGACAAGGACTCGAACATGAAGACACGGGAAGGATCCAGCATGTTGCGCGGATCCATGTAGAAAGCCAGCGTGGAGCGATTGGCCATGACCCAGCCGCTGGATGTCAGTGTTTTGCCATCCCAGTTGATCCAGGAGTTGGTTGCTTCTTTGTAAGCGACGGGGTTGGTCGAACGATACGATGGGTTGTAGCCCATCGGAATCACACTGCGCCAGTTGGCTATCTCGTTGTCGAGAACCGTCGACCAGGTCACGTCAGGGAACGTTGCCTGGAACACCCAGTTCGGATAGAGTTCATGCAATTTGCGCAGGGCTGGCTTGTAGCTGTCCGGGAATCCCTGGGCAGTCAGGGTTGCTTCAAACGCCGTATCGGTGTCCGTGTCGAGTGGTTTGACATATTTGGCAGCGACATAACCCGTCCGGGGGTAGTTGCCACTGACGTAGGTCACCAGATACCAGTCCAGGTCACTGCCACGTTCCGTCGTCCAGACATAAACCCGGTGACCAGTATTCAGGTAATCAAGGATATTGTCAGAAGCGGTGGTCGGACCGCTCCGGACCCGGACATCAATCCCGCTGATGTACATCCACTGGCGGACAAAGGACAGGGCCTGCACGTCCAGGTCACGGCCGCGGAAAGGGCCGATCTGGCCGATCACCAGCGCCAGTGCCAGCACAAGGACGGCCAGCCGGGATGCAATTTTCGACTGTCGAACCATCGGGCGAATCCTGGAAACCATTCAAGCACCTGCTTTGTCAGTAGACTGATGGGCATGTAGACCCACTTGGATTTTACCATGCCCCGTTTGGCTGATTATTACAGGTTTCTTTCAGTCCCGGTGCGCTCGGGTTAAATATTGGTTTTTTCCTCACCTGACTGGCGCGGTTTTGCAGGATTATCCGCCGGGAAATTGTGGACTGGCATGCCATGGTTTTTGAATAGACCGCTTCTGCTGGTCAAGCCACGGAACACAACCTGGATTGTTTTCATAATGATGGCCAAATCCAGGAGAATGGAAAAATTCTTGATATACATCAGATCGTAGCGCAGCTTGTCCTCCGGCGAAGTGTCGTAATGACCGGATATCTGAGCCAGGCCGGTCAGGCCAGATTTGACTTTGAGGCGCTGGTTGTAGCCCGGGATCTGTTCTTCGAAAGCTCCGATCGTAATCGGCCGGTCGGAGCGGGGTCCGACGACAGACATCTCGCCCAGCAGGATATTGAAAAACTGGGGCAATTCATCCATGCGAGACTGGCGCAAGATGCGCCCGATCCGGGTGACGCGCGGATCAAACTCACTGGACTGGAAAGAACCAAATTTTTCCTCTGCGTTCTCGACCATGGTCCGGAATTTGTAAATCTTGTGGACACGACCGGACAAGGTGATCCGCTCCTGGGAATATAACGCCGGGCCTTTGGAATCGAGGCGGATCAGGATCACAATCACCAGCATGAATGGCGCTGTCAGGAGCAGGACAATGAGCGAGAAGAAAATGTCGAAAATCCGTTTGAAAACCCGCTGCTGGAAATTCAGGCCGAGATTGTCGACCAGAAAGGTAGGCATGTCGGAAAACTGGATGACTCTGAATTTGGACAAGACCAGCTCCGAATAGGCCGGGACAATGTACAGGGTTCTATCATGGTCGATGCAGTACAGGTAGATATCTTCTTTGTCGGATTCATCCAAATCCGGGGAAACCAACACTTCTGAGCTGTCATCGATCTGGTGGTACAAGTTGTTCTTGTCACCAGCCAGGGCATAGCCCAGGTAGATGAGGTTGAGGCGGCGCAGTTCTCCGGCAGCCTTGACAAAAAGGCGGTCGGCATCGGCTGGCGTGCGAGCCACAATCAACAGCCGGCCACGCGAATAGATCAAGCGGCTGATCACCAGGGAGAGGATTGACCACAGGGCCACCAGGGCGGTCATCGGCAAGGCGCTGAAGGCCAGGACATAGCGCGGGAAAGCATTGTACTGGAAAAAATACGCGATCGTCGAAGCGGTCAGGATCACGAGGAACGAAAACTGGGTGGCTGTCCGCAGCAGGTCGGTTTTCGTCTTGCGGAAAAAATGGGTCATGCCCAGCAGATCGATGAAAAGGACGACACCCACCGTCAACAGCGGCACCGTGCGGGTATAGTCCCGGAAACTGACGTAGAACATCGGGACAGTCGGGTCATAAATAACATAGAACCCGATGATGATCGCCAGGTTGACACAGGCAATCACACCCAGGATGTAGATAATCTTGAACACATGCGCTGCAGCAGAGCGCCGGCGAGATTCATTGGTCATAAAACACCAGACTCATTTCCATCATTCGCTGATAATCGCCACAAGTATAGCACATCAGGACAGGGCGCTGTCCTGGAGTTCATCCAGCGACTGCCAGAACGACGGCAACTCCTGCTCCATGAACTGCTTGACCTCCGGCAGGTCGATCGCCTGGATGCTGACTTCGATGGTATCCCGGGCCCGCCGGAACTCGCGATTGCCCGCTTTTTCTTCATCGATGCATTTGATCAGGGCACTGATCCGGTCGGCTGCTTTGACCAGGCGCATGGCTTCGTCCGTTGCTGGATCGCTGCGGTCTGGCAGCAGCAACGCCCGGTAAGAGTCCTGCAAAGCATCGGGCACGAGTTTGAGCAGCTGCTCGGACGCAGTTGCTTCGACTTTTTTGTAGGCTTCCTGGATCGCCGGATTATAGTATTTGACCGGAGTCGGCAGATCACCGGTCAGAATCTCCGATGCGTCGTGGAAAATTGCCAGCAAAGCGACCCGCGCCGGGTCGACGGGAATTCGACCTGAGGCATGGTGTATCTGCCGGATCTCGGCCAGCGCATGCGCGATGACGGCGACCTCCAGCGAATGCTCGGTGATGTTTTCAGCCTGGGTATTGCGCATCAGGCCCCAGCGGTTGATGTAGCGCATCCGGTGCAGCATGGCGAAAAAATGTCTGCCCATCGATTTCTCCTAGAACCAATAGATATCTTCGAAGGATTTGGTGGCAAATCCATCGGTCATGCCGGCAATGTAGTCGAGGACCTTCTGGACCAGCGGGTCTGCCGGACAGGGATGGGCCGCCAGATAGGCGCCGAAAGCCCGGAAGGTGCGGTGGTCCGAAGCTGCCATTTTTTCCTCGTCGGATCCTGCAACCATCAGGACATCAAACAGCCCCTCGGTGACATTCTTGACCATGGTTTCATAGCGGTTGATCTTGTCCGAGCGATAGATGCGGGCCACATTCTCCCGCAGCAATTCCTCCATCGACTGGCCGCGTTCCGGACTGAGGATGATCGCATCCTGGCCGGCACTGTGCTCGATGATATCGGTGACCAGGGTATTGATGATCTGGCCATTGGTCGCACCGAGCGTGTTGCGGATGGCTGCCGGGATATCCTCGAACTCCATGATCCCGGCCCGGGCAGCATCCTCGACATCACGCCCGATGTAGGCAATCTTGTCGGCAATGCGGACGACACAGCCCTCGAGCGTAGCCGGCATGCCGTGGTGGATGGCATCGAAGGCCAGTTCATCAGCCGGTTTACCTCGGTTGGGAGTCAATTCGTATTCACTGTACGTTTCACCGCAATGGCTGGCGATACCATCCCTCACCTCAAAGCTCAAGTTCAGGCCGTGCTGCTCTTTGTGTTCAGCCAGCCAATCGACGACGCGCAGGCTGTGCAGTTCGTGCTTGAAAAAGCGGTCTGGTGCATATTTTTTCAGGCAGCGGTCGAGCATGCGTTCACCGCTGTGGCCAAAGGGTGCATGGCCCAGATCATGGCCGAGGGCGATCGCCTGGATCAGGTCGAGATTGAGACCCAAGGCGCGGCCGATGGTGTTGGCAATGTAATGAACATAAATGACATGCTCCATCCGGGTGCAGATGTGATCATTCTGGGGGTTGAAGAACACCTGGGTCTTGTGGCGCAGGCGCCTGAATTCCATGGAGAAAATGATCCGTCCCGTATCGCGCTCGAAAATCGTCCGCACCGAGCATTCGTCTTCCGCCTGCTGGCGGCCCCGAGAGGTCTTGCTGCGCAGGGCAAACGGGCTGAGCGACTGTTCCTGGTTTTCCTTGATTTCACGCACAAGCATGTCAGATGATACCTTTCGATCCATGGAAGCTTCGGCTTTAGGCAATAACCGGGCAGTAAAACAGGACTTATGCCTGGGGACGATTCTCGTTGTGCATCCTGCGTCCGGCAAAGATCCGGCCAGGCCAAGCAGGCTCGACGACAATCGCACCAGCTGGACAGATCTCCTGGCAGCAGTAACAGCGGATGCAGCGGTCGTAGCGGTACGATGGCACGGCTTCAGGTTGTCTCTGGGTCAAGGCTTTGGGGTCAACAGGGCACGCTTTGACACATTGGCCACAATGGGTGCACACGTCAGGTCGTATCGCCGGACGCTCCATGACATGGCGTTTGATCAGGGGGCCCGCCACTTTCGTGGCCAGAGTCATGAGGGAACGGGAAAAAGCCGGCCGGACAAAATCAGGGATCTCCAGCTGGCTGGATAGGTCTGACAAACTCCCCTTGCCAGTTGTCCCACCCGTAGCCGCGTCAAAAAGGCTGATCTCGATCGCTTCTGGATTGGCCTGCCCCAGGCCTGCTTTTTGGGCGGTTTTCAAGACGATGAGGTCTCCTGGGTTATAACCCATGATCACAGCTCCAACGGTATCGACGGCAACAGGATCCTGTCCGATGATCAGCCAGCCACAGGGCCGGGGTTTGCCATTCATCGGGCCATTGCCTTCCATGGCGATGATCGCGTCCATCACGACAAGGCGCGGCGGGAACTCGCGGTTCAGGTCCGAAAGCATGTGCGCAAACGACTGGAGGTCGGGAAACTGGACATGGAGCTGGGCTTTGCGCGGGCCCACAATGATGCCGTACAAATTTTTCACAGCACCGGTCATGCCAGTCAGGGCGTGCGTTTTGAGCTTGCACAGATTGACCAGGCCATCGGCAGCTAGAACCCCGTTGGCGATTGGAGCCTCCTTGAGATGGACGCCCTGGCTGAAGCGGACACTGGTCGAGGTGGAAAAATCAGCCTGGACAATGCCCATGCGGTCCGCAATCTCCGCCAAACCGGCCATGCGGGCAGCGGCAGAGGGCTGGCTCATGGCAGGGGAATCCCCATAACTGAGCGTCAGCTCCAGGCCCGAAAGCACCTCGGCCAACGCGGCAAACACAACCGGATGCGGTGTGACTGCGCGTTCCGGACTCACAGCGGAGAGCAGATTGGGTTTGATCAGGATCTTTTCACCGGGCTGAAAGCGGCCTTTGACATCCAGTAACCGGAAAGCCCCAGACAGGGCTGAATGAACCAGAATCGGGTCATAGTCTTTGACCCGGCAGAGGACTACATGGGCCACAAAATGCCTCCTCAAGACAGCACCTAACCTGTCCACCAGTATAGCACACTGCAGAAACAGCTCGTGATTTTACATAGATTTTACTGTTTTACCTAGATTTAATTGTACAACACCCAGATTTCATCTAGAATAGACGTGGATTTTACATCACCCCTTGAATCATTCTCATATGAAAGCTTGTCCAGCTACAGCTCGGACAAGACCAGGAGTAAAACATGGACATGCATTCGATTTTTGCCCTGTTTGGTGGACTGGCCCTGTTCATTTTCGGCATGCAGCAAATGGGCGAAGGCCTTCAGAAAACAGCCGGCGAAAAGATGCGCTCGATCCTCGCCATGCTGACAGGAACCCCTCTACGTGGTGTCATCGTCGGCGCCCTGGTCACCATGATCATCCAGAGTTCATCCGCTACGACTGTCATGGTCGTTGGGTTTGTCAGTGCTGGCCTGATGACCTTGAACCAGGCAATCGGGGTCATCATGGGAGCCAACATCGGCACCACCATGACGGCCTGGATCGTAGCCGCCAAGATTGATGAATACGCCTGGTTCTTTGTCGCCGCCGGTTTCGTCATGATGTTTGCCTTCAAGAACCAGAAGGTGCGGTCCCTCGGCCAGATCATCTTTGCCTTTGGCGTTTTGTTTGTCGGCCTGAACAGCATGGGTGCGGCGATGAAGCCCCTGGCCAAGAGCGAGGCTTTTGCCAACCTGCTGCTGCAGATCAAGGATATCCCGGTACTCGGCCTGGTGGTCGGTGCGGTGGCGACCATGGTCGTCCAGAGTTCCTCAGCTGCCATCGGAGTCCTGCAGACGCTCTCCGCTACACCCATCGATGCGGTTGGCACCCCCCTGATCTCAGTCGGCCAGGCAGTCCCGATCCTTTTGGGAAGCAACATCGGCACGACCATCACTGCCATCCTGGCCGCCATCAGCGGCAGCCGCCAGGCCAAGCGCGCAGCGACAGCCCATGCCTTGTTCAACGTCGTCGGTTCCGTCGTATTCCTCTTCCTGATCAGACCCTACACGTGGCTGGTCGCCCAGATCATGGGCTTTTTGGGCGCGACCCTGGTTCCGGTCAATGGCGGCACCGCCCTGACTCCTGTCGCCGAGTCGATGCGCGAGACCATCGCTGTCTCACATACCGTGTTCAACTTCGCCAACACCCTGCTCTGGCTGCCCTTTGTCTGGCTGATGGTCAAGCTGGTCCGCCTGGTCGTCCGGGGTGAAGATCCGATCATCCAGCGCCGCCTGGCCTACATCGACTACAAAGTCATCCATACACCGGCGGTGGCGATCGATCTGGCGAACAAGGAACTGGTCCGCATGACCGAAATCGCCACCCAGATGACTGAGGATTCCCACTCCCTGATGCTGGCCCATACCGATGAGCTGGTCCAGCGGATCAAGATGAACGAGGAGTCCCTCGATTACTTGGAAAATGAAATTGTGCGCTATCTGTCCCATCTGTTCCGGGTCAGTTCGATGACGGACGAAGACTCCGTGCGCATCGCCGGCCTGATGCATGCCACCAATGACATCGAGCGGATCGGCGACTATTGCAACAACATCTGTGAAGCATCGATCATGATGCGTGACAAGGGAATTGTTTTCAGTGAAGACGCCCTTAAGGAGCTGGACGAAGCCTTCGCTCTGGTCCGCAGCATTGTCAATGAGAGCATCCGGGCCTTGCGCAACCGCGATCTGGTGGCAGCCGGCCGGATCATGGGCCATGAAGATGAAATCGACGAACTGGAAAAACGGTTGCGCGAAAGTCATCTGTCCCGGCTGGGGCAAGGCAATTGCGACCCCCAGTCTACCGTCATTTTCCTCGAGCTGATCCACACCATGGAGCGTATCAGCGACCACTGCCGCAATCTGGCCGATATTGTTGCCAACAGCCAGAAAAAGGACTACATCATCCATGAAAAAGCCGGGGCCTGATCACAGGTCGACTCCCATGAACTGACGATAAAAAGCCCGTCGCGCTGTGAAGTGCAACAGGCTTTTTTAATACTGTTGAGCTGAAACGGGATGTCAGAGTTTCTCCAGCGAGGCCTGGCGGGCCAGCATCCGCTTCTGGCCGGCTTTGCCAAATTCGATCAGCAAGATGGCGTCGCCAGCCACTGGATCGACCCGGATGACCTTGCCTTCACCAAAGCTGGTGTGGCGGACCCGGTCGCCGGGATGGACTGAGGCCGGATCGATCCCTTTTTTTGCAGGTCCGGCGGCAATCGGACCCGTGGCACCCGATGCTGCAGGTGCGGGCTGGCTGGATGCAGGGCGCGACGGGCTTGACACCGGACCGCGCTTGACAGGGGCGGCCGTGACGAAGGGGTTTTCGATCTTGGGCGTTTTGCCCGGTGCAGCTGGAAAAGATGGGTAGGCCCCGGCAGCGATCTCGCCTGTCCTGCCCCGGCCGGCACCTTCTCCCCTGCCCCAGCCAGCTGACTCGCCAAACTCCGCGCTGCGATCGCCGCGGCGGGATCCGCCCCGTTCGTCTATGAATTCATCTGGAATCTCGCGGATGAAGCGCGAGACCATGAGGCTCTGGGTCTGGCCAAAGACCAACCGGCTCCTGGCAGTCGTCACATAGAGCTTTTCCCTTGCCCGGGTGATGGCGACATAGGCCAGGCGACGTTCCTCCTCGATATCCGATTCACTGGCCATCGAGCGATAGCCAGGGAACAGGCCTTCTTCCGCACCGACCAGGAAAACGGCCTTGAATTCGAGACCTTTCGCGCTGTGGATGGTCATCAGGCGGACAAAATCCTGCTCGCCGGCATCATGATCCATTTCGGAGTACAGGGCGGCTCGTTCGAGGAATGCATTGAGGATGTCAGGCAAGGTGGTGGCCAGGATCAGGTGATCGTCCACAGCATCAGGCTGCTGGGCCGGATCGGAACCAGCCAGTTGTTCGATCTGGGAATTGCGGGTCTGGTCGAATTCGACGGCATCCGACAGCAATTCCTTGAGGTTCTCAATCCGGTCTACTGAGTCTGCCTTGCTCTTTTCCTGTTGGTCGAGGATATCCTGGACCAGTCCGGATTCATTTTCGACCCACTCGATGTATTCCGGGAAACTCATCTGGTCAGACAGCAGGGCCTGGCGCAGGCGCTCGATCAAAGTGGCAAACAGCAGCAGGCGACCCGAGGTCCGGGCCAGTTCCGGAAATTCCTGCGCCCGGGCACAGATTTCCAGCTGCGAGACCTGGTGTACCGCCGCCAGTTGGGCGAGGACTTCCAGGGTGGCATCGCCGATGCCGCGCCGTGGCACATTGATGATCCGGCCCAGGGAAAGGTCGTCTTTCGGGAAGGCGATCAGGCGCAGATAGGCCAGGACATCCTTGATCTCCTTGCGGTCATAGAAGCGCATCCCGCCGAAAATCCGGTATGGGACCCCCTCGTCGCGCAGAGCGCCTTCCAGATTGCGGGACAGGGCGTTGAGCCGGTAGAGAATGGCAACATCGCCATAGCGGTACTGCTGGCCAGTCACCAGGCGGCTGATCTCGCTGGCAATGTAGCGGCTCTCATCGCTATGGCTTTCCGCACGCAGGAAAGTGATTTTCTCACCGGCATGTGCCTGAGTCCATAGTTTCTTATTCTTGCGGCCGGCATTGTTGCGGATGACTTCATTAGCTGCTCCCAGGACATTGCCCGTCGAGCGGTAGTTCTGCTCCAGCTTGATCACGGTGCAGCCTTTGAAATCTTTCTCGAAGTCGAGGATGTTCTGGATATTTGCCCCGCGGAAACTGTAGATCGACTGGTCATCGTCACCAACGACACACAGGTTGCGGTGTCCGGCCGAGAGCATCTGGACCAGCTTGTACTGGGCATGGTTGGTGTCCTGGTACTCGTCGACGAGGATGTAGCGGAAACGATTCTGGTATTCAGCCAGGATATCCGGATGATGCTCCATCAGATGGACGGCCTCGAGCAGGATATCATCGAAGTCCATGCTGTTGGCCCGTTTAAGCTTGTCCTGGTACAAGCGGTAGACCTCGGCGACCTTGCTGGCCCGGTAGTCACTGCCAGCCTCACGGGCAAAATCAGCCGGTGTCTGCAGGGCATTTTTGGCCGAACTGATCTGGGCATGGACAGCACGCACGGCAAATGTCTTCTCATCCAGTTTGAGTTCCGCCAGGCATTGCTTGACGACCTTCTGCTGGTCATCGCTGTCCAGGATCGTAAAATTGCGGTCATAGCCCAGGCGGTCGGCATATCGGCGCAGGATGCGGGCCAGCATGCTGTGGAAGGTTCCGATCCACATGGCGGTGCTGACCGATCCGACCAGCTCCTCGACCCGGGTTTTCATCTCAGCGGCAGCCTTATTGGTAAAGGTGATGGCCAGGATCGCCGATGGGTTGATTTTTTGCACCTCAACCAGCCAGGCGATCCGGTGAGTGATGACGCGTGTCTTGCCCGATCCAGCCCCAGCCAGGATCAGCAAGGGGCCGTTGACGTGCTGGACGGCTCTGGCCTGTTCAGGATTGAGTCCTGAGAGCAGGCGCGCTGGATCCGTCCCAGCACCAGCGACAGGTCTGGAATGAGTGTCTGGTTTGACAAAATGGGGGGCGGGGGATCCAGCCTTGTCGTCCTGGTTATCCAGGAGCTGGTCGAAAAGGTCCATGTTGATTGCCTCCGAAAAAGGGTGTCCTACATTCTACCACAAAAAAGAGCCGGCCCCCTGGACCGGCTCTCGCGCAAGGACTGGGATTTTTTATAAGTGGCAGTAGACGGAAGGTGGTGGATTAGTAGTTAGGTTCGATCAGACCGTAGTGACCATCCTTGCGCTTATAGACCGCACAGACCTTCTCGGTCTCCATGTCCAAAAACAGCAGGAAGGAGTGTCCCAGCATTTCCATCTGGAGGACCGCTTCCTCGGCGTCCATCGGAGCGATGTCAAAGGTTTTCCGGCGGATGATCTGAATTTCATCCTCGGTTTCAGCTGGCAGAGGCACTTCCGTAAGCAAGTACTCCTTCATGTAGGCATAATCGTGGATTTTCTTCTCCATCCGGGTCTTGTGTTTGCGGATCTGGCCTTCGAGGACTTCGACCGCCTCATCGAGGGCAGTGAAAATATCGTCCGCCGCGCACTCGGCACGGTAATAATGCTTCTGGATTTTCAGGGTCACCTCAATGACTTTGAGATCACCATCGGGCCGGACCTTGACATTGGCGACAGCATCGTCACCGAAAAATCGGTTGAACTTGCCAAGTTTCTCCTCGATCCGCTGCTGCAGCTGGTCACCGACTTTGATACCTTTGCCATGGATGTTTACCTTCATGTTGACCGCTCCCTTCTGATTCATGTTTTTCCATAAACAGATGTTGTTGTGGAAAACAAGCTTTGTTCTAGTTCTATTATATCCCTATCAGGCACCTCCTTTGTACCAATTGTCACCGAGAATTTATGTTGTATCTGGCAGAAAATCTGATTAATTGAGCCAGGAGGATCCTCGCTCGTGTTCAGGGCCTGTCTGGCTCGAGGGAAAACCGGTTTGGCAGCAGCTCATCCAGCACCAGGCGGCGAATGTTGTCCTGCTTTCCAGGAACAGGATCTGGCCCCGCTGCGCACAGGCAGTAGAAATCAGCACTGGCGAACTCGGCCATGACTTGGCGGCAAATGCCACAGGGCATGCAAGGCTCATCTTCTGTGCAGGCCACTGCCAGACGCTGGATTTTTCTGGCACCTTCGCTGACAGCCTTGAAAATGGCGGTTCGCTCGGCACAGTTCGTCGCGCCATAGGTCGCATTTTCGATGTTGCATCCGGTGAAAATCCGGCCGTCGGTTGTTTCCACCGCAGCACCAACGGGAAACTTTGAATAGGGAACATAGGCGTTTTGGCGGGCTTGGCGGGCTAGGGTAATCATTTCCTGATCAGAAACCATGGGGAGATCCTTCCCTTGCTGCGACCCATATTTTGTCCAGTATATTCAGCTTGTGCTTTTCTGGTGACAGGATCGCGTGTCATGTTCCTTGATTCCATCTTAGTCCTTTCCCGGAACGAAAAAAAGGGGATGCACCGATTCGATGCATCCCCTTTTCAGGTTTTTGTCAGTATGGATCAGAGGCTGCCGTCCTTGCCAGCCATGAAGCGGACGAGGTCGACGACGCGGTTGGAATAACCCCATTCATTGTCATACCAGGAGACAACCTTGAAGAAGCGCTTTTCGCCCTTGAGGTTGTTCTGAAGGGTAGCCAGGGAGTCATAGATTGAAGAACGGTTGTCATGGATGAAGTCAGACGAGACGAGTTCTTCTTCTGTGTAGCCGAGGATGTCCTTTAGGTAGGTCTTGGAGGCTTCCTTGAGCTTGGCATCGATCTCTTCGATCGAGGTGTCACGGGCAGCGGTGAAGGTCAGGTCGACAACCGAGACGGTCGGGGTCGGGATGCGGAAGGACATGCCGGTCATTTTACCTTTGACCTGGGGCAGAACTTCGCCGACGGCCTTGGCCGCACCAGTGGTGGAAGGGATGGTATTGATCGCCGCAGCACGGCCACCGCGCCAGTCCTTCTTGGAAGGGCCATCAACAATTTTCTGGGTGGCTGTGTAGGAATGGATGGTGGTCATCAGGCCCTTTTCGACGCCGATGCCTTCCTTGAGGATGACATGGACCAGCGGAGCGAGGCAGTTGGTGGTGCAGGAAGCATTGGAGACGATGGCATGCTTGGCGGAGTCATATTCGTTCTCATTGACGCCCATGACGATGGTCTTGACGTCGCCCTTGCCAGGAGCAGAGATGATGACTTTCTTGGCACCGGCAGCGAGGTGGCCAGCAGCTGCTGCGGAATCGGTGAAAAGGCCGGTGGATTCGATGACGTAGTCAACGCCCATCTTGCCCCACGGCAGGTCAGCCGGATTGCGCTGAGCCATGACGCACTGGATCTTGTGGCCATTGACGACGATGACATCGTTCTCGGCGGCTTCGGGGCTGGATTTGGTGGTGGAGACTTCGTGCTTGAACTTGCCCTGGATGGAGTCATACTTGATCTGGTAGGCGAAATAGTCTGCGTCGGTTGAGACGTCAGCGACGGCGACGACATCGATTTCCTTGCCCAGTAGTCCCTGGTCGCAGAGCGCTTGGAAAACCATGCGGCCGATGCGGCCAAAACCATTGATACCAACTTTGATAGCCATGTTGTTTCCTCCCGGTAACCCTTTAGAAAAGGGTGAATAAAATTTGCATCGCCTGTCATTTTAGACTAAAACAGCCCTGATTTCAATTGTAAGAATGGCTAGATGTTGATTAACCTTTCGCGATCAGGTTGAGCGGTTTGCCAAGCGGCAGGATGACGCGGCCGAATTGGTTGTTCAGAACAGCGGCTGCGGAGCCATAGAAGGAAAGCAGCGCGATGCCGAATTCGGACCAGCCAGCCAGAAGGTGGGTGGCTTCATAGGCAATTTTAAACGAGCTGAGTGTGAGACCCAGGAAGAGCAGGTCAATCAGGACAAAGATCGCCAGCAATACCTTGTTGGTTGTGGTTGCACCGACAGTCATGTACAAGGTGAAGATCAGGTAGCCGATAAAGCCGAAAGCCATTTGACGGGGGTCTGCTGAAGCTGCGAGCTTATCACCAAACACGCCATTTTGTTCCATCCAGCTCATGCCAATGGCAAACCAGAAAAATGCGTAGCCACCAAATGCCGTGGCACCAAACACATTGTTCTTCCTGGCATCAGCAAAACTGGCAACCAGCTGGGCGGCAGCGCCAAGGAAAATCGCCCAGGGAATGACCAGGCTGGTTCCGGATGTCCAGCCCAGTTTGGCAGAAGAAGCAACTAGCGTGACCATCGCCAGGCCAAAAAGGCCCAAGGCAGTCGGATCGGCGGTCGTGATTTTTCTTTCTTCGATCATTTGAAAACACCTCTGGATCATACTGAATTTGTGGCAAATCCGATTTAGTATAACAGGGGCACTCGTTGCTCACAATGGTAAAAAACATGCAATTGCGAACGTTTACGATGCAATATATCAGCACAAAGCCGATCTGGCTGGCTGGCTGATCCGGTCTGGTCAGTCCAGGCAGTTCAGCAATGGGCCCAGTCCGGTTCGCACCCGTCTGGTCAGATCAGTCTGGGAGCCCAATGGGCGATGGCGTCGCACAAGTATTGAGCAGCCCCTGCGCGATGCTGGTCTAGGTTGCCTGATCCTGGTTTAAATAGTGTTCATTGGATTTCCGGACGGTCTCTTCGCCATATTTCATGCGGATTTCTTCGCCATACAACCGCTCATTATCCTCGATCTGTTTCTTCTTAAGTCCTTAAAATTTTGCCTGGTCTGACATGTTCTGTCCTCCTGTGTGTGCAGCAAGGGTGCGATCCAGCGTTTCCAGCAAGCGCTGAGATTGAATGATCGTGTAATCCATGTCGCCAGCTTACACCTTGACGTTACGTCAATGTCAAGCGGTTTTTCGGAAGCCAAGAGGAGCATTTGGGTGCAGGTAATCGCTGCTGACAGGTCGGAGGGGCGCGCGAGGTGGCACCGCAGGTCGGAGGGGATCGTGAGGTGGCACTGCAGGTCGGCAATTGCCGGGAACTGGGCCAGGGGTCGAGCTAGGAGTGGACCTGTTTCTGGAATGTGGGCCACCCCTAGCGGCTAGGGATGACCCTTTTCTTGGAAATTGCCAGCCGCGGGGCCACCCATGGCCGGACGCGATTTTTGTTTTTTAAATGGTGGTCCCAATGATACAATCAGGAAAATCGAATTCTTTAACCTTGGAGGCCTACCCGTGGTTAACCGCGATCCCGTTGAACAGACCTTGGTCCTGATCAAACCTGATGCGTGTGAGCGCCAGCTGATCGGGGCGATTCTGGCCCATTACGAAGATGCCGGTCTGGAGATCACGCAATTGAAAATGCTCCGGCCGGCCAGGGAACTGGTGGCGGAGCATTATGGGGAGCATTTGGGACAGCCCTATTATGAAGGCCTGCTGGAACGACTCACAGACCAGCCCGTTGTCGCTCTGGTTCTGGCGGGTCAAAATGCAATCGCTCGCGTCAGGAATTTGAACGGTGCGACCGATCCGTCCAAGGCGTCACCCGGCACAGTCCGTTCCCTGTACGCCATCGATACGCGCCGCAACAGTGTCCATGCCTCTGATTCAGCGGCGAGTGCGGCCAGGGAAATCGCACTCTGGTTTGAAACGGACTAAATAACAGTCAGCGCCGTTGCCACAACCAGTGGCAGCATCAGGAGCAGGAAATTCTGGATGCTCACGGCAAAGGTATCTTTTTTGGTCTGGAGCTGGCGGAATTTGCGGATGTTCTTTTCGACTGGAATGGTAACCAGCAGAGCGGCCAGCACCCAGGGGGTCACGAGACCGAGGGCAGCAAGGGCAACCCAGCTCAAGAGCGAGGCGTAATAGAGTCCGGCAAAGACATTCAGGGCCGCTGGCACACCGATATAGTGTGGCAAAGTCAGGCGGCTGACTGTGCGGTCATGCTCGAGGTCGCAAATGTTGTTGGCCAGCATGATGTTGGCAATCGTGGCAACCGGGGTGACCGTCACAAGGAATAATTTCAGGAGTTCCGGCCAGCGCAAGGCCAGTGTGAGCATCTGCCAGTCCAGTTGGATGAAGACCAGACTGCCAGAGGGCGCGTTGATCTGGGCTACCAGGAAAGGGATGAAAAATCCCATGAACAGGCCGGAGAAGATCTCCCCCAGTGGCATCCGCGAGATGGGGGCTGGACCAAAGGTGTAGAAAATGCCCACAGCAAAGCAGGCAGCACCAGCCAGCAAAATGGTCAGGTCGGTCGAGAAAGCCAGAACCAATCCCAGCACCGTGGCCAGGGCAAGCAAAACAATGAGAATCACAAGCGCCGTCTGGCGGGTGAATGGCAACGGTTGGCCATTGCTTCGCGTATCGATGAAATTGTTCAAGGCGGTCGTGGCCATGTCGAACAAGAGCATGCTGGCAAAAAACACGCCTGTCAGGATCCAGTGGATGGTCTGGTAACGGCTCTGGACAAATGCCAGCCCGAGCAGGAATGGAAAGAGGCTGGCGAGCTTGGTCCGGATCTCGACAAAGCTGAAAAAACGGTTGAGCATCGGTTTTCCTTTTTACTGCATCATCGTTCCATGATGTTGCGGTTTTCCTTTTTTACTGCATCAATAGCTGCGCACGGCAATGGTATCGAGGATTTCAGCCAATCGCTGCCGGCGGGCCTGTCCTTCAACAGACTCGAGGATCGAACGGGCTTTGTCCAGATAGCGCTGGGCCACTTGGCGAGCCCGGCCAACATATCCTGCCGCAACGATGTCTTGGCTGATCGCAGCGATTTCCACCGGTGAGAGTTCAGCTCGGCGGACCACGTCGCGCAAAGCTGGCTTTTCGGCCAGGGCAAAAATCAGGGGCAACGTAACAACGCCTTCCGCCAGATCTTTGGCAGTCTGCTTTTTCATGGTCTGTGTTGACACCTCATAATCGAGGCAATCATCGGCCAGCTGGAAATGCATACCAATGTAAAAGCCAAAGCGGCTCAGCCTGCGTGATTGTGTCTCAGAATGGCCGCCCAGGATCGATCCGGCATACATGGCCAGCGCAAACAGGACCGCAGTCTTGCCGGATATGATCCGCAGATAGCTGAACACAGACAAATCAACATCCCGGTTGTGGCGGTGCTGGCTGAGTTCACCCATGCAGATCTGGGCGATGGCGCGGGAAAATTCGCTGTAGCGCAGGGCATGCGTTTCGGCAATCCCGGCGATCAAAGTCAGGGCCAGACTGAACAGGTAGTCGCCGCTGAGCACGGCTGTCTTTTTACCGAACAGGCTGTGCACACTGGCCTTGCCCCGGCGCAAAGGGGCATCGTCGATGATATCGTCGTGGACCAGCGTCGCCAGATGCAGCAGCTCCAATGCAGCGGCGGCATCGACGGCACTGGCTGGGACGAAACCGTCCTCATCAGCTGCAGTGGCGAGCAGCAAATAGGCCCGGAAGGCCTTGCCATCACTGCCGGCCAGATGCTCCATGACATCGCGGACCGCACGATCGGATCGATGCAGGATCGACTGGATGCGTTCTTTGACCAAAAGGCGGGCCTGCCCAAGATCCATTCGATCCTGGGCAGACCCGCTCTGGCATGATTTGATATCAGTCATTGTACAAATAGCTCTTCTTCACCCACGGAATCTTTTTCCAGATTTTCTTGAGCCAGGGCATGGCGTAGTAGTCGAGGCCAAACACCGAGCCGCCACCGAAGAGGACAGCCAGGCCAGCTGCCACCATCCACCACTGGCCGAGATACAGGCCGGTGGTCATCAGGAACATCACCAGGAGGACCAGGGAGTAGGCAGATGCCAGGAAGGTGAACAGGCCACCGATCAAGGCCAGGCCGATCAGGATTTCGGAAACGACGATCATGTTCTGGAAGAACAGCATGCTGCCTTCGGAGACGAGGATGACGTTGGACTTCATCCATTCGGTGACCACATTCGGGAAGCGCAGGGCATAACCGATCAGGCTGCTCGACGCATTGGCGATCTTGATCAGTTCGACCTGGATCAAGCCGAAGATATCCCAGTTGATCAGGGCTTTGTCCCAGACGGCTTCAGCGACAGCACCAGCGGTTTCGGCCACAGCGGTCGAGGCACTGGCCACCGCGTCTGTGGCAGCAGGAACCGCTTCGGCCGACGCGCCAGCCGCGGCATCCGGGACATAATTGGCGCCCTGGATGGCCTTTTCAAATACACTGGCTGCACCGGAAAAGAAACCGGTCAGCTTGGGGGTGTTCAGCCAGCCTTCCTGGATTTTGACAACGGCTTCGAACAGCCAGGTGCCGCCCAGGAGCAGGCGCAGCGGGAGGAGCATGAAGCTGGGGGTGCGGTTGGAGAAATGGCCGCCGACAAAGCTGCGTTTCTTGCGGATCGTGAAGAACTCATGGCGCAGGTAGCTGAAGACCTTGTTCCAGCCGAGGACCTGGGTGAAATAGACGATGTTGATGAAATGCTTGACAAACATGGCAAAGAAGGAAGGCAGCGCGAATTTCTTCTTGTCGCCGCCGACCAGAGCCAGGCCGTAGCGGCCGCCGATGCAGACCATGACACCATGGAACGACGGATGATAGGCTTTCATCTCACCCTGGCCTGTGATCTCCACAGCCAGGTTATGGGCGACTTCCGAAGCCGAATGCTCGCAGTTCTCGACCATCTGCGGCACGGGTGCCTTGGACCCTTCCGGAATGTAGAACATGCTGTCGCCAACGATGTAGACATTATTTTTGCCTTCGGCGCGCAGGTAGGCATCGGCCACCAGCCGGCTGCGGCCGCCTTGTTTTAGCGCGGAGGAGTCTTTGTTGATCTGCGCGCCTTCGGTACCAGCAGTCCAGATGACGGTGCGAGTTTCTTCGCGGATGACTTGGTCATCCTTTTTGTAGATGATGTAGCCATCGCCAATTTCATTGATGCCTGCCTTGAGGATAACCTTGACGCCCATCTTCTCGAGGCGGCGCTGGGCTTTGGCGGACAACTCCGGGGTCAGAGTCGGCACCACGCGGTCAAGCATGTCTACTTCGATGATGCGGACTTCGTCCCGCTCAACTTCAAACTGTTCTGCCAGGGAATCGCACCATTCAGCCAGTTCGCCGGCCATTTCAACCCCGGTGAATCCTGCGCCGGCAATGAAGAAGGTCAACAAGCGCTGCTTCTCGACCGGATCAGTCTCGTTCATGGCTTTTTCGAACACCTTGGTGGTGTGGGCTCTAAGACGCATGGCATCGTTATAAGACCAGAGCTTGTAGCTGTAGGTCTCGGCGCCGGGGATGCCGTAATAGGCAGGCTGGGAACCAGCGGCCATGACCAGGTAGTCATACGAATACACACCCAGCTCACCGGTCAAGGTTTGCTTGTCATAATCAATCGCACTGATCTTATCGGTAACCACTTCAACTTTGCGGCCGGCAAAAATCTTGCGCAGGCTGATGCGGATGCTGTCCTCGTCGACCCGATTCGCTGCCACTTCATGCAATTCCGTCATCATGGTGTGGTAGCGGTTCTTGTCGATCAAGGTGATCTGGACACTGTCATCCTTTTTGAACCGTTTGGCCAGTTTTTTAGCCGTCAGAACACCGGCATAACCGCCGCCGAGAATGATGATTTTTTTCTCCATGCAGAACCTCCAATAGTGTCTATTTTCGCCAGATATGGTCAAAAGCCCATAACTACAAACGTTTACAAAGAAAACAAATCCTATCTTAGCACTGTGAATTGAGATTTTCAACGATAATTGCTCTCAATTTGCTGCCGGGAAATCCATTTCAGATGAAATTTATTTGTTTATTGGCAAATGTCCACAATCGGCCATTTGCAGGGATATCTTGGGAGTTGTCCGGGCACGTCTCAGGTTGATACGAGGTAGCGAATGTGGAACAAATCGGTGGTAGAATCGTCAGCGATAGCGGATCTGGCTATCCTGGTAATTGCGGCGCAGCTGGGCCAGCCGCTCGCGGCGATTCCGGCGTTTGATCTCACGCATCCGGACGAGGTAGACAATGGCTGCCAGAATTAAAAGGCCGACGGTCACCAGGACCATGATCACTGCAACAAACCAGCCTGGGACGGGTGCATGTGTCGCGGCAGCCTGGGACTGATTGCCCTGGTCATCTGATGGCGGGGCACTGCTCGCCGACTCGATCACCGGCGTGATCGGGATCGTAGCAACTTCCGGCGCCATGCGGTCGGAGAACTGGCTACCGATCGTAATCTGGATGGCACTTTGGGCCAATTCGTCCTCGGTCGGGTTGGACGACCGGAGCAAGGTCAGGTCGAGGTCAGTCGTTTTGACTGTCTGGTGGAGCCAGATCTTGACGGGCGCCAGGACGGCGAGGGTTGCTTTTTTTTCTTCACCTTGCAGGTCAGTGAACAGGACAACATCACTGGGGAAGGTTTCCGGGTCCAGCGTAATCGCCCGGAATTGCTCAAAGCCATAGTCCATCAGGGCAATGGTGTCATCCCATTTGGCTGAGCGCAGTTCTGAGTTCATGACCACGGCAATCAGCGTCCGGCCATTGCGGCTGGCCACCGTCACGAGGGTATGGTGAGCTTCATTGGTGTAGCCGGTTTTGGATGCAACCAGCCCCTCCATTTTCTCTTCACCGTTGACGAAAGAATTGGCCGCGTACATGGCCCGTTCCTTGGGCTGGATATTGGTCGGAGGGATGACATAATGTTTGGTTGAAAAATAGGTGGACCAGCCAGGCGTCTGCCAGGCAGCCCGGGTAATCAAGGCCATGTCGCGGGCTGTGGTCACATGTTCCGGATCCGGCAGACCATTGGCATTGGCGAAATGCGTATTCAGGGCTCCGGCTTCTGCCGCCCGTTCAGTCATCAGGACCGAAAAATTTTCGATTGTACCGCTGATGTGTTCCGCGATCCCATTGGCGGCGTCATTAGCCGAGGAAATCGCCAGGCCATACAGGGCATCATTCAGGGAAATCAGCTCGCCGACATCCAGTGCGATGTGTGATGACCCGCGTTCAATCGAAAAAACGGCTTCATGGCTCATTGTGATCATATCGGTCAGGTTGCCTTTTTCCAGGGCCAGCAGTGCCGTCATGATCTTGGTGATGCTGGCTGGATACATGACCCGGTCCATGTCTTTGCCGTACAGGATCTGGCCTGACTCGGCATCCATCAGGCAGGCTGATAGAGACTGCAACGCCGGGGCGAAGGCAACGGGGAAGCTTTCCTCGATCAGGGCTGAATCGTCGGTACCAGTGCTTGTCTCGATGGTCAGTTCAGCTGCTGTGGTGTTTGCCGCAACACTTGGGCTGATCATCAGGAGCAAGGCCAGAATTATGATAAAAGCGGTGGTTACACGCATGAATAAACCTGCCAAAATTGATATTAAACTTTGTCAGTATAAACCAATCACCTGGTCGGGGCAACTTTGTGCCCGTCGGAGGGACACGGCATCCGCGTGTGTCCGAGGTGGCACTTGTCTCGAAGGCATGATCAGTCCATAATTGGCATTTGCTAAAAACGTAGCCAAGGATACAGCTCTTTTTATTCCTAGTGTTGTACTATGTTTAAAGGAAAGACGCTGTTCCGTGTCATCTTTGAATGAATTGACCGCATATCCAAAAAACGAGGTATGATCATGGCCCGACCTGTCAAATGGCGCAAAATTGAAAATATTCCGCAAATCCTGCGGTTTTATCCGGAACAGACCGTTCAGGCAGTCGGGGGCGAAAACATCCTCCTGCTGGAAGAAATCGAGGCCATCCGGCTCAAAGATCTGGAGGGGCTCGAACAAGAGGATTGCGCCAACCGGATGGAGGTATCCCGTCCAACCTTCCAGCGCATCCTGGTTTCCGCCCGGAAAAAAATCGCAGACAGCCTGATCCAAGGCAAGGAAATCCGCATCGATGGTGGTTTTTTCACCCGTAGCAACTGCATGGTCCGTTGTGCCAAATGCGGCCGTGAGTGGATTGAACGTTTTGAAGCGATCGAAAGCGGCACCAGCAAGCACAAGTTCTGTCCGCAGTGCCGCAGCGCCAGGCTCCAGTGCTGCCCGGACGATGAGAGCCCGGAAGGTGTGGCCTGCCGTACCCGTTGTGGCGGCCGCTACGAGTAACGCTCCCGCAGCAGCTTGATTTCTGCTGCATAACCCGGGATTTCATTGGGTGTTTCCAGATAAAAAGGCAACTCGCGCAGGCGGGGATGGTTGATGAAGCGTACGATGGCTTCAAGTCCCAGTGAGCCCTCCCCGATGCAGGCATGACGGTCCTTGTGGCTGTCAAAAGGTGTCAGGCTGTCGTTGAGATGGATCGCCTTGAGCCGGTCAAGGCCGACGACCCAATCGAATTCATCCAGCACACCATCGAGATCATTCACGATATCATAACCAGCTGAATATACATGACAGGTATCCAGACAGACGCCGAGTCTGTCTTTTTCCTGTGTCCGGTCGATGATCGCCTGGATTTCCTCAAAACGGCTGCCAACTTCGCTGCCCTTGCCGGCCATCGTTTCCAGGAGGACGAGGGTCTGGCCATCGGGCTTAAGCACCCGGTTCAAGAGGTTGGCGATTTTTTCTATCCCCACTTCGATCCCCTGGCCGACATGGCTGCCGGGATGGAAATTGTAGTATTGGCCAGGCAAGGCCTCAAGGCGCTCAAGATCCTCCGCCATCATCCTGCCTGCCAGTTCATACAGGCCGGCATCAGCCGCGCAGGGATTCATGGTATAAGGGGCATGGCCCAGGAGTGGTGCGAACTGGTACTCCTCAAGAATGGCCTTCAGGCCTGCGATGTCCTGCAAGTCAATCGCACGTGTCTGGCTGCCGCGCGGATTGCGCGTGAAAAACTGGAAGGTGTTGGCGTTTATGCTGAGAGCTTCCTCACCCATGTGGGTGTACCCTTTGGCGATGGAAAGATGGCAGCCGATCTTGAGCATGGTGGTCTCCTGTCAGGATTGATTTTCATCAGTCTAGCGTTTTCATGGGTTGATTTGCAGTCCGATGCGTTACGGGAAAATATTTTCCATCATACCATCTAAACTACTTTACCTGTCGCAGTAGTCGTGCTACACTGAAATTACCACGACAGATAGAGTAGATCCCGCGGAAAGGAGGCGACTAGCATGACCCGGGACAAACCCGCCCCTGTGAACACCGACATCATGCGTGGCTTGAACGATATCATGATCCTGTATCTTCTGATGCAGGAACCTTCCTATGGTTACGAGATTTCCCGCCAGATCCGGGAGAAGACCCGGGACGGCTATGTCATCCGGGAAACGACCCTGTATTCCGTCTTTGCCCGCCTCGAAAGTGCAGGCTACATCGAATCCTTTTCCGGCACGGTCAGCATGGGCCGGCCGCGCACGTATTACAGGATCACGGACGCCGGCCGTACGTATTACCGGCAGAAATGCCAGGAATGGCAAGAGATCCAATCCCTGCTGCTGCCTTTTATAGAGGAGGAATGATCGAATGGATACCATCATCAGTTATCTCAACAATTTGTTTGCAAACCTGCCCAAAAGTGAGCGTGTGCTGGCATTGAAAGCCCAGATGCAGGCCAGCATGGAGGACAAATACCTGGCCTTGAAAGCTGAGGGCCGCAGCGAGAACGAGGCCATCGGCAGCGTCATCTCGGAGTTTGGCAACATCGATGAGCTCATGGCAGAGCTGGGCCTTGCCTCTGCCCCACAAGCAGCACCGCTGAGACCCTTCAGTTTGCAGGACGCCAGAAGCTATCTCGCAGCAGCTCGCCAGACAGCAATCCTGATCGGCATCGGCGTGTTCCTCTGCCTGCTTGGCACCGCCAGCCTGATCTGGATCGGCCAGCTGGTGGACAACGGCCAGCTAGGCCAGCATCTGGGCGAGTCCGGCCGGGGTGCCTTGGCGATGATTCCCTTCTTTATCCTGATCGCCGCCGGCGTCAGCATGTTCGTCTATTCCGGCATGAAACTCGACCGCTACAAATTCCTCGAAACAGGCGAATTTGAACTCGCCCCAGCTGCAAAAAGTGAGTTGGAGCGTCAGCGCGAAGCCTTCCAGCCAGCTTTCGGCCTGGGCATCATGATCGGCGTCAGCCTCTGCATCCTCTCGCCACTCTCCCTGTTCCTCTTCTCGCTGTTTGGCGAAGAACGCACGGGGTTTGGCGTTCCGGTCCTCCTGATCATCGTCGGCATCGCTGTTTTCTTCTTCATCTATTTCGGCACCATCAAGGATGCCTTCAACAAACTCCTGAAACTCGAGGAATACGCCAACAAGAATAAACAGGAGACTGACAAAGTCATTGGCATCGTGGCTGCCACGGTCTGGCCCCTCGCTGCCGCCACCTATCTGCTCCTGGGCTTCACCCGCGGCATGTGGGGCACAGCCTGGATCATTTTCCCGATCCTCGGCATCGTCTTCGGTGTATTTTCTGCGATCTATACCGGGATCAAGAAAAGCTGATTATTTTTATTGACAATTAAAATCCCCGCCCTGTAAATTGGATATGATTTGCGCCCATAGCGGGCGATTCCCAACCATTTTACAGGAGGACCCATCATGAGTTATGCCCCCAAGCTTGTCGTCGGCTACTTGCCCGATGAACGTCCGCCCTTCTGGAAGCTGATCCTGTTCGCGCTCCAGCAAATCCTGGTCATGTTCCCTGCCACCGTTCTCGTCGCCCTGCTAACTGGCTTTCACGTCTCCACCACCATTTTCGCCAGCGGCTTTGCCACCATCTGCTTTTTGCTCGTCACCCGCGGCAAAATCCCGCTCTACTACGGCTCCAGCTTCTCCTACATCGCGGCCATCGTCTCGATCACCGGCGCCCGCAATTTCGGCGAAGTTGCGCCGGACGCCCTGATTTCCCAGGCCCAGTTTGGTGTCATCATGTCCGGTCTGGTCTCGATCGCCGCCGGTCTGATCATCAATGCCTTCGGTCATGAATCCGTGGAAAAAGTCCTGCCCCCGTCCGTTACCGGCTCAATCGCCATTGTCATCGGCATCTCGCTCGCCGGCACGGCCCTCACCGGTGCAGCCGGCAATGGTGCCGAAGGCGCCGCCCAGAACACCGCCTGGGTCATCGCCCTCATCACCCTGGTCTCGACCATGTTGTTCTCTGTCTACCTCAAGGGCACTTGGGGCCAGTTACCGATCTTGTTCGGTATCATCGTCGGCTACGTGACTGCCCTGTCCATGGGCGTGATCGACTTCTCGACTGTCTTCTCCGGCCAAGTCGTCGCCATGCCTCATTTCACCCTGCCCTCCGCCAACTGGGGAGCAGTCCTCGCGATCATGCCGATCGCCATCGCCACCATTCCCGAATCAACCGCCCATCTCTACCAGCTCGACATCTATGTCGACCACTTGGCTGAGCAAAAAGGCAAGCCGAGCTACGACATCAAGAACAAGCTGGGCCTGAACCTGATCGGTGACGGTATCGGCGACATCGTTTCCTCGATGTTCGGCGGGCCTGCCGGCACCAACTATGGTGAAAACCTCTCGACCATGGCGATCACGAGAAATTTCTCGGTTTCGGTTCTCGGTGCCGCCGCGATCATCACCATGATCTTCTCCTTCTTCACCCCTCTGTCCAACCTCGTCAACACCATCCCCGGCGCCGTCATCGGTGGTGTCAGCGTCTACCTGTTCGGCGTCATCGGCGCCCAGGGCATCGCGATCATGATCAACCGCAAAGTCGATCTCTTTGATTCTAGAAACCTCGCTGTCATTTCGATCATCCTGGTCGTCGGCCTCGGCGGCAACTACGGCTTTGCCGGCGGCATGATCCCCTTCTTCGGCATGAAGCTGCCCGCCATCGCCACCGCTGCCCTGATGGGCATCCTGACCAACCTCGTCCTCTCCATCGGCGCCAAAAAGCAAGCTGCGTAAGGACAAGGTCCCTGCTAAAAAAATACAACCATATCTCTGATTTCGAACACCATCACGTGCGAGGCCGTCCTTCGGGGCGGCCTTTTCTTTACAAAGATTCTGCCGATTGGTAGATCTTTTCGATGTCGTGGCGGGGGATCGATTTTTCTACGAGATAACCGATGATCAGAATCACGGGCAGGTTCAGGATCAGGCGGCCGAGCATGAAGGTCCAGCCCATGGCTGTGGCTTCAAACAGCAGCAGGGGGATTTTGGTCGTCGACCAGGCACCGATGAAAACCATGATGTTGGAGAGCTTGCTGCCTTTTTTGAGCATGATCCCAGCGACAGGAAAGGCGGCGTACAGGGGGCCGGCTGCAAAAGACCCAAGCAGGAAGGACAGGAGAATCCCGATCAAGCCGGATTTTTCACCGGTCAGACGGATCATGACTTCGCGCGGTACCCAGACATCTAAAAGACCGAGCAGGATGAAGATCGGTGGCACGACGGCCATCAAGTCGAGCAAGTTGTCCCAGCTCATTTGCGTTGCTTTCAGGCCCAGGGCAGTGTTGAAAATTGCGATGCCAACCAAGACCAGGAGCATGACCAGGAAGAAGCGGTAACGCTTGAGAAGATTTTTCATTTCACGATACCTCCGAGAATCAGGGCCACGATGACCGAGAAAACCAAAGCCAGGGCATTACGGGTCAAGGTGGCACGTTTGCCGAAATATTTCATCTCTACTGGCAGGGTGACTACGCCAACCATCATCAGGGTCGAGACAAACACAGCGATCTGGACCACACCGGCCCCGTGCTGGAGCAGTGCTGCAGCCAGTGGGAAGGCGACAAAGCCTGGGATCAGAGTGACCGAGCCAACGGCAGCGGCCACAACGATGCCGATCCAGCCAGACTGGGAGCCGATCAGGCCGGAGATGGTTTCCGGCGACAAGATGGCCAGGAGGATACCGATCAGGACAATAATGCCCAGCATTTGCGGTAGAATATTTTCAAAGGATTTCCAGGCCTTTTTCAGGGCCATGCGGGTCTTGGTGCGATCCTTGAAAAAGGAAACCCCCAGCAGGCCGAAGGCCAGACCGTATAAGACATACGTAAACATGTAGTGACGCTCCTTTCGAATCTTGTTCTAAATGTATCAGCAATCCGGACATTGACCGTGACATGATCACAGTCCCCCCATCCTCTTGCTCCTATAATCATCCCGCGGCAAGCCACTCGTTTTGCCCCTGCAAGGAGATGCCATGACAGACCAGATCCAGATCCGCTATACGAAGGAAAGCACTGCCGGCAGCAACTTGAGCTGCGGTGGCAACCTGTCCTATCTGGATCTTGTTCCCGGCCAGACCCTGCTGGACCTTGGTTGCGGCCGCGGCCGGGAGACGATCGAGGCAGCTTTGGCCCTGGGCCCTGACGGTCTGGCAGTCGGGCTTGACCTGACAGCCGCCATGGTTGAAAAGGCCGAGCAAAATGCTGCCAGCACACCCGAGATCCTGGACGGCCAGGCCAAGGTCTCCTTTGTCCAGGGGGACATTGAAGCCCTTCCTTTCGCCGATGAGACGTTCGATGCCGTGATCAGCAACTGTGTGATCAATCACGCCCGTGACAAGCAGCAAGTGTACCGTGAAATCCACCGCGTCCTCAAGTGCGGTGGCTACTTTATTGTATCCGATGCCTGCACGCGCGAGCCACTGCCGGAGTCGGTCACATCCGACCCCCAGGCCTGGGCTGACTGTTTTGGTGGAGCGATTCCCCGCGAAGCCTATCTCGCCAGCATCGAAGCGGCCGGTTTCCCCGATCTGGAAATCCTGAAATCCCGCGAATACATCAAAAACGGCTATGACTTCATCAGCCTCACGATCCGCGGCTCCAAGTCGCAGATCCTATGACACGCATATATACATGGCATGTATATAGTAGATTTTGAGGACAGGAGGTGTTGAAACGATGAAGAAAGTCACTGGAAAGGCTTCTTCGGGCAGCTGCTGCACGTCTTTTACGACTGCACAGTGCTGCTCCAAATCCTCAAAAGTTGTGGCAGGCTGCCACGACTGACCCCAGGCCGGGCGGAGGTGGCCTTGCTGCTGCCTCCACCCAAAGCCTTCTCTTCTTGCCTGCCCCCTCAAACCCCGCTTTACCCTCCCATCCCTCACCCACCCGACTCAGGAGGTCGCCATGATTCCCGCCAAGAACAACATCATCGTCCAGATCCAGGACAGCACGCCAGTCGAATATGCCATCATGAATCCGATCACTGGCAGTTTCGACCTGATGGGTGAGAGCGAACACGCCTGGTTCACTGCTTCCGGCGCCCGGCCCAAGCTGGATCCCGACACGCTGGACTATTTTCTCGAGCGCGGATATGCCTACCTCGACAGTCAGGGCGAGCAGCAGGCGATCGAACGAGCCTACGCTGAATTTTCCGCCGAGGTGGCTGACGGTCAGGTCCAGCTGATGCTGGTTCCGACCTACGGCTGCAACCTTGCCTGTACCTATTGTTTCCAGCACGGCATCGATGGCCGTCCCCAGCTGATCACGAAAGAAATCGTCGATGCTTTTTTTGCCTATGCCCGGGAGAATTTCAGCAATCGGTCGCAAAAACCGTTCGTCACCCTGTTTGGCGGCGAGCCACTGGTCAATTCCCCAGCCCAGCGTGAAATTGTCGAGTACATCCTCGATGGCTGCGCCCGTGAAGGCTACGAATTCGCCGCAGTCACCAACGGCTATGATTTTGTCGATTATGTCGATTCCCTGAAAAAAGTCTCCGTCAAGGAGATCCAGTTCACGCTCGATGGCGGCAAAGCTGTCCATGACCAGCGCCGGATCACCCACAACAAAAAAGGCTCCTTTGACCATGTCGTCGCCGGTATTGCCGCCGCGGTCGCCGCAGGCATCCCGATCAACCTGCGCTCCGTCGTCGACCGCGAGAATATCAACGACCTCGTCCAATTGGCCGAATATTGCGAAGCCCAAAGCTGGCTCGACTTGCCGCCGGAATTGTTCAAGACGCAGATCGGGCGCAATTACGAGCTGTTCGAGTGCTATGTCAAGCCGCAGCACTTGATGACCCAGGTCGAACTGTGGGCCGAATACGCCGCCCTGGCCAAGGCCCATCCGGTCCTCGCCCGTTTCCACCGGCCGGATTTCAAGGGCATCCGCCACCTCGTCGACACCGGCGACCTGTACCTGGCCAGCTTTGACACCTGCCCGGCTGCCAAGACTGAATGGGTTTTTGACCTGTACGGGGAAATCTATGGCTGCACCGCCAGCTGTGGCCGCGAGGAATACCGCCTCGGTAGTTACTGGCCGGTCGTTGAGAAGAATGATGCAGCGATCGAAAACTGGCAGAGCCGCAATGTCACGACGATCGAAAAGTGCCGTTCCTGCAGCTACAACGTCATCTGCGGCGGTGGCTGCGGCGTGGTCGCTGCCAATCACAACAACCTCGATATCCACACACCGGACTGCCGTCCGATCCAGGAACTGCTCGACATCGGGGTCAATTTCTACGCCGCTGACATTCGCGCCATGGCCGAAGATGCGACCGGCGCCGCAGATCCGGTCCAGGCAGAGATGGTCACGATCGAAACGCCGGTCGTCCATTTTAAGGGCGAATCCACTGGCCAGCCGGTGCATCACATTGCCGGCTGCCTCTTCTGCGGGACCGAACTGCTGTACAACGACAAACCCCAGGCTGTGACCTGCGGCATCTGCGGTCGCGCATTCGAATCGACCATCGTCTGCCCGCAAGGCCATTTCGTCTGCGACACCTGCCACAGCCTCGACATCCTCGACCAGGTGGAACTTTTCCTGGCTGGCAGCACCGACAGCGACCCTGTCCGCCTGGCCCAATCGATTTTCGAACTGCCAGGCCTGAACATGCACGGTCCGGAATACCACAGCATCGCCCCGACGATCATCGTCGCAGCCTGGCAAAACCAGACCGGCAAGCGCGACCGAGCCCAGATCCATGAGGCCATCCGCCGCGGCCGGGTCATTCCAGGTGGGGCTTGCGGATCCTATGGTGCCTGTGGCGCAGCGCTGGGCGCCGGTGTGGCCTACTCGATCATCGAGTCCGTCACCGCCCTGTCCAGCACCACCCGTGCTGATGCCAACCTGGCGACAGCCGCTGCCCTGACCGCGATCGCCGAGCACGGTGGCCCGCGTTGCTGCAAGCGCGAAACGATCACCACCATCCAGGCATTTGCCCGCACCACCGAGCTCTTTGCAGCCGACAGCCTGGCCCCCTACACCTGCCACCAATGCGGACGGATGAAAGAATGCATCGGCACCCGCTGCCCCTTCCACCCAGCCCACGAGAACTGAAAGCGAGGTTAACCCCACCATGTCCCAAGTCCTGCACATCAACGCTGATGAATTCGAATCCGTCGTCCTCCAGAGCCAGACCCCGGTCATTCTTGATTTCTACTCCGACGAATGCCCACCCTGCGAGGCCCTGGCGCCGATTTTCAACAAGATGAATGCAAAATACGGCGAGCATATCAAGTTCGTCAAAATGCACCGCCAGCACAACCGTGAATTCGCCAAATCCATCCGGGTCACCAGCAGTCCGACCCTGATGTTCTATCACAACGGCGTGGAGGTTGGACACCGTCTGATGGGTTACATGAACAAGCCCCAAGTCCGCAAAGCCATTGAAGAGATTCTCGGCGACGTCATCCCACCGGTCCCGATGCAGGAAGTCGACTGCGACGTCATCATCCTCGGCGCCGGTCCGGCTGGCTTGTCGGCGGCCCTCTACGCCGCCCGGGCCCGCATGGATGTCGTGGTCATCGACCAGGCCATCCCCGGTGGCCAGGCCGCTTCCACCTACCACATCGCCAATTACCCCGGCACGCCTGGCATCATCAGCGGCCCCGGCCTGGTGGAAAACATGAAAGCGCAGGCCGAGATGTTTGGCGCCAAAATCGAAGACCTCAAGGAAGTCCTCGAGATCGATTTCATCGGCAAGACCAAGCGCGTCCAGACCGAAGACACGATCTACCGCGGCAAGGTCGCGATCGTGGCCACCGGTTCCGTGCCGCGCACCTTGCCAGCCGTCGGTTCCGACGAATTCAAGGGTCGCGGGGTCCATTACTGTGCGACCTGTGATGGTGCCATGTACCAGGACCGCCGTGTCATCGTCGTCGGCGGCGGCAGTTCCGCCATGGAAGAAGCCGTCTTCCTGACCCGCTTTGCCAGCGAGGTCATCATCGTTCACCGCTCGGAGAAATTCCGTGCCGCGGCGATCGAGGTCGAGCATGCCCGCCAGAACCCCAAGATCAAATTCATCACCAGCACGATCATCAAGCAGGTCAACGGCCAGGGACACGGGATTGGCAGTGTCGTGCTCGAAAACGTCAACACGGGCGATGAAACCGAATTCCCGATCGATGGTGTCTTTGTCTTCATCGGCAACCAGCCCATGACCGACATGTGCAGCGGCGAGATCGAACTCGATGACGATGGCTACATCATCGCTGACGAAGATTGCCAGACCAACATCGCCGGAGTCTATGTCGCCGGTGACATCCGCTCCAAGCCGATCCGCCAAGTCGTCACGGCAGCAGCAGACGGCGCAGTTGCCGGCATCATGTCCGAGCGCTATGTCCGGGCTCATTTCGGCTAATCTAGCAAACCGTACCATTCGGCCGGATCCACTACCAAGTGGGTCCGGTCTTTGATTTTATCCAGGGTCAAGCAGGTTTCCAGTTCCCGTGCGGTCACAGGCTCCGGCCGGTCAATCAGACCTGCCAGGGCAGCCAGGCCGCCGATCAGCTGCGGCGCGGTGAATCCAGCCTGCTGTAAAGCGCCCAGATCAAGCGATTGCTGGCGTTTGGACAGCCGGTGTCCATCCGGATCCACCAGCAGCGGCACATGGACATAAGTCGGTGCCGGCCTTCCCAGCAACTGGAAAATGTAAAGCTGGGGAAAGCTCGAGCGCAGCAGATCGCGGCCGCGCAAGACCAGATCGACCTCCATCAGGGCATCGTCAACGGCACAGGCCATCTGATATGCAAAGCCGCCATCGGCACGGCGCACGATAAAATCGCCCCAGTCCAGGGCCAGGTCGAGCTTTTGATCGCCTGCAATCTGGTCGGTGAATTGGATCTGAGTTGGTTCGACGATCAGGCGCCAGGCGACATTTTTCAAGTTGAGTTGTTCTGGATCGATCGCGCCTGGCCCAGGTTCTGGCGGCCGGCACGTCCCGGGATAGACACGATGGCCATCCTCCGCGTGTGGTGCCGAAGCAGCCAGCAGATCGGCCCGCCGGCACGTGCAAGGATAGACCAGGCCTTTTTTACGCCAAGACTCGAAGATTTCCCGATACATGTCGGTCCGCTCGCTTTGGCGGATCATCGCTTGCGGGGGCTGGCCGATGTCAGCCGGAATGCCCAGCCAAGCCAGGTCTTTGGCCAGCTGTTCCGTACAGGCATCGCTCGATCGCACAGGATCGAGGTCTTCAATGCGCAAAATCTGCTGGCCACCAGCGGCATGGACTGTCAAGTCTGAAAGCAAAGCAACCCAGACATTGCCCAGATGCATCCGTCCCGTCGGGCTGGGTGCAAAACGTCCGATCATGAGTCAGTCACTCCCGCAAAAAGTCTTTCAAACAAGCAAGCTGTTGTTTATCTCGATACCCTTGCAGTATAACAAGCCTGGCTTGTTTCCTCCAGATCAAAGGCTGTTTCCGGAATCCGGGCCACAGGTCGGGCTAGGATTGGCACCTTCGATGGCAATTGCCAATCAGGGTGCCAGACCAAGCAATCGGGGTCGCGCGAATGGTGGAACTACGTGGATTATTTCTATCAACGGATCCTTAGCTTGGGATGAGCTTGTGTTTATTCGAGCTTTTATTATCCTATCAAACCAGGTTCTTGTGAAATATATTTCCATTGCAATTTCATTTCCGACTTATCACACGCAACTCAAACACGTTATAACGCCATTTTAACCTGCTAACCAGCCAGAAATTTCATGCAAATTGCCGAATTCTGCAATTTTGATAAATCAGTCTTGCAAAACTGCTTGACTTCGCCATCGCAATCGTTTATTCTGAAGCCATCAAAGCAAGGGCGCTGACCAGACCGGTCGAGCGCCTTTTTCGTTTTGAAAACCAACCAAGCCAAGCAGAATAAACGAATCTGCGAGGTGCCTGTTACAGGCTGCCTCTGGTTTCGTGCACCCTGCAGGCCAAGGCCATCATGGCCAAGGCCAAGATGGCCTTGGCAAAAGAAAGGGGTATGAGCCATGAAGAAACTCGAAATCGTCATCAAGCCTGAACGACTGGAACTCCTCAAAGCCATTCTTGAGGAAGCGGACGCCACTGGTGTGATGATCAGCAACGTGATGGGGTACGGCAACCAGAAGGGTATCACCGCCCTCTACCGCGGCACCCGCTACACCGTCAATTTCCTGCCCAAAGTCAAAGTCACCACGATCACCGATGACTTGAAGGCAGAAAAACTGATCGAACAGATCTGCAGCCAGCTGCCACAAGGCGAAGCAGGCGACGGCAAGATCTTTGTCACTGACATCGCTGACGTGATCCGCATCCGCACCGGCGAACGAGGCGAAAAGGCCTTGTAAGCACCTGAGCAAGCCGCCCTCCCGCGGCCACTGCGAGTTGAGAAAGGATGGTTTTTGTGGAAGATTTGACCATGACTGTAGAAACTTTGGCTAGAAATGCCGATATCCTCTGGACCTTGATTGCTGCTATACTCGTATTTTTCATGCAGGCCGGATTTGCCATGGTGGAGACCGGATTTACCCGGGCCAAGAACGCCGGCAACATCATCATGAAAAACACCATGGACTTTGCTGTTGGCTCGCTGCTTTTCCTCCTGGTCGGCTACGGCATCATGTTCGGCGATAAATTCATGGGCCTGTTCGGCACCACGGGTTTTATCGATCCGACGACGATTGGTGACAGCTATTTCATCTTTTTCCAGACCGTGTTCGCCGCAACCGCTGCCACGATCGTGTCCGGCGCCATGGCTGAACGCACCAAATTCAAGTCCTACCTGATCTATTCAGCCGTGATCACCCTGATCATCTATCCGATCGTTGGCGCCTGGACTTGGGGCGGTGGCTGGCTCTCCAGCCTGGGCTTCCATGACTTTGCCGGCTCCACCGTTGTCCACTCCGTTGGTGGCTGGGCAGCCCTGATGGGCACCATCGTCCTCGGCCCCCGTATCGGCAAATTCGGTCCGAACAAAAGGCCCAATGCCATTCCTGGCCATAGCCTGACCCTCGGCGCACTCGGTGTCTTCATCCTTTGGTTCGGCTGGTTCGGTTTCAACCCGGGCAGCACCGTTGCCCTCGTCCCGGAAATCGGCGACATCGCCATGACCACCAACCTGGCTGCTGCAGCCGGTGGCGTCAGCGCCATGTTCATCTCCTGGTTCAAGTTCAAGAAGCCTGATGTCGGCCTGACCCTCAACGGCGTCCTCGGTGGCTTGGTCGCCATCACCGCCGGCACTGCTGCAGTCAGCAATATTGGCGCCATCATCATCGGTCTCATCGCTGGCTTGATCATCGTCTTCGGTGCCTGGCTCCTGGAAAATGTCTTCCACATCGACGATCCGGTCGGTGCCGTCCCGGTCCACCTGATGAACGGTGTCTTTGGTACCTTGGCTGTTGGACTCTTCGCCATCCCTGAAAACTTCGGTGGCACCGCAGCAGGCCTATTCTATGGCGGCGGCCTGAGCCTACTGGGCTCGCAGCTCATCGGTGTCCTCTCCGTCGGTGTCTGGACCTCCCTGACCGCCGGCATCCTGTTCCTGATCCTCAAGAAAACAGTCGGTCTCAGAGTCTCCCCCGCTGAAGAACTCGAAGGACTCGACCTCAGAGAGCACGGCTCCGAAAGCTATCCGGATTTCATGGTCAAGGGTTGAGCGGACCGTCCGCCGTCTCAATAACACCCCTCCAAGACCATGTGAATAAAACGGACTTAGTCCGTTTAGGGCAAAGACCCTCTGGCCGCAAGGCTGGAGGGTCTTTTGCCAAAAAACGGACCCGGTCCGTTTTTTAATCAAACACTGCGGTCGACATGACGAGTTTGGCCTGGTATCCTTTGTCGGCGAGGGCGTGCATGATGGTGTCGCGGTGTTCGAAGCCGAAGGCTTCGAGGGTGACTTTGAGTTCGACGGCCATGTTGCGGTTGATGCTGACGAACTGGTTGTGCTCGAGGCGGATGATGTTGCCTTTCTGGCGGGCGATGATGTGGGCAATGCGCTCGAGTTCTCCGGGCCGGTCAGGCAGGAGCACGGAGAAGGTGAAGACGCGGCCGCGGTTGATCAGGCCGTGCTGGACCAGGGAAGCCATGGTGATGACGTCCATGTTGCCGCCGGACAGGATCGAGACCACGCGCTTGCCTTTGATGCCGAGGTGATTCAGGGCAGCGACGCTGAGAAGCCCGGCATTTTCGACAATCAGCTTGTGAGTCTCCATGACGGTCAGGAAGGCATCGATCAGTTCGATGTCATCGATCGCCAGGAAACGGTCGACCTGATCCCGGACATAGGGGAAAACAATGTCGCCAGGGGTTTTGACGGCCACACCGTCCGCGATCGTGTCGATGTGGCTGAGGGTGCAGATCTGGCCTTGCTCGACCGACCATTTCATCGAGGCAGCGCCGCTCGGCTCAACCCCGATGATCTCGATTTCTGGGCGCAGGATTTTGGCCAGGGTGGCCACGCCAGCGGCCAGGCCGCCGCCGCCGATTGGCAGGATGATCACATCGGTTTCAGGCAAATCGGCCAGTATTTCAAAGGCCAACGTGCCCTGACCCGAGGCGACATCAAGATCATTGAACGGATGGACGAAGGTGTAGCCCTTTTCCTCAGCGAGTTCGAGGGCATGGGCGTAGGCTTCGTCATAGTTCTCGCCGAACAGAACCACCGTCGCACCATAGGATTTCGTATTGTTGACCTTGACCAGTGGCGTCGTCTGTGGCATGACGATCGTGGCCTTGAGCTTTTGCAACTGAGCGGCCAAGGCGACACCTTGGGCATGGTTTCCAGCTGAAGCCGTGATCAGGCCGCGCTTTTTCTGCTCAGCAGGCAGGCGGGCGATCTTGACGAAAGCGCCGCGCACCTTGTACGCACCGGTCAGCTGCAGGTTTTCCGGCTTGAAATAGACTTGGTTGCCGGTCAGGCGGGTGTAGTGGCGGCTGTAGACCAGTGGCGTCCTGGTGATGACCGGCTCCAGGATCTGGCGCGCTTCGGTAAAGGCATCCAAATTGAGGGGAACTAAATCAGACATGGCTTTTTCCTCGAATCTTATCCTTCAAGGATCATATAACCGAATGGCTTCAGGGTCAAATCCGGCCAGCGGTCTGATGCAGCGACCTTGCGGCTGCGCCGGGAAAAATTGATCAGGACCGTAACCCGGTCATCCTCGCGGGAGCGACTGAAGGCCAGCAAGGTGCGCGTGGTTTCTGGCAAAAACTCGACCGGACCGCCGGCATTACCATTCCAAAGCGCGGGATGAGCATGCTTGAGCGAGGTCAGTCCCCGGTAGAAATCCGCCAAAGCATACGTACCCCAGTCGATTGGATCTTTTTCAAAAAATTCGAGCCGCTTGTCAAGGCCTGACTCCTGTCCGCTGTAGATCAGCATCATGCCAGGCAAGGTTGCGGCCAGGACAGCAAAAGCCTTGAATGAAGGCCCATAGAGTTCTTCATCGTGAGCCACCCAAGTGTTTTTGTCATGATTGGTCGTAAATAGCATGCGATAGGCATCGGCAGGGTATGCGACCGGTGGTCGGATGACAAATCGCCTGAGACCGAGCACTGAAGCTTTGCCTTGCGCCATCTGGGTCATCAAGTCATACAGTTCCCAATCATACGTCATGTCAAATGCGGCTCGGTGCAGTTCAGGTCTGGACCATTCAGCCAGCATGAACACCGGCTTGACCGTTTCAAGCGCTGCCCGGGCTTGTTCCCAGTAGGCGGTCGGCAGCAACCCAGCCACATCGCAGCGGTAGCCATCGATATCGGCCTCCCGGACCCAATACATAAGCGCATCCGTCATCGCGTCCCACAAAGCCGGCTGGCGGTAGTCGAGGCCGACCACATCGGTCCAGTGTTCCTCGGGTGAATGCTCGTCGTGGCGGTAAATGTAGCTGTGGATCTGGTCGGCAGCATTTTTCAAATACCAGTCCGGATGCTCCGTGACCCAGACGTGGTCCCAGGCGGTATGATTGGCCACCCAGTCGAGAATCAGGTGCATACCCAGGCGATGGACCTCCCGCACCAGTTCGCGCAGGTCCTCCAGCGTGCCAAAATCCGGGTTGACGGCCTTGTAGTCGCTGACCGCATAATTGCTGCCCAGCGTCCCTTTGCGTTCCACGAGGCCGATGGGGTTTACTGGCATCAGCCAGAGGATATCGACCCCCATGTCCTTGAGCCGTCTCAATTGGGGCTGGATCGCCCGCAGCGTCCCCTCCGGGGAAAACTGGCGCACATTCAGCTCATAGATGACAGCGTTGCGGGACCAGTCCGGGTGCTTGACCTGGGATACGATCTTTTTCATGCCTTTGCCTCCGACCAAATGAGATGCCTTCATCTTACTCCCGTAAAATGCCTAGTGCAACCGGTTGCAGAATCCGCCTTCTTGTCGGTGGGTTAGCCACATTCTTACGAGGGGAGGGGGGCCAGGCGATCCGAGAAAGTAGCCGATCCACAGGCGGATGCGTTTTTATCAGGGGGAGATGGTGTGCCAAATCCTGCAAGTCAGCTCCCAATCGCGGCAAGAGACGGGCGCGCGATGGATGAGCGATGGATGAGCCACCCGTCGCGCCACCTCCGACCCGCTTGCGAAGTTTTCCGCAGCAGTCGAAGCACAGCAAAAACCGCCTTCTCGCAACGGGGCGAAAAGGCGGCTGTTTTGAAGGGGTGGCTGATTTCGAGAGGGCGCGTACGGATTTATGAAGCGGTTCCGATCGTCCGGTCTGTAGTCTGTTCTCAGATTTTCTCGATGACGTCGAGGAAGGCAGTGATCGGCTGGTCACCGAGCAGCTCGTGCTCGCCGTTGATCACGATCTTCGGCACGCCACTGACATTGTACTTGATCGAAAGCGGCACAAAGGTGTTGGCTTCGATCATGTCGGCTTTGATTTTTTTGTTTTCGAGGGCCAGGCGATGGGCGGTGATGACGGCACCGGGGCAATGTGGGCAGCTGAGGGTGACGAAGACCTGGATGTGGATGTCTTTGTCGATCTTCTGGATCCGCTTCAGGATGTCTTCCGGCAGTTCCTGGCGTTCGCCGGAAACCTCGAGCAGGGCACCGAGGAACGAGTTGATCTCATAGCCCCCGGGGATGCCGAAGAAGCGGATGTTGGTGTCGTTGCCATCTTTGTCGAGCATGACCACGGCCGGGACCATTTCGATTTTGTACTCGGCTGCTTTTTCTGCATCGGTGACCAGATTGTAGCGGGTCATTTTCAGCTTCGGGTTTATTGCGCAGATTTCATCGATGAATTGGTGGGCATCGTGACAGGATTCGCATTCGATCTCCTGGGTGAAGAAGACGATATGGACGTCATCTTTCAGGCCATCAAGGATCTGGGCGAGCTGCTTGCGGATATTGTCATCAAAAAGTGCCATGGTTCATACCTCCTGAGGTTGCTGGCTGGGGATGTGTGCCGGCTCTGCCGGCCGTGCGGAAAAGGTCAGAAATTGGGATTACTGAGTATATAATCGGTCGCCGAGAGCGCAGCCTTGGCTGCATCACCACAGGCGATGATGATCTGTTTGTAGGGGACATCGGTCACATCGCCAGCGGCGTAAATGCCTTCCTTATTGGTGCGACCAAACTCGTCGATGATGATCTCGCCGGTTTCATTCATATCCAGCAGACCCTTGGCCAGGTCGCTGTTCGGAATCGATCCGACCTCGACGAAGATGCCATCAGCCGGAATCGAGATCCGTTCGCCAGTCTCGCGGTTCTCGGCGATGACGGCTTCAACATGTCCGGCTCCGGTGACTTCCTTGACCGCATGACCGAGCAAAATCTCAACATTCTCGTAGTGCTTGAGCTTGTCGACCAAGATTTTGTCAGCTTTGAGCCGGTCACGGCGCTGGACCACGGTGACATGGGTCGCGATCCGGGCCAAGTCGATGGCAGCACCGATGCCGGAGTTGCCACCACCGGCGACAACGACTTTTTTGTCCTTGTAAAAAGGAGCGTCACAGATCGCACAGTAGGCAACCCCATGGCCGGTCAGTTCCTTTTCGCCCGGGACATTGAGTTTCCGGGGCAATTTGCCAGAAGCCACGATGATCGTGCGGGTCTTGAACACCCGGCCATCCTCGAGGATGACTTCCTTGATCAGGCCGTCCTTGATGGTTTTGACATTGGTGTTGTTTTCAAAATCGATGCCGAACTGCATGACCTGGTCATGGAACTTGTCGGCCAGCTCGACGCCATTGATGTAGCGATACCCCAGGTAATTTTCGATGCCAGCCGTCTCAGCCATCTGGCCGCCGACCTGGCGTGTGATCAACCCGGTCACCATGCCTTTGCGCAGACTGTAGACCGCTGCTGTCAATCCGGCCGGACCGCCGCCAATAATGATGACGTCGTAGATTTTGCTGGATTCAAATGCGTTGAATTGCTGTTCGCCTGTAAAAAGGCTGGATGAGAGATTGAAATCCATCGGGACACCTCGTTTGCTCGTTACGTTCCTGACTATACCTGACATTCCCCACCCAAACCGTGACAAAATCCCAGAAGGGTTCTGAACTCGCGGAATCGTTTGAATTGGATCAGGCGTATACTGATAGTGTGACCAAACACCCTCTCATTTGACAAGTCCGTTTGTTACTGCAGCATGAAGAATCTGCCGGATGTCCGGCGGGAGGTCGGCCATGAAAAAATTCTGTGCGGTCTGGATAGCCTTGCTGTTTGTCTTCCTGCCCTTGGCTGTCCCCGTCCAGGCGGTCGTGTCCACCGATAGCTCCCGTGAATGGCCGGGCAGCATCGATCACCAGCCTGCTGCACCATTTGACCATGATTTCCAGGCGCCTTCAGCCCAATGGCTTGAGTTTGTCGCTGATGAGGCACCCGCCATGTTTGACGCTGAGAAGATCGTCTACGAACTGGCGGACACGGTCATTGAGGTCGACAGCCAGGTCACTGGCCAGCTGGCCACAGCCGGACAGCTGCTCTCCGGTGCTGCCATACCCCTGCTGCGACCGGATAAAATCATTGCTGAGGGCGGCTACATCGCGCAGGACATTCTCCAGCAGGCAGCCCAGGCGCGTGGCAGATCGGTCGAAAACGGCTCCATCTTTGTCGATACCACAGCTGGAACGGCTTTCAAAGTCGTCTCACCATCCACTTTTACCGGTGCTTTTGCGGCGGATGAGTCCCTGGGCGACCTCGTCGTGCCACTAACCAATACCTACAGCGTCGCCCGTCCGCAGCTCAGCGAAGTCATCAAGACCTTTGAACTGAAGGAAGACACCATCCGTCTGACTCGGGGCAACATCAGCGGCTTTGCCCCCGGCATTGAGAACAGTCTGGTCCTGCCCGGTCTGGCCCAGCCACAGGCTTTCAGCGACTCGCTGAAGGATTTCAAATACCTCTCTGATGATCCTTTCATCAAGCTCCAGTTCACTGACCAGAAATTGGAGGCCAACCTGGGCGGCGGCGGAAAAGTCGACGTCACGGTCAGTGGTGGTCTCGGCATTGAAGACATCGACCTTACTGGTCGCTATTCCGGATTTGACGGTTACCGGATCGAACTCACCCTCCGGCAGGAAAGCTATTTGGCCGTCGAAATGGGTGCCAACGTCAAGCAGGAGGTCTACATCCCTCTGCTCGGCCTCGACATCCCCTTCGGTGTCGGCCGGATTTCCGGCGGCATTTTTGCCGTCATCGGCCTCGACGGCAGCCTGAGCTTGGAAATCGAAGCCCGTGACTACACCGAAACCACCCTGGGCGTCAGGGGTGGCACCAAATTCTATGTCCCGACCAGCGTCAAGCCGATTTTCAAGCAAGGTTTTACCAGTGACGGCGAGGTGGATCTCAACGGTGACATTGACGGTTACCTGAAATTCGGCCCGATGATGGGCCTGGAATTATTCGGCTTTGACCTCGTCGGTGCAGGAGTTTTCCTTGGTGCCGGGGTCCATGTCCAGCCCGACAACAAAATGCTCGACGTCAATCTCTATGGTCTGTTCAGCGTTTATGTCAAATTGGCCGGAAAAAACTTCAATCTGGCCAATTACAAGCCCACAATCCTCCGGCGGCGCCAGGCTAATACCTTGGGCTACCGGATCAAGGTGGTCGAGGCTTTCATTTCACCGGGTCTGGTCGGTGGGTCGATCGAAAGGCAGGTCGCCCCGGCCCCACCTAAGTTCGAGGTCGCCCAGGGGTTGGAATACCGGATCCTGGTCGTACCGGACGGTGTGTTCTTCGATCCGAACGACCCAGCTTCGGTCAATCAGGCCGAGATCCGCAAATATCCAGCCTCCGGCTACGCCACCACCAACAGCGAAGGCGAATTTTACCAGCACGACCCCCAGATGCTGTACAACAAAGACCAGGTGATCATCGAGTTTCGCGTCGGTGGCGAGTCGTACTATTCCAATCCCGCAACTCCGACCCTGCCCTTTTCCTCCTTCACCATCGCCAAGGCCGATTCTTTCAACGATTTCGTCACCGGCCAGGTCAATCCGATCCGCTCAATCAACTGGGAGGCACCGGCCGATGCGCCCCCGGAAGAGCAGTACCAGTGGACCTATTGCAGCGGCGCTCTGGTCAATCTCAGCCAGTACCTCAGCCTCAATTACAACCAGCATGTCCCGACCGGTCACCTGGCCCGGGCCACCACTGATGAATGGGGCAATTTCGACACCCGCAAGCCGCCAGTCTCGCTCATCACCGGCCAGCCGGTTGCCAATGACGGCTTTGATGTCCATGAAACGCCTTCCAACTGGGGCAATATGGTCGGCTATGATGTCAGCCTCAATTATCACGAGGCTACGACCACAGGCAAGGTCCCTGTCCACACGACGCTCGAGATCAGCTTTGACCGCACCATCCAGCAAGTGCCCGGTTCGTTCAAATCCTTCGAGGAAAACGGCAAGATCATCAACCAAGTCCAATATGACGAGTCGATCTGGATCGTCAATCCGAATGGCACCCGCACCGTCACGTCGGATGAATTCCGCTACAACCGGATCGTATTCTCCACCCAGGATCTCGGCCGCGGCACCGATTACCGCAAGGAAACCGACCTCGTGCGCAATTATCAGTGGGTGTTTGGCGACAGCGGCAAGCAGCTGATCCCGCTCCTTGACAGCGAAGGCCGCGAAACGGGAGCCGCATTGTTCAAAGAGCGTGTGACGGTCGAATGGGTCTGGCAGGCCCACCCCAACCCGGTCAAGATCACCAGCGTTGACCATACCACCGTCAACCAGCAGGGTGGCATTTTCCCTGTCACCGCCAGCGGGTTTGCGCCCTTCCAGTTCAGCCTTGCCGGTGCGCCTTCCGACATCCAGATCGGGGACGCCAGCGGCCAGCTCCAGGTCCCGGCCGGTCTAGCCCCGGGTGACTACACCTTCACCATCCGGGCCGAAGAAAACCGTTCCCAGGCGGTCAAAGACCTTTTCGTCAATGATCCGTATCAGGGTCACGCACCCTCCCCGCCCGACGAACAGGTCTTCACCCTGACCGTCAGCAACGAGCCTGGCGCCACGAAACCAACCGAAACCAGCGCGGCCACATCTGCGACCCGGCCAACCACGCCAACGCCCACCCCGACACCTGTTCCAACCCCCACACCTGTGCCGACTCCGACACCAACGCCTGTGCCGCGTACCGCGCCTGAAATCGAAGATGCCGACCACGACTATACCTTTGTCAAACTAATCGGCAGCGGCGACTACGAGGTTCAGATCGAAGCAGATGGCAGCAAGCCCATCACCTGGTCGCTGGAGCGCCTCAGCGAGCGCTATCCCTATCCGGAAACAGCCTCGATCGACGAAGACTCCGGCTTGCTGACCCTGAGCGACGGCATGGATCCCGGAACCTATTATTTTGTCATCCGCGCCAGCAACGATGTCGGTTCGGACACCCGGGAATGCACGGTCCAGTATCTCGAACTGGTCCGGCCTACCCTGCCCCGCCCAACCCTGCGCCCGATGGCTGCGCGTTCGGACGAGCTGGACCCGGCTCAGGGCGACTCCGTTTCTCAGCTGGTGCTGCTGGCCACCCAGCCGGGCGGGTCGAACTGGAGCCAGACGTTACCTTTTGTCGATTCACCGGAATTTGATTTCAATGCCGAAAACCAGCCTGCTGAGATCACCCTGGCCCTGCCACTCAATGCAACAACGATTCGCTACGATCACCCTGAGGATGTTTACACGCTCGATCGCAACTCCATCAATGGCGCCAACTACGTTCACTGGCACGCTTGCCCCGGCGTGATGACGCCCCACGATTCCGGCGTTGGCATCATGATCTTCGACGAAGCGCCCCAGTGTGACAATTACCATTATAATGACAAAAGTGCCATCCCGCCGGGTCTTCTAGACAAGCTCGAAGACGTCATCCGCGACCAGGCCAACTTGTTCAATCCGGACGATCTCTTCCTCGGCGCGCCCCTGAACCAGCAAGATTTGATCGACTCAATCGATGCCTACGTGATCAACCCCCTCGACAGCGTCACTTATCTCGATTATGGCTCGATCCTCGATGCCATGGCCGGCCAAGGCAAAGGCACCTTCGATGTTGCACTGGACGACAGCACCGGAACCTTTGTCGCCGGCGAACTTTTCGTCGGCCTCAAAGACACCCCACAAGCAAGCTTCGCCTTCAACCAGCCGGGCGCATCGATCACCTTCGCCGGTACGGATGTTCAGGGCGTCGATGCGGACGCAGCGCTGTCCATTTTTGATTTCGGCTACGCTGCTGGTGCCATGCACGAAAAAGAGATGCTTTCCGCAGCAGGTATGACCGAGTCCGCAGGCGATGCCTTTGTCTACAGTTTCGGCTATCACGGCAATCTGCCCGGCATCGCGACGTTCGCCATCGAAACTGGCTTCGGAGAAGGTCAGAAGGTCCAAGTTTACCGCTACGATGCCCAAGACGCCCTGGCCTCCAGCGGATCAGCCCTGCCCTTCACCCTGATCGCCGCTGATGTATCGGTCGGCCAAGGCGGCCTCGTCACGTACAAAAACAATACGATGTCGGAATATCTCGTGACGACGAAAAATCTTGACGGCGCGGCCGTGGGCGAGATGGTGACACAGCAGGACGGTAGCGCGAAAAAGCCGATGACCGGTTGGATCATCGGCGGCGTGGTGGTGTTGGTGCTGGTGGGAACGGGGTTTGTGGTTTGGCGGAGGAAGCGAGTGTAGCGTGCCAGGCCAAGTAGAGAGAAATTATGTCACGCTGGCTCTGGAAAGAAGCAAGTTCAGACATCATCGGAAAATATCAGAGAAATGTCCTCTAGAGTGGCTTGGCACTGTGGTATTGCTCAAATCTTCCCCTCGTCCTTCATCGTGTCAATCAGCGCCTGGATCTTCGGTCCGCATCGTTGTCCCCGGCAAGGTCCAGACCCCGATCCCACTGCCGCATTCACTTCCTTCACCGTATGCGCCCCGTCGAGGATGGCTTTCTTGATCGTGGCACGGGAGATGCTTTTGCACAGGCAGACTTTGGTGATTTTATCCATGACGGCTTCGTTGATTTCGCTCATTTATATCCTCCGAAAATGTGTCGCGCAGTGTTGCCGCGACAGAAAAATCAATTTGTTAATAATAGTTTAGCAGGTCTGCAGAAAAGTGCTGCAATCAGTTGTTACAATTTGTCAACAAACGATATAATCTTGGCCAAGGAGCGCTTTTCCCAACATCATCAGGCCATTTCCATGCCCGATTCACACTTCATGGAGGACACCATGCCAGATTCGAATACCGCCCTGGATTTCATCCTGTCCCGCCGCAGCAGCCGCAAATTCACAGCCGAGCCATTGTCCGCCGATCAGATTGATCTGTTGCAGCAGGCTGCGCTCGCCGCACCCAGTGCCATGAATCGCCAACCCTGGCGTTTTCATTTCATCACAAGGCCGTCGGTCATCGCCGCCATCGACGAAGCGGCCTTGACCAAATACCGCGAAGACGGCGATCAGGCCTTGCTCGACCGCCTGGCCAGCAGAGGTTCACCAGACAGCCTCTTCTATGGCGCACCGCTCGTTGTGATTATTTCGATCGACCAGACAGAAAGATCCGGCTATCCCTTGATCGATGCCGGCATTGCAGCCGAAAACATCGCCCTCGCCGCCCAGGCTCTCGGGCTTGGCTCCTGCATCATCGGCCTGACTCAAGCCGCCTTTGCAGGATCATCCCGCGACATCATCGGCCGGTTGATCGAGATGCCGGACACCCACGACTTCGCCATCTCCATCGCCATCGGCCACCCCGCCATGGGTAAAGACCCCCACGAAGCCCTCCCCGGCAGACTGGTGACGATCAAATAGTTGGTTTAAGCGACGTTATTGACTGCAGCCGAAGGATACAGCCATTTCGGCGGTAGGTCCTGTCATTGGGCTAGGTAATCGGTGATAAAAAGCTCCTGTATTAAATGTCGGCGAGTTCCGCAGCCGCATCAGCGGCGAGGATGTCTGAGCAAGACATTTAATACAGGAGCGGTAATCTAACGTTTACCACTTCTCAATCACCAGAATATGCCTATCCTTCCGCGACTTGCCAGTCTCTTCCTTGAGCCGGATGCGGCCGTAGCCGCGCAGAGAGATGACGTCGCCGATCGAGAGCAGGCGGTCGGGGCGCGTTTCGGGGCGCCAGTTGAGCTGGACCTGGCCGGCGCGGATCCATTCGGCCATATCGTTGCGCGAGACGTTGAATCCGGCGGCGGCGATTTTATCAAAACGCATCGAGGCAGCTGTGATCCGGACCAGATTCTCTTCGCGCGACGGTGCGGCGAGGCCAGCCAGGGGCACCCGTTCGATCGTGACCGAGTGCGAGCCGACGGAACTGAGCTCGAGCTGGATCAGGGGCACGATCGTAGCCAGGACCAGGGCGGTAGCCTGGCCATCGTCGACCAGGATGTCGCCGATCTGGTCGCGCCGGATACCCAGACCGAGCAAGCTGCCGAGATAATCGCGGTGGCCGAGTGGGGCATCTGACCGGCCGCCCAGGCCGCGATGAACCGCCGGCTTGATCCGCAGCGCTGTCAAGAACGTCTCCACTTCAATCTCAGCAGCAGTCCACCTCGAGGGCAAAAACACGCAGACACAACGTTCAGCCCCTTCATAGCCGCCCAGCAAGACATGGGCGATCTTGCGCGCCCGCAGAAAAGCCCCCGCCTCAGCTTGTTCAGCCGGGGTGAGGAAGCCGGTGTGAGTCGGATAGTCATGCTGGTCAGCCTGCCGAGCCAGGTCTTCGAGCCGGTTCAAGGCCAGTTTGTCAGGATTCATCGCCGCGGCAGACCTCACACACGTTGGCCTGGGTAAAAGCGACCAGATCCGCAGGCGCCAGCAGCATCTGGCAGCCGCGCACACCGGCGCTGACCGCCACAACGGGCTCAGCGAGCACTGCAGATTCGACAAAGGTCGGGAATTTCTTTTTCATGCCCACGGGCGAGCAGCCGCCGCGGATGTACCCCGTCACGGCCAGCAGGTCCTTGGTCGGGATCAGCTCGACGCGCTTGTCACCACTGGCCTGGGCGAGCTTTTTCAAGTCGATTTCGCGGTCGACCGGGATGATGCAGACCAGATAGCCCGTCTTCTCGCCGCGGGCGACGAGCGTTTTATAGACCTGCCCGGCAGGCAGGCCGACTTCCGCAGCGACCGTGACACCGGACAGGTCATTCTCATCGACAGGATAGGTTTTCAGGTCGTAGGCGATGCCTGCCTGGGTGAGCAGGCGCATCGCATTGGTTTTCTGGATTTTCATGACACCAGTATAGCCGTTTATTTCACACCTTTGAAGCACTTTTCCAGATGCATCGTGTTGATATCCGGGCGCGTCAGCAGGCCAGCGACAATCAAAGCCAGGGCTGACAGCGGCACCGCGATGACGACGGCATCGACCATCGCCAGTTTGGCCAGTGTCGTGTCGGCAAATAGATGTGGCTTGCCAAAGACCAGCTGGCAGAGGCCGATCGTGGCGGCATTTTTACCATGGACGAAGAACAACCAGAACGAGCTCGATAACGAACCGGTCAGGACACTGATCACGGCTGCTTTACGCGACAACCGGCGGATAAAGAGGGCGCCGATGTAGACCGGCAGGAAAGCCGCAGCGCAGATGCCAAAAAAGACGGCCGTAGCCTGGGCGATCAATCCGATGTCGAGGTGCAGCTGGTTGCCAACGTAAGCCAGCAGTGCGCTGGCCAGGATCGAGATCACAACACCGATCCGGGTGATCGTCAGGGTGTGGCCTTTGATGCCAAGTCCCTTCTCAAACAGGTCTCGGCCGATCGAGGTGCCGACGACGTGGTACTGTGAGCTCAGCGTCGACATCGCGGCCGACATCAGGGTCAGCATGAAGACGGTGTTGAACCAGCTCGGCAGGTAGGTTTTCAGGAAGAGCGGGATGATGTTGTCGATCACGCCACCAGCCGCGGCGACGGAAGTCAAGCCGAGGTCGCGGACGAAAAAGACATTCGACAGCGAACCGACGACATAGGCGACACCGGCCATCATCAGGATGAAGACGCCACCCGAGGCGACGGCGCGGTTCAGTTCGCGGTTGCTTTTGACTGTCATGAAACGGACGACCAGCTGCGGCTGGGCCAGCACACCGATGCCGACACCCATGACGACCGAGGTGACAACCGTCCACCAGTAAGGCGAGTTGAAAACCGGCATCGATGTCCAGCCAGCAAATCCATTGGCTGCGACCTTGGTCGTCTGTTCCTGGACCACCGGGTCATTCATCAGGTTGGTCAAGGCCAGATGCGCGTTCGTAACCCCGCCGAGCTTGCTGTAGACAAAAATCAGCAGAAACAGCATGCCGGCGAACATGATCGAGCCCTGGAAGGCATCGGTGTACATGACGCCTTTCATGCCGCCCATCGCGACATAGAGGGCGATGATCATGGTGAAAAAGAACAGCGTGACATTAAAGTCGATATTGAACTGGGTGGCCAGATAACCGACCCCGCCCTTGAGCACAGCTGCCGCATACAAGGGCATGAAAACTAGAATAACGGTTGCGGAAAAGCCTTGGATGAAGCGCGACTGGAACCGGACGCCCAGCAGTTCCGGGAAGGTATGCGCGTCGAGGTTATGGCCCATCTGGCGCGTCCGTTTGCCAAAAACCAGGAAAGCTATGAACACGCCGACGAAGATGTTCAGGAAGGTCAGCCATAACAGCGACATACCGAACAAGCCCGCATTGCCACCGAAACCGACGATGGCTGAGGTGCTGATGAAGGTCGCGCCATAGGAGAGGGCCATGACCATCGGATGGATCTGGCGCCCGGCCAGCATGTAGTCCTTGGTGCTTTTGGTGCCCCGATAAGCATAAACGCTCAGCGAAGCGAGAATAAACAAATAGATAACCGTGGCAATGATCGTCAGTGGCATGGTGAACTCCTGCAAACGATTCTGTTAAACACCGTCAAAGCATTTGGCGATGTGCTGTTCGCTGACATCCGGCCGGGTCAGGGCGGCGGCAATGACCAGCGCCAGGATGGACAGCGGCACCGCAATGATGACGGCATCAACCTGGGCCAGCTTGACCAGGCTGGTCTCTGCCAGCAAGTGGGGCTTGCCAAAAACCAGCTGGCACAGTCCGATCGTGGCGGCATTTTTGGCATGGATGAAGAAAATCCAGATGAAACTGGCAATCGTTCCCGTCAGGATGCTCGTGATAGCCGCCTTGCGCGACAGTTTTTTCAGGTAGAGCGCACCGACATAGGCCGGCAGGAAGGCCGCGGCACAGATACCGAAGAAAATCGAAGTCGCTTGGGCGATCAGGCCGATGTCGGTTTTCATCTGGTTGCCGATGTAGGCGAACAAGGCGCTGACCAGGATCGAGACAACCACACCGAGGCGGGTGACCAGGAGTGAATTCCCCTTGATGCCGAGGCTTTTTTCAAACAAATCGCGGCCAATCGAAGTGCCGACGACATGGTACTGCGAACTCAGGGTCGACATCGCCGCCGACATCAGCGTCAGCATGAAAATGGTATTGAACCAGCCTGGCAGGTAGTTTTTCAGGAACAACGGGATGATGTTGTCGATCACCCCGCCAGCCGCAGCCATCGCCGTTTTGCCCTCGGTCTGGAAAAACAGGACATTGGACAGCGCGCCAACGACAAAGGCGACCCCGGTCATCATCAAGATGAAGACGCCACCAGATGCGACGGCGCGGTTGAGTTCGCGGTTGCTCTTGACGGTCATGAAGCGTACGACCAGCTGCGGCTGGGCCAGCACGCCAATGCCGACGCCCATGACGACCGATGTCACGACCGCCCACCAGTAGGGGGAGTTGAAGGTCGGCATCGACGTCCAGCCGACAAAGCCATTGGCTGTCAGCTTGGCCGTCTGCTCCTGGATCGCGGGTTCCTTCATCAGGTCGGTCAGGGCAAGGTGGGCATTGGTGACGCCGCCGAGCTTGGCATAGACAAAAACCAACAGGAACAGCATGCCCCCAAACATGATCGTGCCCTGGAAAGCATCGGTGTACATGACCCCCTTCATGCCGCCCATCGCGACATAGAGCGCGATGATCATGGTGAAAAAGAACAGGGTGACATTGAAATCGATGTTGAACTGGGTGGCCAGAAAGCCGACCCCGCCTTTGAGGACCGCCGCCGCATAGAACGGCATGAACAGGAACACAACGGCAGCGGAGAAGCCCTGGATGAACTTGGACTGGAAACGTACACCCAGAAGTTCCGGGAAGGTGTGGGCATCGAGGTTGTGGCCCATTTTGCGTGTCCGTTTGCCAAAAAACAGGAAGGCGATGAATACGCCGACAAAAATATTGAGGAAGGTCAGCCACAAAAGCGACATCCCGAACAGTCCGGCGTTGCCGCCGAAGCCGACGATCGCCGAGGTGCTGATGAAGGTCGCACCATAGGACAGAGCCATGACCATCGGGTGGATCTGTCGTCCGGCCAGCATATAGTCGCCGGCTGTCTTGGTGCTGCGGAAAGCCATCAGGCTCAGATAGGCGAGAATAAACAGGTACAGGACTGAGGCAACAATCGGGAACAGCATGTCCATTTCCTCCGGGCTGCTTCTTTTACAGGTTCTCTTCGACCTTCTTCTCTTCTTCTTCCCAGTTGGCTTCTTCTGAAACTTGTTCAGGTTCTTTGTCCAAACCTCGGTTCCAATTAGCCACCCCGTAGATGACGCAAGCGGCTGCACTCAGCACGCACAGCAGGAAAGCGCTCCAGATCCAGAAATCAGGAATACCCAGGACCATAATGACTCCGCCTTTCTCATATTGCTTTGAACCTCAAAGCGACTCTTTTACCATCGTAGCGAATGCCCACAACCCCTGCAATGAAACTCAGCTAGTCTGCAAAAAAAGTGTATTTTCAGCAATATTTATGATCATTTTAGTAAAATGCCTTGGCGACGCCTTGATAAAATGACACGAATCCTATCCGTTTGTTACCATGCAAATGGGCTGCATCCCGTAAAATAGAACTGTCTCCATAATTTCGACATATCCTGTCGGTATGGTTGGTTTAGAAAAAAGCAAGGAGCAGCCCATGCAGCAGCACCACACATTGAAAATAACCGGCATGACCTGTGCCTCCTGTTCCGCCCGGGTCGAGAAGGTCTCGAGCCGTTTGCCCGGCGTGAGCGAGGCCAGCGTCAACCTGGCGACAGAAAAGCTTAGCATCACATTTGACGATGCGCAGCTCAGCCTCGACAAGATCCAGGAGGCGATCGCCAAGGCAGGCTACCAGGCCGAACCGGAAGTGACCACCAAGGAAGTGACCGTCCCGATTGCCGGCATGACGTGCGCCGCCTGTTCGGCCCGGATCGAAAAGCAAGTCGGCAAGCTGGATGGTGTCTCCCTGGCGGCTGTGAATTTTGCGACGGAAAAAGGTGTGTTCACCTATGACCCGGACAAGATCCGCCTGTCCCAGATCAAGGCCGCGATCCAGAAGGCGGGCTACACACCGCTGGAAATCGAGACCGCCCAAGCGGTCGATGAAGACCAGGCCAGAAAGGACCGCGCCATCCATGTGCTGTGGACGAAATTCATCGTCTCGGCCGCTTTTTCCGTGCCGCTCCTCTATCTGGCGATGGGCCACATGATCCCCGGCTGGAAAGCGCCGATCCCGGCGTTTCTGGATCCGATGCGCTATCCGCTCAATTTTGCCCTCGCCCAGATCATCCTCACCGTACCGATCGTGATCGCCGGTTACCGCTTCTATACGGTTGGTTTCAAGAACATCTGGCATCGCTCGCCGAACATGGATTCGCTGATCGCCATGGGCACCTCGGCCGCGATCCTGTACAGCCTGTATTCGACCTGGCAGATCATCGCCGGCGACCACGCGGCAACCGGACACCTCTATTTCGAGACTGCCGGCGTGATCATCACCCTGATCCTTTTAGGCAAATCACTTGAAGCCGTTTCCAAGGGCAAAACGTCTGAAGCGATCAAGAAGCTGATGGGTTTGCGTCCCAAATCAGCGCGCGTGATCCAGGATGGCAAGGAAATCGAGATCCCGGTCGACGAGGTCGAAGTCGGTGACATCCTGCTCGTCAAACCCGGCGAGAAGATCCCGGTCGACGGTGAAATCACCAGTGGTCTGACAGCCATCGATGAAGCGATGCTGACGGGTGAAAGCATTCCGGTCGAGAAAAATGTCGGCGACCTTGTCTTTACGGCGAGCATCAATGGCAATGGCGTGATCCAGTTCCGGGCCACCAAGGTCGGCAAAGACACGGCCCTGGCCCAGATCATCAAGCTGGTCGAGGATGCCCAGAGCAGCAAGGCGCCGATCGCCCAGCTGGCTGACATCGTCTCCGGCTATTTTGTGCCGATTGTGTTCGCGATCGCTGTCCTGGCGGCAGCTGCCTGGCTGATCGCCGGCCAGACTCTCGTCTTTGCCCTTTCGATCTTGATCGCCGTCCTGGTCATCGCCTGCCCCTGCGCCCTCGGCCTGGCCACGCCGACTGCGATCATGGTCGGCACCGGCAAAGGTGCCGAAAACGGTATCCTGATCAAGAGCGGCGAGGCGCTTGAGATCACGCACAAGGTCAAGATGATCATTTTTGACAAGACGGGGACGATCACGGAAGGCCGCCCTTCAGTTACGGACATTTTGCCTGCTGACGCCGGCGCATTTTCCGCCGACGAATTGCTGGCCCTCGCCGCTGCCGCCGAAAAAGGCTCGGAGCATCCGCTCGGCGAAGCGATCGTGCGCGGGGCTGACGAGCGTTCTCTGACCCTGGCCGAAGCAGCTGATTTCCAGGCCATCCCCGGCCATGGCATTTCAGTTGCCATCGCGGGTCGCAACGTGTTGCTTGGCAATGCGCGCCTGATGACGCGGGAAAATATTGCCCTTCCTGCTGACGCTTCCGGCCACACGGACGCCGACCGCCTCGCTGGCGAAGGCAAGACACCGATGTTCATCGCAGTTGATGGCCAGTATGCTGGCATCATTGCCGTCGCTGACACGGTCAAGCCTTCCAGCGCCAAGGCAATCGCCCAGCTGCACAAAATGGGGATCCAGGTCGCCATGATCACGGGTGATAACCGAAAGACGGCCCAGGCCATCGCAGCCCAGGTTGGAATTGACCGGGTCCTCGCCGATGTCCTGCCAGCCGACAAGGCCAATGAAGTGAAAAAGCTCCAGGCGGAAGGTCATGTCGTGGCGATGGTCGGCGACGGTATCAACGACGCCCCTGCCCTGGCCCAGGCCGATGTCGGTATCGCCATCGGCTCTGGCACGGACGTTGCCATGGCTTCGGCCGACATCGTTTTGATGCGCTCCGACTTGCTCGAGGTCGCCACCGCGATCCAGCTCTCGCGCAGCACCATCCGCAACATCAAACAGAACCTCTTCTGGGCCTTCGGCTACAACGTCCTCGGCATCCCAGTCGCCGCCGGCCTCCTCTACGCCTTCGGCGGCCCGACCCTGAACCCGATCATCGCCGCCGCCGCCATGTCGATGTCCTCCGTCTCCGTCCTGACCAACGCTCTGCGGTTAAAGGCCTTTAAAGCGTATCGCTGAGGCCGGCACGGTCATCGAGGATTTCTTCGCGGCTACCTCGGCATAGATCCTGTAAAACGCCAGTCCAATCCCTCGTCGATCCAAGGATCCAACAGAGGGAGCGGGCTGGTTTTTAGGTTGAATATTTTTTGGTTTTGCGCACTGTAACCTATGTTAGTAATAACCTATGGTACTTGTAACATAGGTTCAAATGTGAAAATTTTTGAAAATTTTAACACCTATATCCTCTCAGACAAGCCAACATCCAGATCCCGTTTTCAACGCACAGGCGCTTGAACTGCCGCCATTTTTTCTCGATTCGGTTATACTGGATTTATGATTCTTTCATTCGTCAAGCAGAAACTCCCTGCCGAGCTGGCGGCCCGCAATGAGCCGCAGCTTTATTATGTGAGTCTGGTCCCGGTTCATGAGAGTGTGCACCCACGGGTGATGCACCGACATGAGGATTTCCTGGAAATCATCCTGATCCGTGAAGGGGCAGGCACCTTTTCGATCGATGGCAGGGACGTCGCGGTCAGGGCCGGCGATCTGGTCATCTACAACAGCAACATCATCCACGATGAACGGACCGGTCCGGACAAGCCGTTGTCCTGGTTCTGTGTAGCACTGAAGCACGTCCAGTGGCCGGGATTACGGCCGAATTGCCTGATCCGCGACGGTATTTCGCCGGTTTTTCCCAGTGGCGAGCTATTTGCTGCGTTCAATCATCTCTGTGAGCTGATGTTTGACCAACTGGTCGAGGAGCGGCCCGGTCATGCAGTCGCAACTCATCACCTGGCCCAGGCCCTGCTAGCCATGACTCGGCAAGTTATCCTGCAAGCCGAAGGCAACGGAGATCTGGGCAGCGAAAACGAGCCCCTGGCCCACCGCGTGATCACCTATCTCGACAACCACTTCACCGAAGCGATTTCCCTCGAGCAGCTGGCGGGATTATTCAAAGTCAGCACCTATTATCTGGCTCACGTGTTCAAAGAACGATTTGGCTATTCACCGCTGCAGTATGTGTCGCGCCACCGTATCGGCGAGGCCCAGTCACTCTTGATTTCGACCGATCTGTCCGTCACCGAAATCGCCAGCCGTGTCGGTTACGACAGCCCCAGCCATTTCAACCGCCAGTTCAGCAAATACGTCGGCATGCCTCCGCGCCGCTACAAAATCAACTACTTCAAGCGCTTCCCCGAACAGCAGAGCAAGAATGATCAATAATTTCAAAAAACTCTGGCAGGAATCCCTTATTCAGAGCCCTTCCAGACATCGAGAAAAGCAAGATCCGGCAAGAATATTTCACCATTGCGGCCTATAATCAAAGACACAGTCTTGCCATCCGGCAATCATCACAGCTTTTACCGGCCAGGCGCCGGAGAAATCAAGGAGGATTTGCACATGAAGAAAATCAAGATCGGTTCTGTTGGTCTGGGCCGCCTCGGATATGAGCATGCAGCCAACATCGCCACCAAAATTCCGCAGTGCGAGCTCAAGGCTATCTGCGACGTCGACACTGCCCGCGTCGCCCAGGTTGCCGATGAACTCGATGTCGAGTTCCGCTACACCGACTTCGAAGAGATGTGCAAAAATCCCGAGCTCGATGCGATCGTCATCGTCTCCCCCTCCTCCCTGCACCCGGAGCAGATCCGTATCGCTCTCGAGAATGGCAAGCACGTCTTCTCCGAGAAGCCGCTCGGCACCGATGTCGCGCAGTGCCTGCTCGCCGAAAAGGCCGTCGAAGCCTATCCGGACCAGGTCTTCATGCTCGGTTTCATGCGCCGCTTCGACCCCTCCTATCTTGATGCCAAAGCCCGCATCGACCGCGGTGAAATCGGCCGCGTCATCATGGTCCGCAGCTATACCGTTGACCCGATTTCTTCGATCGAGAGCACACTCAAATTCGCCAAATGGAGCGGTGGCCAGTTCCTCGACATGTGTGTCCACGACATCGACCTGGTGCGCTGGTTCACCAAATCCGAACCGAAAAACGTCTGGGGCATCGGCGGCTGCTTTGAGTTCGAACAGTATCGCGAATGGAATGACGGCGACAACGTGTCGGTCATGATGCAGAACGAAGATGAAGCCATGTCCTTCCTGTTTGCCGGCCGTGCCGCCGCCCATGGCAGCCATGTCGAAACCGAAATCATCGGCACCCGCGGCTCCCTGCGCATTGCCAATACCCCGGCCAAGAACCTGCTCGAAGTCCTCGACACCCACGGTGTCCGCCGCGAATGCTACACCGACTTCCTCACCCGCTGGCACGAAGCCTATATCAATGAAATCACCGAATTCTGCAACTGCATCCTCGAGAACAGGAAACCCGAGGTCACGGTCTACGACGGAACCGCCGTCTCCCGCATTGCCTATCGTTGCAAAGAATCCTTCGAAACCGGCAAAATGCTGGATATGGCAAACGCCTGAAAGGGACCTTTGCCAGCGCCAAATGTAGCGAATTGACAAATCCGATTTTCTGCTAATTGAATTTTCTAAAAAACCCCGGCCTGGATCATTTCGCCAGACCGGGGTTTTGTTATTGGAACAGTTCCTTCAGCCAGGTCTGGACCAGGCGCGTCCACGCTTGGACGGCTGGATTGATCTGCACCGGATCAGACGCGGTCCGTTCGTCAGCAAGTGCCAGGCCATGGCGACCGTGGGCGAAGAGATGCATTTCGAGCGGAACACCCGCTTTTTTCAAGGCGGCAGCCAATTCGAGGGAATTTTCCAGCGGCACCAATTCGTCATCGACGGTGTGCCAGATAAAAGTCGGTGGCGTTTCGGAGTCGACATGGCGAGCCGGATTGATCCGGTCCTTCTCTGCATCGGTTGCTTCTAAATGGCCAAAAGCGGCGATCTCACAGAGCTGGAGAAAATCGGCCAGCGGATTGTCCGGGATGCGGGCGTGGATTTCAGCAGTCATGACATAATCGACCATGGGATAGCCCAGGATCAGGGCGTCAGGCCGGAAATCTGTCGCCGGGCCGCCGAGCCGCTCAAGCAGCAGTGGGCTCTGCCATTGCGTCCCAATGCTGGCCGCCAGATGGCCGCCGGCGGAAAAGCCGCAGACTGCAATCCGCTCCGGATCGACCAGCCACTCCGCCGCCCGATTGCGAATCAGGCGCAATGTCGCAGCTACATCGAGCAACGGCTGCGGGAAAATCGTTGGATAGGGATTTTGTGTCGGCGGGTGAGCCAGATCATTCGGATAACTCTGGAAAAGCACGGCATATCGCAGGACAAAGGCATGATAGCCTTGGGCGGCAAAAAACAAAGCCATCGGCTCAGCCTCCCGGTCAGATGTTCCCAAATAGCCACCGCCGGGTAAGATCAGAACCGCAGGCCTTCTCCTGCCTGTCTGGAAATCAGGCGAATCGTCGAGCAAATAGGTCGTCAGAGTCACATCCGGCCGCTCAGGCCAGATCTGGATCGTCTCGCATGTCATGGGGTCAAACCTCCCGACAGAATGAGTGGGGTGATCACGCAGGTAAATCGATTAGGCGCATACATGAATCATTTTATCACTCCGAGAAATGATGAAAAAGGCTGCAATTGCCGCGTGGGTCGCCAGCCCTGAGGCGAGGGGTGGTCCCGAAAATGGCAATTGACATTTTCGGAATCGGTGCACCTTGGTGGCAATAGAAATCCTGGCCAGCAAAGCCTTCTCGCGCAGCACGATCGAGGTCTGTCCTATTGTTGCTGCATAAGTGCTCCGACACCAACAGCGACAATTGCCACGATCCGGTGCCAGGGTGGCTGTCTCAACCAGCCTCAACGACCAGCGTCCACCCACAGCCGCCTCGCCACCCCGCGCACTTTCCCCTGTACGTCAAAAACTGCCACAAACTGGGTGTTTTGCAGCAGTTTTTGCTTGAAGGAAAATCTTGGCCGAGGGGGAATCGGCCGATTAGGGCAAAGGAATCAGTTGAAGTTGTATTTGGTGACGATCGGGGTGCGACCGGTGGCCTGGTCGTTGAAGTATTCATAGAGGCAGATGCCGAGGAAGGAGCCCTGGATATTCTTGACGTTGGTGTAGCCGAGGCCTTTCAGCGCCATGAAGGCATTGTAACTGCGAGCGCTGGAGCGGCAGTGCACATAGACCGGCACATCGCGTGGAATTTCGCTGGCACGGTCACGCAGCTGGCTCAGGGGGATGTTGACCGCATTATTGAGATGGCCGTGGCGGAATTCGCCGGGTTCGCGGACGTCGACGATGAAGGCGCCGCTTTCGACCAGCTCACGGGCCTGCGACACTTTAACTTCTGCGAAATCGCCATTGAGGTGATTAATCGCGACCAGGGCGGCGATGTTGACCACGTCGCGTCCGGTGCCGAACGGCGGGGCATAGCAGAGTTCGAGTTCCTTGAGGTCTTCGACCGTGCCGCCCAGGGTGACGAGGGTGGCGATGACATCGACGCGCTTGTCGACGTTGCCTTTACCGGCAGCCTGGGCACCGAGGATGCGTCCGGTCGGGACTTCGTAGACGAGCTTGAAGTGCATGACATGGACATCGGGCATCAGGCCGACCTTGTCGCCAGGCATGACGTAGACCGAGTCAACCGGGATGCCGGCGCGTTCAGCAGCTTTGACGGTCAGACCGGTGGAAGCAAAGTTCATGTCAAATACTTCGACTACGGATGAACCGATGACGCCCTTGTTCTGGTGCGGTTTGCCGTACATGTGGTCAGCAGCGGCGCGGGCCTGGCGAATGGCCGGGCCGGCCAGAGCGAGACGGGTCGGGGTGTGGAGCAGGCGATGGAAGACTTCGATCGCGTCACCGACGGCGTAGATGTCCGGATCGCTGGTGACATAATTGTGGTCGACTTTGATGCCTCCGGTCTTGCCGATCTCAAGGCCTGCTGCAACAGCCAGGCTGGTTTCGGGGCGGACACCGATGGCCATGACGACGGCTTGGGCTGGGATTTGCTTGCCGGAAGCCAGTTCGATCGCTTCGGGCAGGACTTTGGCGATGCCGTCGCCGACGATCAGGTTGACACCATGATCGACGAGGGTCTTGTGCACCATCTGGACCATATCGTAGTCAAACGGGGCCAGAACCTGGTCAGCCGCTTCGACGAGGGTGATGTTGTAGCCAACTTTGCGCAAATTCTCAGCCACTTCGAGGCCGATGAAGCCACCGCCGATAACAACGACGTCGCTGATGTTGTTCTTGCGGTTGTTGTCATCACTAACCGAATCTTTCTTGAGGAACTTGTTCAGCTTGTCGATGTCGACCACATTGCGGACCATGAAGACATTTTCGTTGCGGGCACCTTCGATGTTGGGCACGATCGGGTTGGCCCCGGGCGAGAGCACGAGCTTGTCATAAGTCTCGTCATAGGTTTCGCCAGTCAGGACGTTTTTGACGGTGACTGACTTGGCCTCTCGGTTGATCGTGACAACCTCGTTGTTGACGCGGGCATCGATGTTGTATTTGACTTTGAAGGTTTCGGGATCAACGAGCACCAGCCAGTCGGCTTCCGGAACAATCCCGCTCAGGTGATAGGGCAGCGAACAATTGGAAAAAGAGACATGGGGGCCCTTTTCAAACATGATGATCTGGGCCGACTCATCGAGGCGACGGATGCGGGCTGCCGCGGATGCGCCTCCGGCAACACCGCCGACAATCAGGACTTTCTTGCTCATGGGTTGATTCCTCCCTGTGTATTTGGCGAAACGACCTTAAACGTGTGCGAAACACCGTAAACGTTAGCAACTGTAGCACAGGTCCGGTCGGATCTTGTGTAACTGCAGTCACACAGAACGAAATTTCCTGCCCGGAAAAGGGACGATAGGGTCACTTTTCCGGACAGCAGATTGCAGCTACTTTCAATTGTACAACTTTTTGGGTTTGGGCATATGTTCTGTAATTATCTCACGGACTGAAAGGACGGAAGCAGAGATGATCAGAGATATGGATTGTACAAAATGCGTCAGCAAGGGATGTCGTACGAGCGTCCCTTGCCAGGATAATAAATCAGACTATCTGGCAGAGTACCAGAACGATGAGATTCGCTTTGTCACAGCCACGGCCTCCAGCCTGGTTGACAATGGCCGGGCCGGAAATTTTTCGCGCCTGCAGGAAATCATCGCGTACATGCGTGGCATGGGCTATCGAAAGGTCGGTGTCGCGTACTGCTACGGCATGGAAAAAGATGCAGCCCTGCTGCGCGAACAGCTCACAGCTGCCGGGTTTGTCGTGCACATGGTGTCCTGCACGGTTGACCGGGTTCTGGAATCCGAGGTCGACCTCAACAAATCGAAACCAGTGGTTTCCTGCAACCCGCTTGGCCAGGCCGCCCAGCTCAACCGGCTCGAGGTCGAATTCACCTTGCTGATGGGCCTCTGCCTCGGGCATGACATTTTACTGCAGAAAAACCTGGCGATGGATTTCACCACATTCGTGGTCAAAGACCGTGTGTTCAAGCACAACCCGATCCAAGCGCTCTATGAGCCCAGCGATCCCACCGAGATTTGACAGTTATTGCTGGTCAGCCGTTGAATCTGCCAGCTTCAGGGCCGTTTTTGCCGGAAGCGGTTGACCAGGCTCAGAATCAGGAGCGGGGAAAATTCCAAGACCAGAAATATAGCAAAGAAAGAGAAAAAGGCTGCCGGACGATCGCCAAACAAGGCTTCTCCAGATAAAACAATAGTGAGGATTTTGGGCAGGAAACCAGCCAGCGAGCTGAACAAGAAGGTCGGAAACGGAATGCCGGCAGCCCCGAGGAACATGTTGGTCAAGTCAGCCGGTGGTGGCAGAAAGCGAAAAATCACACAGCTGGCCACGGGATTTTTCTGAGTCAGTTGCAGCATCCAGCGGGAAAACCGATACCGTTCGAGCCGGGGCACAATTTGTTCCACGCCCCATTTCCTGCCCCAATAGTAGCCAATCGCCATTTCCAGGACAAGACCAGCGATCGAAACCAGCACCGCCCAGACGGGCGGAAACAAAAGACTGGCCGTGAAATACAAGGCATTCAGCGGAATAATCACGAGGACTGTTTTCAGCGCATAGAGAAAAATGAGGGAGGCAGCTGCCAACCAGGGTGTGCGCGGGATAAAATCCTGCAAGTCCTGCCAGGGAATGCGCGAGACTTCCCAGAACAGGTAGACAACCACCAAGGCAACCGGCACAGCTGCAAGCCGGCGCGGCCAGGTCAGCTGGCGCCAGCGGTCGCGGATGGGGTGGTCGGCAGAAGGTTTCGGCATTGGGTGCTCTTTCATGTTTATTATTCAGTATCCCACGCCCTGCCAGCTTCGCCTAGACCAGAAACGATCTTGCAGGATAAATATTTTTCTTCGTACAATTCTCTCACTTTTTCATCACAATTGTTCCGTATCCTGAACATACAGGCACAACATAGTGCCAGACAACGCACCTTTACAGGTGCCAGAAAGAAAGGTGAATCCACATGAAATCAAAAAAAATGCTGGTCGTCCTGACCATCGTCACAACCATCCTCGTCGCCTTCGCAAGCGTCTCCTTTGCTGCTTCCATCTACGGTTCTCCAGCTGAGATCATCGCCGGCTTGACAGGCAAAACAACCGACGAAGTCTATGCGGCCCGCGAAAGCGGCGAGTCCTTCGGCGAGCAGGCTGCAGCCGTCGACAAACTGGAAGCATTCCAGAATGAACGCCTCGTCCTGATGCAGGATCGTCTCGCCCAGCTGGTCGAAGACGGCCGCCTGACCCAGGAAGAAGCCGATGCTCGCCTGGCCCAGATCAAAGAAGCCATTGCAGCCTGTGACGGTACCGGCGAAAACGCTGGCGGCGGCTTGGGTGGTATGATGGGCGGCCGTGGTGGTCGCGGTGGCTTGGGCGGCCAGGGTGTCTGCGGTGGCACACCGGCCCAGGACGGCACCGGCAGCCAGTTTGGCGGTCGTGGTGGTCGCGGTGGCATGGGCAGCCGGGCCCAGGGTTCAGCTCAGGGTGCCTCCCAGGCTTGAGTCCATCTCTACCTCTTACCTGCGCCTGAGAACCACTGCATGGTAATGTCCCAATGTGACTTGGCCGGCCTGGCGGTCGATGGTCGCTGAATTATTCAGCAAGATCGTGTCATAACGGTCATCGATCGCCAGATGCCCCGGCTTGTTCTGGAAGTTGAGAGCGACCAGGATTGAATCCTGTCCCCAGTTGCGGGTGAAGGCGATGATGTGTTCGTCCTCTGTTTCAACCGGAACAAAGTCGCCCTCGACCAGGCAATCCCTGGTGGCTGGATCCTTGCGCAACTGGATCAACTTCTTGTAAAAGGCCCGGATGGATGATGCGTCGTCCATCTGGGTTTTTGCATTGATTTCGGTGTGATTCGGGTTGATCTTGAGCCAAGGCTGGCCGGTTGTGAAACCGGCTTTTTCACTGTCATCCCAGGGGAACGGGGTCCGGGCGTGATCGCGGCTGCGGGCAAACATGGCCTGCATGGCCCCGGCCTCGGAAAGCCCGGCTGCCAGGGCACGCGCGTATTTGTCGTGGGTTGACAGGTCGTTGTATTCGTCGATCGAGTCCATGGGGCAATTGGTCATGCCCAGTTCCTCACCCTGGTAAATATAGGGGGTGCCCCGGGCCAAAAGGACTAGGCAAGCCAGCATCGTCGCACTTTCGTAGCCAATGTCCTGGGCTGGGATGTACTTGTTGAGTGAGCGCGGCTGATCGTGGTTCTCCAGGTAGTTGGCGCTCCAACCGGTTTTCTGGGTCTCAGCCATCAGGGCGTAGAAAGCAGCGCGGAAATCGGGCACAGTCCAGCCACTGCCAACATGCCAGACGTCATCGCGAATGTCGATGTCAGCAATCGAGAAATCGAAAATCATTGAGAAAAATCCATCTTCACCGACGTATTTCGGCAAATCTTCGAACGGCACGCCGGGCGCTTCGGCCACTGTCATGCTGTTGTGTGGCTTGAAGGTGCGTTCCTTAAGCTCGGTCAGGAATGCTTCGATCCCGGGCTGGTTGAGGCTGGCCTTCTGGATCAGGGCCAAGCCGTCTGGCTGGTCTGGTTCGAGCATCGGGAAGTCCAGATTTTTCTTGATGAAGGTAATCGCATCCACCCGGAATCCGGCGATGCCTTTGTCGAGCCACCAATTGACCATTTCGTAGAGCTTTTCGCGGACGACAGGATTTTCCCAGTTCAGGTCTGGCTGCTCTTTGCCAAAAACGTGCAGGTAATAAAGGCCAGTGTTCCGGATCGGTTCCCAGGCATTGCCGCCAAACAGCGAGCGCCAATTGGTCGGCGGGCCGCCGTCCCGGCCCTCTCGGATGTAGTAATACTGGCCATATTCGCCCGTCGGATCGGCCCAGGCCTTTTTGAACCATTCATGCTCGTGTGAGGTGTGGTTGATGACCAGGTCGAGGATGATCTTGATTCCGTGTGCTTCAGCCGCCTGGATCAGCTCGAGAGCGTCCTCATCTGTGCCGAACTGCGGATCGACGTGGTAATAGTCGGAGATGTCGTAGCCATTGTCGGCCATCGGAGACCGGTAGAACGGGCAAATCCAGAGGATATCCACCCCCAGGTCTGATAAATACGGCAACTTCTCGATGATGCCGCGCAAATCCCCGATCCCATCCCCATTCGAGTCATAGAAGCTCTTCGGATAGATCTGATAAACAATCTTGTCCTTCCACCACGGTCCTGCCATACGCCAAAAACCTCCAGATCAGCTGCTGCCAGCTGTTTCGAGCTGTTTGCCGAAAAACGGACCCGGTCCGTTTTTCGGCAACACTGTCATTATATGCTGACTTGGCTGGTCTGGCGTGTCTTTTGTGGTCAGGCTGGTGTCAATTGTTCTTGCAGGTGAGATCTTGGCCTTGCATGTAGCGGTCCATGGCGTCGGCGACCTGACGGGAGTATTTGACGGCTTCGACGACGGTGCGGGCGCCTTTGACGACGTCGCCGGAAGCGAAGACACCGGGGCGGGAGGTCGAGCCGCAGTCATCGGTGACGACGAGGCCGCGCTGGCTGGTCTCAATCCCGGTCGTGGTGTTGACGATGTAGTCGCGCGGGCCCTGGCTGATGGCGATGATGATGGATTCAGCCTGCTGCAGGGCATCTGAACCGGTGATTTCAGTGGCTTTTCCGTCATCGTCATAGTCGAGCGTGCGCATGATCGGGCCTTCTTCGGTCAGCTCAACTGGCATCAGGCAGAATTTGAAATCAACCCCGTCAATCTTGGCGTAGTCGATCTCGCGGCTGGAGGCTGCAGCTGTCGGCTTGCGCCCATAGATCGTGACGTGGCGGCTGCCTTTGCGGATCGCGGTCCGGGCCGCATCGATCGCCGAATTGCCGACTCCGATCACAGCGACTGAATCACCCAGATCGTAGGCATCGGGATTCGACAGGTAATCGATGGCAAAATGGACATTACCCAGGCTTTCACCTTTGATTTTCAGAGTATTGGGCCGCCAGACGCCGGTGCCGATGAAAACAGCTGCATAACCGTCGCGAAACAGGTCATCGACACTCAGGGCTGAGCCAATCATGGTGTTCGGCCGAATGCGCACGCCCATTTCGAGCAGCAGTTTGCGATAGCGCTCGAGAATTGTTTTCGGCAGGCGAAAGTCCGGGATGCCGTACTGGAGGACGCCCCCGATCTGCTCGCGGCTGTCAAACAAAGTCACGTCATAGCCACGGCTCGACAGGACGACTGAGATCGTGATTCCCGCCGGGCCGGAGCCGATGATGGCCACTTTTTTGCCATTGCGCGGCGAGCGGGTCGTCGGATGACGCTCGAGGTAGGCATCTGAAATGTAATGCTCGATGCTGCTGATGTGGACCGGCATGCCCTTTTTGTTGAGGATGCAATGGCCTTCGCACTGCTTTTCATGATCACAGACCAGGGAACAAATGATCGACAGCGGATTGTTCTCGAACAAGCGCTGGCCCGCCTTTTCCAGGTCACTGCCGAGAAAGTCCTGGATCATTTCCGGGATGGCAGTCTCGATCGGGCACCCCTCTTTGCAGAACGGCTTTTTGCAATTGAGACAACGGCGAGCTTCATTGACAACATGTAAAGCCATGAAAAATGGCCCTCCTTGAATCTTTTTTGAATTCACACCACAGGTGATGCTGCATCATTATACAGATTCCGAAGGGCCATCCTTGTGATTTTCTTACTGAAAAAATGGCAAGAGTTGCTTTTTTACAGGTTTTTCAGGTTGACACATCTAAAGTGGCATTACTTTCCAAGCAATTCCTTGATCGTGTCTTCCAGCTTTTCCGGCGGATCGGCCGGAGCAAACCGGGCCACGACCTTGCCCTCGCGATCAACCAGGAATTTGGTGAAGTTCCATTTGATCGCCGAACCAAGAAAGCCACGGGTTTCCTTTTTCAGGTAGTCAAACAGAGGTGAAGCACCAGGGCCATTGACCTCAATCTTGGCAAACCGAGGGAACTTTGTGCCAAAATTGACGGTGCAAAAATTGGTGATTTCTTCATCAGTGCCAGGCGCCTGGTTGGCAAACTGGTTACAGGGGAAATCCAGCACTTCAAACCCCTGGTCTTTGTATGTGTCATACAACTTCTGCAAGCCAGTGTACTGGGGCGTGAAGCCACAGCCGGTGGCTGTATTGACGATCAGGAGAACCTTGCCTTTGTAGTCGGCCAGGGAAACATTATCTTGCCGTGTGTTTTTGACCGTGAAGTCATACAGTGACATACGTTCACCACTTTCCTTTGTTCATGTGGCCAGCCAGCTCGGCTTTAGAGCGCTGCTTGATGGTCCAGACTTCATTTTTTGCATCGTTGAAAGCCCGGACACAGTTGGGATCGAGGTTCAGAGCGATACCTTCTTCGCACAGAGCAGCAATCCGGGCACTGAGCTCGATGATCTCAGCATGGATGTCGTTGGTGCGGTCCGACTGGTAGATCAACTGGGCGGCAGCATCATCCAGTTCGACAAATTTGTCAGCACCTTGTTTGCATTTCGGACAAATATCCGGTGCCTGATCCCCTTCAGCGATAAATCCACAGATGGTGCATTTGAATAATTTTTTCATAAGTCTTTCTCCATTCATATTGTAGTTTTAAGCTTGGAGCCATTGTCGCGAAATCCTCCGTCCATTGCCGTCGCAGGTGGTACACCGGTAGCAAACGGTACAAAATGAAATTCAGGATCAATCCAGAACAAAGGACCTGTCATCAGAAACACGACCGAAAAGCCCCCACCCGCGAACGGAATGAGGGCTTCCCCCAAAAGAAGGTTGTTTCCGATGGATGTGTGGTGATCGGAAGTTGGTTGGAGTCAGGGGGGCCGGTCTAGGGGATCATTTCTGGCCGTAGTAGGCGTTGGCTCCGTGCTTTCTCAGGAAATGCTTGTCGAGCAGGGTAGCGGGCATGGAGCTGGTCGCTTGACCGGCGGCCAGGGATTCGGTCAGGAAGGCCATTTTGGCCAGGTTTTCGAGCACGACGGCGTTGTGGACGGCGTCAAAAGCATCTTTGCCCCAGGTAAAGGGGCCGTGGTTGCGCACCAGGACGGCCGGGACATGGTCGGGCTCGCGAGCAACGAAAGTCTCGACGATGACACGGCCGGTCTCCAGCTCATAAGCCCCGCCGATTTCCGCATCGGTCATGGCCCGGGTGCAGGGGATTTCGCCGTGGAAATAATCAGCGTGCGTCGTGCCATAGGCAGGGATGCCACGGCCAGCCTGGGCAAAGACGGTGGCCCAGGTGGAGTGCGTGTGCACCACACCGCCGATGTTCGGAAACTGGCGGTACAGCTCAAGATGGGTTGGCGTGTCGGACGACGGTTTCAGGCGACCTTCCACCACGGTGCCGTCCAGTGACACGATAACCATGTCATCGACTGTCATGTCATCATATTCCACCCCTGAAGGCTTGATCGCAACCAGGCCGCTGGCGCGGTCGATGGCCGAGACATTGCCCCAGGTGAAAGTGATCAGTTCATACTTGGGCAGGAGCAGATTGGCCGCAAAGACAGTCTGTTTCAGAGATTCGAGCATGAATCCAGGCCCCTTTCCTTACAGGATCGAGCGGAACGGCACGTTCGGTTCGTCGGTGAAGGCGTCTTCAAATCCGCGGCGATAGTGGTACTGGACCTTGTCTTTATCCTGCGGATAGGTGAACATTCCGCCGACGTCCCAGATGAAGGGCTTGAACTCGTACTGCAGGACATGCTTCTTGTAGTTGTACAGCATCAGGATTTCCATCGGGTCCGCCTTGAAATTGGTCCAGACGTCGTAGTGGAACGGGATGACGACCTTGGTGTTCAGGGCTTCAGCCATGCGCAGGATGTCAATCGAGGTCATCTTGTCCTGGTTACCGACCGGGTTTTCACCATAGGAGCCGAGCGCGACGTCGATCTGGTGGTCTTTGCCATGCTTGGCATAGTAGACGGAATAATGGGAGTCACCGCTGTGGTAGATGTTGCCAGCCGGGGTCTTGATCAGGTAGTTGACAGCCTTCTCATCCATATTGGTTGGGCAGACGCCGCGGATGTCCTCGTCAGCCGTGACCAGGCAGGTGCGGTCGAATGAATCGAGGGCCACGATTTCGGTGTCTTTGACCTTGATCACATCACCTGGTTTGACGACGCGGCAGCGCTCGGCTGGTACGCCATAGCTCAGCCAGCGGTTGACACTTTCCTGCGGACCGATGAATGGCACGTCCGCGGCGCAGTTTTTCATCACGGCAGCAGCGAAGAAGGGGTCGATGTGGTCATTGTGGTAATGGGTCGAGAGGACGGCATCAACGGTGGTGACGGAGAATGGATCGTAAACGATCGGCGCGGCGCGCAGGTTCGGCTGGGTCATACGACCGCCGGTCATGTTGCGCATCTGGTGGAATTTCTCCATCTCCTTGGTCTTCTTGGAACGCTTGCCATTGCCAAACCACAGGTCGATCGCAATGTTGGTGTTGTTCTCGGTCTTGACCCAGATACCGGTACAGCCGATCCACCACATCTTGAAGCTGCCGGGCTCGACGACTTCGGCGTCAATTTCTTCGTTCAGCCAGGTGCCCCATTCGGGGAATGCACCCAGGATCCATTTTTCGCGGTTGAGTTCATCAATTTTGCTCATAGTGCCTCCTAATGGCGGTTTATTGATTGGTTAGGTGTATCAAGGGATTCATGACAGATCATTCTGGTGACTGGTTTTTGAAAAAAGTGCGCAGGAATGTGGCATTGCCCCGCAGCACAGCTGGCCAGTCAGGTTCACCAACATGCCAGAATTCAGCGGTGAAGCGATGGATCCCCATGTCCTGCAACTTGGGCACGAGATTCTTGAAATCGGTATGGCCCGTGCCGTAAGGAATTTCGCGGTAATGGCCGGGAATGGTCTCTTTCAAATGAGCTGCACAAATATGGCCGCGGCCGGTATCAAGATCGTCTGGCACGGACCGGCCATAGATTAACGAGGCGTTGGTCAGGTTGCCGATATCCGGGTAGACCTGGAGATAAGGCGAATCAATCGCGTCGACGTAGGCCATGGCTTTGCCGACGGTATCCATGAACGGCGTTTCCATGGTCTCGAAGCCGAGGATGATCCCTTCCCTGCTGGCCAGGTCAGCAGACTGCTGCAGGCCTTCGGCAAACCAGGCGCGGGTCTGTTCGGTAGAAGGATCGTAGTAAGTGTCGTAACCCGCCAGCTGAATGATCCGGATGCCCAGGTCAGCGGCAAGGTCAATCGCCTTGGCCATGATCTGGAGGCTTTGGTGGCGGACATCGGCATCCGGGCTGCCCAGCGGAAATTTTCGGTGACCGGACAGGCACATGGTCTCGATCCGGATGCCAGCCTCGTCCATTTGTTGGCGCAAGATGCGGCGCTCATCCGGCGAACCGTCGAGCCGGGCCAGTTTGGCGTCAGTCTCGTCGATGCTGATCTCGACAAAGTCGTAACCGGAATCACGGGCCGCAGCCAGTTTGGCTGGCCAGTCCAGGGCATTGGGCATCGCTTTTTCGTACAGGCCGAGCTTGACTGGCACACATCTGCCAGCAGCCTTCAGGGCGGTCATGTCACTCACCCAGGCCGGATTCGATCGCTTCGACCAGAGCAACCATGGCCTGGTCTTCGTCTTGCCCGTCACAGGACAGCTCGATGGTCTGGCCACACTTGGCGCCAGCACTCATGACCATCAGGATCGACTTGGCATTGAAAGTCTTATTGTCTTTGGCGAAGGTGACATTGCTTTTGTACTGGGCTGCAATCTGGACAAAGTTCTTGGCGGGACGGGCGTGCAGGCCCAGCGGATTTTTGATGGTGACAGACTGAGTGATCATGATTCTCTCCAATAATGATGTGATGTGCAATTATTTATGTGATGTGCGAATGGCAGCTCTTGTCAGGATTTGCCAGCGTTCTTTTTTTTGTTGAGTGATTTTTGGATCAGGCTTGTGATCAATCCGATTACAACCGCTGCGAGCAAAAGAAGTGGCTGGAATCGGAAATCCAGGTCACGGACAGCCATCTGGTACAGGATCTGGACCAGAATCAGAGCCACATAGGCACGGGCGGAATGAATGATCATGCCAATCATGGCAACTCAGGCCTTGTTGACAATCTGGTCGACGACCTTGGTTTCCATTTCCTTTTCATCGAGCAGATTCTTGAGGCCGATGATGATGACACCTTTTTCCGCAGCGGCGGCGAAATTGTTTTTGAGTGCTTCGGAACAGAAGACGACATTGTACTGGCTGGCCAGGGACTTGGCCTCGCTGATGCTGGAGTGGTGGATCTCAACCGGGATTCCCAGTTTCTTGAAGACTTTTTCGATTTTCATTTTGATGATCTGGCTGGATCCCATGCCACTGCCACAGGCTGCGATGACTTTCAACATAAGTAATACCTTCTTTCTTGGGGGGGTAGGAGCAGGCGGTTGCCTTGAGGAGGCGTTCAGCCCGCCTGCTCCCCGGATTTGTTCTATTGCTCTAGCGAAACAGTTTCACATCGGGCAAGGTTCAGGCTGCATCGTAAGGTTTGGCGTTTTCAAAGTCTTCAGCAACCTTGAAATAATTCTCGCGACGGTATTTGCCTTTGTAGTACTGCAGTTGCGGGATTGCCAGCATGGCTACGATAACCAGTGCGACACCGACGAATTGCAGGTTCTTGATGACAAAACCGAAGACCGGCCAGAGGGTATCCCAGTCAAAGTTGCCGTGCCAGCCGCCGTATTGGCCAAGCTGGAAGTAGGCTGCAGCAAAGGCGCCGCCGAGGACCTGGATGATGCCGGACAGGAACGGGATCAGCATGGCTGCCTTGAGACCGCCTTTTTTGTTGGCAAAGACAGCAAAGGTGGCATTGTCAAAGAAGACAGGAACGAAGCCAGTGATGATCAGGACCGGGCTCTTGAAAACGATCAGGCCCATGATCGCGATGAACTGGCCGATGGCGCCAAAGAGGAAGCCGATGGTGATCGCATTGGGATGACCGAAACCATAGGTGGCAGCGCAGTCAACGGCCGGCAGTGAGCCTGGCAGGAGCTTCTGCGAGATGCCCTGGAAGGACTCGTGCAGTTCGGAGACGAACATGCGGACACCGAGCTGGAGGATGCTGACGTAGACAGCGAAGAACAGGGATTTTTCCAGGATGTAGAAGATGAAGCTGGTGGAAGCGCCAAACCCGGACTTGTCGAGTTCACGCATGTAGGGTTCGCCGAGGATGATCATGATGATGCCGAAGAAAACAGTCATCAGGACAGATGTAGCCACGACGTTTTCGTTGAAGATCGAAAGGAAACCAGGCAGCTTGAGGTCTTCGATCTTCTTGCCTTGCTTGCCTTTGTTCATCTTGGTGGCAAGCTTGTCGGTGAGCCAGATGCCGAACATCTGCTGGTGGCCGACGGCGAAACCGCCGCCTTCGGTGAGTTCCTGGGTGCTTTCAACCGAGAGGTTGGAGAAGACAGCCCAGTAAGTGCCGGTCAAGAGGCCGAGCATGATCAGGGTCGGGATCTGCTGCAGGTTCGGGAAGGCAAAGAGGACCAGCCAGAGGGCAGTAGAGGACTGCTGGACCATGATGTGGCCGGTGATGAACACCGTGCGGACCTTGGTGATCTTGCGCAGTGCAACCAGGACGAGGTTCCAGATGAAAGCCAGAAGCAGAACCTGCATCATCATGGCGAAAGATTTGCCAGCGGCTTCAACAGCCTTCTGGGCGGCAGCCTGGCCGAAATAGGGGTCAATGACGGCGGCGTTGAGCTGGAAACGGCCGTTCAGACCAGCAAGGATCGGGCGGAAATTGGTAACCAGTCCGCCGGCGGCGACATTCAGGATCATGTAGCCGACTGTAGCCTTGATAAAGCCAGCAAGGGCTTCATAAAAGGGCTTTTTCAGCAGCAGGTAACCGAGCAGGACGATGAAACCAACGAAAAACGCAGGCTTGGTGAGGATGTTGTTCTGGAAGAACGCCCAGACACTGAGCAGGAATTGGGTAACGGCATCCATCAAATAAGTACCTCCTTGTGGTAAATTGATCTATTCAAGACAATCCGTCAGCTGTACCGGATCATCCATGAACCAGGATAGGGTTGGCGGGCTTTGCAGAGATCGAGGATTGGTTGGCAAGGATTTTCTTATTTCAGGGTAAAGTGGCCAGATCTTCGGGGCAGGTGGCAGCGAGCATGACTGCAACCTGGTCTGAATCAGAGACGGCTTCGACCATGGCCTGGAGATTTTTCAGGTGAGCATCATTATCGACCGATGCCAGGACGAAAAACAGACGGGCGTCATGTTCAGGATCATCGCTGAAATGAACTGGCTGGGCGGTGTGCATGAAACTGATCGCCGTTTCATTGACGCCAAGCCCTTGCTGGGCATGCGGGATACAGATGTCCGGAGCGATGACGACATAGGGTCCATACTCGGTGACGTTGCGGATGATCGCCGCAATGTATTCTTCAGTGATGACGCCTTGCTGCAGCAAGGGCTGGCACGACGCCTCGACCGCTTCCTGCCAGGTCGCAAAACCTTCATGAAAACAAACACGATTCTTTTCGAGCAATTCTTTGAACATGGCGATCTCCTTGTAATTGAATGGTTGACGTTCGATTGAATGGAGTGATTATACGATCGTTTCGATCAGATGATCATGTTTTACGTTTCTTATACGTCTCATTCTACACCATTAACCGACAACTTCAACAACTTCTGCAAGCATTTCCGCAAATTTTACGCATTGTCCCAGAAGACAACTTCTTTTATGTTTTATATGCACACAATATATTCGTAAAAGCTGATATATGAAAGAGTTTGCGTCAATATTTCATATTTTTAGGATTGATTTTCATATTTGCATGCAATAAAATGAGTCAAACGAACATTTGACCAAATATTGTATTCAGAGGCCGGCATGAAAAACAGCAAAGCCATTGTCCAGAAGCGCCAGCAGGCCATCCTGCAGAAACTGCAGGACAAGATCCATGTCTCAACCGAGAGTCTGGCCGGTGAACTGGGTGTTTCCAACCTGACCATCCGGCGCGATCTGCAGGATTTGGCTGCACAAGGTTTCGTCCGGATCGTCCGTGGTGGCGCCAACCTGATCAGTGGCACGCTGTACGATGATCCTTCTTCTGAACCAGAGTCCTTGTCCCAGGCCAGTAAAATGGCAATCGCTGTATACGCAGCCTCCCTGATCGAAGATGGTGATACCATTCTGGTCAATTCCAGCACCACCGCCATCCAGATTCTGCCATTCATCAAAGATAAGAAAGTCGTTGTCGTCACTAATAACGGTCTAGCTTTGTCCATGGATCTGGCCCCAGGCATCGAGCTGATTTTTACCGGCGGCGAAGTTCGCGGTAACAAGAAGTCCATGGTCGGCGAAATGGCGGTCAACAACCTTTCCCGGATCCGGGCCAGCAAAGCCTTTATCGGCGTCAGCGGCATCAGTGCCCGAGGCGGCATATTCACCAGCGCCCTGCAGGAAACATCCATCAACGAATTGATGATCCGGCGCTCTGCCCAATGCATCATTCTTTCAGATGGTTCCAAGATCGGCGCACAAAACAACTTTCAGATTGGCTTAGCCAAGGATGCATCGGTTTTGATCACCGATAACTTGGCGGATCCTTCTGCGATTTTCCAATTGCAGGAGCTAGGAATCCAGGTCCATCAAGTCCAGGTCGAATCTGCAACCAGCCAGACAACAGGAAATGCAATGAAGCGCGAGGTAACCAGATGAAAAGCAGTAAAAGCGTGATCCAGAAAAGGCAAGACAAAATCATGAACCATCTGGCACAATACCAGTCAGCCGAAGTCGTGACCCTCGCCAAATGGCTCAAGATATCGGAAATCACGGTTCGCCGCGATCTCGATCAGATGGCCCGCAAAGGTCTGGTCGAACGCTTTTTCGGTGGCGTCCGCCTGGCCAGCCAAGTTTCCGCACAAGCCGTGATCGAGCCGCCGTCCAGCGATCTCGACCTGGCCAAAGACGAAATCGTCCGGGCCGCGGCTCAGATGATCGAGGACAAGGACGTCGTCTTCATCAACTCCAGTTCGACGGCCATGCGCATTGTCCCCTATCTTAAGGATAAATCTGTGGTGATTGTGACCAACAACGCCAAGCTGATCCATTTGCCCCACGACCGCAAAGTAGAGGTCATCCTGACTGGCGGCGAAGTCTATGGCAACAAGCAATCCCTGATCGGTGAATTTGCCCTCAACACCTTGTCTAAAATCAAGGCGACCAAGTGTGTGATCGGGGTTTCCGGCATCAGTGTCAAAGGCGGTATCACCACCGAAGTCCTGCCCGAGACCGCGATCAACCAGATGATGCTCAAGCGCTGCAATGGAAGTAAAATTGTTGTCACAGACGGCAGCAAGATCGGCCGCGAACGCAACTTTCACAGCGGCAGCCTCCACGATATCACCCACCTGATCACAGATGATTCAGCCGACCCAGCCGAACTCGAACGGTTCCGGGCTAAAGGCTTGAAGATTACCCTTGTTCCCTCCCACCCGTCTCTCAGATCTGACATCCATCCTTCCCCCTGAAGAACCATTCCGCCCCGCTTTGCCGCCCGGCAAAAACATTTGAAATCCGGAGGTCCCATGCAATTCGAAAAAAAATTCCTGACTGAACTCAACCGCTGCTACGCAACTGGCCAGATCGAATACAACGGCGAACGTCTGGCCCTGCTCGCCACCGAAGGCGAAGGCGCCTGCCTGGCCTACGCTGCACCCGATTACGACCAGCAGCGCATCGTCTGGTCCGCACCTGGCGGCACCATGAGCTTCGTCCCCCTGTCCGGCACCAACGGCGAATTCCTCTCCAACCAGAAATTTTTCCGCATGTTCCAGTGGGAAGAAGCCACCATCGTCTGGGTCCGTCCCCAGGCCGACGGCACCTTTGCCGTCAAGGAACTGTTCACCCTGCCCTACATCCACCGCTTCGATGTCCTGACAGCCGCTGATGGCCGCCAGTATTTTATCGGCTGCACCTTGGCCACCAAGAAAGAAACAAAAGAAGACTGGTCTTCGCCCGGCAAGATTTACGTCGCCGAACTGCCAGCCAACCTGAACGAACCCATTAACCTGACCGTGCTCAAGGATGGCCTGACCCAGAACCATGGCTACTCGCGCGTCACCTGGAATGGCCGCGAAGCCTCCATGGTCGGTGCCCGCGAAGGCGCCTTCATCGTTACACCACCCGCCAGCGCCGGTCAGGACTGGACGATCGAGCAGATCATGGACTGGCCCGTCAGCGATCTAGCTGCCATCGACCTCGACGGCGACGGCGAGCTGGAAATCGCCACCATCGAAGCCTTCCACGGCCAGTATTACCGCATCTACAAGCTCAAGGACGGCCGGTACGAGCGCATTTATGAACATCCGGAAGTCAGCGAGTTCTACCACGTCGTCGTTTCCGCCACCCTGCGCGGCAAGCCCGCTTTCATCGGCGGTTGCCGCCGCGGCAAACTGCAGTTATTCTGCGTCACAGCTGGCGGATCCGGGACAGGGACAGCTGGCGAGCTGGCCCTTGAAACGACCCTGATCGACGAAGGCGTCGGACCCAGCAACGTCTCTGTGATCAACGAACCAGACCGCGACGTCATCGTCTCCGCGAACCGCGAAAAAGGCGAAGCCGCCCTGTATTTTGTGACGGAGTGATTGGCTGACTGAGCCGCAGCAACTGTGCGATTTTGTCGCATGAGCACGATGATCCTACAATCTCACGAGGCAACGATGGCAGAACCGCGATTTTTGTCGCACGAATAGGACTTTTCACGCCAAGCGGATCTGATACACTGGTGTCAGGTCCGCTTTTTATGGTGCATCGAGCAAAACGCCCGATTTCATCTTGTCTGATTTTGTTTGCTGGAAATTTTCGGCGGCCAGACAAGGAGAACAAGAACATGCCCAGACCGTTACGCCACTTTCATCCCGGCGGCATCTACCACATCACCCACCGCGGCCACAACAAATTCCACATCTTCGAAGAGACAATCGACAAAGCCCATTTTCTCGATATCCTGCGGAAAGTGGTGCAAGAGACGGGATGCCACGTCCTCTACTATACGATCATGGACAACCACTACCATCTCCTGATCGAGATGCAAGAGATACCGCTGGACAAGGTGATGCACAAAATCAACTCCCGATTCGCACATTATTACACCAGCAAAATCAATCTGAGTGGTGCAGTTTTTGGCAATCGCTATTTTTCGCAAGAGATCCTCAATCAGAAATATTTATGCTCTGCCATCCAATACATCGCAGTCAATCCAATCAAGGCAGGTCTCGTCCAGAAAATCCCGGAATACCGATGGTCTGCACATTCAGAAATTGCTAACCGAAAGCAAGAAATCATAACGAGTCAAAGACTTTTTAATCGCTTAGGTGATTCAATAGAACAAGGAAAAGCAAACTACGTCACATTGATCAACGAAGCTCAAAAGAATGTGGAAAAGGCAGCGAATTTCGACGTTAGCCCTTCAGGCAGGCGACTCAATGCACTCGAAGATCAACTGATTACGTTCCTTGCAAGCAGTGATAAAAATCCAACATTTTCACAAATCCGCTCTTCCTCGCGAAGTCAAAAAGTACTCGAAACTCGAAGAACATTTGCCAAACTTGCCAATGCACAAGGTTATCCGATCTGCGACATTGCCAGAGTCCTCCATGTGAGCACTCGAAGTGTCTACACTTGGTGCAAGGACGTAACAGCTCCACAGGACAGCTACAGCAGCGAGTCTTGAACCGTTCTACCGCATCGTCAATTGCGATAATGGGTCCTGTGCCGGGCCGTGCAGGGCCGTGCCGGATCCACTTGCCGGCAGCTGTGCCAGGTTTGCGGCCGTGCCGGATCCACTTGCCTGCAGTTGTGCCAGGTTTGCGGCCACGCCTCCCCCTTCTCTCACACCTCGATCCCGAATACGGTTTTGACCAGGATGCCGATCAGGAAAGAGAAGCCGGAGACGCCGAGGCTGATGAGGGCCATTTCGAGGAAGCGGCGTTTGAAGGGGGTGTCTTTGGCGACGGAGATGTAGTAGTTGAAAACAAAAATGATGAGCACGGCGGCAAAAAGGCTGACCCCCAGGCTGGCAAAGGGATTGGCCAGCAGGAGGAAGGGCAGAATCAGCACGATGACGGTCAGGACGTAAGCCAGGCCGGTGTAGAAGGCGGATTTCAAGGCGCGGTCACGTTCGCCGGTTTCCTGGATCGTCGAGAGGTATTCGCTCGATGCCATGGACAGCGAAGCGCTGATGCCTGTGATCAGGCCTGTGACAGCGATGAGTTGCGTATTCTGGAAAGCGAAGGTGAATCCAGCCAGTGCGCCGGTCAGTTCAACCAGGGCATCGTTCAGGCCGAGGACAACAGAGCCGATGTAATTGAGCTTTTCTTCATCGATCATGGCGATGAGGCGATCTTCATGAGTCTCCTCATCCTGGACCAGTTCAGCTACCGCAGGGTGCTCCGATTTCAGCGCAGAATACATGTCGACCGCGCTCTCTTCACCTTTTTCCAACAACTTGATGCCAAATGTCAGCCCAAATAGCCGGGTGATCACATAGAAATAGGCGACTTTGAGCCGGTCTGGGCGAACATCCTGTCCAGTCAATCCCTTCAGGGTCTGGTAATGCTTGAGCTCTTCCGCACTGATCTGGCGCATCACGTCGCGGTTGTGCGGATCGCGGATGGTCTGGCTCAGCATCCGGTAAATCACATGCGAGGTCATTTCATTTTTCTGTTCAATCAACAAGGGTTGCACGGGCAGTTCCTCCACGTCTGTTTTGGCTACCGCCAGCTTAACTCGAAAATGGTCATTGGATCAATGGCGTTCAGCCCATTCATACGCGGCCAATAACCAGCCTCGCAACACATCATCCAAGTCAGCCTCGGATGCAACCAAGACATGATGCGTCCAGCGTCCAGGGCTTGGTTCGACACTGCTGACGATCCGGGGATTTTCGACCCGGTGATCCAGATAGAAACTCACGACAAAATAGTGCTCCGGCCGGTTTTTCACAGGCAGGACAGGCGGCCATGCCGAGGCGAACGTCCGCCGGGCATAAAAAGAGGCCTGGGTTTTCCGGTACACCACTCGGGTGCCCGGCAAACCCAGGATCCATCGTTCTAGTGTTTCATAGATGGGTATCCTCGCAGGTTGGCTGGCAAAAAGCTGCCGTATTTCTGGACTGCTCACGCACAACCTGCCTTGATACTGGTAACCAGCCCGTTCATGACACAGGTTCTGGTTTTTCGAGGATGCCGGCGAACAGGGGCAGACCAGTCTCGAGGTCCACGATGCCATAGACGAAGGGTCGGTCAAAAACGATCTGGTGCTCCGAGTAAGGCATGCTCGTCACGCGCATTTCAACCGACGTCGCCGCTGCAGCCTCGGTCCCCTTCTCGTCTACGCGGACAAATGATTTGTGTTTGACCTCGCCGATGTAGAGGATTTTTTCGTGACTGTCGATCATCTGGGTAAAATCAGCCTGGTCCGGCTGGAAGGCAATGTCCATCCCCACCTGGGATAATTCATTGAGCAGGCTGTCTTCATAGCGCGATTCAAATTTCGGCAATGCGAGATCAACCTCAAGCGAGTCCTGGCTCAAACCAGCTGTGACATCGGTAAAAATCCGAGCCGGATCTTGCCCGGCCAGCCAATCGCGCGCATCTAAACCTTCGTCAGGCAGCACGGCAAAAAAGGCAAAACGACCATCCTTGTAAGGTAGCCCGATTCCGGTCGCATGATCCAGCTGGAAAAAGTTCATCGCGCCGGTCCGGTGCATGAAATCGACTTCCACTTCCCCATCGGGCGCCCGGAAAATCTGCGGACGCGTGTCAGCCTTTTCAAAAGGAGCTTCCCAGTCGGCCAGGAAATAAATCGCATTGATCAGGAACATGACCGAGTCCGGGCGGATCTGGTCGATGATCTGCTCGATCCGGCCATGGGTGGCCTCACTGACCCAGGCGTTGATGATATCCAGTGTCTTGGGATCCTTGAAATCAAGCTTTTGCGCTGCGGCGTTGAAATAATCGGCATTGGCCTGCAAAAACGGCTGGAACGGCACAAAATCCTGGTCAAACCAGATCGAATTGGCAATCGATACAGTCGTCCCTTCGCTGGCACGGTTAAGACCCGTGATCCAGCTACGCGCCGCCTGGTTGATATCCTCGACCGTCAATCCCTGCGCAGCCAGCGTCGCCAGCATTGCATCGCGTGTCGATGTATCAGCCCCGTTCAAAGTCATCGCCAGAGCGAGATACACCGATGCCGGGGAAATCATGAAATTGCCCGGATTGGCTGCCGAGGCCTGGAATAGCTGAGCCGAAAAACGACCCGCCGCATCCGTCCATCCTGCAGGCAATGCTTCAGGGTCCGCCGGCCAGGCAACCGCCTGCACATCCGCCATCAAGTCTTTCGCACCAGCTACCGGCTGCGGGGGGCGGCTTGTTTCTCCGGACGATTCCTGCGTGGTCTCAGATGCAGGATCGGACGCAGAACTCGTACTCGTCGCTGGTCCTGCACAACCAGCCAGCACCAGCGCAAGGATCGATATCATCAAGACACTTAATGAAAACAACCGCTTCATCACAAACACCTCCAGTCGAATCATCTAACCATTGGACGTCTGAAACGGCAAAAAGTTCTAAACAAATCCGAAGGCCTGAGCGTGACCAGTCCGACTTCATCTAAAGAAGAATCACCGGTCTGTCCGGCACAGCGAATCCGAAGGTCTGAGCGTGACCGGTCCGACTTCATCTAATGAAGAATCGCCGGTCTGTCCGGCACAGCGAATCCGAAGGCCTTTGGAGCAGCAATTTTCCTATTAATAAAGAAAGAAAGGCAACACCGGTTTAGCGAATCCGAAGGCCTGAGCGTGACCGGTGTTGCCTTTCTTTCAACCGATCATGCCATGCTCTTCGTAATAGGTGATCTCTGAGATCGCGTTTTTCTCGTCGACAAAGACGACGGTCGGGCGATGGGTCTTGGCTTCTTCGGGGGACATGGTGCAGAAGGCCATGACGATGACGCGGTCGCCGGGGCTGACGAGGCGGGCCGAGGCACCATTGAGGCAGATGATGCCGCTGCCGCGCGGTCCGGCTATGATGTAGGTCTCCAGGCGGTTGCCATTGTCGATGTCGGCAACGAGCACTTTTTCATAGGACAGGAGCCCGGCGGCATCCATCAGGTCCTGGTCAATCGTGATGCTGCCTACATAATGCAAATCGGCTTCCGTCACCATCGCGCGGTGGATTTTGGCTTTCAGAACGGACAATTCCAAGGATGGTTCCTCCTTTATTCAGGCCTGAACGTAAAATTGTCAATCAGGCGGGTTTTGCCGAAATAGACGGCAACAGCAGCCAGAATGCTGCCTGTGATGGTCTCAACCGGCTGCAGCGTGTCACTGTCCACCACTTCGACGTAGTCGATCCGGGCCAGGGGTTCAGCTGCAATACCGGAGCGGATGATGTCGCGGATGGCTGCGGCAGACCGTTCGCCCAACTCGAGTGCCTGCCAGGCTTTTTCCAGGCTGCGCGACAAAGACAAGGCCGACTGGCGCTCTTTAGCTGACAGGTAGACATTTCGCGAGCTCATGGCCAGACCGTCTGATTCGCGGATAATCGGACAGGGCACGATTTCGACCGGGAAATTGAAATCGGTGACCATGCGGCGGATGATCGCCAGCTGCTGGGCATCCTTTTCACCGAAAAAGGCCTGGTCGGGCTGGCAAATGTTAAATAATTTGGCCACAACTGTCAAGACACCCTGGAAATGGCCTGGCCGGCTGGCACCACAGAGGTGTTCACCCAGCGAGCGGATGTCCATGAAAGCCAGATTGGGGGTTGGGTACATGTCAGCGACCTCTGGGACAAAGACGAGGTCGGCACCGGCGTCACGGCACAGCTCGAGGTCATGGTCGAGGTCACGCGGATAGCGGCTGAAGTCTTCGTTCGGACCAAATTGGATCGGATTGACAAAAATGCTGACAATCACGCGATCACAGGACTTTCTGGCTTTTTCAATCAGGCTGACATGGCCAGTGTGCAGGTAGCCCATGGTCGGCACCAGGCCGATGCTCTCCTGGGCGTTCTGGTAGAACGTGACGACGGTCCTGACGTCTTCAATGGTCTTGGCGATCTCCATGGCTTCCCGTTCGACTCGAACGTCCTGAGCGGTCTTGCCCAAAACCGACGTTTGTTTGCTGTTCTCGGCGCGTTGCTTTTTCATCATGATCCCGCCTCCTGTCAACGCTCAAGCATGTTGCGTTCCGGCAACTGGCGCCTGTTTCAGACGCCGGGCCAGGTCTGGGTCGAGGGTGACCGAATGCTCAGAGCCGGGGAAGGTCCCCTGGCGGACAGCTGCAACGAAGGACTTCAATCCTGTTTCAGCCGTCTGGGCGCCATCGGCAAAGACTTTGGCAAAGCGCGGCTTGATGTCACCAGACAATCCCAGAATATCATGATAGACCAGAACTTGGCCATCACAGCCGACACCAGAACCGATGCCGATCATCGGAATGGACACCGTTTTGCTGATCACTTCCGCCAGTTCAGCCGGCAGGCATTCGAGGACGATGGCGAAGGCACCGGCATCCTCGAGGCGCTTGGCGTCCTCGATCAGCTGGCGGGCCGCTTTTTCTTCCTTGCCCTGGTATTTGAAGCCACCGAATACATGGACCGACTGCGGGGTCAGGCCAAGATGGCCCATGACGGGGATCTGGGCTTTGACAATCGCCCGGACCTGGGGCAGGACGGTGGCCCCGCCTTCCAGCTTGACGGCCTCGGCATTGCCTTCCTGAATCAGACGTCCGGCGTTGGCAATGGCATCGCGGACCGAGGTCTGGTAAGACATGAAGGGCAAGTCACTGACCAGAAGGGCATCTTTGGTTCCCCGGGCCACGGCCTTGGTATGATGCAGCATGTCTGCCATGGTGACCGGCAGGGTATTGGGATAGCCCAGGCAGACCATGCCCAGGGAATCTCCGACCAGGATGGCGTCCACCCCGGCGCTATCGGCCAGACGAGCCATGGAATAATCATATGCAGTCACCATGGCCAGGCGTTCTCCGATGGTCTTGGCTTTTTGGAAAGTCGTGATGGTTCTTTTCATGAGGATCCTCCTGAGATGAGTAAATCGGCAAGCTCCTGGTCTTTGCGGTTATGGTGGCGCAGGCGGGCCTGTTCCAGCAAAATCGCTGACAGCTGGCAGTAAAGCGCCTGATCTTGTTCCGGCATCGCCACCAGATGATGGCGGATTGTCTCGACATCGTTGCGCTCGATGGGGCCTGTCAAAGCGCCTGGCATGCCATGGGCGCGGAAATTTTCCATGCTGGCCTGGACCAGGGGCCAAACAGCCTGCTCGGCCTCCTTGTGTGACAGACCCAAGGTTTCCAGATACGTGCAGCTCTGTGCGATCACAGCCAAAGTCAGGTTGGAAGCCCAGACACTGGCCAGATGATAGAGGGGCTTTTGGCTGGCCGTCAGGCGGATGACCGGGTGATTCCAGTCAGAAAGAGCCGCGGTCCACTCATCAGCAATTGCAAGATCGCCTTCCAGGGAAATACTGGCGGTTTCGATCGCCTCAGGCATCGTGTCGCGGCTGGCAAAAGCCAGCATGGGATGCAGGGACAGGACGCTCACGCTTGAGTCCCCCGGCAGGCCATCACGCAGGATCTCTGCCGACAGCGACCCGCTGGCATGCATCAGCCACTGTCCCGGGGCCAGTCGCCCAGCCAGGCGGCGAGACACTCCGGCGATCTCGCCATCGGGTGTCGCGATCAGGATCATGTCGGAAAAAGCGACCACCTCATCTAGGCTGCGGAACGCTTTGCTGCCAGTCAGGCGGGCGGCTTTCTCAGCCGACAGGAAATTGCGGCTGAAAAATCCCGCCAGGGCGATGCCGCGGCTGGCCAGGTACAGGCCCAGTCCGACTCCGAGGCGGCCTGCGCCAATGATGCCCAGACGCCGGCCGGACAAGGGGCGGACCACAGCAGCCGGCTGGCCGCCGAGAGCAATCAGGCGCAAACCCTTGAGCAAAAGTTCAGGGTCATGCCGGACGGGTTTTCTAAAATGGTGGATCAGGCGGCCGGAAAGGCCTCCAGTCAGAATCAGTGTGGCCGGACGGCCCAGTTCGCCGGACATCCGCTCCGCCAGGCCTTCCAGCATGGCGGCAGTCCCATTCAAGAGACCACTGCGAATGCTGTCCTCGGTGTTACGGCCAATCTGGGCTGGTGGGCTGGCCAGGTCGGAGAGCGGCAACTGAGCCGTCACCTGGTGCAGGGCCCGGGCGCTGTTCTGCAAACCGAGACTGATCGAACCACCCACCAGGTTGCCGGTGGCATCGATCACACTGATCGTTGTGGCCGTACCCACATCCATGACGATGGCTGGCAAAGGATACAGCCGGGCCGCAGCGACCGCATTGGCGATCCGGTCGGCGCCAATTTTCTCCGGGACATCGACCCGGATCGGGATCGTGGCCGTACGGACACTGGTCAGGACCGGTTCAAGATTCGAGTAGCGGCCCAAGGCTTCGACCAGCTGCGGCGTGGCTGGCGGGACCACCGACGAAATGCCGATGGCGTCCAGCTGGGCCGGGTTCAGATTGTAACGGGAAAAGAAACCCGACAACTCCCGGTCCAAAAGGTCGTCCGCATCTTCGCGCACGGTGCCCCAGCGTGCTGTGCAGCGTAGTGCATCAGCATCGAACCAGCCAATGACGGTCTGGGTGTTGCCAATGTCAACGGCCAGGACACGGACACAGGTCTGGTCCGCTTCGCAGGCTCGATCTGCCGTTTGATCCTGTAAATAGTCCGGATCGGATATCGCTTCTGACTCTGATTTCATCCGTGACCTCACAAGCCTTTGGCCAACATGGCATCCAGGATGGCAAAGGCCAGTTCCGGTTTCGGCAATTCGGGTAATTCCTCGATCTCATTCGCATCGACCAGCCAGACTTTGCCACTGGACCGGGCAAAATTGTCGAGCGAGTTGGCGATGATCAGGTCGAGTTTCTTGCGTTCAAGCTTGCCCTTGGCATTTTCCAGCATGGCTTCGCTTTCGGCCGCAAACCCGATCAGCTTCTGGTGGGTTTTCAATTTGGACAGCTCAAACAAGACGTCGGTATTGGGCACCAGCTCGATGTTCAGGCTGTCGCCGGTCTTTTTAATTTTCGAGTCACTTCTGGCGACGGGCTTGAAGTCGGAAACGGCGGCAGCGGCAAACAGATAGTCCGTCTCCGGGAAAGTTCTGAGTGCTGCCGCATAGAGGTCGGCGACCGTGTCGACACGGATGACATCGACACCAGGTGCGTCCAGCGCAGAATTGGCCAGCAACAACGTGACCTCGGCGCCATAATAGCGGCAAGCCAGGGCCAGGGCGACGCCCATCTGGCCGCTCGACGAATTGGACAGGAAGCGGATCGGATCGATGTATTCGCGCGTCGCGCCAGCTGTGATCAGCACGCGCTTGCCTAGAAGCGGTTTGGGTGCCAGGAATTCGTCCACTGCATCGAGGATGGCCGGCACCTTGGCCAGGCGGCCTTTGGCATAGACACCGCAGGCCAGCATGCCTTCTTCCGGTTCGACAAACTGGCTGCCGCGGGCTTTCAACGTGGCCATATTGGCCTGGAAAGCGGGGTTTTCAAACATATTGACGTTCATCGCTGGAGCATACAGGACACGTTTCGGATCGGCTGCAGCCAGGACTGAGCTGAGAAGGTCGTCGGCGATCCCCTGGGCCGCCTTGCCAATGATATTGAAGGTTGCCGGCGCGATCAGGACCAGGTCGATGTTGGTGCCCTGTTCAATGTGGGAAACCTGGCGGTGATCCTCATCCGAGAACATGTCGACCAGGACTTTCTGGCGGGTCAAGGTCTCAAACGTGATGGGAGAAATGAACCGGGTCGCGTGTTCCGTCATGATCACGCGGACCTCATGGCCCGCTGAAGTCAAGGCACTGGTGATCTCGGCGGCCTTGTAGGCAGCAATTGAACCCGTCACTCCCAATGTGATTTTTTTCGCACGTGGCATGCTGTAAAGAGCCCTCCTGCACCGGCACAACCAATCCCCATCGGATCTGCCGGATTATCCGGATAATTATATCATAACAGGCCGTGAGGGATTGGATATGATATAGTTGAATATGAAAGATCCTTTGTCAACAGGATGCCATTGTGCCCTCAAATTTATTGATATGAAAGTGTCAGATGCCATGAAAACGCATTTTTCGATGATGTCCAGTCTGTTTTTTGTTTTTGTTGCCATGCTGGTCCTGGCAGGCTGCCTGTTGCAGCCTGTAGCCAGCCAGCCAGAGTCGCCTGTTGCAGCCATCAGCTCACCATCCGAAAGCCAGATCGATGCAACGTCCGTCTCCCCCGAACAATCGGTCACGACAGCAGAATCCAAACCGACGACAGCCCCTGAATCGGCAGCCATTCCTGAGCCAACTGTCTATTCAGGCCCCCCCAGCGCTGAACATCCGGCCATCGCCCTGACCTTTGATGATGGCCCTTCCACTAAACTGACCGGGCCATTGCTGGATGTCCTGAAGGAAAAGCAAGTCAAGGCAACCTTTTTTGTCCTGGGAACCCTCCTCAACGGCAGTCGTGAAGACTTGCTGCGCCGTGAAGTCGCTGAAGGCCACGAAATCGGCAACCACACCTTCTCGCACCAGATTTTGAAAAAAGCCGATGCGGCCACGACACGGGACGAACTGGTGCGGACCACCGATCTGATCCAGTCCATTGCCGGCGTGACACCGACCATCATGCGGCCACCGACAGGTGGATACAGTGCCACCACCGAAGACGTGACCCGCGAGCTGGGCCTTGTGATCGTCAACTGGTCCTGGCAGAGCTGCCCGGAAGACTGGAACCACAAAGATGATCCAGACTACATTGCTGATTTCGTCATTGAAAACGCTGCCAACGGCCACATCATCCTGCTCCATGATTCAAACAGTGCCACAGTTGCAGCAGTCCCCCGCATCATTGACGGGTTGGCTGAAAAGGGCTTCCGTTTCATGACCGTCAGCGAACTGTTGTCTTATAGCAGCGAAGGGATGCCCGGACCAGGCTCAGCGGTGGCGTATCTGAAGTAATACGAAATCCTTGCAGATTTTTACTCGTTCGTTTCCGGTCGGAAAGCCTCCGCCGGATAGCTGGCGCGCGAATTCCACAGGACCCATTCGGTGTAGCCAGCGTCTTCGACGGCCTGGATCTGTTCGCGGATCTCTTTTGCGCCGTAGGTCATGTAATACCCATTGGGCAGGTAAGAAGCGGTGAACGCCTGCAGATAGGGTGCAATCGCGACATTGTACCCTGGGGCTGCAGCGGCCATTTCCTGTCCAACCTTGAGGGTTTTGTACATCACATCGTATGGATAAAGGTCTGGTTTGGTGTAGAGGGTGTCGCCAACCTGCTGACCCACACCATTGCCGGTATAGTGGCCAGATGAGTTGTTGGCATAGTGGGATGGGTAGATCATTGGACTGATCCGGTCGAGACCGAGCAGGCCGAGCGAAGCCCAGTCCTGTCCGATCCGGTTGCCGTCCCCCCTGCTGATCATGACAATCGCAAAGACATCGGCACCGAGCGGGACGCCCAGTTCGTCCTGGATCTGGACCCGGGCAAATTGCAGGAAGCGGTTGATCGCCTGCACCTTGGTCGGCACGGTACCTTCCTCGCCAAAATAGGGGGTTGCGCCAGTGGTCGTCCCACCAGTCGGGAAACGCACATAGTCAAACTGGATCTCATCGACACCATAGCTGATTGCCTCTTTGGCAAGGTCGATGTTGTATTGCCAGACATCCTGGTTGTAGGGATTGACGAAAGGTTTCTTCCCTTCGAGCTTATACAGCAGGGCATTGCCGTTTTTGTCCTGGATCGCCAGGTCCGGGCGTGCTTCGGCCAGGAAGGGATCCTTGAAACAGACGATCCGGCCGATCACTTTAACCCCCTCGGCATGGCAACGCTCGACGGCAGCCTGCAAGTTGAACAGCGAATGGACGAGTCCATTTTCGACAGCCAGCGGCACTTGGGATTTGTATTTGACGCCATTGGATTCCTTGAGATCAAAGACAACTGCGTTGATCTCTGTCTCACGGGCCAGTTTTAATGCATAGTCCAGATTGGCGGCTACACCCAGATACAGGGCCCGGATCTCGTTATGTTCAAAGGCGACGACCTGAGTGGCTGTCGGCAGTGGGCCAAAATAGGACTCGACGATCGGATCAATCGGCAGAGGTGGCACCGGGGTCGGAGTCGGGATGGGCGATGGCGTCGGTGTGGGCGTGGGGGCGGCCGATTCAGACGGCAAAGTCGCTGAGGCCGCCGGTCCTTCCGTGGACTGGCCAGCCTGGGCGCCGGAAGTGGCTGTCGCGGTACCGGTCGCCTGGCCAGGAGTTGCCAGCTGTAGATTGCATCCTGCGAGCAGGACAAGGGTCACCAGCAGAATGACGGTCACCCGCATAACAAATCGGCTCAAAACCGGAATAGACGTGGCTTGCTTCATATCGCGCCCTCACAGTGGATTCATGGTTGGATCAATTCGTTCCGACTATACCACAACTGGATGCCCTTCTCCAAGGGAACCTGTGGTCTTTGAACGAGAAAAACGCGCTTTGATTGTGTCAAAACGCGTTCATCCAAAGTTGATTCCGTTCGAACTTGAAATGTTGGCTGATTTCAGCCGATCCAGCAGCCACCGATGGGCCGGATCGAGAGGACATGGCAGGAGCCCTGGCCAAAAACAGCCTCCATGGACGCCTTGAAATGGTCCACCTCAGGCAGAGGTACAAAAGCCTGCACGGTACCGGCAAAACCGCCGCCGTGGACGCGCCAGGCACCGCCAACTGCTGCCAGCAGGCGCTCGCACAGGGCCAGGACCAGTGCGACCGACTGCTCCCGGGTCGATCCGGTGGCAAAGATATTCTGCAAATGATCGCTCGAAGAACGGCCCGATGCGATGATCAAGGCTTTGAAACGCTCGACATCATTGGCTTTTAAGGCCTGGGCCTGCAGGGCAACCCGCTGGTCATCGGCAAAAAAGTGCAGCGCACGCAGGACAGCCCGGTCGCCGGCGGTGCGGCGAACGGCAGCCATGGCCTGGAGGAATTCAGCTTCCGGCACTTCACACAAATGGTTTTTGCCAAAAAACGCCGCCACCGCTTTCATTTCGGCGGGAATCGCAGCATATTCGTCGGTCAGGTCACCATGGTCCGCGCCGCTGTCGATGATGCACAGCGCCAGGCCCGAGTGGGCGAAATCAAAGGACACCGGTTCGACAACGGGCTGGGCCGGATCGCCAAAATCGATCGCGATAATCCCGCCAACTGAGGACGCCATCTGGTCCATCAAGCCGCAGGGTTTGCCATAGTGGACGTTTTCCGAATATTGGCCGATCTGGGCGATCGCCACCGGGCTGACCTCACCCCTGGCAAACAACGTGTTGAGGATATTGCCGACCAGCACTTCGAAAGCAGCCGAAGAGGACAGGCCAGATCCTTTGAGGACGTTGGACGTTGTGAAAGCGTCAAATCCGGCTACAGGATAGCCAAGCTGGGTGAACCGTGCGGCAACACCACGGATCAGGGCAGCCGAGGTGTTCTTTTCGGATTCATGAATGGTCAGATCGTCGAGATCGACCACATCGATCGGAAAGCCTTCGGACTGGATCCGGATCGTACGGGTACCATTGATGCGGGCAGCGGCGATGATGTCGAGATTGACACTGGCTGCCAGAACATGGCCGTGCTGGTGATCCGTGTGGTTGCCACCGATTTCGGTGCGTCCAGGGGCAGAGAAGAGTTCCAGATCGCCGGGGGCAGCCGAATCACCGGCAAGGGCAAACACTTGGGCAAATTTTACCACCAGATCCTGCAGCCGAATGGCATACGGGGTGGCTGCATCCTGGGAGCAGCCATAGATTTCAGCCAGGCGGGTATCCAATCCGCCCGATTTCAAGGTCGCTAGAACCGAATCGATTGTTTTCATGGGGCGGCAGTCTCCTTTGCATAGCCGTTGGGGTTCTGGCTTTGCCAGCGCCAGGTGTCGCGGCACATGGTTTCGAGGTCACGAGTAGCCTGCCAGCCGAGCAGTTTGCTGGCCTTGGCCGGATCGGCATAGCACAGGGCGACATCGCCGGGACGGCGTGGATCGATCTGGTACGGGACCTGGCGGCCGGTCGCGTGTTCAAAGGCTTTGACCATCTGCAGGACGCTGTAGCCCTGGCCGGTGCCCAGGTTGATCGCCTCAGTCCCGGTGTGGACAGCGGCATATTCAAGCGCCCGGATGTGGCCGAGTGCGAGGTCGACGACGTGGATGTAGTCGCGCACGCCGGTACCATCGACCGTGGGATAGTCATCGCCAAAAACATGCAGCTTGTCGCGCCGGCCGACGGCGACCTGGGCAATGAACGGCATCAGGTTATTGGGGATGCCGCTGGGGTCTTCACCGATCTGGCCCGATTCATGGGCGCCGATCGGATTGAAATAGCGCAGCAGCACGATCGACCAGGTTGGGTTGGCCGCCTGGACATCTCTCAGGATCTGCTCGTTCATCAGCTTGGTCCAGCCATAAGGATTGGTGCACCAGGTCGGGAAATCTTCGGTAATCGGCACGCGTTCCGGCAGGCCGTAAACAGTCGCCGATGAGCTGAAGACCAGCTGGCGCACGTTAAACTCAGCCATCACGTCGCACAGGGCGAGGGTGCTGTCGAGGTTGTTGCGGTAGTAGCGCAAGGGCTGGGCGACGGATTCGCCGACCGCCTTGAGCCCGGCAAAATGAATCACCGCATCGATGGTATGATTCTGGAATACACCGCGCAAAGCATCGCGGTCACAGACATCGACCGGATAAAAAACGACCGGTTTACCCGTGATGGCCTCAACCCGGGTCAGGGCTTCCCGGCTGGAATTGTCCAGATTGTCAACCACAACAACCGCATAACCTTCATTCAAGAGTTCGAGGCAGGTATGACTGCCGATATAGCCGGCTCCGCCGGTCACCAGAATGGTACGCATGTTATAAATCCTCCTTGCCTATTTAGAAAATGAAACCGGCGGACACCAGGAATCTTTTGAGTGCAGCTGTTCCTTCTTCATCCTGCTTGAAGACCCCGCAATGTTCAAGACCTGTCTTGAACAACTGGCCGACTTCCTGCTGCAGGGCTGCGTCGATCGAAAGAGAGTCTGTAAGACCGGTCAGACCCCCGCGCGCAGCCAGCGCCTCCACCCAGTCCAGATGCTTGTACAGAGGATGATCAGGACTAGCCAGCTCCGCGTGATCCATCCCAGCCAGCAACCAATCGCGCAAACCAGCCAGTTCCGTCTGCAGGCGCCCGGGCAGGATCGCCAGACCCATGACCTCGATCAGACCAATGTTTTCCTTTTTCACAGCATGGATGTCCGGATGCGGGTGGAAAAGCCCCAGCGGCAACTCATCCGTCGTCCGGTTGTTGCGCAAGACCAGGTCGAGCTGGAAGCGGCCATCGGCGAGCTGGCGGGCGATCGGGGTGATGGTGTTGTGTGGGGCAGTCTCGCCAGCGACAATCGATTCATGCCAGATCCCCACTGTCGGGTCCGAATAGCCTCGCCAGGCGGTCAGCAACCGGTCGGCCAGGGCGACGAGCGCATCAGCATCTTCACTGCGTAGACGGAGCGTAGTCAGCGGCCAGTGAATGTGGCAAGCCTCGACTCCTGGGAAATCCGGATGGGCAAAAGCCATCGTAAGTGGCGCCTGGTCCATCGGGAACGTAGCACGACCGCCCTGGAAATGATTATGGTTCAGGATCGAGCCGCCAACGATCGGCAGGTCCGCATTGGACCCGCAGAAATAATGCGGAAACTGGCGCACAAAATCGAGCAGGGCGGCAAAGGTCCAGTGGTTGATCACCATCGGCTCGTGCCGTTCGCCGAGAACGATGCAATGCTCGTTGTAGTAGACATAAGGAGAATACTGCAGGTACCAGCGTTCACCAGCCAAATCCAGCGGCACGATCCGCAGGGTCTGGCGGGCCGGGAAATCAATCCGGCCGGCATAATCGACATTTTCCGGGCAGAGCAGGCAGCGCGGGTATTGGGCACTCTTCTGGGTCAGGGCCAGGGCGATGGCGCGCGGATCCTTCTCTGGCTTGGCCAGGTTGATCGTGATGTCCAGGTCGCCATACTCCGTCGCAGTCTGCCAGGACTTGTTGCGAGCGATCTCGGCCATGCGGATGTAGTTGGAGTCGATCGACAACTGGTAGAAATAGTCCGTTGCCGCCTGGCTGGGCTCCTGTTCGCGCAGCTGGTTGAACAACGCCGTTACCGCTGAGGGCCGCGGCATGAGAAGGCCCATGATCCGGGTGTCAAACAGGGTGCGCAGTTCGAAAATCGAACTGTCGACCAGACCCAGCTCACCGGCTGCGTCGACCATTCGTCCCAGGACCTCCGGAATCGTCTCACCAGGCTCCAGGACAACTGGTTCTGAGGCCGGCTGATCCAGCCGGAACAGATCCAAGAGCAGATTGCGGCTGGCGGTCACATCGAGCGGGTCGAGGATCCCTTTCTGCACAGCCAACAGCAGCAATTTTTCAATATCAACTTGGATTGTCATCGTCTCTGCGCCTCCTTGAGGTGTATCCGACCGTTCTTTCGTGTATACTGCCAGTATAAGAAACACCCTAATTCCTTTCCTCTCTTTTTTTATGCAGGACTGGTACGATTTTTCGCACATGAGGTGTTGGATGGCAACCGTCTATAAACCAAGAGAATTACCCGAAGATTTTCCCTTTGCAATCAAGTTTGCGGAAATGCCGCCTTACTACTGCATGGATCACACTTTTCACTGGCACAATTATCTGGAAATCTCCTATGTCAAGCAAGGGCATGGCCGGTACTATATTGAGAATAAGGTCTATGATATCGCCCCTGGCGACATCGTCGTTATCAACAACATCGAGCCGCACTACATGGAAGTTCTGCCGCCCGAACCGATGATCCAGCCCGTGGTCATGTTCGATGGCCGCCTGATCAGCGACGGGGCCAGCCCACTTTTCGACAAACAATATCTGGTGCCTTTTTTTGAACGCGGCTCCAATTTCAGCAACAAGATCGACCGCCACACGGCCATCGGCAAAAAGATCTTCACCCTGCTGACAGAGATCGAAGAGGAGTACCGTCAGCAAGCCACTGGCTTTCAACTGATGATCAAAGCCAAGCTCCTCGCTCTTTTCACCTATCTGATCCGTTCTTACCAGGACGAAGCCAAATCCAGCCTCACGCCAGCTCAGAAAAACAAACGCCTCGAGCAATTGCAGGTTGTTTTCGAGCACATTAGCCAGAACATCGACCAGCCACTGCTGCTCGAGGACCTGGCTACCCTCGTCTACATGACCCCCAGCTACTTCTGCACCTTTTTCAAGCGCGCCACTGGCCAGACCCCCGTCCAGTACATCCACAAGGTCCGGGTCGCCCGGGCGATTGACCTCTTGCGCACGACGGACCAGGGGATCTACGACATTGCGATCGAGAGCGGGTTTTTAAATCTGGCCAATTTCAACCGGATCTTCAAGCGTGTGACCGGCCAGACGCCGAGTGCTGTCCGGAGCAGCTGATTTTCACTGCTCTGGCTACAGACGCCGGATCACGTCGTCCACCCAGTGTCGCACCACTTGCCACTGGGCCAGTTTGTCTACATATGAAACCGCATGAGCTGGACTGGTTGAGGGCAGACGGCAAGTCTGAAGCCCTGGCCGGAGTTCAGCCAGAGACATCAGTCCCTGTTTCTTGAGCACCTTTTGCTCAAATAACTTTTCAGCGGCCTGGCCATTGAAAAAAATCCGCTCGATCCGGGGCCAGTGCTGAAAGAAAGCCACAAAGTCGTTCGCCACGGCATCTTTGATCGCGGCATCTGCACTGCCTTCGCGCCGACAGGAGGCCACGACATCCCATAGCGCCAGATCGTGAACCAGCAAAAAGCGTGTCCGGTCCGCATAGTCCTGCGGCAGCGCTACACCCCACAAGTCATGGATGATCCGCCAGAAGGCATTGTGCGGATGGGCATAGTATTGTCGTTTTTCAAGCGAGGCCACACTTGGCATCGAACCCAGGATCAGGATCCGGCTATTTTCAGCGACAATGGGTGGAAAGGCCTGCAAGACTGGATCGTCCATCGTCTCTTCCCTTTCGGGCCTGGCATGTTTTCCAGGCGTCAATCCCATTGTAATACAATCACAGAAAAACGGCCGGCTGGCCGTGTATCCTTCGTACAGTAAAGCGCTGGACCGGCGCAAAAATGGCCGGCCACCCAAGGAGAGGTTCATGTTCGGATTATTTGGCAAAAAGACCCCCACCCTGTCGATGCAAGATGCCCAGGCGGAGCTCGCCAAGGACCGGTCCATCGTCCTGCTGGACGTCCGGACCAAAGATGAACATAAAAGTGGCCACATCAAAGGCAGCGTCAATGTCCCGCTCGACCGCCTTCCGGTCTCGATCAACCAGAAAGTGCCCAACAAGCAGGCTCGTCTTTTTGTCTACTGCCTCAGCGGCAGCCGTGCCAAACAAGCCTGCAGTTGGCTGATGAAAAATGGCTACGACAATGTCTTCTATCTCGGGGCCATTTCGTCCTGGCCGGGTGTCATCGTCCGCGGCTGACCGGTCCTGACGTTTAATTAAATAACCAACGAAACAGCGGGAATAGGGCCAGCAGCAAAATCTCCAAGCGCAAGAGCCAATTCTCGGTCAATCGACTCCTGGACACGATTGTTTTATTTATGATCATGTCCAGGAGTTTTGCTTTTTCCAGTAAGCGATTCTGGCGGAGCTGCAAATCAAACTCAGCCGCCAGTTCTTGATAGTGGTGCTGCGATCGAGTTGAGAAACCGCCATTGTCAGGCATTTCCAATGGTTCGATCAATCTCAGGTTCTGGAATTGGACACGCACGACGCGGGTCATCAGCCGGATATTCCGCTGCGACCGGATAAACAAACGCCGCTGGCCGAGCTGGGTCACCATCCGTTCCACCGCATCCAGCACCTCATCGAGGTTTGATTCGGCTATGGCCAGTTCGCGCGCTCGCACCGCGACGATCGCCCTGACCGGATCGTTCGCACCAACGTGAGTATCCGCTTCAAGCGCAGATCGCTCAGGACTCTGGCTGGGATCTTTCCCCACCATCTCCGATCACCTCAGCAAATCGAGCAGCATCAGAATGACTTCGACCACGATTAAAAGGACGATGACCCATTCGACGAAAAGGCCCCGGATCGAGTGGCTGATCGACATGAACCCATCGAGGATCCGCTCGAGAATTGCCGTCTTGCTTTTGATCACCTCATAACGGTCGTTCAGCTCGAAAAAACCAGCCATCTTATCGTAGAAATCAGCGGCATCGCTGCTGGTCCAGGTGATGTCTGGCTTATCGAGGATCATGATGTAGGCGATGGTGTTGTATTCATGCCGGACGACGCGGGCAATCGTCCGGGCCAGCTCCCTGTTACCGAGACCCAGGCGGCCTTTTTCGAGCCGGTCGAGTTTGCTTTCGATGGTATCCAGAATCGGCTCCAGCTGGACTTCGATCCGCTCAAGGGCTGCCGATTTGGCCATGACGGTCGAGACCAGCTCGGCATAAAACGGCAGCAAGACCGGCACGCGCACAAAATGATCGGTGCATTCGACTGGCTGGTCAGGCTCGACATGCAAGGCATAGTCTTCGCGGTACACCCGGTAATTGACCGCATCGATTCCCGGCACCAGCTTTTTCAGATAGGCCAGAAACTGCTCCATATGACCACGGTTGGAATTGATGAAAACGATGCTGCCAAAGGAAAAAAGCAGGACTTGTTCACTCTCGTGGCTATGCCAGCCATCGATCTGGCCCAGGACCTGCTCAGGCAGGACAAGCGCTTCTTCCCAGGTGTATTTTTTGCGGATCCCGAAAGCATCCGCTACCCGGTTCAGGTCGATTTCCTGGGCGATTGCAAAAGTGGTAAAACGCAGCTCAGGCACAGGTTGCCTCCCAGTTTTGATCGAAACAGCAAACGTCCGTCAGTCGTTCTCTTTGTCTCCATCATAGCCCGGTTCAGTGGACAAGGCCAGCCCAGGCCTGATGCAAAAGTTCTGAAGCCGCGACAAGTTCCTCTGGAGTCAGATGGGCATATCCCAGGATCAGGGCGGGGAATTGTTTGAATGATGTTTGACCCAGGCGGTAATCAGAAAGGCCATGGACTCTGATTCCAACCTCGGCGGCTGCAGTCACCAGCGTTTCTTCAACAACAGTGGCAGGAAATACCACAACCAGATGAAGCCCTGTCTCAATGCCGTTGATCTCAATTTTCGACCGGAAATGCCAGTTCTCGATGGCTGCAAGCAATGCATCCCGGCGTTCGCGGTAGATCCTGCGCATCTTGTTGAGGTGATGCTCAAAATAGCCGCCGTCGATAAAACGGGCCAATGTCATCTGCTCCAGGCGTGAAACCGTTGAGGCATAGAACATCAGTTCCTGCCGGTATCGCATCAAAAGTTGGGGTGGCAGAACCAGGTAGCTGATTCTAAGGGATGGGGCAAGACTCTTGGAAAAGGTGCCAAGGTAAATCACCTGGCCCTGCTGGTCGAGGCTATGCAGGGCTGGGATGGGTCGCCCGGAAAAACGGAATTCACTGTCATAGTCGTCTTCGATGATGTAATGATCATATAATCTGTTGACACGGTGCAGCATGTATTCCCGTCGTTTCAAGGGCATGACCACTCCGGTCGGAAACTGGTGGGAGGGTGTCAGGTAAATGACATCTGGATTTTCACGCTCCAGCGGGTGGATGAACATGCCGTGGCGATCGACCTCAAAACGCAGGATTTGAGCTTTGTGTTTCTCGAGGATCCGGCTGATTTTGACATAGCCGGGATTTTCAATGGCATAGCGTCTGCCTGGTCCAAGCAGCTGGATAATGAGGCTGAACAGGTATTCGCTCCCAGCACCAATGATGATTTGTTCTGGATCACAGGACATGCCGCGGTACGCCTGCAAATGCCTGGCAATACTGGACCGGAGCCGTTCATCCCCTTGCGGCGGGCTGACCTCCAGCAGGTCGCGGCCTTCTTCCTGCAGAACTTGGCGCGATAGCCGAGCCCAGATGGTAAAAGGGAAAGAGTCCGTGTCCACTTTGTTGGTCGAAAAATCAAAGGTCAGCACGGGCTTTTGCGCGTCGCGTTCTCGTTGCCAAACCGATTTATACCGGCTAATGAGCGGACCGGATTTTTCAAGTTTGGCTTGTTTTTTCAAAAAGGACCGGTCGAATGGATCGAAAGATTTTCGAACAAAATACCCGCGCCGTGGCAGTGTTTCAATTTGTCCTTCCGCCACCAGCTGGCTATACGCATTTTCCACGGTGATGGTGCTGACTCCCAAATGGGCTGCCAGCACTCGTTTGGAGGGCAGCCGCTTGCCTGGGGCCAGAACATGGGTCTGGATTTCCCGGCGTAACAACTGGCAAAGCTGCTCATACATGGGAATCTGGGAGCGCGGATCCAGTGTCCACGTCAGGAGTTTGATCTGCCTCTTTTCGCGAATGTTCATAGACGGTCCGATCTTTGTTCAGGCGCTTAGAGCACGATGATTGTCTGCCAGTCCCTATGCAAACTGGTCATATCAAATTAGCACAAACTGGCACTTTTGATAAGGCCAGTTTGCGTATAGAGTTGGGGCAGACCACCAAGTGTTTTTCACTCAAAGTCAGGGCAACCCGCTGGCGCACCCACTGATTCAAAAGCAAAGGAGTCCCCAACCATGTCAAATGACCAGCTTACACTCAACAAGAACCTGGCCCAGATGCTCAAGGGCGGTGTCATCATGGACGTCACCAATGTCGAGGAGGCCGTTATCGCCCAGGAAGCCGGTGCCGTCGCCGTCATGGCGCTCGAGCGCGTGCCATCTGACATCCGGAAGCAAGGCGGTGTGGCCCGGATGAGCGATCCGCTCATGATCCGCGAAATCCAGGCTGCCGTCACCATTCCGGTCATGGCCAAGGTCCGGATCGGCCATTTTGTCGAGGCGCAGATCCTCGAAGCCCTGAAAATCGACTTCATTGATGAAAGTGAAGTCCTGACTCCGGCTGACGAGACCTTCCACATCGACAAGCGCGCCTTCAAAGCCCCTTTTGTCTGCGGGGCGAGAAACCTCGGCGAAGCGCTGCGCCGGATCGGTGAAGGAGCCGCGATGATCCGTACAAAAGGCGAAGCGGGAACTGGCAATGTCGTCGAAGCCGTCCGCCACATGCGCACGATGATGAGTGAAATCCGCACGCTGAGCCATCTGCCGGCCGAGGAACGGATGAATTTTGCCAAGGAAATCGGCGCACCCTATGATCTGGTCGTCTGGACAGCCGAAAACGGCCGTCTGCCGGTCGTCAATTTTGCTGCAGGTGGCATCGCCACACCCGCCGATGCGGCCCTGATGATGCAGCTCGGCAGCGAAGGCGTTTTTGTCGGTTCAGGTATTTTCAAATCAGCCGATCCGGCCACCCGCGCCAAAGCCATCGTTCGTGCCACCGCCTTCAACAACGACCCGGACGTCCTGGCCGAGGTCAGTGAGAACCTCGGCGAACCGATGTCCGGCCTCGATATCCGCGAATTGCCGGCGAGCCAGTTGCTGGCAGCCCGTGGCTGGTAAAGTCCTGGAACGAGGCAAGCGTACACTCGGACCAGACCTTTGCATCGGCGTCCTGGCCTTACAGGGGTCGGTTGCTGAGCATCTGTCCCACCTCGCTGCACTGGGTCAGGTCCAGACCAGGGAAGTCCGCCGTCCGGCTGATCTGGAATCGATCGACGGCCTGATCTTGCCGGGTGGTGAGAGTACCACCCTGTCCCGGTTGCTGAAAACCTTCGGTCTGTTTGAACCACTGCGCGAAAAAATCCAGGCCGGCCTTCCTGTCTGGGGGACCTGCGCTGGACTGATCCTGCTGGCTCGCGAGATCGATGGCGAATCCGCTCACCTGGGTGTCATGGACATCCAAGTCCGGCGCAATGCTTTTGGTCGCCAAGTCGACAGTTTCCGACTGACTGCATTCGTTCCGGCTGTATCAGACAAGCCAACTGAACTGGTCTTCATCCGCGCCCCCTGGATCGAACGGGCAGGGCCAGGCGTCGAAGTCCTGCACGCCATTGAGGATAAAATCGTCGCAGCCCGGCAAGGCAGACTGCTGGCGACCGCGTTTCACCCCGAACTGACCGGCCATCTGCAATGGCATCGCTACTTTGCCGACCTGGTCGCACAAAGCCTGTTATAATTGAACCAGATGATACCCGTATGGCTCTTTTGAATGGCGCAAGCTGTATGTGCAGGAGGCCGCCATGCATTTTTCACTGGCTACCTATCAGCCGCCTGATTTTTCTGCGTCGCCTTTGGACAGCGCTCCGCCAGCCCGGCTTGAACCAGCGCCAAAAGATGGCGTCGCCCCGGACCAGTACCACGCCACCAGCATTTACCCCGAATATTTCAAAATCGACGATCAATGGCTATTGGCCAAAGAAAGCCGCATGGACTGTGTCGCGATCTATGAACAGGGCCAGATCGAGGTCCGCGAATTCCGCAACATTCGTCAAGGTGACCTTGTCGTCGTCGGGCGGTCCGAGGATGGCCGGGAGGGGATTTTCGTACATGCCAATGGCTTTCCGCGCCAGGCAACCGCCAATGGCGACACGTTCATCTTTCGCCAGGGGCGCTCGCGGGAAACGGCTTTTTCGATGGATTATGATTTCATCTATGAGTTGCTGCGCCATGAGCAGAAGCATGGCCACATCACTTGGGTGCTCGGGCCGGCATGCGCCTTTGATGCCGATGCGCGTGAGGCTTTTTCCGGTCTGATCCGGCATGGCTATGTCGATGCTCTGCTCGCTGGCAATGCCCTGGCCGTGCATGACCTCGAGGCTGCCTGGTTCCAGACGGCACTCGGCCAGGACATCTACACCCAAGAATCACGCAAGCACGGCCATTATCATCACTTGGATACGATCAATCGCGTGCGCCGTCACGGCACTATCGAGCAGTTCATCGCAGCTGAAGACATCTCGAACGGCATCATCTTCGAATGTGTCAAAAATCAGGTGCCATTGGTCCTGGTCGGTTCCGTCCGCGATGATGGGCCACTGCCGGAAGTCTACGCCGACGTCTACTTGGGCCAGGACGCGATGCGCGCCCTGACCAGCCAAGCCACGACCGTCATCTGTCTGGCCACGACGCTGCATGCCATCGCCACCGGCAACATGACCCCATCCTACCGAGTGCTGCCAGACGGCACCATCCGGGAAGTCTATTTCTATATTGTCGACATCTCCGAGTTCACGATCAACAAGCTGTCCGATCGCGGAAGCCTCTCCTCCCGCGGGATCGTCACCAATGTTCAGGATTTCCTGGTCCACCTCGCCAACGGCCTGCACGCACTGCCCTGATTTCTATCAATCGTTGCGTCAGCTGAAAACTGAGAAAAGGCTGATCCCGTTGGCAGAGATGCCATTTTGACCCAGGATCAGCCCTCTGATCCCATAGTTCTCAGGCATCGGTACGGCCTGCCAGTCGAGGAACTGGTAGATTTCCAACGTGATCCGCTGGTCCAAAGGATCGTTCTGGCTGAACATGCCGCAGAGGATCCGGCCTTCGGTCGCGTTCCAGTTTTCAACCGGTACAAAGTCGGCCACAAAGCCCAGCTGGTTAAAAACTTTGACGGTAACGGTGAAGTCAGCGGATGGCAGACCCAGATGGTCCAGGCCACAGACCACAGGGTTCTGGCAGGGTGACGGCTCGGCCAAGCGCTGACTGACTTCGAAGATCACGCCAAACGGGCTGATGATGTTGAAGAAATATTCACCTTCACCATAGACCTTGGGGTTGTAAAAACGCCGGCCGTTATCAAGCTGCAAGTCCAATCCGCGGCTCTGGCACCAGGTGATGGCTTCTTCGATGTCGCGGGTGCGCAGGGCGATATGCGCCAGGCCGGCAAAATAGGTCCCAGCTGCGGGTACAGGCAGGGCCTCACTTGCACCTGGCTTCAATTCCAGCAGGCAGTTGCCATTGACAGCCAAGATGCCTGCGTCATGACCAACAATCGAAAAAAACAGATTGTCCTCGAGCCATTGGGCGGCCAGTTCCGGATCGGGAACAGTCAACCGGACACCCCAGCGTGTTTTCAGCTGCTCAAGCATGCCCAAAACCTCCTCTGTCTTATTCTTTGACAACGCCCTTTTTCAAGATGATGTTCGCATACAGAGCCTTTTCCCCGGTTGCCACCACGGCAAAGGTCGTCTTGGCCCGGTCGTAGAAGGCAAAGCGTTCGATGTTTGTGATTTTTGTGGCCGCAGCCGGATCGTGTTTGGCGACAATGGCGCGATACTCGTCCCAGATCGGTGTTGCAACCGGATCACCAGGAGTGACTTGCATCAGCATGACCGGGCTGTCGACATAGGTGTCGAGTGGCATCAGCTGCAGGATGGCGTCGAGAAGTTCCGGGATGCCATGGCCATCGCAGCGGATGACGCGGCTGTTCATGCTGGTATGGGGGAAATTGCCGTCGCCCAGGCAGATTTCATCGCTGTGACCCATGGTCATCAGAGTGGCGAGCAATTCAGGTGAGAGAATGGACGGAATTCCTTTGAGCATGCTGTCATTCCTTTCTGGCTTGTCAGGGTGGACAAAAGCCAAGGGAACAGCCGCTGCCTTTTGGTCCGGCAGGCCAGACGACGGCAACGGCTGTTCATGAATTCAAGTTCTATCCTTGATGGTAGCAGAGAAAATCAATCAGTCATAGAGCAGCTGGGCGATATCCGGCTGGGTCATGTTGTCTTTGGTGTAGAATTTGGCACCAGTGTCGATGTCGGCAACCGATTCGCCCTTGTAGGCTTTGAAAGCCAGTTCGACAGCCTTGTAGCCGATGTTGTAGGGATCCTGGGTGATCGAGCCCATCAAGACACCAGAAGAGACAGCAGCTTTCTGGCGTTTGCCAGCGTCGAAACCAACGGCCAGGATACCTTTGGAAGCGAGGTTTGCACCTTCGTTGGAAGCATCGAGGATGCCGTTGGCGGCAGCTTCGTTGGAACCGAAGATGGCGACCACGTTGTCCTTGGAGAGGAGGGCGGTACCAGCCGAGGCGATGTCTGTGGCACTGGTGGTGGCGCTGACGCCGACGTCGATCAGGACTTTGGCGGTCTTGGCGTCGCCGCTCTTGAATTTGTCATGGCCCACTGAGGCAACTTCGGTGATGCCGCCAGCCTTGACCAGTTCAGCCATTTTCTCGACAAAGCCGAGGGTGCGGTTGGTGACGGATTCGCCAACGGCATCCTGGGACAGGACGGCGATGACGACGGGCTTGTCTGTGGTACCGGCAGCCAGTTTGTCCTTGATCGCCGGGTAGACGTTCTCAGCAGCCAGGGCGCCGGCAGCTTTGTTGTCGGTCGAAGCATTGGCATAGACTGAGCCAGCCGGGGCATTCGGGACACCAGAGTCAAAACCGATGACCGGGATCTTGGAGGTCAGGGCCTTGTTGAGCTGGTCGGTGACGGATTCGGTGGAAAGGGCAGCCAGCGCGATCGCAACCGGCTTCTTGGCCAGAGCGGAATCGAGCATCTGGACCTGGGCCTGGATGTCGGATTCGGATGGTGGGCCTTCGAAGGTGATCGTCACGCCGAGTTCGTCAGCGGCAGCTTGGGCACCCTTGTAGACGGTCTGCCAGAACTGGTGCTGGAAGCCTTTGGAAACGACGGCGATGTAGACGTCTTCGGCCGGGGCAGCGGTGGTGGCAGCGGGTGCGGCCGTGGTCTCACCGGCAGCCGGGGCGGCAGTGGTGGTGGCGGTTGTCTGGCCGCAGGCGGTCATGGACAAGAGCAGGGCGAAGGACAGCATGAGCAGGGCGAAAGTCTTGAGCGTTCGATGGTTCATTTTTTCCTCCTTTTTTGTCCAGGGAAAATTGGGACTTGGGGTTCTGTATTCGAAGCTGCCAGATGGCAGGTCTTCGCAGGATTATGGGGGGGGACGCGGGCTGACGATGACGGATCAGGACAGCCTGGCCTTGGAACAGGCTGGCACCGGTCAGCGTTTTTTCTGCTGGCTGATGTCCATCAGGACGGCGATGATGACGACGATGCCGGTGAAAAGCTTCTGGTAATGGGGCTGCAGGTCCATGGACGGCAGGCCGATGCGCAGGATGCTCATGATCATGACCCCGATCAGGGTGCCGAAGACAGAACCGACACCGCCCGAGAGGGACGTGCCGCCGATGACGACACCAGCAATCGCATCGAGTTCAAAACCCTGGCCGGCGCCAGGCACGACGGTTGTATAGGTAGAGGCATAAGCGATGCCAGCCATGCCGGCACACAGGCCGCTGATGATGTAGGGAATGGTCTTCCAGAAAACGACGTTGACACCAGACAGGCGGACAGCTTCTTCATTGCTGCCGATGGCAAAGGTGTAGCGTCCGACTTTGGTCTTGTTGAGGACGACGAAGGCGATCAGGAGTACGGCCAGGAGCAGGATGGCACCAGTTGGCAGCATGGCTCCACTGGGCAGCTGGACTTTCGAGAAGACGGACTTGAACCAGCCTTCTTCCGAGGTACGGCTGGGGAAATTGACAGTCTGGACCTTGGAGACGATCGAGCTGATGCCCAGGGAAATCATCATGGTGCCCAGGGTGGCGATGAAGGGAGGCAATTTGAGGCGGGAAACCAGGAATCCGTTCAGGAGACCGAACAGGGCGCCCGAAACCAGGATGATGACCAGACCGGCGATAAAGGGCAGGCCCCATTTTTCCCAGGCGACGCCGCCGATCATGGCCGAGCACATGGCGACTGTACCGATCGAAAGGTCGATCCCGCCCGTGATGATGACAAATGTGACGCCTATGGCCAGGAAGCCAATGTAGTACGAGGCATCGAGGATGTTGACCGCCGTCTCAAAGCTGAAAAAATTGCGGCCGAAAACGGCAAACAGGGCATAGATCAGGATCATCGCGACCAGGGCATAGAGGCGCTGGTTACCGGCCAGGGCGTGCTTGCCCGTCTCTTCCCCGGTGGTGGGTTTTTTCATCAGGACATTCATGCGTTCTTCTCCTCCATCTTTTCAGACCGCTGGCTGTTCTTGCCGCTGGTGGGCAAAGGACATAATCGTCTCCTGGGAAGCTCCGGCTTCCACTTCGCCGGTGATCCGGCCTTCACACATGACCAGGACCCTGTCCGCCAGGCGCAAGACCTCCGGCAACTCCGACGAAATGACAATGATCGACTTGCCTTCATCCACCAGTTCGTGGATCAGCTTGTAGATTTCACTTTTGGCGCCGACATCGATGCCACGGGTCGGTTCATCGAAAATCAGGATATCCGAATCGCGGATCAGCCATTTGGCGATGACGACCTTCTGCTGGTTGCCGCCGGACAGATTCCGGACCAGCTGGCGGATCGAAGGTGTCCTGGTATTGAGTTTGTCGACATACCGGCTGGCGACCTGGTTGATCTCGCGCTGGCGAATGAACAGGCGCCCGGAATAAGCGTCGAGATTGGAAAGGACCGAGTTGTCGGCAACGGAAAGTCCCAAAGCCACGCCATAACGCTTGCGGTCTTCGGATAGGTAACCGATCCCGGCATTGACCGCGTCCTGGGGGCCGTTGATCTGTACTGTCTGGCCCTTGACCCGGATGGTGCCGGAGGTCTTGGGATCAGCACCGAACAGTGCCCGGGCGACTTCTGTACGGCCAGCGCCCATCAGGCCAGCAAAGCAGAGGATTTCACCTTTTTTCAACTGGAAAGAAACATCCTGCACCATGCGGCCGGCGTTGAGGTTTTCGACCTCGAGGATGACCGGCGCATCAGGCGGACACGTGCTTTTCTGCTTGGGTTCTTCGAAAATCGTCCGCCCGACCATCATCCGGACAATCTGGTCGTGGGTGGATTCCTTCGTGACCAGAGTGCCGACATATTCACCGTCGCGCAGGACCGTGACCCGGTCGGTAATCCGGGCGATTTCATCCATGCGGTGGGAAATGTAGATCATGCCGACGCCTTGTTCCTTGAGGTCACGCATGACTTTGAACAGATGCTCGATCTCGACATCGGTCAGGGCAGCGGTCGGTTCGTCAAGGACTAGAAGACGCGAATTGAGCGAGATCGCCTTGGCAATTTCCACCATCTGCTGTTTGCCGACGGTGAGATGGCCCATGATTTCCTTCGGGTTGATCGCAATGCCCAGCTTGGCCAGAATCTTGACGGCGTCGTCATTGATCGCCCGGTCATCGAGGAACAGGCCTTTGGATTTTTCGCGGCCGATGAACATGTTCTGGGCCACGGTCAGGTGGTTCATCATGTTCAATTCCTGGTGGATGATGCAGATGCCCTTGTCCTGGGCTTCCCGTGTGTTCTTGAAATGGACCGGTTCGCCAAAGCAGGTGATTTCACCTTCGTCGCGCTGGTAAATCCCGGTCAACACTTTCATCAAGGTTGACTTGCCGGCGCCATTTTCACCCATCAGGGCATGGACTTCCCCGGCAAACAAATCAAAATGGACATCTTTGAGTGCCTTGACGCCGGGAAAGCTCTTGCTGACTCCGGTCATGTTCAGGATCTGTTCAGGCAATCGATCACCCCCACTTGCTAGTCGCTGATGTCATCCTAGCAAATGGGATTCCAACATTATTTCGATTTCTTCCGGTAAACTATTGAAATTCTACACAGAACGGTAATCCCGGCTCAATCCTCGAACGGGAACAACAACTTCTGGTTTTCCCCTGTATAGATATTGTCCTTGGTGATCACGATCGATCCGGTGTCGTAAAAGGGCTCAACCTTGCGGCCGTTCAACAGGTCGATGGTCCGGGCCACCGAGAGATAGCCCATGTTGAAGGGGCGCTGGATGACAACAGCGCTCAAGAGGCCCTCCTCCAGATAGTCGATCAACTCTTCCGAGCTGTCAAATCCAACCAGGGTGACTTTTCCGGTCAGGCTTGCCCCACGGATGGCCCGGGCGGATCCGGCTGTGGTGTATTCATTGAGACAGACAATCGCTTCCACATCTGGATGGTCCGCCAGCGCCTGGCTGACTTGGTGGTAGATGTCATCACTGAGCTGACCGCCTGTGTCCAGGGTTGGCAGGACATCGAAAGTGCCCTGGATGACAGCCCGCACACCGGTTTCCCGGCCGATCAGGGAATCGCCGCGGGTCGAAGGCGAGACCATCAGGATCTTGGCGCCCGGCCGGACGCGCTGGATGACCAGTTCTCCCAGTTGCTGTCCAGCAAGGACATTGTTGGTGGCAACAAAACTTTGCTGCGGACTCTTCTCCACGTCAGCCAAAGCTGAATCGACCATGACGACGGTGATCCCGGCTGCGCGTGCTGCCCGGGCCGGCTCGACCAGCCGGTCAGCATCCAGCGCGGCCAGGATGATCGCATCCGGTTTCTCGGCGATGGCCTGGTAGACAATATCAATCTGACGGTCCACCTCGGATTCATCGTCCGGCGACCGGTAGTCCACGGTCATCTGGAATTCGCCCGCAGCAGCGGCCATGCCTTCAGCGATGCTGTACCAGAAGGCGATTCCCTGGGTAGAGGCTTTGCCGACGGCGATAATCCGGTACGGATAGGGCCTTGGCCGCAGGGGCAGGAAAAGGCCCGTCAGCAGTGCAGACAAAACCAGGCCTATCAGGAGCCAGGGCCAGTAAAACAAAAACAGGCGGTCGATTTTTTTATGCATCCGAGCGGTCTCCTATTCAAACACCAGCGGCAGCCGGATCGATACAATGGTGCGGATCCCGGCCGCAGGATCGTATCCACTCTCGGTCAGCAGATCCTGGCCAGGACCGGCCGAACGGACGGTCACGCCGAAATCCTTGCCAAAAAGCAGCTGGATGCGGTCGTGGACATTGTGCAGGCCAATGCTTTCACCTTCGTCCGTGCTTGCTTCCAGGGACAGAGACTGGGCGTCCGGGGCGAATCCGACCCCGTTGTCAGCCACATCCACATGAAGCTCTGTTCCAGCACGATAAGCCCGGATCAGGATCAGGCCGCCATCCCGCAGGGGCTTGATGCCGTGATAGATGGCATTTTCCACCAAGGGCTGCAGGGTCAGGCGCAGCATGCGTGCGTGCTGCACGCCGGGGTCAATCTCAATCTCATACTGCAGTTTATCCTGATAGCGCATTTTCTGGATGCGCAGGTAATGGCTGACGTAATCAATTTCCATCTGGACCGTGACCAGTTCCCGGGCTTTGCTCGCGCTGGCCCGCATCAGTTTGGCCAGGGATGAGGTCATTTCGACCACCTTGTCCTGTTCGCCGCTGCTGGCCATCCAGATGATTGATTCGAGCGTATTGTAGAGGAAATGCGGCCGGATCTGGGACTGCAGGGCCTGGATTTCACTTTTTCGCTTCTGCTCTTCGATCAGGCGCTCATGTTCAACCAACGTCTTGATCTGCAGGGTCATGGTATTGAACTGCTCCCCGAGCTCGGCAATTTCATTGGTCACCGTGATCTCAGCCTTGGCGTCAAAATCACCCTGCTGGAAATGCTGCATCGAGTTTTTCAACTCCAGGATCGGGTCGGTCAGTCGTTTGGATGCCTTGAGCGACACAACCAGGGCGATCAGAGCGAAGACCAGGGCGATGCCAATGTAAGTGACAACGACCAGCGGACTGACCTGGACCATCTGGCGCGTATCGGTGACACTGACAATCACCCAGTCGGCAGATTGTATTTTAACGCTGGAGTAGATGATGCCATCGCTGGTTACCGATTCGATGCTTTCACTGCGCCGGATGAGGTCAAAACGCTCTGACTTGACCGAACTGTAGATCAGGCGTTGCTGCGGGTGGTAGACCAGCTCGTCATTGGCACCCTGGATGAAGACATAGGCACCCGTCTGACCGGACAGATTGCTGCAGATGTCCGAAATCGTCTTGAAATTCAGATCAATCAGCAAGACGCCCAGCAAGTGGTCCTGGTCATAAATGGCCCGGCTCAGAGAGACCACCCAGCGATGTTCGCCAGCAATGACGTTCTCGACCCGGGATGAGGATAAGCGCGGTAAGCCTTTTGCAGCTACCGTCTCCTTGTACCAGTCAAATTCGCGGTAATCCCAATAGGGTGTCAGTCCGACATGGTCTCGGTTGGTAACGAAATTGCCATCCTCACGAAATAGAATGACATTAACCAGGTCCTGGCGGGTGCCGCTGATTGCTTTCAGTTCAGCAGAGATCCGCGCCCTTTGCTGGTAAAGGCTGATCGAAGAAGGCACCAGCGGATTTTCACCTTTCAAGTACAAAAGGACGTCCGGATTCCCGGCCAGGTATTCAGACACCATGATCATCTCTTCGGTGTAGAACTCGATGCTGTTCTTGATCTGGCCTAGCAGCTGGCGGCTGTAATCCCGGGCATTATCCTCGGTCAGGTCAGTCGTCAGGAAATACGACAACGGGAAAAAGACGGCCAGAATGCCTGCAATGGTAAACAATGATGTCAGAAAAATGCTGTCCCGGAGGTGTGATTTACGCCTCATCCTGTCAGGTCCCCTTGCCGAATTGCTTGCGGTAGTCGCGCGGACTCAAGCCGACCTGTTTTTTAAAGGCGACCGTGAAATAAGCCGGATTCTCATAGCCAACTCGTTCAGCAATGTCATACAGCATCCGGTCCGTACTGCGCAACAGTTCCTTGGCTTTGTCCATCCGCACCTCGGTCAGGTACTCGACAAAGGTCTTACCTGTCTCTTCCTTGAAGATCTGGCTGAAATAGGACAGGCTGACGTTGGCATGGTTGCTGACTGCCATCAATGACAACTGGCTGTCGGTATAATGTTCCTTGATGTATTCCTGGGCCAGCAGACCCAGGCGCTGGGTTTCCCGGTTGCGCTGGCCACCCAGGCAGGCCATGCATTGCAGGCCCAGGGTTTTCAGGCGGCGGCCAAAGACAGCCAGGGCGTCCTGGTCATCGGTTGGGGGCCAGGATGCATCCGGCAGCTGGCTGAGGGCTTCCTGGGACGGGAGCAGCCCCAGCAGTCGATTCGCCAGCCGGGTCCATTCAAAGCGGATTTCCGCCTGGGACAGGGCGGCAGACCGGATAGCCCCGGATAAGGCCGCGATGGCAGGCTCCAGGTCTTTTTGCTCCTGCAGCCGGACCTTGAGGATCACCTGATCCTCAAAATAGGACAGATCAACCGGGTTGGCAGGGGTTTCCAGATCACCGGCAAACAAGATCGCCTGATCCGGTATCCGGTAAAGCTGGTCCAGGGCTTGCCGGGCCGCCAGGAAAGAGGCTTGGATCTGGAACGGATCTTGCACGGGAAGACCCGCCCCAACAGAGACATCCGCCTGGAGCACTTGGCGAATCGTGACCCAGATCCGCTGGGCCAGGCTGCGCAGAGTCTGGTCCAGATGCGTTGATTCAGGCATGGCTCCGATCAGGCAGGCCTGACCATCTGGCAACTGAAAAGCGGTGATCCGTTGCACCCCGCTGGCCAGTTCCTGAGTGATGTTGAAAACCATGTACTGCAGCAGCTGGCTGTTGACTCCCAGTCGCCGGGCATCCGCTTGCAGGTGCTGCGGCAAGACCAGTGCGACCTGGTAGAAGCCAGCTGAAAAATCCAGGCCGATCTCCTGGCCGATTTCGCCCAGCTCGGCCGGATCGAAAGAACCCTGGACCAGGCGGCTCAGGATCTGGTCGCGCACCAGTGGACTGGTCCGGTGCAGCTGGCGCTCGGCCTTCTGCACAGCCAAGGCCTGTGTCTGGCGCTCATCCAGCTTCTTTCTGGCCTCGGCCAGCACATCCATGAATTCACTGGGTGTCACCGGTTTCAGGATGTAGTTGGCCACCTGGATTTTGATCGCCTGCCTGGCATAGTTGAAATCATCAAAGCCGGTGATGATGATCACAGGGGTCCCCCGGCCGGACTCGTGGATCAGGCCGGCCAGCTGCAGGCCGCTCATGCGTGGCATGCAAATATCGGTGATGACCAGGTCCGGGTTCTGGTCGAAATATGCCTCGGCAGCTTCCTGGCCATCCGCGCAAACCGCTACAACCTCAAAGCCATGCCGGGCAAAGTCGATCATTTTCAAGATGGCATCCCTGGCCAGGGCCTCATCTTCGACGATCATCAGCTTATACATTGTGTTTTCGGACCTCACGATCTTTCCTTGGCGCTTAGTGGCGGAGCACGGCATTGATCCGGCGGTATTCACGCGGACTGTACTCCATTTTCTGCTTGAAGAAACGGGAAAAATAGAACTCATCGGCAAAACCGAGCTGGCCGGCGATCTGCTGGACCGTGTCTTTGGTAAGGAGCAGCCCCAGTGATGCCCGCTGGATCAGTCGGTCGGCGATGTATTGGTGCAACGTGATCCCGTTATCCCGGCGAAACTTGCGGCGGAAGGTTTCGTAGGGCAAGTCAAGCACATCACAGAGCTGCTGAGTGGATAACCTGGCTGACAAGTTCTGCTCGATGTAAGCATAGACCAGCTTGTATTCGTTGGCTAGAGCCAGTCGCTCGCTGATATCCGGCAGACAGTCGCGGAAAAAGCTGGCCAGTGTCTGGTAGACCAGGCCCTTGATGGCCAGAAGATCCGGCAATTGGCCGCCCGAGTAGGCAGACAACAGAGGATGGAGCAGGTCCGGACGCAGGGGCAAGGTGAAACAGCGATTGATATTGTCCAGAATATCCATGTCACCGTACCGGCAGGTGACATGGAAGTAGAACTTCTCGATCCGGCCATCAGTCCGAAGGTCGACCCGGGTCCGTGGCGGGATCAGGTACATGGTGCCGGGAATCAGGTCGATCCGGCCCTGGGCTGTGTCGAGCCAGCCTCGGTCGGCCACCATGTAGTAAATCCGGGCAAAAGGAGAATGGACACCGTACTGGTTCCATTGCAGATTGCCGATAAAATAGCCGTGGTCCAGAAGCTCGATCGATAGTTGGTTGAGATGGCTCATCAGCAGGTTGTTGCGCGTGATCCCGCGCGAATCGGTTGTGAACTGAGCCCGGTTCTCGATCGGCTCATGCCGGGATGTTTTCATCACGATGACCTCCGCCCCATTCCGGTTGCTTCATTATTTTACCAGATAATCCATGTTTTATATTTTATGTCGACATAGAATGAAGTTACAAGCTTTAAATTGGCTGCCATCCAGATTTCGTTTCACGGAGGTACCACCGATGCCGCAAACCAAGAATCCCCCTGTCAACAGAAACGTCGGCCGCATGCCGAAAGTTGGCATCCGCCCCACCATCGACGGCCGCCGGATGGGCGTCCGTGAATCCCTCGAAGAACGCACCATGGCGATGGCCCGCCAGGCTGCCGACCTGATCACGAAAAACCTGCGTCATGCCAACGGTCTGCCGATCGAATGCGTCATCGCCGAGACCTGCATCGGTGGCGTCGCGGAAGCCGCCGCCTGTGAAGACCTCTTCGCCCGCGAAAATGTCACCGCCACCCTGACGGTCACCCCTTGCTGGTGCTATGGCACCGAGACCATGGATATGAATCCGCTCACAATCAAGGCTGTCTGGGGTTTCAACGGCACCGAGCGACCCGGCGCCGTCTATCTGGCTGCTGTCATGGCTGCTCATGCCCAGCGCAAGCTGCCGGCTTTTTCCATCTACGGCCAGGATGTCCAGGATGCCGACGACACCAGTGTTCCGGCCGATGTTGCCGAGAAAATCCTCCTTTGGGCCAAGGCTGCCATCGCCGCTGGCGTGATGAAAGGCAAATCCTATGTCAATATTGGCGGACCTTGCATGGGTATCGCCGGATCGGTTGTCGATCCCCAGATGCTGCAGGAGTACTTTGGCCTGCGGACCGAATGGCTCGACCAGGTTGAGATCGAGCGCCGCATCGCCCGCGGCATTTATGACCACGATGAATTCGCCAAGGCTAAAGCTTGGCGCGAAGCCTATTGCCAGGAAGGCGTTGATATCAATATCGGCAGCCCTTTGGCACATTCAGCAGAAGAAAAAGCCGTGGAATGGGATCGCGTCATCCAGCAGACCTTGATCATTCGTGACATCCTGATCGGCAACCCCAATCTGGCCGAAATGGGTTATGGTGAAGAAGCCCTCGGCCGCAATGCCATCGCCGGTGGTGTCCAGGGTCAGCGCCAGTGGACCGACCACTTCCCCAATCACGACTTCTCCGAAGCCATCCTCGGCTCGTCCTTCGACTGGAACGGCATCCGCGAACCCATGGTTCTAGCGACGGAAAACGATGCCCTGAATGCAATGGCCATGCTGCTCGGCCACTTGGTCAATGATGCAGCCTCGGTCTTTGCCGATGTGCGCACCTATTGGAGCCCAGACGCCATCGAGCGCGTCACCGGCTGGAAACCCGAAGGCAAAGCCGCCCATGGCCTGATCCACCTGATCAATTCCGGTGCTGCTGCCCTCGATGGCAGTGCCGCGATGCGTGATGCTGAAGGTAAGGCTGTCATGAAACCGTTCTGGGAAATGACCAGCGAAGACGCAGACGCTTGTCTGGCGGCCACGGCCTGGTGTCCGGCTGATGTCGGTTATTTCCGCGGTGGCGGATTCTCTTCGATGTTTGAGACCAAAGCTGAAATCCCAGTTACATTGGTCCGGGTCAACAAGATCGAAGGTCTCGGACCGGTTCTGCAGATTGCCGAGGGCTACACCGTCGAGATGCCGGAAGAACCCAGCCAGATCCTGCAGCAGCGCACCAGCCCGACCTGGCCGACCACCTGGTTTGCACCCACCGTCACCGGCGAAGGCGCCTTCAAGGACGTCTACAGCGTCATGGCCAACTGGGGCGCCAACCATGGTTCCTTCAGTTATGGCCACATTGGCGCCAAACTGATCACCCTGGCCAGCATGTTGCGCATGCCAGTCGCCATGCACAACGTTCCCGCTGATAAAGTCTTCCGGCCCCATGCCTGGTCGGCCTTCGGTACAGTCAGCAGCGAAAGTGCCGATTACAAGGCTTGCGAAACCTACGGCCCGCTTTTCGGCTGATTCTCATTCTCTCATCGACAGCAGGTCAGACACTCACCTGTTTACTCGAATTTTCTCCTCAGATGTCAAAACGCCGGGAATGTAGGGCCCGGCGTTTTGGCGTTCCAGTTCCAGGATGTTTGAAAACACCTCACCCCAGATAGGCGTGTGCATCCTTCAATTTGGCGATGATCGGGATATGTTGCGGGCAAACCTGCTCGCAGGCGCCGCATTCAACACAAAGCGTAGCGTCTTCATGGTTTTTCACCAGCCATATAAGTTGGCCATTCCTTGCCAGCCGAATTTTGCTAGTCTACAATGACATCATACGACTGCAAGTCAACTTCAAGTCAACCCTACGCAGCAGATTCTTCGGACGAATGGCGGTAATTATGCGCGGAAAGCTTTTCTACGAAACTGGCCAGCTCAAGTACGAAGGCGAATACAAAATGGGAGCCTCTGGCGCGATCCCCAATGGCCGCGGCATCAGCTACTACCCGGACGGCCAGCGCCACTTCGATGGCATCTTCAACGACTGGTCGATCGACATCGGCGTTGAATACTATCCCAATGGCCAGATCAAATTTGAAGGCATCTTCAACAAGCGCCCACGCGCCTACATCGGTCCGCGCTATTATGCCAGCGGCGTCCTCTATCGCGATGACGGCAGCAAATGGTTCATCGGCACCTTCAATGTCTTAAAGCGCGGCCCGATCGAATCTCCGGTCGTCAAATTCCCTGACTGCTTCTACGACGGCATCGAATACACCGAGAACGGCCAGCTGATTTTCCACGTCCCGTCAGATTTTATCAATTACGTATATTGAAAATCATTCCCAATTCTTGCAGACATCAACCCAGCCGGTCGTATCAGCATACGTTTGCAATTCAGCCAACGTCAACTCGATCGCGCTGTTGCTGCTACCGCAAGCTGGGAACACCGTTACGAAGCGCTGCAGCGACACATCCAGATAGATCGGCACACCTTTCGGGATAACAAAAGGGCAGACCCCGCCCACCGCATGGCCAGTCGCAGCAAGGACATGCTCGGCATCAAGCATTTTCGGTTTGACGCCAAACCGGACTTTAAATTTCGCGTTGTCGATCCGGGCGTCGCCGGCTGCAACTACCAGGACAACGGATTCTCCTATCAGAAATGACAGTGTCTTGGCGATCCGCTTGGCCTCACAGCCCAATGCCTGGGCCGCCAGTTCGACGGTCGCACTCGACACGGGAAACTCGAGAATCCGGTCCGCAATCCCATGAGAGTTGAAAAAGTCACGTACACGTTCAATAGCCATGGTGATTATTTTAACGTCAAACGGATGATTTTTCAGCAATAACATCTAAAAGCCGCTCAAGTTACCGATTTCCAATCGAAGCATCCACTAAAATGATAACAAAGTAAATCTTCCAAGATGAGCGCTTGAACTAAGCCAGGAGGTTCTTATGCCATCCACTTTGATGAGAATTCGCTCCAGTTTCCAGATTTTGATGATCCTTATAATTCTCACAGCACTTATGGCAGGCTGTAGCAGTCCTGCCGTCTCGCCTGCAACAAATTCAGATGTCAACGCCAATCAGACAACAATCCAGGCGCAGACTTTCACGCTGGCAGAGCTATCCACCTATGATGGCCAGGATGGCCGCAAAGCCTACATCGCCGTCGATGGCATTGTCTATGATGTTACGCTTCTCGCCGAATGGGGCAATAAAATGCACGCCGGTAAATTTTCAGCAGGCAAGGACTATACCGAGGAGATCAAGGATGCCCCACATGGCATCGACAAATTGCTCAAGGCGGTTCAAGTTGGGGTCATGGCTGAGTAGTTGTACACTTATGCAAAACAACATCATTTCTATTGATCATTCATGAGGAGGACTCCATGTACACGCTCGGCAGGTTCCTTGGCTATGTTATCGCTTTGGGTTATCTGTTAACGATCCTCAACTACTTCGTCAAATGGCTGAATCGGTCGATCATGTCCCGGCGACCCAAGGATGATACAGTCCGAATGGCCTTTACCCGTTTCATGCGCTTCATTGTCCGCAACCATCGCCTGTTTGCCATCCTCACCGCAGTCGCGCTCTTTGCTCATTTCCTGATCCAGTTCCAAAGCTGGGGCTTGTACCCAACCGGCGCCATAGCCGGGTCACTTCTGCTGTTCCAGGGCAGCCTGGGTGGATTTGGAACCTATGTGAAAAAGAAAAAGCCGGGCGTTTGGCTGGTCGCACATCGCCTGGTTGCAGTTCTGCTCGGCTTGGCAATTGTGTTGCACGTGTTGACGGCCAGGATCAGCTGAACCGTTTCTCAAGTTCAAATTGAAATCAGCCTGTCAAGCCCTGGAATTGGCTCAATGCCGCAGGACTCGCTGCCTTGTAACTCAGACGTGATAGCCCCATTCCCCTGATCCTCATACGCCAGTTTAAACAGAAGACTCCGTCCTTGACCCATGATGGGCAGCGGCGGAGTCTTTTGCACGTTGATCTGTAATATTGTCAAGTCATTTCATAGCAATACTGTATTTCTCATGTAAATAAATTGACATCTCGACCCTTTACAATGAAACCATTACAGCATGTCAAATAGGTAAGGTAGATAAAAACCGGGTCGGGATTGGGCGTCAGATCAATCCAGAAAGGGATGGTTGGTCATGGATAGTACAGTTTTGATTTTGCAAGCTGGTTGTATTTCAATTTTTATTCTGTGTGGGTTTACGGTCTGGTATCTGATCAAGACGATGGTCCTTTAGAAAAGGGCAGATCCAAGAAGCGATTCAATACTTTTAGCATCAGGCCGTCACTTCAAAGGCGGCTTTTTTGCTGTCATTTAGCGGCCGCGACCGCCCATGCCACGGTTGGTGGAACGAGAGACACCCTTGCCGCGCGGGTTGCTGTCATTGCCATTCTGGACCCTGGCACCAACGCCCGCACCTGTTCCGGCAGCGACACCCAGGCCAACCCGTTCATCGAGACGTTCAAAGGCAGCCAGGTGGTTTTCCGAACCTTTCATCAGGTTTTCGAAGACAAAACGGATGTCATCAGGAAGTTCCTGGGCCAGGAATTTTTCATACATGCCAATGTTTTTGACTTCAGCGGTCACTCCGATGGCGTAGGTCTCGGCGAGCGTGGCTGGCAGTTCAAATTCGGCTGGATCCGGCTGGGCCGGAACGGCAACATCGTACGCGTCGAGTAAAGGCATCAAGGCTGCGATGTGCTTGTCTTCCGCTTTTTCAATGTTGCTGTAAACACGCACGGTGCCAAATTCATCCTGGATCGCAGCATATTCGGCTTTGGCATTGAATTCATCCTGGATCGCATAGGTCAGCATGTCTTCGATGGTGTAGGAGGTATCGGCATCAGCTGCGGCTGCGCCAGTCAATTCTTCAGCGGAGACCGCCATGCCAAAGGCACCGGTCAGGGCAAGGCTCAGAGACAAGGCAGTGGTTATCTTAGCAAACTGTTTCATGGTTATGGCTCCTTTCAAGGCTGGTCTGGTATCCAGAGCCGGCCGATCCGTACAGGTGTTGTGCGAGATCTTATGGTCTCAGCATAGACCTCAATTGTCAGAAATTTGTGTGGAAATCTGCAAATCTTTGTGTGGAAACACATGCAGTCATTTGACTGCTTTTTCAGGATTCAAACGGTGCCGTGCAAGGCGCAAGTGAGTCTTTCGTGCTACACTTAAAGCAGGCAGGATCACAGGCCAGTGGCAGGCCAGGTCCGTCAGACGTAGAATTTTGGAGGTCGAACGTGCGACACGAGGCCTGGTACAGACTGGACAATGTGGCCAAGATTTACCCCGTCCTCGCGCGTTCGCGCCATCTGACGATGTTTCGCCTGTCTGCTACCTTGACCATCCCCGTCGATCCGGCGATTTTACAGCGGGCATTGGACCAGACGCTGGAACGCCTGCCTTTTTTTGCCGTTCGTTTGCGCCGTGGCCTGTTCTGGTACTATTTCGAAGCCAACCCTCATCCGGCCCGGATCGAAGAGGATGTCCGCCAGCCCCTGCGCCCTCTGTTGCCGGGGGAACATGATGGTTACTTGCTCTCTGTCCGCTACACGGATCGCCGGATTGCGGTCGATTTTTTCCACGCCTTGACGGATGGCACGGGTGGCAGTGTTTTCATGAAAACGCTGGTTGCCAGCTATTTGAATCAGGCCGGTCACCCGGTCCAGCCTGATCCGGTCCATGGTATTCTGGACTGCCACGCCGCATTTGATCCAGCAGAGATGGAAGATGCCTACAAGCGCCATGCGCGGTTCCGCAAAGCCCATCGACCGAGTCTTTCGCGAGCTTTCCAGCTCCAGGGCACGCTGAAGCCTGGCCACCATTTCCAGATCATCAGCGGAACCATGCCAGTCGAGGCCTTGAGCCGTGTCGCCAAATCCCACAAAGTCTCAATCACTGAGCTGCTGGTTGGCGTTGCGATGTTCCAGATCTACCGGCTCCAGCAAAAGGGTGGATTCAAAATCGATGCGCCGGTCCGGATTTCGGTGCCCATCAATATGCGGCGCTTCTTCCCCAGTCAAACCCTGCGCAATTTCTTCCTCTACGCCATGCCCGGGATCGAGCCTGCCTATGGCGATTACACCTTTGATGAAATCCTGCAGGCTGTTCACCATTTCATGCGTTACACGGTCAATGAAAAGTATCTCAATGCCATGATGGCAGCCAATGTCATGCCGGAGAACAACTGGCTGATCCGGATCAGCCCCCTGATCCTGAAAAACGCAATTTTGCGCCTGGTCTATGCCGCCTCGGGAGAAGCCAGTTTTTCAGCCACCTTTTCCAACTTGGGCGTGCAGAATTTGCCACCTGACTTGGCGAAATGGATTGAACATCTCGATTTCCTGCTCGGTCCCTCCCGCTGCACACCGGTCAATAGTGCCGTGGTCAGCTGCAATGGCCAAGTCGTAGTCAACATGACCAGCACGATCGTCGAGACTGATTTCCAGCGCGAATTTTTCCGCCATCTGGTCCGGCTGGGCGTTCCGGTCCGGATTGCCAGCAATCTCAATTAAGGCATTTTCAAGACATTGCCAGGAGGAACCATGTCATATTGTGTCAATTGCGGCGTCGAACTGGCGCCATCAGAAAAGCAGTGTCCCCTCTGCGGTGTAGAGGTGATCAACCCCGCCCAGATAGCGCCGGAAAACCCTTGGCAGCCCTATCCACACCGCGATGATCCCCTGATCGCCCAGATCAACCGGCGTTTCATCGCCGCAATGATCACGATCGCACTGGCATTCCCGATGGCCATTTGCCTGGCCATCGACTACACCTATTCCGGCCAGCTGAGCTGGAGTCTTTATGTTGCCGGTGCACTGGCGATGATCTGGTGCTGGCTGGCCCCGGGGTTTCTATTCAGCAAGGCTCGCTTCTGGCTTGTTCTCCTGACCATCAGCTGCAGTCTTGCAGGCTTTCTCTATCTGATTGAATACCTGACAGCCCCACCCGTGCGCTGGTTCATGCCACTGGCTCTGCCGTTGGTGTCGCTCCTGGCAGTTTTGGCCAGCACTGTCACTTTTTTATCAAGGCGTGCAGTGATCCGCGGGTTTGCCATTCCAGCAGCCATCCTGATCGCAGCAGGCCTGATGGCAGCCGGAACGGATCTTCTGATCACTTTGCTGCGCGAGCAGCGCTGGCTTTTGACCTGGTCCTGGTTTGTGCTCCTGCCCAGTCTGGCCGCAGCAGCGGTTTTCCTGCTCATCGCCCGCCGGCAAAAGGTGCGGACCGAAATCTTGAAACGATTGCATATCTGACAAGGAGTCTGCCATGCCCAAGCGGTTCCCCCTCTTCCCTCTCGCCCAAGCGGCCCATTTCCGGATCGGAGGCAGCCTGGCCGAAGGTTTGCAGGCTTTGCTGAAAAGCCGCGCCGAAGGAGCTTATCAGGTTTTGCCCGTTTGGAGCCCTGATGAAATCCAGCAGCAGCCAACGCGGGACCGGGTCAAGCTGTATTATTTCCCGGCTGACGCCAAAAAGCCATTCGTGCTGGTCTGTCCGGGAGGTGCTTACGCCCGTGTCGCGCGTGTCCGGGAAGGATTTCCGACAGCAGCTGCGCTGACTCAGGCCGGATATCCCGCTTTTGTCCTGGTCTACCGGACTGGTCTTGCCGCCCACCATCCTGCACCATTGGAGGATGTCGCCCAGGCCATTCGCCTGATCCGGCAGCAGGCAAGCATATTAGGACTGGAAAACCTTGACTACTCTGTCTGGGGTTACTCCGCAGGCGGACATCTGGCCTTGAGCTGGGGAACAAACCATCTGGGAGCGCCGGCCTATCATCTGCCCAAGCCCTCCGCGATCATCGCAGCCTATCCCGTTGTCAACATGGGCGAGCATGCTCACCTGTTGAGCCAGCGCCTGCTTTTAGGACGCAATCCCAGCGACGAGACCATTGTAGCCCACTCAATCGAGCAGCAGATCACCCCCGACTACCCGCCCACCTATGTCTGGCACTGCACAGGGGACCCAGTGGTTGACATCATCAACAGCGACCGCCTGGTCGAAGCCCTCGACCAGGCAGGTGTTCCCTGCCAATTCAAAGTCGTCCCCGGCGTCGCCCACGGCTGGGGCATCGGCCACGGAACTGCAGCCGAAGGCTGGTTTGACGAAGCCCTGACGTTTTGGCAAAAAAGGGACCCGGTCCGGATTTAAAAAACCGATATCGGTTTTCGATATCGGTTTTCAAAATCCGGACCGGGTCTGTTTTTATTTCGCGTTGTCGATCGCCGATTTGAGCGCAGCTTCAACCTCGTTTGCTACATCAACCAAGCTGGCGTTGTCAATCAAACCAATCAGTGCACTCGGTCTGGGCAGTGCCAGATGAACCTCCCCTGACTTTTCAAAAATAAACATTTTGCAGGGCAGAAAAGCACCCACCTCGATCTGAGTCTCCAGAGCCTTTTGGGCCTGCTTTGGGTTACAAACCTCGAGAATCTGGATATTGTCTGCAAAATCCAGCCCCTTTTCATGCAGTTTATCACGAAGGTTAAGCTCCCACAGGACCCCGAAATTTACGGTAGCCAGGCTCGCCTTGAGATCGACAACCGCCTGTTCGAAAGATTTATCCGTCACCACATCATAAAGAATATTCATCTTGGGCCTCCAAAAAAGATTAAATGCCAACAGTCTAGCTTACCCGGCTAACTCTATTAGCCAGACGGTATGACTCCACTCTATCACGCCCATCTCATCCTGCTGTCACCTGTGGCACTGTGTGCCGATTTTGGGACCCGGTCTCAATTTTGCAAACCGATATCGGTTTTCGATATCAAGACCCGGTCCCTTTTCTAACCACCGGTTACGGCCTGTATGTCAATCTCCTGCTATACTTTAGTACGATACAAAGGAGGGCGGCTTTATGAAACCGATTGTGCCTTATCTGTGGTTTGATCACGAAGCTGAGGCGGCTGTGGATCTCTATACGCATACATTCCTGCATTCGCATGTGGTTTCGAATAGTTTGTACACGGCTTCGGGCGCTGAAGTCTCGGGCCAGCTGGAAGGCTCGCTCCTTTCCATCGAGTTTGTGATCGCAGGGCAGCCGATGGTCGCTCTCAATGGCGGTCCCGTCTACCCGTTCACACCAGCCAATTCCTTCTACATCCACTGCGCGTTTGCCGAGGAAGTCGACCGGATTTACGAAAAACTGTCAGCTGGCGGCGAGATCCTGATGGACTTGGGCGCATACCCGTTCAGCCCGCGTTTTGCCTGGGTCAAAGATCCGTTCGGCGTCAACTGGCAGATCATGCAGTCGGACCATCCAACCCAGATTGTGCCGGGTTTTCTGTTCACCGGACCACATATCGGGCAGGCCGAATCCGCCATCCAGCACTATCTCGCCACAATCCCCAATTCAAAACTGCAGGTCATGGAAAAAAGCCCGGACGGGTTGGTCCAGTATGCATCATTCACACTCAATGGGCAGGCATTTGCCGCTACAGAAAGCAGTTTTGACCATGGCTTTGACTTTTCGCCAGCCATCTCTTACCTGCTCAGCTGCGAAACCGAAGATGAATTTGAGTCGATCTGGGCCGCATTCACAGACGAAACAAGCGATCCCCAGTGTGGCTGGGTCACAGACCGGTTCGGCATCACCTGGCAAATTGTACCGGAAGCCCTATTTGCATTGATCAGCTGCGATGACGAGATCCGCCGCGAACACGTACTCAAAGCCATGTACGCGATGAAAAAAATCAACATGGCTGTCTTGAAACAGGCCTTTCACGGGAATGTACTCTGATAAGGAAATCGAATATGGCAAAAAACGCCACCACCACCCAACCAAAGACCATCCGCTGGGGCATCATCGGCTGCGGCGATGTCACCGAAATCAAGAGCGGCCCTGCTTTCCAGAAAGCGGACCAGTCTGAGCTTGTCGCTGTCATGCGCCGCAATGGCGACCTGGCACGTGACTATGCCGAACGCCATGGCGTACCGCGCTGGTATGACCAGGCCGAATCCTTGATCCACGATCCGGATGTTGACGCCATCTACATCGCAACCCCGCCTGCATTCCATAAACCTTACGCGCTGCAGGTGGCTGCAGCTGGCAAACCGGTCTATGTCGAAAAGCCGATGGCCTTGAATGGGCCGGAATGCGACGACATGATCGAGGCCTGCCAGGCGGCCCATGTGCCCCTTTTCGTGGCCTATTACCGGCGCGCTTTGCCCCGGTTCCTGAAAATAAAGGAACTGCTTGATTCCGGCGCCATCGGCGAAGTCCGTCTCGTGACGGCCCTCTATTTACGCCCTGCATTGAGTGGCGAAAAGCGCGATCCGCAGCACAACTGGCGCATCAATCCCCAGCTTTCGGGGGGCGGCCTTCTGCTCGATGTCGGCAGCCACGCGCTGGATATTCTGGACTTTCTGCTCGGCCCCGTGCACAGCGTGCAAGGCCAGGCCAGCAGCCTGGGCGACCTGTATCCGGCAGAAGATACTGTGACAGGTCTATTCACTTATGAATCGGGTGTCCAAGGGATCGCAAGCTGGTGCTTTGCGGCAGCCTCAGCAGAGGATCGCAATGAAATCATTGGTAGTCAGGGGAAAATCAGCTTCGCCACCTTTGGCGATGATCCACTGGTCTTGTACACCGCACAGGGCATCCAGACCTTCGACATCAAAAATCCGCTGCACATCCAGCTGCCGCTCATCCAGACTATCGTAAATGAGTTGAATGGTGGACCGCCTTGCCCCAGCACAGGTGTCAGCGCTGCCCGGACCAGCCATGTCATGGATGCGCTGGTAAAGGATTTCTGCGCCAGCAAATAAAAAACGGGCCGCTTGATCAGAGCGGCCCGTCTGGGCTTGGTGGCGAACCAGGATCAGGCAGTGTCTATTGCCACCAACCCGGAGCGAGGTATAAAAAGAGCTCCAGCGAACCTGTCAGATTTCTCATTTCACGTCGTGTACCCTTTTTGCGAGCCTTGGCCTGATGTTTGTTGTACGTCGTTTTGATTGACTCAGTTGCCCGTGCGGCTTCTTTTTAATCATTACTGACCGTATTTTTTAGATCAGGTTGTGACTTGTAAATACTTCCGTATTCCCTGAATCACTTTTCGCTTTCCAAATCTTTCGATCTGGCGGTACTCCGTAGGGTGAGAGTCTTCTTTGGAATTCCCTGGAGCTTGATTTTATTATAGCACTTTGTGGCAAATAGTCAAACCCTTTTTATGAATAGTGCGTAAATTCGTTATGAATAATCTGAGGCACCCGGATCGACATCCAAAGCTCTTTCTGGTCCCGCATGGGATTTTCCGGAATGCTCCTAAAACCCTGATGCAGGCCCAGTTTGCCGCAGACAGCGAGGGCCAGGGCATCCAGCACATCAACCGTCAGACGACTCAAGCGGGGATTCGCCTCTGCCTGAGCGAGAATGTCACGGGTTCTTGGTTCATGAGCCAGTAGGACTTCAATTCGTTCCTGGCGACCAGCTGCCGTGTGTTTGCTGCTCAGAGGCAAAAAAGACCGGCCATGGCCATTGAGGAAGGCAAAACACAGTTCCGGGTGACTTTCCCAGGTGATCTCACGTGCTTCAAGCTGGTTTTCCAGGAAGCCATCCAACTCCCGGATGGCAGCGCACAAGGCGTAGGACTGGCGGCTCAATCCCCGGTCCAGGATCTCGCGATTGGCCGCATTGGCTGCAGCGTAATCGCTGGCATCAATGGCCTGCCGGCAGGGCACCGAGAATAAAGTCGCAGCCCGGCCGGGTAAAAGCGTCCGGGCTTGTGGTTCAGGGCGAACCTCATCCGGGCCAGACGGTAGCCCTATTGGCATGTCTATCAGAAGGCAGTCGGACTGATGGCCACGCGCCCAGACTTCGGCAATCGACTGTGACCAGCTGACATCAACCAGACGATCGGTCAGACAGACTGACACCCAGCCTGTGCGGCAGCCATCCACACCGAAGACTTGCCAGGCGGGCCGCACCAGCTCCAGATCAGAAAACAAGTCCAGAAACTCCATCTCAACCGATGCAAAATCACGCTGGGAGTAATCGTGATCCCGCTCGACGCTGGGCGGTTTGGCAAAAAACTGGATCCCGCGCAGGGCGGCAAATTCATGGTGCAGCAAGGCGTCGTCGATCGCACGGACCTGTGCTTTTTCCAGCTCGCTGAGATCGGCGAGGCCGTATTTGGCGTAGATCAAACCCTGAAGGGCAGCTTCGACGGCTGCATAACCGCCAAGCTGCTTTTTGACCGGGCGGGTCAGATCCGACAGATAACTTTCGCTGGCATCATGGAGCAGACAGGCCAGCTGGACCCGCTGTGAGTAATCTCTGGCGCGAGCCTCGAGGCAGCAATTGACCGAATGTTGTGCGATCGAATAAAACGTGTGGATATGTCCATTCGCGCGTGTCATCAAAGACAATGCGTGGGCAATATCTACAATCTGGATATCGGAATAGCTCGCCTGGAACGGATTGAAACGGATACCGGAAATCGTCAGAATTTCATTTGCCATTGGGCAGACCTCATCGCTCGTCCTCGGGAGCCGGTAAATGACTTGTCTCGCGAATCACGAGCTCCACCGGCAGGATTCTGGCCTGGCGCGGCTGGGCCTGGCCTTCGACCAGATCCGCCACAATAGCGGCAGCCATCGTGCCGATTGCCGTGATAGGCTGGCCAATCGTGGTCAGAGCCGGAGTCATCAACTGGCTCAAATAGATGTTGTCGAATCCGACCACCTGGATCTGGTCCGGAATCGAAATTTTTCTCGCAGCCAGGACTTTGACCACCGATAGGGCCACCACATCATTGGCTGCCAGGATACCATCCACATCGGGGTAGTCTTCGAGAAGCTGCTGGGTTTTCAAAAGACCGTCGGCAAAATCAAAATCACAATTGACTTCGCGAGACTCCAGACCCTGTTCCCGGCAGACATCACGATAGCCCTGCAAGCGCATGGCAGCTGAGGTGTATTTTTGCGGTCCGCTCATCATCACAATCCGGCGACAGCCGCACTTAACGAGGTGTTCGGTCGCCAGTCGTCCGCCCTGGTAATGATCAGCCCGCACGCTGTAGGCGTTTGTCTCCTGGCTCGGCGCCCGGTCCAGGATCACCATCGGAACAGGGCAAGCTTTAATCAAAGCATCCATCTCTTCATGTGTGGTCGTGATGATGATGCCATCGGCATTCATCCGCTCCAGCATATCGATGTAGGCTTCTTCCTTGGCCGGGTCCTCATCTGAGTTGCACAAGATCAGTTTATACCCTCGCCGGAACGACTCGTCTTCGATGGCCCGGGCCAGTTCCGTAAAAAATGGATTGGCGATTGTCGGCACGATGCAGCCTATGATGCGCGAAGAGCGTTTGCTGAGGGAGCGGGCGACTTCATTGGGTCGGTAGCCGGTTTCCTGGATGACCTTGAGCACGCGTGCTTCTGTCTGTGGATCTACAGCTGCTGTCCCATTGAGCACACGCGAGACAGTCGCGGGTGAGACGTTAGCCTGGCGGGCAATTTCCCTGATGGTTGCCATGTGAGTGTTGTGCTCCTTCCCTGAGACGGACTGAAACCGATTTCAATTTCCATTGTGTCTGGCTTGACTGCCAGCTGTCAATTGAAAGTGGAAAAAATGTTTGACCCGCGAAAAAAGAGCGCCCGTTTGTGCCGGACGCTCTTTTTTGCTAGATCTCGAAGACCAGAAAATTCCCTGCGGATGTTATTTGGTCACCAGTTCAACCGGCACTGGAATGCTGGCTTCGATGGTTTCACCGGAAAGGTGCTTGATGGCATATTCGACCGCCATCTCGCCCATCAGGCCGGGCTGCTGGGCCACGGTTGCGGCCATCTTGCCTTCCTGGACGGCTTTGAGGGCATCGTCGGTGGCATCAAAGCCGATCACAACCATTTCCGTTTTGCGGTTTTCGGCAGCAACGACAGCACCGAGGGCCATTTCATCGTTGTGGGCGAAAACGCCTTTGAGGTCCGGGGTGGCCTGGAGCATGTTTTCCATGACAGTCACGCCTTCAGCGCGGTTGAAATTAGCAGTCTGCTTGGCAGCGACATCAAGCTTGCCGTCGACGGCCTGATGGAAACCAGCACCGCGGTCATTGGTCGCCGAAGCGCCAGGAACGCCTTCCAGTTCAGCGACTTTGGCGCCTTCGCCAACCAGGCTGATCAGGTATTCGCCAGCGAGTTTGGCACCAAGGACATTGTCCGAGGCAATGTGGGATACCACATCAGCGCCATCGACACTGCGGTCAACGGAAATGACCGGGATGCCTGCATCGCTGGCGGTCTTGACCGATGCAGCGGCGGCCTTGGAGTCGACGGGGTTGATGATGATCAGGTCAACACCCTGGACGAGGAAATTTTCGATCGTCGATGCCTGCTTGGCGGTGTCGTCGCTGGCGTCAACGACCAGCAATTCAGCACCCATGGCCTGAGCCTTGGCGGATGCGGCCTCTGTCATGGTGACAAAGAAGGGGTTGTTCAAAGTCGAGACAGAAAAGCCGATTTTGAAAGACTTGGTGGCAGGAGCGGTGGTCTCTGCAGCTGAGCTGGCAGCAGTGGTCGGGGCAGCGGTGGTCTGGCTGGATGCGCAGGCACCAAGGCCGAGGACGAGGGTGAGCATCAGGACGATTGCGAGCAGTTTTTTCATGGATCTCTCTCCTTTTTTTGGTTTGGAAGGACGGTCTGTTTGTCTGGATAGAATTTGATTACGGCGGCTGCAACTGGAATCAGGGGATGGGCTGTAGCTATGGGATAAAATTGTGCTGATGTGTTAGAAAATGACTCCGGCATGGAGGATGATGTTCGCATAGGGAGTGGCTTCACCAGTCCGGATGATCGCCTGGCAGGATCGCGTCTGTTGTTTGAATTGTTCATGGCTGGTCCATTCGACTGGGACATCCGGTAAAAGCTGGTGGATCTGGCTCAGGACAGCTGGATTAGCAGATTCAATCTCCCGAGCCAGGGTCATCTTTTCGATCACCATATCGGTTTGCAGGATCGCCAACGTTTCGAGAAAAGAGGGACTGCCCAGTTTCAGGGCCAAGTCGATCGTTTCGACGCCTGCCGGCGACGGCAAGCCACAATCTGCGATGCAGATCGTATCCGTGTGGCGGAGTTCACCCAGGACGCGGTTGATGGAACTGTTCAGGGGACCGGATTTTTTCACAGTAAAGAACTCCTCTTTTGATGGGCTTGTGGGAATCAGGACAGCCGCGCCATAACCTCATCCAAGGTCGGCATGCCACCCTGGGCACCAAACTTTTCTGTGCTCAAGCCCGCGGCACAATTGGCAAAGACCAGCGACTGTTCCAGAGTATTGGCTTGTGACCAGGCATAGGCGAGTGCGGCATTGAAGGTATCGCCCGCACCGGTCGTATCAACAACAGTCGCCGGGCTGGCTGGAATCTGGTGGACATCGCCTGTTTGATCGGCAAAGCTTGCCCCTGCAGATCCCTGGGTGATGATCAGTTTTTCCGGGTAGCGGCGCAGCAGCTCACGGTAATCGCCGTGATCATCGAAGACAATGGCCGCTTCATGTTCGTTGGGGGTGATGAATGTGATTTTTTCAATCAAGTCCGCTGGCAGTTTGAGTGCTGGAGCAGGATTCAAAAGGACTGAAATTCCTGCCTGATGACAGAGATCTATAACATAGGATGCTGTATCCAGCGGGATCTCCAGCTGCAGGATAACCAGCTGGGAATGGAGCAATTCGTCCTGGATTGAATCGATGTAGGAACGGTCGACCTGGCCATTGGCGCCAGGTACCACAACAATCGAATTGTCACCGGAGCCAACAGTGATCATGGCCACCCCCGTTGTCACACCTTGAAGGGTGCGGACTCGAGCAGCTTTCACCGAATTTGCGGCTAAGTTGTCAATCAGCTGACGGCCAAAATCATCATCGCCCACACAGCCATACATGCTCACATCCGCACCCAGGCGACCCAGGGCAACAGCCTGGTTGGCCCCTTTGCCTCCTGGAACAAAATGCAAGGCCTGGCCTGTGATCGTCTCACCTTTAAGCGGAATCCGCGGTGCAGTCACAACCATGTCCATATTCAGGCTACCTACAATTGCAATTTTCATAAGTGACTCCTTGTCCGGCGTATCTGCTGGCACACGATGCGGATCAGCGCTGCGAAACCGGTTTCATAACTGGTAAAAAAAACAGCTGGTGTTTACTTGATCGAAATCGGCGCAAGCAGTTGGTCAGATGGGGCAGATACTGATTGGCTCAAACGCTTTTGAAACCGGTTTCATGTCTTCATGATAAAGGGTAATTTCACCATTGTCAAGCACCAGTTTTTAAAATGATTGATAGGGTTTGCACATCCGGTCTGACCAAAAAAGTCCGATTAAAGGCCTTGCACACACGATACAACTGTGATAATCTGATTTCATAATCATTTGCTTACGTAATAAGCTTTTGCAAAGGAGCCGACTATGACGAATCGCGAAGAAGAATTGCTTGCACTCATCCGCAAGAATCCTGCGATCTCTCAGAATGAGCTGGCTGCAGCTCTCGGTATCACGCGTTCTTCAGTTGCAGTGCACATCACCAATCTTATGAAAAAGGGACTCATCCTGGGCAAAGGCTACATTCTCAAACAGGATGACTATGTCTGTGTGCTGGGCGGTTCCAATATCGATATCAGCGGCTTCCCTGCTAAGAAACTGGTCCCTCGGGATTCCAACCCCGGCATGGTCAAAATCAGCCTCGGCGGCGTCGGGCGCAACATCGCTGAAAATCTCGTTCACCTTGGGGTTCCGACCAAGCTGATCAGTGCAGTCGGTGATGATGTTTACGGTCGCAAGATCGTAGACCATGCCAATGCCATCGGCCTGGATATCCGTCATTCCCTGATCCTTGGCAATCGATCCACTTCGACCTACCTGGCCATTCTCGACGAAACCGGCGACATGAACGTGGCTATTTCCCACATGGACCTTTTCGAAGACATCTCGATTGATTTCATCCAGACCAAACGCCAGATCATTGAGGATTCGAAAATCTGTGTGATCGACACCAATATCCCGAACGAGACGATCAGCTATGTCGTAGACAATTTCAAAAACACTGAATTCTTCCTGGACACCGTCTCAACCACCAAAGCCCTGAAAATCAAGGACAAAATCGGAGCCTTCCACACGATCAAACCGAACAAGATCGAAGCCGAGCTACTTTCCGGCCTGGTCATCAAAACGGAAAAGGATCTGGTCCACGTGTCTGAATTTTTCCTCGAAAAGGGTGTCCAGCGAGTCTTCATCACGATGGCTGAAGAGGGTGTTTTCTACAACGACGGCACCGAGCACGCTTTGATCTCCAGCCCCAAAGTCAACGTCGTGAACGCGACCGGAGCCGGTGATGCCTTTGTCTCTGCCCTGGTATTTGCCCGGTTCAACCAGTATGGCATGGCCGAGACTGCCAGGTTTGCGATGGCAGCATCCATTCTGGCTTTGAGGCATCAGGAAACCATCAATCCCGGCATGTCCAGGGATAATGTCCTGCTCACCTTGAAAGAACTCGGTCTGGATACGAAAAACACCTGATCAATCGCCGAAAAACAGATGTTCAACATAAAAAACAAAAAAGGAGAAAAAACATGTACGACAAATACCTTGAAATCAATCCAGAGGTCCAGAAAGCACTGACAGAGGGCCGACCGGTGGTAGCTCTGGAGTCGACGATCATTTCCCATGGCATGCCTTACCCGAAAAACGTCGAGACTGCCCTGGCCGTAGAGCAGATTGTCCGTGACAACGGCGCGATCCCGGCGACCATTGCCATCATCAAAGGCAAGCTCAAAGTCGGCCTGACCAATGAAGAGATCGAATACCTCGGTTCCAGCCAGGACGTTATCAAGGCCAGCCGCCGCGATATCCCCTTCATCCTGGCCAAAGGCCTCGACGGCGCGACGACGGTTGCTTCAACCATGATCATTGCCAACCTGGCTGGTATCCGGGTTTTCGCAACTGGCGGCATCGGTGGCGTCCACAGAGGCGCCCAGACCACACTGGATATTTCCGCCGACCTGCAGGAACTGGCCCACACCAACGTGACCGTGGTCTGCGCCGGTGCCAAATCCATTCTCGATATCGGCCTGACCCTGGAATACCTGGAAACCCAGGGCGTTCCAGTCGTTGGTTTTGGCACCAGCGAGCTGCCGGCCTTCTATACATCCAAGAGCGGATATGCCGTTGATTATCGAGTCGACACGGCCAGGGAAATGGCAGCTGCCATGAAGGCCAAATGGGATCTTGGTCTCAATGGTGGTATTGTCGTAGCCAATCCAATCCCAGCGGAATACGAAATGGATCCGGTTGTCATCAACGGTGCGATCGAGCAAGCCGTCCGGGAAGCTGAGGAAAAGGGCATCAAAGGCAAGGAAAGCACCCCCTTCCTGCTCGCCCGGGTCAAGGAACTGACCGGCGGAGCCAGCCTTGATTCCAACATCCAGCTCGTTTTCAACAACGTCAAAGTCGGCGCCCAGATCGCAGTCGAATTCTGCAAAGCTTGATCAGGGATCATTGATCAGGCAATTCGAATCCCCAGCAAAATAACTCCCATGCAAGTGAAAGGGAGCTGACTCAAAACCAATTGGTTTTAGGTCAGCTCCTTCGTCTCGTGATGCGACTGTTGCGACAAAAAGCTGTCCCGAAACCTTTGCATTCCGGGACAGCCTGTTCTCATTGACTAAAGTCCATATTGAATACTTCCCTCAGGGGAGAAGCAATGGCAAGCCGAGTCTCAGATATGCTTTTCGAGAGCGGCAGCGAGTTCAGAATACGGACGGGCGCCGATCAGACGCTCGACGACCTGGCCATTTTTCAGGATGTAGAGCGTCGGGATGCTCATGACACGGAACTTCTCAGCGAGTTCGGTCTGCTCGTCGACATTAACCTTACCGATGACGGCACGGCCAGCATATTCCTGAGAAAGTTTATCAACAGTCGGAGCGACCATGCGGCACGGTCCGCACCAGACAGCCCAGAAATCGAGCAGCACGGGCTTGTCGCTTTTCATGACGACTTCGTCAAAATTACTAGCCTGAACGGTAACAGTCATTGGGTTCCTCCTCAAAAGCCGGTCTATGGCATAGGGTGATTCCGGCGTTGCTTGTATTGTCTCGATAGTAGAGCATGCCCATAATTTCTACAGTAACTGAAGTTACATGACCTCCGAGAGCCCGACTCAGTGCTCCGCGTGGATCGAATCCAAATCGAACGGGGTCTCCTGATAGACGTAATAATTAAGCCAATTGGCAAAGAGCAAGTAGGCTGAACTGCGCCAGCGCATGATCGGCGGCCTGGCAGGATCGTCGTTCTGGAAGTAGTTCCTGGGCAGGTCGATTGCCAGTCCACGGCTCATATCTCGGTCGTATTCGGATTTCAGTGTCATGGGGTCATATTCAACATGACCAGTCAGGAAAATCTGCCGCCCGCTCATGTCCGAAACCGCATAGACACCGGATTCTTCCGACTCGGAAAGGATGCGCAGGTCGCTGACCTTCTCGATATCACTGCGGCGGATTTCGGTGTGGCGGGAGTGCGGGACATAAAAGACATCATCCAGGCCACGGAACAGCTTGACCGGGCGCGTCCAGCTGCGGCTATGGGCGAAAATGCCAAACATCTTGGCGGGCAAGTCGTATTTGGGGATCCCATAGTGATAGTACAGGCCTGCCTGGGCGCCCCAGCAAATGTGCATGGTTGAATAGGCATGGGATTTGCTCCACTCCATGATCTCGCACAGTTCCGGCCAGTAGGCGACATCCTCGAACGGCATCTGTTCAACTGGTGCGCCGGTGATGATCATGCCGTCATAATGGCGGTGGCGGACCTGGTCAAAGGTTTCATAGAATTTGATCAGGTGATCCGTGGACGTGTTTTTTGGGCTGTAGCTGGCTGTGTACAGGAAATCAACATCTATCTGGAGCGGGGTATTACTCAATAGCCTCAGCAGCTGGGTTTCTGTGACCACTTTCGTGGGCATCAGGTTGAGGAGAAGGATTTTCAGGGGCCGGATGTCCTGGCTGTAGGCGCGGTCATCACGCATGACAAAGACGCTCTCTTGTTCGAGAATCTCTGCTGCCGGCAGGTCATTGGGGATCTTGATCGGCATGGCGTACCTCCGTCGGTGAAATGTCCCAGGTCAAACGATCAAACCAGCTTGACCGGCTGTCTGTAAAAATAGTATCCAACCCGTTGGCCTTGTCAAGCAGGTCAGAGGAATTCGTGCAGGATGGACTGGTCCGGAATCTCGAAATGGTCGACCATCGGGATATGCTCGCAGGCAGCAACAAGATGGCGGGCTTCCGCAACAGCGGAATCAAGATCTGCATACCCTACACCATTGGCCGGGCTGATGTAAATGGAGGCTGGCAGGGTGTCATCTTCATATTCCTGCAGGGAGCTGAGGATATGATGGTAGGCCTTGGGTGCGACGATGCAGAATTCGTAATCCAGGCAGGAATTGATGTAGACATCAGCCTGCTTCAGGTACTGGGGGAAAAACTGCTGTTCGGTCAGGTCGATCATCGGCCAGTAATCGATCGTCGAAAGGGCGGTCGAGCCACGGTGGACGACATCGCGGCTGATGCGGCGCAACATGCGCAGGTCACGCGATCCCAACAGCTGGCGGCCATCCAGCAGGGAGCACCAGGGCATGATGAAGACACCCAGCCAGGCGGTGCGGGGCAAATGGCCAACGATGGAGTCATGCAGGCCGTGCAGGCCTTCCACAATCAGCAGATCACCAGGCCCGAGCGTCAGCTGGTTGTCTTCCGGCATCGAACGCGTCCGGGTCACAAAATCAAACCGGGGCAAGATGATGGTTTTCCCTTGCAACAGATCCGCCAGCTGGCTGGCCATCAGATCAGTTTCGAGCGTGTCGAGGCTTTCGAAATCCGGCCGCCCCCAGTCATCATAGCGGACACTGTCCACTTTGTAATAATCATCCAGAGAGACAACTCTGGCCAAGCGTCCCGAGGCCCGGACGGCCTCAGCCAGACGACGGCTGAAGGTCGTTTTGCCGGAAGATGTGGGGCCGGAAACAAAGACAGCCTGGATCGCCAGATCTTCGGTCACTCGGCGGACCACCTTGGCCAGCTGTTTCTGAAAGCGCTCCTCGGAATGCAAGATGAAGTCCCTGAACCGGGATGTACCAAGTGATTCTTCCAGATCCTCAATGCTGAGAATCCTCATATGCACCAATTGCGCCATTCAAGTCGCCTCCAGTCCGGCCAAGCAGCGATAAAACCAGTTTTTCCAGCGTGTGGAACGCTTTTTCCTATGGTATCATCATCCTTGATGTTTTGTCTGTAAGCCCGGTGACACGGAATTTATGGACTCAGAGGAGTTTGGGACATGATTGGATCAGGTACGCTTGTCAATATGGCTGCAATCGTTGCAGGTGCCGGGCTGGGCTTATTAGCCCGTGGCGGCTTGCCGGAAAGGATCCGGCGCACCACGCTGCAGGGGATTGGCCTGGCCGTCCTTTTTGTCGGCATCAGCGGCACGCTGGTCCAAATGTTCAAGGTGGAAGGCGATATCCTGACCAGCACACAGGGCATGCTGATGATCCTGTCTCTGGTCATCGGCAGCCTGGTCGGCGCAGCTCTCAACCTCGAACAACGCCTGGAAAACCTGGGCGGGCTGTTGCAGCGCCTCTTCAGGGCCAATGGCCAGAATTCGACGTTTGTCGAGGGTTTTGTCTCGGCCACCATTCTCTATTGCGTGGGCGCCATGGCCATCCTGGGCGCACTGGAGGACGGTCTGACCGGCAACGCCACGACCTTGTACGCCAAATCCATCCTCGACGGAACAGTCGCGATTTTTTTCACAGCCACGCTTGGCAGCGGGGTTTTTCTTTCAGCGCTGTCCGTAGGATTGTACCAGGGCGCCATCACCCTGATGGCCCAGTCGTTGCAGCCATACATGAGTGATGCACTGGTCGGCCAGTTGTCTTTGGTTGGTTCGGTCCTGATCACCGGTATTGGCTTGAATTTCCTGCTCGAGAAAAAAATCGCCATCGGCAATTTGCTTCCGGCGGTGTTTGTACCGGTCCTCTTTGCAGTTTTTCAATCAATTTGGCCATTTTGATCCAGTTTGAGCCCTTTTTTTGACGGTTTTTGTTGACGGATTTTCAGGATCAGTTCAAAATAATCTATCAAGACTTGGCCTTGCCGGTCCAAGTCTTTTTTTGATCCCGACAACCTTTCCAGTTTCGATCCCCATTCCAACAATCAGAGGAGAACTGTTATGCGTCACGCTAAAAAACTTGTCGCCCTGGCTCTTGCCTGCATCCTGTCCCTGAGCCTTCTGGCTGGCTGTGCCAAGAAGGAAAGCAATGAATTCAAGGTCGGCCTGGAATGCAATTACGCCCCTTTCAACTGGACTCAGACCGACACCAGCAATGGCGGTGTCACGATCAGCAACAGCCCGGGTGAATATGCGGGTGGCTATGATGTCGAGGTCGCCAAGAAGATCGCAGCCAAGCTCGGCAAAGAGCTGGTTATCGTCAAGACGGAGTGGGACGGCCTGATTCCAGCCCTGACCTCCGGCAAAATCGACGCCATCATCGCCGGCATGTCCCCCACCGAAGAGCGTAAAGCCACCGTTGATTTTTCGGATTCCTACTACCGTTCCGACCTGGTCGTGGTTATCAAAAAGGATAGTCCGTTTGCCGCAGCCCAGTCTTTGGCTGAACTTGGCGGCGCCAGAATCACCGCCCAGCTCAACACCTTCCATTATGAAGTGGTCGATCAGATCGCTGGCGTCGACAAACAGACCGCCATGGACAACTTCCCTGCCATGATTGTTGCTGTTGCATCAGGCAAGATCGATGGCTATGTCTCGGAAAAACCCGGCGCCATCTCAGCCGTAACAGCCAATCCGGATCTGACCTACGTCGAATTTGCCGCTGGCCAGAGCTTTAGCTATGCCGATGAAAATGTCGCTGTCGCGGTTGCGGTCAAGAAAGGCAGTGACGACCTGGTCAAGACGGTCAACGAAGCCTTGTCCGAAATCGGCCAGGACCAGCGTGACACGATGATGGAAACCGCGATCAAGACCCAGCCGGTCGCCCAGTAAGCACCATGGAATTCGCAGCCACGGGTTTCGCATTGGCCGCCCTGCCGGAGTCCTTCTGGGGCTGGGTCCTGTTTGTCGTCCGGCAATACGGCCCGCTTTTTCTGATCGGTGCCAGAAACACCCTGATGATTGCCATCACAGGCACGGCAGCCGGCTTTTTGATCGGACTTCTGGTCGCCATCGTGCGTACGGTCCCGCTCAAGCCGTCCACGCCTCTTCCCGTCCGCGGAGTGGTCAAGATTGGCCAGTTCTTGCTGACAGTCTATATCGAAGTCTTCCGCGGCACGCCGATGATCGTCCAGGCAATGGTCCTCTACTATGGTTCATCACAGCTTTTCGGCTGGGATCTTTCCGCCATTCTGTCCGGCATCCTGATCGTCTCGATCAATACCGGAGCCTACATGGCTGAAATCATCCGTGGTGGCATCGACTCGATCGACCGTGGCCAGACTGAGGCCGCACAGGCGATTGGCATGAACCATGTAAAAACCATGGTTTACGTGATCCTGCCGCAGGCGATCCGCAACATCCTGCCCGCAACCGGAAATGAACTGGTCGTCAATATCAAAGACACGTCCGTGCTCAATGTCATTTCCGTGACAGAGCTGTTCTTCATGAGCAAATCCGCCGCCGGTACTTACATGCGCTATTTCGAAGTCTTCTTTGTCACCAGTGTGATCTACCTGATCCTGACCTTCACCGTCACCCGCCTGCTCCGTCTTTTAGAGAAGAAGCTCGACGGACCGGATAGTTACACCATCATGGGCTCGCAGACCACACCAGACGGCATGATCCATGTGCATCATGGTGATGGCAACCTGGCTATCCGCGGAAAGTGGGGTGGACAAGAATGACACACACGAACATGGCCGCTCCACTCTCAAATGATTCTGGCAGCATCATCGAAGTCGTCCATCTGGGTAAAACATTTGGCACCAATCCCGTCCTGCGCGATATTGATTTTAAAGTCCAGAAAGGTGAAGTCGTCTCGATCATTGGCTCTTCAGGCTCGGGTAAATCGACCCTGCTGCGCTGCATCAATCTCCTCGAGACTCCCACTTCCGGCGACATCCTGCACCATGGCGAAAGCATTCTGCGCGGCAGTCACCGGGTCTCAGAATACCGCACCCATGTCGGCATGGTTTTCCAGCAGTTCAACCTCTTCAATAACATGAACGTGCTCGACAACTGCCTGGTTGGCCAGATCCGCGTCCTGGGCCGCAAACCTGACGAAGCGCGCCAGAAAGCATTGTCCTATCTGGAAAAAGTCGGCATGGCCCAGTTCATGAATGCCAAGCCGCGCCAGCTCTCCGGCGGCCAGAAACAGCGGGCTGCCATTGCCCGGGCCCTGGCCATGGAACCGGAGATCCTGCTCTTTGACGAGCCGACCTCAGCACTCGATCCGGAAATGGTCGGTGAAGTGCTCAAGGTCATGCGTGACCTGGCCAACTCCGGCCTGACCATGCTTGTTGTCACGCACGAAATGCAGTTTGCCCGTGAAGTCAGCAACCGGGTTGTCTTCATGGACAAAGGCGTCATCGTCGAGGACGACCGCCCCGAAGTCATTTTCAACGCGCCACGCCAGGAACGGACCCGGATTTTCCTCGACCGGATCCTGGAACGAAACTGACCAGTGGGATAGCTGCGAGGAGTCTGATCCATGACCAGTGACCAACCACAAGACAACACCCGCACCGCCCAGGTAGCAGCCCTCTGCCCCTGGGCGGTTTCAGATCCGCTTTACCGCCAGTACCACGATCGGGAATGGGGGCAGCCGCTGCACGATGACCGGGCGCTGTTCGAGCTTTTGATCCTCGAAGGCATGCAGGCCGGCCTGAGCTGGCTGACGATCCTGCGCAAACGGGAGAACTTCCGCCGCGCGTTTGAAGGGTTTGAGCCAGTGCGAGTCGCAGCCTTTGACGAGGAAAAAGTGGCTGCGCTGCTCAGCGATCACGGGATCATTCGCAACCGCCTCAAAATCCGGGCCGCGATCACCAACGCCCAAGCGTTTTTAAAGCTGCAAGCCGAGTTTGGCAGTTTTGACCACTATGTCTGGTCATTTGTCGCTGGCCAGCCAGTCATCAATGCTCCGGTCACCCTGGCCGATGTACCAGCCCGGACCGGCCTGTCCGACCGCCTGAGCAAGGACCTCACCCGTCGCGGCTTCAAATTCGTCGGCTCGACGATCTGCTATGCGTTCCTGCAGGCAGCTGGCCTGGTCAACGACCATCTGGTCAGCTGTCCATGCCGTCACGGCTTTTCCGGGGACACGGTTTCAGGGCAGACTGACCCTGACAGCCGTCCAAGATGAGGCCGCAAGTCTGGGCCCATCGCGGCGCCAGTGCTGAGGCGCCGGAGAATTCCCTGGCGGCTTTTGCCAAGGCGATCGAAATCGGCGTCGATGGAATCGAACTCGATGTCCAGCGCACAGCAGACGGGATCCTGGTGGTCACCCACGATGAAACGACCGATCGAGTGACCGGACAAAGCGGATCCATTGCACAGCTGACCCTTGCCCAGCTGCGCCAGTTCAATTTCGCCTCACCTTGGCCGGATCAGCCTGCTGCTGTTTTGCCCACGCTGGATGATGTGCTCGATCTGTGCCGCAACACCAGCCTTCGGATCAATATCGAGCTGAAAAACAGCGAAGTCCCTTACCGGAGCATGGAAAAGCAAGTGGTCGACCGGGTCCAGGCATTTGGTCTTCAGGACCGGGTGATCTATTCCAGCTTTAATCCCATCAGTCTGTGGCGGTTGCGCTGGATTGCCCCTGAAGCACCCAAGGGCTACCTCTACAGCGAAGTCCGGCCGCGACCTTGGCTGGCAGCTTGCCTGACCGGCGTCGCCGCGCTCCACCCGTCCATAGCCAACCTGGCTGTGCCAGGCTTGGTCGAAAAAGCCCACCGACGCGGTCTGGCCGTCCATGTCTGGACAGTTGACGAGCCCGGACAGTGGGAGCTGTGCCGTCAGCTGTCAGTCGATGCGATCATCACCAACCGGCCCCGAGAGGCACTGGAATTTTTCACTCCGTAATAACCCCAGTTCCAGCCCCAGCCAGGGCTGCTTTTTTCCAGCGGCCACTGAGGTAAAAAGGCAGGACAGCCAACAGGCCTACCAGCCAGCCGGCGCCGTAACTGAAGAACATGGTGTCCCGGCCAAACCAGTGGACGAACAAGTAGGCAAACGGGACACGGACCAGCCACAGGGACAGGAGCGTGGCGATCAGGGGGATGAAGGTGCTGCCTGCCCCGCGCATGGCCCCATTTAAAACAAACAGGATTGCGAGCAGGAAATAGAACGGAACCACGGTGAGCAGATAGACCTGGCCTGCTTCGATGACGGCCGGGCTGGTGGTGAACAACTCGAGCAAAGTCCCAGAGAACAGCAAAAGCAGGACACAGATCACTAGGCTGAGGCCAACTGATAGCTTAAGCGTCGCGTGGATGCCGGACTTGACCCGGTCCCAGCGCCCGGCACCGACGTTCTGGCCGACATAGGTCGTGATTGCATTGGAAAACGTCATCATTGGCAGGAATGCGAACGCATCGATTTTGTTGGCAGCATTGTAGCCGGCCATGAAGTCGGACTGGAAGCTGTTGATCAGGGCTTGGAGTACGATGGCCCCGATGGCGAATGACATGTTCTGCAGACTGACCGGCAGACCGATACGCAGGCTGTCTGCGAGCAGGCGCCGGTCGAAGACCAGGTTTTTCAAGTCGATCTTGATGTGCGGATTGACCTTGTTGATGTGGAGGATCCCATACACAAACGAAAATCCCTGGGCGATGACGGTTGCCCAGGCCACACCAGCCACACCCCAGCCAAAAACAATGACAAACAACAGGTCGAGCACAATGTTGATGGCCGTGGCGATGCCAACATAGATCAGGGGCGAACGGCTGTCACCGAGCCCTTGCAGGATGCCGCCATTGACGTTGAAACCGAACACTGCCAGGGTACCGACAAAGGTGATCTGCATGTAGGTCGTCGCCAGGTCAATCGTGTCCGGCGGTGTCTGGATCAGGAGCAAAATCGGCCGGCTGACTAAAAGTCCGATGCCTCCGATCACGACAGCCATGACAAACATGGCCACATACAAGGTGTCTACGGTGCGCCGGACACCATCCATGTCACCGGCGCCAAAATACTGGGCAATGATGACACTCGCACCCATTCCCAGGCCAATGAACAGGGAGATGATCATGAACACAATCGGGAAAGTCGTCCCGACCGCAGCCAGGGCTTCTGTGCCGACAAAGCGGCCGACAACAGCACTGTCGACCATGTTGTAAAGCTGCTGGAGCAGATTGCCCAGGAGCATGGGAATGGAAAAGCGCACGAGCAGACGGTAGGGACTACCTTCCATCATATTGAGCGCAGCATGATTAGACATCAAGGACCTCCTCGAAACGTTCACCCGGTTGACTTGCGCAGCGGATCTGCCCAGTATACTCCGGCAGACGCTGCTTGCAAAGTCCGGCGAAACGTACGTAAAGAGGTTCAAACGTATGGCCATGCATCGGGAAAAAGAGGTGTGGCCGCAAGATATCCAGCAAGGCCAGGGCACCCTCAGCAACAGGGGGCTCCTGCCAACCATCACTGGTACAGACCGGGCAGAATGCCACATCGACGTGCTGGCCACTGGCCGCCAAATGGCTGCGGATGTCTTCCAAAGACTGGGCGTGCCTGTCAGCATAGAGTGCTTCATTGGTCCAGCACGCCAAGTCACCCCCATGGTAGATCGTCAGCTCAGGGAATTGCGCCAGCAAGGCCACACCCTGGTCGGTCGAGGCAAAGGTCCTGAGGCTGGCATCTCCAACAAGATGACTCTCGTCGGGCCGGACCAGGAGCGTTCGCTCTGGCGGATCAGGGATAGCAGGGCCAGAGTCAGACGGATCCAGACCCAGGACAAAGACATGGCCCTGGCCGGGCAAGTTTGCCAGCCACTGGTGCAGGCCCGGATGATAGTGGTCGCGATGCCGGTGGGAGGCAAAGACAAAAACCGGCTTGCTTGTGGAGCCCAGCCAATCCGGCCAGGGGGACGCCAGATCGAGACAACCCGCATCGAGCAAGGCTGCATCACGCTCCTCCCGGGCTGGCAAGATTCCATAATCTAAAACGAGGAATCGCCTGGCTGTTTCGACCAGCCAGGCGCTGTGGGCAAGATAGTGGATGGTCAGCCGGGTATCCGGTGGCACCCGGTCCGTTTCGATGGGCATTTTCAACCTTTCATGTCTCTTTGACAAACAGCATGGCCGGATAGAAGTAATAGCGCATCTGGCCATTGTCATTGGTCAGTTCGATGGAATTGAACACGATGACGGCCTCAAGCCCGGGAGCTGTGATTTCGTAGGTCATGTCGTCGAGGGAGGCTGCAGTTTGTTTGCCGCCAGAGCTCAACGGGTATTTGGCAATCAGTTCTTCGGCGTAATCGGCCAAGGTCTGGTCAACCAGCACTTGATCACCGAGCATGATCTTGATCACTGGCAAGTTGTTGTTGGTCTTGACCGACCAGCTGATGGTGTACTGCCCCTTCTGGCCAGCCAAGATAACCGGGATCGGAGCGACCCCGAAGTCAAACTGGTTTTGCAGGCTGATGGCCCATTGATACCCTTCGATTGGGATCACACCCTCGGGCAAAGTCAGGAAAGTCGTGGAATAATCAAAAGGCATGCCGGGATCATAATCAGCCCAAGCCTGTTCAAAGCCCAGACGGGATTTGAAATTCTCCGTATTGCGCAGGTCGGGATCGAACCATTCCGGCAGCCTGGCATCCTCAGCATAGGCCAGGTACAAGACCGCATCCGTGATCGCCTCCCGGGTGGTACGGTCAGGTTCTGTGGCTGCGGGCTGGATCTGTCCGCCAGCCAGCATCCCCTGTGCTGTCAGGAGGTTTTCCAAGCGGCTGGCTTGGGCAGTCACCGGCAGGGCATGATAGCCGAGTCCAGGCAAAACCGAAATCACCGCCACCAGGCAGATCAGGGCCACGATCGGCACATGGGCTCTGGCCTTTTTGACGATCAGGAGTATGGCTGCAACCAAGGCAATCAACCAGACCAAGGCAAAGGAATATTCGGTCATTTTCAAGCCAGCCTGTCGCAGACGGTCCACCAAAGCCCAAGCTTCGAAGACCAGAATCACCAAAGCTGCAATGGGATAGACACGCCGGTAGAAGCGGGCCAGGCCGGTCTCGTACGCGGTCACCAGGATGTGGAGCCAGATGCCGCCAATGGTGTAGGCTGTGGCAATGCTGGCCAACTGGGTGAATTGGGGCCAGCTGCCCGTGATCACCACGCGTCCGGCCCAGATCAGCAGGACAGCTGTCAAGGCCAGGACGATCGGAATCACAATGTATCCGAACAAGATTTCGATGAAGCGCGGCTGTTTCTGGGCTATCTCGCGCCGTTCATCTATCACGTCTTTGCGGAAATCAGGGAAATAGCCGACGAAAAGGGTGAAAGCCAGAACTCCGGACAATGTGGCGATGTGCATGAAGACCTTTTCACTCAGGTCGCGGTAGATCAGGGCTTTGATTGCACCTGCCACACCGGACGTGCCGCCCATGATGACCAGGCCATAGATCAGGGCGATGAAAAAGGCCTTGTGGGTCATGAAAAAGGCGCGGGCAAAATCAGACTGGCCGGGTGGATAGGCGGACAGGATGATGAACGCAAACAGGCTGACCAGTATGGCCACACTGACCCTGGACAAGGCCAGTCCAGTCGGCAAATCAGACGGTAAATACAGGGCCAGGAAGGTCACGGCAAAGGCTACTGCGCCCAGCAGATTGGCGCCAAGAAAAGCCTTGCGCTGATTGATGCGGCTTTGGACGCCTGTGATGGCGGCCATACTCAGGACACCTGACAGCGCCAGAGCCCACTGCAAACTGGTGATGATCTCCTGATACGTATCCTGGATGGGATAATCGAGCTGGATCCGGACCATGGTCACGGCGGCAAATGCCAGCGCACTGGCGATCGTGGCCGGGAACGTCTGGAAAGCCCGGGCTGCGCCTTTGAAAATCTGGACAATCGACCGGGTAAAAGTATTCATGCCATTTCCCCCCTGTCATGTATAAAGCTGCAGCGTCCGGCGGCAATGCCGGGCTACAGCTTCATTATAATGGATGTTGCCCAGGGAAAGACAAGGCGTGGTGGTTACGCGTTCATGACGATTCGGACTGGTTTTCCTCGAGGTCGAAATCCCATTGTCCGAGGGGATTGGTAAAGGTCCTGGCCCGGACACCATAGACAAAGGCGATGTGTCCTTCGTGCAGGACGTCTTGCGGATCGCCATCGGCGACAATGCGGCCTTCGTGCATCAGGCAGACGCGGCTGCAGATCCGGGCTGCAGCCCGAAGGTCATGCAGGACCAGGATCACCAGCTTGCCGGCATCGGCCAGCTGGCGGGCCAGGCGCAACAGTTTGCTGGCATGGCGGATGTCCTGGCTGGCGGTCATTTCATCGAGCAGGACAATTGGCGTGTCCTGGGCCAGGAGCCGGGCGATCATCACCCTTTGTCGTTCACCGCCAGATAAAGTCGTGACAAATTGTTCCGCCTCAGCTTCGCACTCCGCCTGGACCATGCAATCCTGGGCCACAGCCAAGTCTTCATCCGTCCAGGCTGCAAGGCTGGAAGCGTAGGGGTGACGGCCCATCAGGACAATTTCCCGAGCCTTGAAATCGAATGGCACCATCGTATCCTGAGGTAAAAAGGACAGCTGGCGGGCCAGCTGGCGCGGCTTGAAATGATGCAGGGACTTGCCCTGGATCCGGACCTCGCCGGCGGTTGGTTTGACCAGACCGGCCAGCACGCGCAGGAAAGTCGACTTGCCGACCCCATTGGGTCCACAAATGCCGATGATTTCACCGGGCCGGGCGGAAAAGCTGATCTGGTCCAGGATCGTGCGTGGCTGGGGCAGACGGACCTCAAAGGTGATCCCCTGGCACTCCAGAATCGGTTCTGGCATCCGGTCCACCTCCTTATCCATGGGTCCGCAGCGAGCGGATCAGCAGGATCATGAAATACGGCGCTCCCACCAAAGCGGTGGTGACACCAACGGACAGTTCAATCCCGCGTGGCATGGCCACCAGCCGGGTCGCCAGGTCACACAGCAAGAGAAAGATCGCCCCACCAAAGGCAGAGGCCAGCAGCAGGCGACGATGGGACGGGCCGACGATCAGGCGCATGATGTGTGGCACGATCAGGCCGACAAATCCAATCGGGCCTGTGACTGAGACGATGATCGCCGTCAGCAGCGAGGCCAATAAGACAGTCAGGATACGTGTTTTTCTGGCAGCGACGCCCAGGGTCCGGGCAGTCTCGTCACCCAGCAGCAGGATATCGAGGTCACGGCCGCGCAGGAACAGCAAAGCGCCAGCCAGAAGGACCGGGACAGCCATCAGCTGGACATGTTCCCAGCGCCGGTTAGCAAGGCCGCCCAGCGTCCAGAAAATGTAGCTGGAAACCTGGTATTCACTGGCCAAGACCAGAAGCAGGGATGTCAGGGCCGAGAAAAAAGCTGCCACGGCCATGCCGGCCAGGATCAGGACCGTCGTCTGGCCCGAACTGCCGGAAAATGTAGATAAGCCGAGGATGATCAGGACGGCTGCCAGCGCACCGGCAAAGGCAAAGGCCGGCAGCGCCAGGAAGGTATACGTGCCAAACGCAATCGCGATCAAGGCACCCAGGCTCGCCCCGGCTGAAACGCCCAGGATTCCTGGTTCCGCCAGAGGGTTGCGGAAAAGACCTTGCATCGCGGTACCGGCAATTGCCAGACCAGCGCCGGCAAAAATGGCCGCAAAGACGCGCGGCAGGCGGATCAGGACAATCAGGATCTGGCTGGTCTGGTCCGCCGGTTGGGTCATCACCAGGCCAAGCGCCTGGGCCATGCTTTTTAGTATAGTCAGGGGCGGGACATAAACCGTGCCCAGTGCGACCGAAAGGATGGTTGTCGCCAGCAAGGCAAACAGCCCGGCCACCGCGAGGTGGCCGAGCTTCCAGTTTTTCAGGGATTGTCTGGGCGACAGCTTACTGGACAAGGTCCGGATACGCCGCTTTAGCCAGCAGCTCCACGGCTGCAGCCATGTAATGGGAAGTTGAACTGCGGAACTTGTCTGGAATGGCCAGGATCTTACCATCCTTCACCGCAGGCAGGGTTTGCAAAATCGGATCCAGAACCATTGCGGTTTTCAGCATGTCACCGCCATCCTCGACAGCCTTGAAATTTTCATCAAAGGTTGAGGAAGGGATGACCAGCAATTGCGGCTGCCATTCACCGACGACCTTCTCTTTGGCAACCGGGCTGTAGTTGGCCACATTGCAGACATTGATCGTACCGGCTGCCTCGGCAATGGCATGGAACGGAGAACCGACACCATAAGCAGCGAGCATGTTGGCACTGTTGCCGGTCGGATCGTAATAGTCTTCATAGAACATCACGGTGACACGATCCGCTGCGGCAACCGAGGCGACCTGGCTGGCGACATTGTCCAGCGTCTGGTTCATCGCATCGACCATGGCCTGGCCACGTTCGACTTCACCCGTTGCCTGAGCCAGGGTCAGAATCGCGCCGGCAATCATGGTGAAATTCGTCGGCGATTCCATCTGGACGACAGGGATGCCAGCTTCGGTCAAGGTTTTGCTCAGGGAGCCGTCCGGATTGGAAAAGGTATCCAGGATGACGAGGTCTGGATTGAGGGCGACAATCGATTCTGGTGTTGAAATATCGACGCGGTTCTTGACCGCAGCTGCCTTTTCAGCCGTCATGGACAGGACTGGGTCGTCACCCCAGGCAGACAGGGCCGTGATCCGGCTGATGTCCACCATGTCCAGGAGGATTTCACCCGCCCAGACATTGGTCGCAATGATCGCCTGGGGTGGGGCTGCCAGAGTAACTTTGTTACCAGTAGCATCGACAAGTTCGACTGGGAAGCCGGTGGTCGTTTCTGCTGGGGTCATTGCGGCCAGGGTGGTTTCCGTGGCTGATGCAGCGGTGGTTGCAGCCGTCGTCGCGGTGGACTGACATGCGGTCAGCGGTAAGAGCAGCAGGGCCGACAAGGCCAGGATGAGCACAACAAGGGTTTTTTGCTTGAGCATGTGACAGGTTCTCCTCCAAGTATCTGAACTCTGGGCAGGAAAGGCATGCCTGGTTCGACTCTAAGTTTAGCCGGATGCAGAAACCGGGGCAAGGAAAGGGCTGGTCATCTTTTTGCACTTTTTTGCGCTGTTCTGCCGCCACTTTATCATGCTAAACTATTGCCCTCACGACGCGTTTCTTCTACAATGCAAGGGGTTGAAACCATGTTTTTAACCTATTTTTCCCTTATGACAGGAGGAGAAACGTGAACAAACGCATTTTCTTGACTTTGATTTCCCTCATCCTGGTCTTGGCCGTGCTCACCACCGGCTGTGCCAAGGCTGCCAGCGGCGACCAGTCGCTGAAGAAAGTCCAGGATGCCAAGACCCTGGTTCTGGGCCTGGACGACGCCTTCCCGCCCATGGGCTACCGCAATGAGGCCAATGAAATCGTCGGTTTTGACGTCGATGTAGCCAAAGAAGTCGCCAAGCGCATGGGAGTTGAACTCAAGCTGCAGCCGATCGACTGGTCCCAGAAATTCAATGAACTGAATGCCAGCACCATCGACTGTATCTGGAATGGCTACACCATTACAGAAGAGCGCCTTAAGGAGACGAATGTCACTGGGGCCTACATGAAAAACCGCCAGATCGTCGTCGTGCTGGCGGATTCACCGGTCCAGTCCCTGGCTGACCTCGCTGGCAAAAAACTTGCCCTGCAAGCCGAATCCAGCGCCGCCGAAGCCCTCGAATCCAAGCCTGATTTCAAGGCTTCCCTCGGAGAAGTCATCGAACTCAAGGACAATGTCACCGCCCTTTTGGACCTCAAGGCCAGCGGCAGCGATGCCCTGCTCGTTGATGAAATTGTCGCCGGTTATTACATCGCCCGCGAAGGCAAGCAATACCGCATCCTCGATGAAGCGCTCGCTGAAGAAGAATACGGCGTTGGCTTCCGCAAGGCCGACCAGGCTCTGCGCGACGAAGTCCAGAAGCAGCTCGAAGCCATGGCCAAAGACGGCACCCTGGCCCAGATCTCGACCGACTGGTTCAGCAAGGACATCACCACCATCGGCAAGTAATCTTCACATACTTTCAAGCCGCAGCCTGACAATCCGCGGTCACATGTAGCAAGCTCAAGGGCGGACAGGCAATGAAACTGTCCGCCCACTTTTTCTTCCCGATCCTTCCAAGTCCGTTCCCCGCTTACGCAAGGAGATGCTCGCATGGTCACATTCCAGATTCTACCGTACCTGCTCGAAGGCACCTGGCGTGCCCTGCAGATTTTCGTCCTGACCCTTGTCTTCTCCATCCCGCTCGGCATTGTGGTCGCCCGGCTGCGCCAGTCCACCTTGCGTGTCATCCAGTTACCAGTCCGGTTTTATCTTCTGATCATGCGCGGCACGCCGCTGATCCTGCAGCTGATCTTTTTCATGTATTTCCCTCCTTTTGTCCTTGGGATTCCGATCGGTCGCTTTTCGGCTGTCATCCTGGCCTTCAGTCTCAATTATGCCGCCTATTTCGCTGAAATTTTCCGTGGTGGACTCGAATCGATCCCGCGCGGCCAGTTCGAAGCGGGTCATGTCCTGGGATTTACCAGCGGCCAGACCTTCACCCGCATTGTCCTGCCCCAGGTCATCAAGCGCATCCTCCCCCCCTCGGCCAGCGAGGCCATGACTCTGGTCAAGGACACCGCCCTGGCCCAGATCATCGGGGTGGCCGAGCTGTTCCGCGCCGCCCAGAATTCGACCTCCCGCCTGGTCTCGATCGAACCAATCATCGCTGCCGGCGTGATTTACCTGATCCTGAACAGCCTCGTTGCTCTGGTTTTTTCCCGTTTTGAGAAAAAGCTGAGTTATTATCGCCACTGAAAGTGGCACCTGACAAAGGAGATCCGGCCATGCCTTCAGATATAGTCCTCTCCGTTGAAAATCTCGCCAAAAGATTTGGCACCCTCGAGGTCCTCAAATCGATCCATCTCACCGTGCACCGCGGTGAAGTTGTCGTCATCATCGGTCCCTCCGGTTCTGGTAAATCGACCCTCTTGCGCCTGATCAACCAGCTCGAACTGGCAGACAGCGGCAACATCACGGTCGGTGGCCAAGTCCTGTGTAAAAACGACCCCCACGGTCGTTCCGTCTACGTCGCTAAAGCGGACCTGAAAGCGATCCAGCTCAAGATTGGCCTGGTCTTCCAGAGCTTCAACCTCTTTCCCCACTTCACAATCGAACGCAACATCACCGAGGCACCGGTCCATGTCCTGGGCCAGCCCGTGGCAGAAGCCAAAACCAAGGCCGCCGCCCTGCTTAAGAAACTTGGCCTGTCTGAAAAAGCCCAGAACTACCCCTTCCAGCTCTCCGGCGGCCAGCAGCAGCGCGCTGCAATCGCCCGGGCCCTGGCCCTTGAGCCGGAAGTCCTCTTCTTTGACGAACCCACTTCGGCCCTCGACCCGGAACTGACCGGCGAGGTTCTCAAGGTCATCCGCCAGCTCGCCGCCGAGCACATGACCATGGTCGTCGTCACCCATGAAATGGCCTTCGCCCGCGAGCTGGCCGACCGGATCATTTTCATGGACCAGGGCGTGATCATCGAGGAAGGAACGCCTGAGCAGGTTTTCAACTCCACCCATGAACGGACCCGCCAGTTCCTGCGCCATTACAGCGAGTGAGGCTGAAACAGCTCATCACACGTTTATTCAGAAAGACATCATCCATCAAAAATCCAACCACAGCAAAACGGCCTCGGGACACCACACCCAAGGCCGTTCTGTTTGGAGGAGAAAGTATGAAAGAAGGAGGTTCGTCGCTCTTGCTCTTGCTCTGAATTCAGTTTAGCAATTAAGTTTTAAGAATATAAATCGCAAATGTGAATAACTGTGAACATTAATCATTTGTTTCGTCATATTTGCTGATTTCGCCATTTGGCTGGCAGAGCGGACCTCTTGTAAATGACCTCTGTCTGGGCAGGATCAGCTGAGCATCTGGATGGCAGAACCATCATCGAGGGCAGCCTGGCTTTTCGGTTGCTCGATCAGGAACCCACCCCCGGGTGTTACAATCTTGACGATCTGGTCACTGCGCGACGCTGAGAAATCAGCTGCATCTCTCCCCAGAACGGCCGCACGCTGGTCGGCGTAGCGGTTGAACAGGGCTACGGCCTCCTCTGCTGTGATGGCAGCAGGCAGTGCCAGTTCCAGGCGCTGGTTGGAAAGACCGTGGATGACAACCGTCTTGTCGACATCGACGGTGGCCGGGCTGATCTGGGGGATCGATGCCAGCAGCTGGGCCCGGGCGTCATTGCGTTTCATGATCGGCGGCGCCGAGAGCGCTACGATGATGGCCAAAGCCAGGACAGCCGCACCGGTCAGCAGCAGGCGCATCTTGACCGTCAGGCGCAAGTCCGGGATCTTGATGTCGCTTTTAGGCACATAGGCGGGCTGGGCTGGTTTGGCCTCCACTTTCGTCTTCTGCTTCTTCGTCGTTTCCACCTGGGTGGCACGGGCAGTAAACTGAGCATTGTTCAGCTGTGGATTGAGATTGGGCCCTTCGTATTTGGGCTGGGGCAAATTGGGGAAGGTCACGCTGTTCGAATCAGCGGCAATGTCATAGGCAACATTGCTGTCAAACACAGCATCACAAAACAGGCAATGACCCTGTGTATTCTTGTCATCCAGTTGCAGCAGCGAGCCACAATTGGGGCATCTTCCTTCTCTGAGCGTCATGGCGTACCTCTTTCGCTAGTCATGGCGGCACGGCAGCGGATGAATCAAAATCGCACCGGCCTTGGTATGAATGGACATTATGCTATTATAGGGTCAAAGAGACTGGATCGCAAGGAGCTCAAAGCACCCGTGACACACGAGCCTATCAAGCAGCACGATGCCACCTATTACATGCGGGCAGCCCTGAAAGAAGCGCACAAGGCTGAGCTGATCGGCGAGGTGCCGATCGGGGCTGTCATCGTGCATGAGGGCAGAATCATCGCCCGCGGCCACAACAAGCGCGAGACTCTGCAGGATGTGACCTTGCATGCGGAGCTGGTGGCAATCCGCCAGGCTTGCCGGCGGCAAAAATCATGGCGGCTCGATGACTGCGATCTCTATGTCACACTCGAACCGTGTGTCATGTGCGCCGGAGCCATCGTCCAGGCCCGCATCCGCACTGTATTTTACGGCGCCACCGATCCGAAAGCGGGTGCCGTCGGTTCGATCATCAACATTTTCGATTTGAAACAAAATCATCGCGTCACTTGGCAAGGCCTGGTCCTGCAGGAAAGCTGCAGCCAGGTCCTCAAGGACTTTTTTACCCGGCGCCGGTCGGCTGACAAAGCGGCCGGCAGCAGGGCCACACGCCGCGCGACCGCCGTGGCCGAGCAGGCCAAGCGACAAGGCTTATCCGGCGAACCGGTTGATCCTGACAGCCGGGCCTAATCCTTCAGCTTCTCACAACAGATGAAAATCGGCGCACACTTGATGGCATTGGCTATTTCAATTTTTTGCACGGCAAACTGCCGGACCGGCAACGTCCGGATATAGTCCAAAACCGCCTGATACTCGTCAAATCCGCTGTCTCCACCATAGTAAAGGCAGATCAGGACCGCACCTCCAGCAGAAAGGAGCGCCAGAGCCTGGTCCAGAGCGGGAAGCGTCGTCTCAGCCCGGGTTCCGATGGCGTGATTACCGCGCGGCAGATAGCCCAGGTTGAAGAGAACCGCACGCACCCGAGGCGTCACCAGCTCCATCATCCGGTCGTGGCTTGAAACAAACAGCTGGCAGCGCTCGAGAAAACCGGCTTTTTGCAAGCGCTCGGTCGTCCGTGCAATGGCCTCAGCCTGGATATCAAAACCGATCACATGGCCGTCTGGCCCGACCAGCCCGGCCAGAAATTCCGTGTCACCGCCATTGCCACAGGTGGCATCGATCACCGTGTCGCCTGGCCGGACCAGAAGGCGGGCATACTCATGCGCCAGCGCCAGCGCATTTTTGACCAGCGGCTGGTCCGGACGAAGTTCGTTTGATTTTGCAGCTACGTCTGTCATGCTTCAATCTCCCGGGCCGGGCAGGCAAAGATCTGGCGGCTTGGTACATGGACGATGAGACGCTCGGCCACTGGAAGGCCCGTCCCAGCTGTGATCGCCCGGGCATAATAATCCAGCTGGCGGCCATAGCGTTCGCAGAGCATCTTCTGGATCTGTCCGGGCTGGCCTGGCATCCGGTCTGTCTTGTAGTCGACCAGGATGGCCTGGCCGTTTTCCTGGAACCAGCAGTCGATGATGCCCTGGACCAGTGCGCGATCGTCGGGAGCAAAGGCTGTTTCACCCGGCCAGACAGATGCCGCAGGTACGGCCAGGGTGAATGGCATTTCGCGGAACAGCTGGTGGCGATCTCGCTCCGCAGCTACCATCCGCCCAGCCAGGTCTGATGTGGCAAAAGCAAGGACCGCATCCTGCCAGCCAGACAGGGCAGCAGTCTCTTCGCCCGGCAATACCTGGTCCTGCTCCAGTTGCGCAAGCTGGCGCTCCAGCTCAGCACGGCTGGCCTCACTCCGGGCCCGCGGCAGGTCCAGATAGCGCAGGAACAGGTGCAGCGCTGTACCCAGCCGGGCTCCCTGGACAGGCATCTGGCTGATCTCGGTCAGGTCAGACAGGTCATGCAGGTCCAAGTTGATGCCAAGAGCAGGGTCTTGTCCCGGCAGCTCGATCTCCTGGTCCTCCCCGTAGCGGGATTCATCCTGTTCGCGGCGTTTGAGTTCACTGACCGACAGTTTGACCGGGCTTTTGGCCGCACTGGCAAATGGGTAATCCGGGCTGATCCGGCGCAGGACGCGCTGGATCTCGGCCTCGGGGACAGGTTCAGGTGATAGCAGCCAGTCATGCACAGCTCGCTGGAGATCCGCGGTTCCCTCAGGCACCGGTTGCTGCACCGCCTCTTCTGAAGGTTCATAGCCAGGTGCCAGATAATCTTTCAAGTTCAGAAGCTGCATTGCCCAGACCCCTTGGGTCGGATCGGAAAGTACGGAGGCCGGGAGCGTTTCGACCGCCGTTTCCCCCATGAGGCGGCTCCAGTCGATGTCCGGGTGTCGGGCCAAGGCCATGAGCAGCCAGTCCATGTAGCTGCGTCCGGACAGGACGAGGTGGGCCGGCAGGACGGGCTGCGGCCAGGCCTGGGCCTTGCCCAGACGTGTCAGCAATGCTTTCTGGCTGCCTTTGGGCAGCATGGCGACAAGGACCAGTCGGTCGCGGGCCCGGGTCATGGCGACATACAGCAGGCGGAGTTCTTCGGCCAGGGTCTGGGCCTTGTGTTCGGCCAGCATGGCCAGCTTCAGATGGGTGGGCCGGCGCAGATGGGCCCTGGGATCGACCCAGTCAAACCCGACGCCCAGGCTTTCACTGACCATCAGGATGTCCTGCTGGTCCTTCGGCGTGATTTTCCCGGAAAGGCCAACCACAAACACGATCGGGAATTCCAGGCCTTTGCTGCTGTGGATGGTCATGACCCGGACGGCGTTCTGTTCCGATTCAGAAAGGTCATAGGGCGCCTGGCCGGGGCCTCTTTGTTCCAGGTTCTCGATGTGGCGGACCAGGTCAAACAGGCCGCGGCCGCGGTTGGTTTCGAATTGATGCACCCAGCTGACAAAAGCCCGGACTTCCCGCAATCGTTCTGCGCCATTTTCATGGGCGGCTACCTGATGGAAAAATCCGGTTGTCTCCAGCAGCCACTCGAGCCATTCGCCGGTTTTGCGGAACTTTTCCCGGTCACGCCACACATCCAGCTCATGGAGAAACAGGTCCAGCCGCGCCTTGAGGTCAGGATCCGGCCCTTGTGCCGCATACCAGATGACAGCCTCATGGAAAAACCGGCAGGGCGCCTGTGCTTGCCGGGCCGAAACCCGGATGGCCAGCAGCTCTTGCGGCGTGAAAGCAGCGCCCAGCAGGCCGGATTTGAGGACGGCTGCCAGGGGGATGTCCTGGCGCGGATTGTCCATGGTCATCAGCAACGCCTTGAGCAGGCGCAAGTCAGGGTGATCAAACAGGGCTCGGCCAGTATCCTCGATGACAGCAATGGATCGCTCCCGCAGGGCAGCAGCATGCAGGCGGACGATCGCCCGGGTGCGCGCCAGAATGACAATATTGCGCGGATCTGCAGCCTGCTCAGTCACCAGCTGCAGGATCCGCTGGCTGACCACCCGAGCCTCACGTTCGTACAGGCCAAGCTCTGCAGCGTCAAGCCCATTAGCCTCGCGATCGGCTGCGACCTCGGAAGATGACACATCCGCGGGTATTTCATCGTCCGGTGAAAAGTCATCGCCTGCGTCCCCGGCTGTCTCTGGATCGAGGACTTCCCCTTGCTGCACCAGGCAGAGTTCGACCGGTACCGTCCCGCAGGATTCGTCACGGTGTGGTACGAGGCCATGGCCATCCGAATAATCAATCTCCCCTGCCTCTGGCGACATCAACTGGGCAAACACCTCATTGACCGCCCCCAGCACGCCAGGCACGCTGCGGAAATTGCGATTGAGGGTGATGAGGCCGCCATTGCCAGCCTGCCGGTACTGTTCAAACCGGCTGATGAAAATGGCGGGACGGGCATGGCGGAAGCGGTAGATGCTCTGTTTGACGTCACCGACCATGAACACATTGTCCCGGGCAATGGCCTGCAAGATGGCTTCCTGGATGCTGCTCGTATCCTGGTATTCATCGATGTAGATCTCCTGGCAGCGCTGGCGATAATAGTCCGAAGCTTCCGGCTGGCGCAGGATGGCCAGTGCCAGATGCTCAAAATCGCCAAAATCAACCAGCCGTTGCTCACGCTTGCGTTCCCGGTAGCGGTCATCAAGCTCCAGGACCAAGTCGAACAACTGTCCAATGGCGGGCAGCATGGATCCGATCTCCTGCTCAATCTGGCTCGAAGTGCGATTGAACAGGCAGATCGTGTCAAACATGAAGTGCTGGCGGTAGGTATCTGTCCGGCATTGTCCGGTCAGGCAGTGGATCGATTCAGCCAGATTCTGGCGCAAGAGCTCAAGAACCCTGGCTTTGCCTGGGTCTTTGCCGCCAGCACGAGGCAGATCGAGGTCGTCAAGGCCCCGGGCCAGTTCAACCAGTTCATCCCAGTCTGGCTGCGGTTCAGAAAGCTTGTCCGCAATCTGGCTCAGTCTCGTATCGATTTTCCGGAACTGGTTATGGTAGGCCTGGTTGCGCTCAGGGTCTTTGATCAGGGCCACACCACTGGCGAGGAGCTCGCGCAGTTCCGGCAAAGCCTGGAGCGCCTGGCCCAGAAGCACACGCACCTGTGCCATCAGGACAGCTGCATGGCGGCTGGCTGAAAAATCATGCGCTGCCTCTGCCAGTTCATCGTGGTACCGCGCCACCTCGGACCGATAATCCGGCAGGCTGCGCAAATACTGGTAGAGGCGGATGACCTGCTGGCGCAGCGGTTCATCGCTGCGACTGGTGCTGTAGCTGTCGACAAGATGATAGAACGCCCCTTGCCAGGCAGGCGCATCATCTTCCGGCGCAAAATCGATGGTTTCATAATGCCGGTTCAGGACATCGTCAAGGGTTTCCTTGAGCAGCAAGTCAGCCACCTGCGGATCCGAGACCGAAAAGCCCGGTTCCACCTGGAGCTGGCCTGCCTCATCGACGGCGAGATGGCTGAAATTGCGGATCACCGTCAGGCAGAAGGCATGGATCGTCGAAATGGCTGCGCTGGGTAAAAGCGTCTGCTGGCGGCCCAGGTGACGTCTCTTGATAAGGTCCGCCTGGGCGGCGCGGGCTTGCTCGAGCTTGGCAGCAATTTTTTCCTTCATCTGGCGCGCAGCTGCTTCCGTAAAGGTCATGACCAGCACGGACTGGATGTCCAGTTCTCCCTTTACGATCCGCTGCACAATCCGTTCTGTCATGACGGCGGTCTTGCCCGAACCGGCAGCAGCCGAAACCAGCAAATCGGAGACAGGTGCATGGACAACCGATTGTTGTTCTTCAGTCAGCTGCATGTCCACCTCCACCGTCATCGGGGTACTGCTTTGCAAGGCGAGCCATGAAATCCTCTTTACTGCCCAGCTTGGGCTGATCTTTCGTTTTGGCGCGCCCGAGCGGCTTAAAGCGCTGGCAAGGGTCTTTTTTCTGGTCAAAGCCGCAGACAGTCTGGAAAGCGCACCAGGTACAAGGCAGGTCCGTTTTGGGGAGCTGGCTGGGCTTAGCTGAAAACTCGCCCCGGACAATTCCGGTTGCCCAGAGTCGGATCTTTTCTTGCACATGGGTCTGGAGGCGGATGAGCTGGTCCACCGGCAAATCCAGGCTTTGCAGCGCGAAACGCCGGTCCAGCTCGCGGATGACGTCGTCAGGATCGAGCTGCTCTTCAGGGGTCTGGTGCAGAATGGGCTGGTCAAACCGGAAGTAGCAGGCATCCGCTGCCATCTGCTCTGGATGGCTCTTCTGGAAAGCAGCCAGATAGGCAGGTAATTGCAGATGCAGGCCATGATACAAGGCATCGTACTGGATCTTCTGGCTGCCTGACTTGTAGTCGATGATGCGAAATTGGCGCTGTCCGTCGCTCACCTGCCAGTCCACGCGGTCGACTATGCCGTTGAGCTGGACAGCCCGGCCATCGGCCAGAGGCAGACTGAGCGCATTGCCCCGGCCGGGTTCAAACACCCATTCAAACAGAGCCGGGGTGAAGGACTCAGAGAGCAACTGGCGCAGCAGAGCAGCAATCGACGTGCGTGCAACACCCTCCAGGCGCCGGCCCGCCGAAGCCCGGAGCCCGGGAGCGAAAAACAGGCCCACCCGTTTGTCCCCACGCAATTCGGCCATGACCTTGGCCAGGGCGCCATCCAGTCCACCCGCAAGCCAGGCCTTGATCCGTTCCTTCCTTTCCAGCTCATCCGGCAGGCTTTTCAGCTCTTGTTGCAGCAAGTTCAGGCTTCTTTCCGCCAGGGTATGCAGGAAGGTCCCACTGTCGGTCGCCTGTGGCTCGTAGATGTCCCTTTCACGCAGTAAAATTCCATGCGCTGCCAGATGGGAAAAGGGACAGGCGGCGTATTTTTCCAGCTGGGAGACACTCAGTTGCAAGGTAGACCCAAATCGTGCCTCAACCAGCTGCGGTTCGATCTGGAGCTGGAGCGCATCAGGCTGGCCCAAGTGGGCCAAAGCCAGATCCAGTGGATGCCCCAGCCGCTGCAAGGCCAAAGCCAGAGAACGATATGGGGCCAGAGTGCCGGGCCACGTGGCCAGTGACTGGTGCACCAGCTGGATCAAGGCATTTTGCGCCGCATCGGGTGAACGGAGGCGGACATCCTCCACGTCCATCTGGTCAGGCAGCAGGAGCGGTGTTTGTCCGCTCCACTCACGCAGGCGCTGGACATAAGGCGATGGATCCTGGGCTGGGGCCAGCAAGACCAGACGGTCTGTTGGCAAGGTCAGCAGGCCGAAAATCATCGCTGCATCGGCAAAGACCTGGTCGCGGGCATTGCTGGGCAGGACCTGTCCCAGCAGACTGGACAGATGCTGCCGGTCACTGTCCTTGAGCAGCCCTTCAGGGGGGGATCCCGGAGGAAAGACGCTGGCGCTGGCATTGTACAGGAACAAAACCCGGCCGCTGCGCTGGCGAGCGTGGGCCAGGTTGCCAATGGCCACCTGGTCGAGTGCTGTTGGCAGGACGCCGCTGTCGGCATTGTCCAAGCCCGTTGCAAGCAGATCCCGGAAAGACCTGAGGTCCATGGGCGCCTGGCCGGCAAAACGGACCAGCTGGGCCAGGACATCGACCAGGGCATTCCAGGATTTGGCAATGGCAAGGGCACTTTCACTGTCGTTTTCCTGGTGCAGTCGCAAGACCAGCTGGGACGTGCGCTGTTTCAGACCAGTGGCCTCGAGATAGCCGGCCAGGGCTGTTACCCGATCCATGCCAGTCTGGGCCGATTTCATCCGGTCTGAAAAAGCCCGGACTGGTTGCAGGATCGTCTGGCGGAAAAGGTCTACGACCTGGGGCTCCTCGGCCTGGGGCTCCATCAACCGCTCGAGATGGAACAAGCCCCGGGACAGGACATGGTTTTCAAATTCATCCACTTGGCCCTGGTCTTCCAATAAAAGGCCTGCCCTCAGCAGGCGCATGACCGGGAGCCGGCCAAATCCCTGGCTCGACAAATCGAGCACGGCCAAGATGGTGCGCATCAGGGCCGTTCCAGCCAGCGTCCGGACCTGGTCCAGGAACAAAGGGATTTTGAAGGTGTTGAATGCGGCCTTGAGGCGCGATAGGTCCTGCACCGGGTCACAGACCGCGACAACCAGGTCGCGGTAACGGTAGCCTTCTTCCTGCACCAGCCGGCGGATTTCTCCAGCCAGCCAAGTTGCCTGGTCGTCTGGCTGGGTGGCAAGGACCATTTTTAGAGTGGACCGGCTGGCGGATCCCGATGGTGCTGTCCACTCGGCAGGTGCCCCCAGGTAATGTGCCATGCTGGCGACGTCAGGCGCCCAGTCCGGTTCGATCCGGACCGGGCGCCTTGTCCGGTAGCGCTGCTGCAGCTGGTATGCGGTGCGCCGGCCGGGCAGGAACAGATCCGGGCCCTGCTCCACGGCCAGTTCATCGGTAGGAATGCAGTCGCTCTGCACCGTCACGGTAACCTGCTCACAGTGCCTGACCAGCTGGTCCAGCACAGCCGATTCCTGCGGCGTGAAATTTCTCAGCTCACCAAAGCCAGCGACCCAGACCGACGTACGACCCAGCCAGCCAAGCCGGGTCCGGGCTGGCCCCTGCGCCTGGGAAAGCAGCTTTTCGAGACGGTCCAGCTCGGTCTCAGGATCATGGAAACCCAAGTCCCGAACCGCCTGGCCATAGCGGTCCAAAAGCAAAGCCAGGTCATTGACCTTCCCTTGCAGCGTCTTGTCCTCGATTTGTTCGACCAGTAAAGACAACGCGTCGGCGTCAATCTGGTACCGGCGCAAATCACCCAGGACCGCCATGATCTGGCGGATGAAGCCGGGTTTGTCTGCCAGCCGGGCATAAGAACGAAGTTCGGTGCGGGCTTCGGCCAGCAAGCGATAGAGAAGCATGGCCTGGCCAGTCTTGTCCAGCAGCGGGCCAGCCATCTGTCCTGCCTCACCCATAAGGCGGGCCGACAGGCGCCGGAAGCTCAATACCTCTGCCATGAGAAGACTGGTCGAGCCAGACTGCTGGAGATAGGCTTGTTCAAAATCCAGCTTGGCCTGCTCGGGAACCAGAATGATCGCCCGTTTATCCGGCCACTGCCCGGTATAGGCAAACACCTCGCGCAGGCACTGTGTCCTCAGCGCGCCCGACTGGATGCCAAAGAGGAGGCGGACGGTCATGAATCAGGCTGACTGTCGCGCTGCAAACAATCGCTGAGCACCTGGTGCACATGCGGCAGGCTGCGTTTCGGGGCCACCGGGCGGCCATCGTGCAGGAAAGCATGATGAGACTCGCCCCGGCATAGCAACTGGCCATCCCGCGTGACCTGGTAGGCAATGGTCAGACGGACCCCGTTGTAGGCAGCGACCCAGGCTCGGACCACGATGGTGTCATCGTAGCGGGCACTTTGCAGGTAGTCACACTGGATGCCAATCACAGGGCTCATGGTCCCGCTCTGTTCCAGATCGCGGTAGGGCAAACCGACCGCTCTCAGGTAATCAGTCCGGGCAACCTCAAACCAGCGGATGTAATTGGAGTGGTGGACAATACCCATGGCATCCGTTTCATAGTAGCGGACCTTGAGGGTCACGGCATGACCGGGCAATCGGGGGTCATCATTTTTTTCCATCGCTGTGCACCTTATGTATGACTTGAATTCTACAATTTTAACAATATCTGTGGTATCCTGCAAACGAAGGGGCCTTGATAAGAGGGCCTTTTGCCGGAGGTTTACAATTTGAACATGAACCATTCATCGTCCGAGAAACAGACCGGAATTCCCGCTGTCCCCACTGTGCCAGCCGTGAATTCCGAGGCTGAGGAGAGCCGTTATCCGATCCGCCGCGGCGTGATCGGCAACCTCGGCTTTTACGGGGGGCTTCTCGTCACCCGTCTGATCGTCCGCCTGAGAGCCAGGGGCACCGAAAACATCCCCACCCAGATCCCTTACGTCATAGCAGCCAATCACCAGACCTATGTCGATGGGATGCTGATCAGTGCATTCCTGCCCAAGGCCCATTTTAAAAACCTGGCCAGCCTGACCGCCAAGGACCTCGAAGACCAGCACGGCCTCTTTGGCAAACTGATCGTCCGGGTTGGCCGCGGCATTGCCGTCGACCGTTTTGGCAATCCCATCCGCGGCCTGATCATCGCCAAGAAAAAAGTCGAGGAGGGCAATATCCTGCTCGTCCATCCGGAAGGCACCCGCTCCCCTACGGGTGAGCTCGGTGAAATGAAGGACGGCGCCGCCTACATCGCGATCAAAAGTAAAGTTCCCCTGCTGCCTGTTTTTATCGAGGGCGGCTATGAGGTTTTCAGCCGCCACATGAAATGGCCCAATCCGATCGACCTCAAGACCGGCAAGCGCCGTGTCGTGACCGTCGTCTTTGGCAAGCCGCTCGATCCCAGGGAATTCAAAAACGCCAAGGAAATGACCCAGGCGCTGGTTTCATGGATGGAAGCACAGGCTCTGGCCTACCGCCGCATGCGCGGTCTGGCAGCGACCTGATCCATGCACCTAGAAAAAGGCAAACCGGATCGCGCCTGGCACGATCCGGAAATGGATTTCTGTTGCTTCAAACAGCTCGCCATCAACGTTGCCTAGTAAGACTTGGTCCGGCATGGCCCAGACTTGACCTTCACTGATTTGCATGCAATGAACCGCAGGGTCGCCCAAATGGCGGCCCTGTTTGTATTTCGGGATCAAGCCCAGAATGCGCGGCAAGGACAAGGGATCGACCTGGACCCATTCGATCTTGCCGTCCTCTACACTGGCCATTGGGGCTGGATTATATCCGCCACCGTAGAAGCGACCGTTGCACAGTGCGGCCAGGATGTAGCGGACTTCCTCACGAGGACCGCCATCCAGCGCACAACTGAAGGAAAAGGTTCTGTTCCCCAAAAGGCCGATGACAATGGCCAGCGGATAGCTCAACCGCCCCAGCCAGCGCAGACGGCGGTTGATGGCCATCATCAGGCCCTGGACCCGGGTATCAAAGCCAAATGATGTGATGTTGAGGCACATCCGGTTATTGATCTCGATCAGGTCGATGGATCGGATCTGAGGCTGGGCAATCCGGCTGAGCAACTGATCCAGATCAAGGCTGGAGAGAAAGGCCCGGGCAAAATCATTACCAGTTCCCAAGGGCAAAACAGCCAGGGCCGCGTCAGTCCCCAGCAAGGACTGAGCGATTTCATGGGCTGTCCCGTCACCGCCACAGGCCACCACGATGGCCTGCATGCCGTGGCGCAGGGCAAAATTTGCTGCCAGTTCGGCACCGTGGCCAGCCCGTCTGGTCGTCCGGATCTCGCACGTGTGTGGGCTACCGGCATAGGAAACCGCAGCCGCCAGCTTTTCTTCCAGGCCAGGGCGATTGGGCTGTCCTGCAGCTGGATTGATCAGGAAAAGATAGTGATATCCTGGCGCCACAACATCACTCGGCCGGACTGGCTGCCAGAATGTAGTGGACTGCGTCATTCACGGTGCGGATTTTGTCCAGGTCAGCGTCGGAAATTTTGAGTTCGAATGCTTCTTCGAGGTCGATGACAATTTCATACATGGCCAGGGAGTCCAGGTTCAGGTCGCGGATCAATTCTGTCTCACCTGCAATCTGGTCCATGGGGACCCCGGCAATGGTCGCAACGGTTTCTGCAACTTGGGAAAAAACCAGTTCCAGGCGAGTGGCAGTCATGGCGCATCCTCCGTACCATCTGACAGGACATAGCGTTCGTACTGTTCCTTGACGATGAGATCGATCTGGTGCAATGTTTTGAGCAGAATCTCGCGCCCGGCCGGATCCAGCGGGCCGACAAGGCGGTCAACCAGCAGTTTGTGGAATTTGTTGTGCATGCGGAAGGCCAGCTTGCCTTTGCGGGTCAGGCCGACCCTGACCACGCGCCGGTCATTGGGGTCACGGTGCCGTTCCACATAGCCCTTGCGGACCAAGCGGTCGATCGCCACCGTCAACGTGCCAGTTGTCACACCCAGGGTCGCTGCCGTCTCGCTCATCGTGCGCCGGTCATAGGGGCCGATGCTTTCCAGCGCGTGCATTTCGGCAACTGAAATATCACTGAAATTGCCCCGTCGCAGGGCTTTTTCTTCTGTCACCAGGATCTTGTCAAAAATATCCAGCAGCAGGTCATTGATTGTCTGGTCAAATTCGTTCATCACATGTTGGCCTGACGCCTGGCACCTCCTGCTTCATTAGGTTTCCATTTTACCGCTTGTTGATTTCCCGCTGCAAGGGGTGAAACAGCGCAGGCCGGACTCTGGCCTTGACCTGGATGCCTGCTTCGGTGTATTCAATCGATTCGATCTTGCCCTGCTGCTCGATCCGGTTGATCCAACCCGCCATGTCATAGGGCAAGACCAGATCAACCGGGACGAACTGCTCGGCAGCCAGGCGGGCGATCGTCGCAACAAGGTCCCCAAGCCCTTCGCCTGTCCGGGCACTGACCATCTGGGCGGGTTCCTTACCGGTGAGCACATGCAGGCCCGAGCGTTCAAAAGGTCCGAGCAGGTCGATCTTGTTCAGGACGGTCAGCCGCGGCTTGCCGCCAGCTCCGAGTTCGTTCAGTAGCTGCTCCACCACGTCACGCTGGATCTCTGCCTGTGGATCCGAAGCGTCCAGGACATGAACGATCGCATCGGCCTGAGTCACTTCTTCCAGCGTCGAGCGAAAGGCATCAACCAGCTGATGGGGTAATTTGCGGATGAATCCGACCGTATCGATCAGAATGACGGGTTGCTGGTCCGGTAAAACGAGACGCCGGGCCGCAGGGTCCAGGGTGGCGAAAACCTGGTCGAGGGTGAGCAGGTCAGATTGGCACAGGGCATTGATCAAGGTCGATTTGCCGGCGTTCGTGTACCCCACGACCGCTAAGGTCAGGATATCCTGGCTCTGGCGCTGTTTCCGGGTCTGGTCCCGGCGGGTAGCGACTTCGGCGAGCGCCCGTTTCAGAGTGCTGATGCGCCGGTTGATATGGCGCCGGTCTGATTCGAGCTGGGATTCACCCGGACCGCGCGTCCCGATGCCGCCACCGAGTCGTGACAGGGCCTGGCCCAGGCCGATCAGGCGGCTGAGGCGGTATTGCTGCTGGGCCAGTTCAACCTGGAGCTGGCCTTCCCTTGATTTGGCCCGCTGGGCGAAAATATCCAGAATCAAAAAGGTCCGGTCAATCACTTTCAGTCCGGTCAAATTCTCAATGTTGCGAATCTGCGACCCCGACAGCTCGTCATCACAGATCAGCGTCGTTGCCCCCAAAGCTTCGGCCGAGCGGGTGATTTCCTCCAGCTTGCCTTTGCCCAGAAATGTCGCCGGATCTGGCGCCTGGCGGTGCTGCAAAGCCCGGGCCACAACCGTCGCTCCTGCCGCTTCAGCCAGTTCCGCCAACTCATCGAGGGAGCGTTCAGCAAAGTCCAGGGCCACCTCGCCCGATTCTGCTGTAAGCCCGGCGATGATCGCCTTTTCCTGGTCTGTGTCTGACATGATTCCCCCTCATCCATGTTGCACTTCGCAACACTCTATATTATTAACGCTTGAATTGTGATAAATAACATCACACTCGGTACCGAAAGCCATTAATATATTGATATAAATATATGGCATCAACTTGCTTCAACTGGTTTGCCTTGATCATCGCCAACCCCAAATAATCAGAGGTGGAGAAGCTTATGAAAAAGACACCCCAATCCGCACGACCCAACCGTCCTGACACCCGGCCAGCTTATCTTTCCAATATTTTCATCGGCCTGCTCCTGCGTCTTTTCCGGGAAAACCGCTGCCTGACCCAGGAAAAGGTCGCTGAGCTGGCCGGTTGCCATGCCTCGTACCTGAGCATCATCGAAAACGGCAAGGCACAACTCAGTATAAGGACTTTTGTGGGGCTCTGCCAAGCCTTGCAGCTGGCGCCTGCGGATTTATTCGTGCTGGCCAGCATTCTGGAGGAAGGCTATCTGGATTCCGATCTGATCCAATCCGGCGAGGACAATCCGGAAGATCCACTGACAGCCCAGCGCTGGCTCCAGGAATATATTCGCCAAGGTCATCTGGGCGCACTCGACAAAAAAGGCTGACGGACTCGTAGCGTGCTATAATGAGGCCGATCAAACATGAAAGAGTCAAACCATGTTGCCTATTGTTGTTATCGGAGCAGGTCCGGCCGGACTGCTCGCAGCTGGTCGTGCGGCCGAGTGTGGTGCTCCCGTCCGCCTCCTGGAGAAAAATCTTAAGCCCGGGCGCAAGCTCCTGATCACGGGCTCTGGTCGTTGCAACATCACCAGCGCCGTCGACCGGGACACGTTCATCGGACAATTTTTTGGCCAGGGCCGGTTCCTCTATCCTGCTTTGCAGACGATGTATCGTGAGGAGCTGTTGGATTTGCTGGCCCGGTCTGGCGTGCGTTGCCAGGTCGACCACCAGGGTAAATACTTCCCCGTCACCAATCAGGCCGGGGATGTCCTTGCTGCCATGCTCCGCTATGGCCAGAAACAAGGCGTGCATCTCGTGACAGACGCTACGGTCTTGTCCATCGAGAAGAAGCCGGATCATTTTGAGATCATATCCAGCCAGGGAACTGTGCTGGCTGGGGCCGTGATTCTGACGACAGGTGGCATGACCTATCCTGTAACCGGCTCCACAGGCGACGGGTACCGCCTGGCCGCCCAGCTGGGCCATTCGATCATCCCGCCCAGGCCAGCCCTGGCACCTCTCATCACGGAGCAGCCCTATATCCGTGATCTGGCTGGGTTATCACTACCGGACGTTGAGGTCCGCTTGATCCAGCCAGGCCAAAAACCCATTACCCAGCGCGGGGACTTGCTGCTCACGCACAAAGGCGTATCCGGCCCTGTCATCCTGCGACTGTCCCGCGAGCTAAAAGGCCACGCAGAATTACACATCAACCTCCAGCCATCCTTGACCAGGCCAGAGCTTGCCTCGGCCATCCTGGACCGGTTCGCGCGCAGTGGGCACCAGCACATCAAGAATTGCCTTGATGACTACCTGCCCCACCGGCTGGTTTCACCGCTGCTGTCATCTGCTGGCATCGAGGAGGACCGCACGGCCGCCCAGACTGGCCGGCGCACCGCCGAGCAGATCGCCCAGGCGATCTCAGACTGGACCCTGACAGTCTCTGGCACCCAAGGGGTCCACATCGCCATGGTGACTGCAGGCGGCGTAGCCCTGCGCGAGATAAACCCCACCACATTGGGGTCCAGACTCGTTCCCGGTCTTTATTTTGCGGGAGAGATTCTCGACCTCGACGGCGATACCGGCGGATACAATTTGCAGGCAGCCTGCTCGACCGGCTACCTGGCGGGACAGTCAGCTGCGGCGGCTCTGTTCGGCCACCCGGGCAACAATCGTTAAGGCGGTGGTCTGTTCCTCCGGTGTCAGCAATTCGGCCATGACATCCGCCAGAACCTGGCGCTGAGCCGGAAAAACCCGCGGGAAAGCCATGACGATGGCATGAATGATCGCGTCTGACTCGCCCGGTTTGTCGATCCTGAGCAAAAATCCGATGATGTTCTGGCAGATATCGCTGGCAGTCTTAGTCACGATGGCATCGCTGCTCATCCGGACCATGCCGAGCAGTTTGCTGCCATACCGTGAATCATCCCGGCAAGCAGTAAGGTAGACCACAGCGGAATCAAGCAACTCATCGACCAGCAAGCGTTGCCGGTCAGTCCCAGCCTGTTCCAGAACCTCCTGCCAGATCTTACGTTCGAAAAACTGGCCGATGTCCCTGGTCGCAGCCTGGGTTGCCCAGCGCGACCGGCTGTTGTGGCCGTGATAGATCAACGTTGTCCACAGCTCGACCAGTCGATCCCCTTTCTGGCCAGTCTTTTTATCAATGATTGGAAAACGGACCGCTTCAAATGCGCTTTTGACTGTTTCATAGCGCTGGTCGGAGGGTGAAGCGGTCACTTGGCCCGTCAGGGCTTCCACTTCCAGTGTGCGGTCGATCATGGTGCCACAGTTGACACAGAAAACGTGCTTCTTGGCTGCATCGGCCTGAAAGGGCTGGCCGCAGGCCGGGCAAATGATCCTGATTTCTTCCATAAGGGCTCCTTTGGTCGCAGGGGGGCTTGATCTGGAATTGATTATAGCAGAGGATCCTCAAAAGGTGCTTGTTCTGTGGTCTCTTCTGTTGCAGCCGGGTCTGAACGCAACGTTTTCAGCGTCAGGATGTGCACCGTGACCGCACTTCCGATTACAGCCAGGATGATCCCGACAAACAATTTGTCGATGAGGATCATGGAGGCGACCAGAGAAGCCCAGAGGATCAGGATCGCGCCAATTTTGGTCTGGAGGGGTACGGCCTTGTGTTCCAGATAATGGTAGATGTACTTGCCCAGGATGCGATGGTGGATCAGCCACTCATAGAGCCGCTTGGAACTGCGCAGGTAAAAATAGGCAGCCAGGAGCAAAAATGGTGTGGTGGGCAGGACAGGAACAAGAATCCCGATGGAACCCAACAGGACTGAAAGGCTACCCAGGACCAGGAACAGGATGCGCTTGAGGCGACTATTGGCAAATTTATCTTGCTTTGTCATGAAACACAGGATAAAGCAGATGGCCTTTCCTGTCGAGACAAAAGGTTACCAAATATGAACTGGGCGCAGGACAATTCATGACACAAGTCTGACGTTATGTTCTGGCCATCAAGCAGTGAACAGCATCAGTGCATAGGTTGTCTGGTATTCATCCCGATCCTGTTCAGGCGCGACAGTCAGCTGGACGGTGTATTTCCCCAGGGTGCCAAACACAGTGTAGGCTTGATCGACAGTTGATTCAGCCGTTATCTTGCCATCAGCCATGATGTCTTTGTAGAAGGCCATCAATTTCTCCGGATCATCCTTGGAATGGGCAATGATCGTGAAACCTTCATCCATGCTGACGACACTCTCGACGTAGCTTTCGGGGTAGATCGGCAGGGTGTCTGACGGATACCCTGCTGGCAAGTCGACGCTCTTGTCATCGGTGCTGATGTCCAGGTCGACCGTTTCGCTGGCAGAATCGTCGTCTTCTGCCTCGGCTTCTGTTGCATCCCCAGCGGCTTCTGTAGGGGCAGGTTCGGCTTGAGCTGATGTTTGCTGGGCAGCGGCAGCGGGTGTCGCTTCCGGTGTCTTGCCTGAGCCGCAGGCAGCCGTTGCCAGCATCAGTGATCCAACCAGAAGAGTAAGCAAGAGTTTAGCCAGACGATTTTTCATGGTCGATTCCTCCCTAGACGGTTGGATGGTCCAGCATGATCCGCTGGCCATCTTCATAATGGCGGATGGCAAAGACAAAAAATGGGGACAAGCTGAAAAGAATGGAAAGAACCAGGAACAGGACACTGTTTGCAGGCTGGCAGGATTTGAACAGCTTGTAATGGGCCACATACCAGACGACAGTAAACGGCAGACCTGCCAGCAACGTCAGGAGCAGTGGGATGAGAAAGGCCACCCGGGTGCTGTTGTCTGGGTATCCGCCATCCAGGACCATCATCATGACAGTCAGTGTCGGCGTCAGCGCCGACAAAAACAGGCTCAAGCCTAAAAGCCAGTATCTGAGCTTGCCATCTGTCCCTTTATGGCGCAGATCATGGGCATCCGCCACGGCACCCGTGATGTAAGCCTGCCCGACGAACGGTACCCAGGCCAGACCAGCCAGCGGAATCTGGCGATGCTGGGCAATGGTCATCAGACCGATGCTGTTCAAGATATACGTCAGAAGTCCGATCGCTCCGACAATCAGGAAATAAGCGGCCAAGAAGATCAGCCAGTTCATGTATGCCTCCCCCGGTGCGTGTATATAAACGATTATTGACTGACCTAATTATAGCGATCTTCGAGATGAAATGTCACATCTATCATGCAAGGATATATGAAACGGAAAAGTCCCGCGACCTCTCAGCCGCAGGACTTCTGTCTTGGTGGGTAGTAGAGGACTCGAACCTCCGACCCCTTGCATGTCAAGCAAGTACTCTAACCAGCTGAGCTAACCACCCAAGCGCCAGATTATAATATTACACAGGCAGGTTGATGTCAACAGGTATTTTTCTCCTGACTGTGCGCCTTTGAATGTATTTTTCAGCCTTCCGGAGTGGATTCCAGGACGGCCACTCCACCGGGCAGGATGTTGATGGTTTCCCGGCTGCTGGCAAGGCTTCGTTCCCGAAGAAGCACGCCGTCTTTATCATAGCCGGACAAGAGCAAGCCTTTGGCATCGAGGGGTCCGGCAATCCGGATGGATTTGGGGGTTGTTGCCAGATTGGCCAGGAAAATCCGCCTGCCATAGGGACCAGCAAAGGCATAGGCCTTCACGTCGCTGTCAGGACTTGCGGCATCGAGGAGACGGCTGTTCTGGGGCAATGCCAGCAGACGGGCTGCGATTTCATCCTGCGGCCGGTAATCTTTGCCCCACGGCTCATTAAGATCCAGATTGACTAGTCCGGCACTGTTGCCGAGTTCCTCCAGCTGCAATTGGATAAGATCGGCCAGAGTCGGCTGCAAGCCTTCAAAGCCATGCAAGCTGGCCACGCTGATGATTTCATGCCAGCCTTGGCTGGTCTGGGCCGGATTGCGCGGCATTTGATCAAAATAAGCTGCCACTGCAGGCTGGACGCCATTCTGGTTCGTTCCCTGGTACAGTCCGATAAGCTTGGAGCTGTGGTAATCGGCTGAGGAACGCCAGACGCCATCTGAATAAAACATGCCATCGATCAGGATCAGCTTGTTTTTGAGCAGATTATAGTAGGGGGATTGACGAATCACCTCGATCATCCAGTCGATCCAACCGGTCCGCATCGTATCCGTCTGCAGCTGCGATTCGTTATCAGAGAACTCGAAATAGATGCGATCCAAGGATTCGATCCAAGGCAGGATTTCCCCCTGGTTCATCCGCAAATGTCCATATGGGGAGGTAATCGGACCAGCCAGATATTCGACAAGCCCCATCAATTCCGTTTCACCCATGCCAGGCTGGATCACCAGCCACGGGCTGCTTCCTGCCTCGCGGGCCAGTTCCAGCGCAGGTACGAGCGATTGGGATCCTTCGTATCTCCATTCATCGTCCTGGTAGACAGGGGCTTCATTGCCTGGTGTTTGGGCCCATTGGAACGACGGCTGTCGAGCAGAACCCAGTGGCAAGTAGGACAGGCGCAGGACTGGGGGTTGGATGGACTTGACAGTCTCAATCAAGGGATCAGCCAGTCCACTCAGGTTCAGCCCAGGCTGTCCCCAGAAAATTTTATCCAGCCACAACTCGCCGGGACCGGAAAAACTGATGTTGAACCGGACCGAGTCTGCATTCATAACCACGCTTTCCGGCACAACGAATGTATGGGTGTATTTTTTCCAAGTCGATCCAACATGGTTGACTGTGGTGCCGATCGGCTGGAAATCACCTGACAGCCAGATCCGGACCGAATCGTCCTGGATCTGTTCCTGGCGCATCCACAATTCGATCGTGTAGATATCACTCTCCTGGTGCCGGATCAACGCTGCCGGATCGATCGCCTGGGAGAGGATCACGGAGTCATCCGAAGTAGCCGTGTCGGGTGCAACCAGATGCATCGACGCCAGTCCGCTTTCATCCGGCACAGAAAGGAACGTCCGCTCCGCAGTCCGGGTGCCAAAAACTTCCCAGCTGTCTGGTGTCCGGATCTCATGGCTGGATAATTCCAGGAAGAGCAAGTCACCCGCAGCAAAGGATCCCGCAACCAGAGGCTGGCTGAGCGTGATCTCGATAACCAGGGGTGCAATGCCAATCTGGCCAGACGCATCTGCACTGACGATTTGCCGGTTACCTAGGACATCCAGGCGGCAGCTGCTAAGTCCAGGGTCTATATCGGATTCGGACCAGGTCTGGCCGCCATCACTGGAATAGTGGAACCGGTTGTCACGCCCTAGAACGATCACTTGGGTGCGGGAAAGCAAATGCAGGTCAGCGGTCGCAACGACCGGGCTGGTTTCAGCCGGAACAAACTGCAGGCCATCCTCGCTGAAGGCAATCTGGCCATTTTCCCCACCCAGGGCAAATACCCCGTCGGCAAAGGCTAGGGCTCGCCAAACTAGGCCGTCAGCAGCAGGACTTTCAACGATGCGCCAGAAGGTCCCGTTCGACGAACGCAAGACAGAGCCATCTTCGGCCAGGGCCAGAAACAGGCCATTGCCATAGGCCAGATCGATCAGGTTCATCTGAGTCGGTGACAAAGCCGGCGCAAGTGTCTGTGCCGTTCCTGCCAGGATAGTGCCTCCATCACCGACCGCAACCACCAGTCCTTCTTCACTGGCAGCAACAGCTCGCAAAGGGGCCGGGCCAACGGCAACCCAAGGTTGCCACACCTGCCCATCCTGGGAATAGATCAATTCCCCGCTGCTGCTGGTGACCAGGAACCCCTGGTTAACCACCGTCGCATCGGTCAGGTCTGCCCCGGTGCCAGCATCCACAATGTCCGGCTGGGCCTGTGACAGCCCGCGCAAGACCAGGCCAGATTTGCCGACAGCAATGGACATCTCGCCAGTGTCGGCAAATCCCAGGATTTCCCTGCCAGGCGGCAAATCAGCGGGGAGCTGGACCAGCTGGAAAGGCCCGACTCGATTGCTGTGATAGGCCAAGACAGTTGCTGTTTTCTTCAAGGACAAACCGTCGGCGTCATTGGACAAAACCCGGGCCGACGCACCTGCAAAAAAACCATCGCTGTAAAAAGACGGATCCAGCGAGGGGTCCACAACAGTCAGTGTTTGTTCGCCACCTTCGTAAACAGTCAGGACTTTCCGGTAGGCAACTGGTTCAAATGAAGCATCCTTCAGGATGTTGTCAGAAGATGCCTGCTCCAGGTTGATCCCGGTGCCCAGGACATCTGTCTTGCGGGCAGTCTCATCAATCGAAACCCAGATGATGTCTTCAGGTCCTGCCAGCCAGACTGCCACCAGAGAGAGGATGCCAGCAACTGCAGCCGTGATGAGAACGGACAAGGCCAAGACGACAAAAGTCCTTTTCTTGATGCGGTAACCGATCTGGCGGCGAAGAAAGCGCAGCATGGCCTAACCTCGCTGGTGCTGGTGGCGCAGGTAGGAAATCACGCCCACACTGATGACAGCAAAAGCAATTTCAAGCCAGACCACGATCTGGCTGAGGCTGTCCTGGCCGCTGATCATCGCCGGTACCACACTGCCTAGAAAATTGAACACCACATGCATCAGAACCGGCACCCAGAAGGAACGGGTCACGGCATACATTGCCCCCAATGCCAGGGCTGGTAAAAAGACATAAATCACTTGGATGGCCTGCATGTGAAACAGGGCAAACAGGACCGCTTGCGCCACAACCGCCAGCCATTCGGGCATGGCCCGGCGCAGTTCACCCTGGATAATGCCACGGAAAAGCAATTCTTCACTGAGGGGCGCAAGGAGCGTGATACCGGCGATCAGCCAGCCATAGCCAAGCGCAGGCGAAAAAGCCTCCGCTTGTTCCAGATAATCTGCCATCAGGCGCTCTACAGCCGGAATAGAATCACCAAGAATCATCAACCCCGAAAAAAGCAGATTCGTCACCCCTAAAAGGCCGATCGAAAGAACCACGGCCGGCAGGAGATCGTGTTTTTCCGGTCGCTTCAGCCAGATGGCATCCCTCTGGTTCAGTCGCCGGAAAAAAAGGATCAGGCTGTACAGGGGAATCAGGATCACCCCGTAGAAAACGGAAATCCGTGGATAATCATTCAAAATGAGATCCTGGATGTCCAGGGCAGCCGAACCAGCTGCGTGATCCTGCCAGCCCAGAAGCGTGCTGAGCCATGGATAGCTTTGGGCATAGAAATTGGCAACGATATCGATCACCAGCAGGTGGATCAAGATCATGCTCAAAGGAACAACAAGGGTCCTGAGGCGAAACTCGCGTTTCACCCTGGGTACCCTTTGGTTGAATTCAGGAAACTCAGGCGTCGCCATGTGTCAGGACGACCTCATATTTGTGGATCAGGCGGCTCGGTCCGTAGGAGAGCTTGGCTTTCCTCAGGCCGGGTATCCCCAGGTCTTCTTCCCGGTTGACCCAGTCGATGTCCGGCAGGATTTCATCGAGGGTGAATTTGTTAATCGCTGCATACAGGCCGGGGTATTCGGCCTTGGCTTTCTCGACATGAATGACGCTGGTCCGGTTGTAAGGTTCGGAAGCAATGGAAAATGCCACCAGCTTGCCATCAATGCGGATCACGCCGCCTCTGAGATGGAGTTCATCGTAATGGTCGAGCAGCATCTTGACCGGGCGATAATCACTTTTAGTGATGTCGTTGCTGTCTATGCCTTTTTCTTCGCACCAATCGAGTACCAGCTGGAGCGCCTCAGGTGCATCAGATTGTGTCAGCGGGGCGAAATGATAACCTGGATAGGTGCGCAGGAAACGGTTCACATGATTGCGCTTGGCATGGAGGTCTTTGCCTGAGAGCTGGCGCAGACTCTGGGCGTCATAGAGATAGTCCGAGAAAGTGCGGTCAAATGCTGTCCGGGTCTGGTAGCCCAGCATCTTCTCAAATAAGGGCACATAGCTTTCGTCAATATACAGTATCCTGACAGGCCAGCCGAGACGGTCAAATTCAGGCGCCACAGAGTCGACAATCGTCTGCAGACGATCCTGGTCGAGCGGTCCCAGCGGCATGGACATGTGCGGCGTCGTGAAAACACCGCCATTGCTGATGAAAAACAGACAGTCTGCCAGCTCGACCACCCGGTAGTCAAAACCCTCATGCCAGGACCAGCGCGCATCAAAGCTGGCATCGGCCAGTTCCGTCAGGGACTGGTGGCGATGCGCCAGGTAACGGGTGCGGTCAGCAAGGGAAAACAGGGGGTAATGGTCGTCAAACATGATGTCTGGCCTTTCTCAGCCGCCAGCCTCTTCAAAGCGCCGGTAGAAAAAGTCAAAGGCGTCGGCCAGCTCGGTCTTGTTTTTGATCGATTTGAAATACTGCTCACCCGTCACATGGTGCTCAGCGCGCATGATGACAATCTCCGGATCCTGGTGGTTTCCATCGTCCGGTTCATAATTGTACATGACGACATAGTCACGGCCATTCATCGAAAAGGAATCGATAAAGGCCATGTAATACTCATGGCCGTTATCGACATCCACGATGACAGCAAGGACATCATCCTTGGCTACCCGGCTGCGGCTGATCACACCGCGCGGGTCAGGCCGCAAGGAATCAGTTGTCCGTTTCGTCGTCCTCGTTTTCATAGTCTTCTTCCTCGCAGAGACGCTCGTATTCGGCATAAACACGATCGTATTCGTCATCTGTCAGGCTGACCAGCCCTTCAGTGCCGTCTTCGAGTTCGACGACGCGCGTGATGACCATCTCGGGTTCCTGCTCATCGGTTGTGATCAGGACACAATAGTGGTCATCTTCAAAAGCAAAGTCGTCAGCCAGGATAAAGGTATATTCCTGTCCGGTTTCGCCGTCCACCATTGTGATGATGCCATTGCCGTGCTCATGGTCATGATCATGATCATGGTCATGGCCGCAGCCGTCACCACAATCCGAATCACAACCTGCGCAGCCGTGACCATCCAACATCAATTCTTCTAGCAACATAGGGGTTCCTCCTTGGGGGGATTAAAGTCTTGTTCATAAAGATCACAGGACTTGTTGATTATATCACACTCAAATCAGGCTTTGCGCCGGCTCTCAAGGTATTCCTGCAGGATAATTTCCGCTGCAACCTGGTCCACGACAGCCTTGCGTTTCTGGCCGCGCACGCCCGTCTCACGCAACACCCGGCTGGCTAGGACAGTCGTATAGCGTTCATCGCGGTACAAGACTGGCCGCCCGGTCCGGGCAATGAGCTCCTCACCCATGGCCCTGGCCTTGGTTTCAGATTCGCTGGTCTTGCCATCAGTCCGGCGCGGCAGACCCATGATCACCGTGGTGATCTGGAGGTCTTCGATCAGGGCGATGAGCCGGTTCATCGCCCAGTTCCAGTCACGGCCATTCCAGTTGATGGTCTCAAGACCGCGGGCCGTGATGCCGAGCAGGTCGCTGACGGCGGTTCCGATCCGGGCATCGCCATAGTCAATGGCCAGGAATCGCTCTGGTTTCGTGCTCGTCATAGTCTATCCTTTCTTGTGCCCTGCTGTCCGTAGCCTGGGTAACCAGTCCGGCTGGTTCAGACCACCTTGAGAACGAAATCGCGGCAGGCATAGGCACAGTAGCCACACAGGACGCAGCGCTCCGGATCGACCTTGACTTTGCCGTCGATATCGGACAGGGACAGGGCCTTTGCGGCGCAATGGTCAACACAAGCCCCGCAGCCGGTGCACCAGTCTGACACAACCAGGCGGCGCAAGCGGCTGCGTGTGGCGGCAAGATCGCCAGGATCGACTGCGCGTCCGGAAAACAGTGCAATGTTCATGTCAATTTCGGCTTCGCTTTGCATACCGACAGCATAGGCGGCCACCTGGTCTTGGGCCAGGGCAAAAGCCAGTGCCGTATCAAACTCGTGGAGGAAATGGCCACCACCCAGCATCTTCATGCCATAAAGGCCCAGGCCGGCTGCTTCTGCTTCGCGGGTTGCCTGGACCATATCCTCGGCCGTGCCATCGATCAGCCCCAGGCCACGCCAGTTCAGCATGGGGTGGATGACATCCGCTGCGCGGTACAGGCCGATGTCCAGATCGCGCCAGAGCGCATCAGCAAGGCCAAGCCTGGCCTGGGTCAAGGCCCGGACAGGTTCGACGGCATGAGTGGAGATGCCGATGGCCCGGATCAGGCCTTTTTCTTTCTGCTCGTGGAAAAAGGCAAAAGCCTCACGATGTCCATCCAAAGTCAGGGTGGACTCCTGCTCGTGGAGCAGGAACAAATCGATCACATCCAGATCCAGCGCCAAACGAGCCTGGTCAAAACTGCGCCGGGCGGTTTCACGGTCGTAGGCATAGCATTTGCTGGCGATGACAGGAGGTTTTGCAATGGTGCGCAAGGCGACCCTAATGTGGGGGTACGTCTCATAGAGTTCAGCTGTATCGACAAAATTGACACCCCGGGAAAAAGCATGGGCAAGGAGTTCCCCACCACGCTCCGGGGACAGGTTGGCTTGGGCAGGCCCCAAAGTCAGAGACCCATAGCAGAGCCGGGACACCTCGATCCCGGTCTGGCCCAAGAAACGTCTGGGCAGGCTCATTCGAGCGTTTTGATGTACTCGCTCAGGATCACCTCAAGCATCTCATCCCGCTCCATGCGGCGGATCACTGCCCGGGCACCATTGTGGTTGGTGATGTAGGTCGGGTCACCGGACATGAAATATCCAACCAGCTGGTTGACCGGGTTGTACCCTTTCTGGCGCAGGGCCTGGAGCACCTGGGACATGATTTCACGCACCTCAAGCGAATGGTCAGCTCCAAATTCAAAACGGGTTGTTTCACCTTTTTCCACGCGGCAAGCACCTCATCTTTCTGTCGCAACCTGCAAGCCATGCTCTGTCCATCCGTCCAATGGATGGACAATCGTCCAGCTTGGGAAGTCTCTTTATCTTAACATGATCAGGCAGGGTTTGCACCCGTGCAGTAGAGAAATTGGCCATCTGCCCGGACAGGCCAAGCCGTGACTATCTGGCCTGGTTTCAGCCCCGTTGCAGGCTCGATCCGCACCGGGACATAGGCAGCGGAATAGCCTTCAGCTGCTCCCTGCTCCGTCAGCGTCTCGACCAGCACCGACTGCAGCTGGTCCAACTGTCTCAGGTGGAAGGCAGTGGCCATTTGCTCTGCCAACTCCTGCAGAGCCCGGCTGCGCCTGACACTGATCGCCGCAGGGACCTGGCCGGGCATTCTGGCTGCCTGTGTCCCCTGGCGCGGCGAATAGCGGAACACATGCATGCGGGCAAATCCGATCTCCTGGCAAAACTGGAGTGTCTCCGCAAATTCCGGTTCTGTTTCACCGGGAAAACCAACAATCACATCCGTCGTCAGACTGGCATCCGGGAAAGCCTTCCGCAAGGCCTGGGCTACTGAACGGAATTGGCTGGTGGTGTAGCGGCGGTTCATTCTTTTCAGCACGGTGTCGGAGCCGCTTTGCATGGAGAGATGGAAATGGGGGCACAGTTTCGGGTTGGCCTTGGCCAGCTCGATAAATACCGGTGTGATTGACAAGGGTTCCAGCGAACCCAGCCGGATCCTCTCGATCCCTGGGATCTGTGCCAACTTGGCTGCAAGGGCCACCACGGCGTGGCTGCCCTCACCCCTGTCCAAGCCATACGAACAGACATGGATGCCTGTCAGGACGATTTCCCGGTAACCAGCCGCGGCCAAAGCCTGGGCCTCGGCCAGTATCGCGCGTTCTTCCCGGCTGCGGATCCGGCCGCGCGCCAGCGGGATGGCACAGTAGGAACAAAATGAATTGCAGCCGTCTTCGATCTTGATATGTGCCCGGCATTCGGACTGCTGGTCGACAATGCCCAGCTCCTCAAACAAGTCTTCCGGTGGGATGGCATTCGGTACATCTGACTCTGCAGCGACTTGCTCTGCGGGTTGTAAAACGGATCGTCCGAGGTAATCCATAACCAGTTCCAACGCCCGGGCTTTGCCATGTGTTCCAATGACGATATCGGCATAATTTTTGGCATCGCTCAGCTCGGCATGGCAGCCCATCGCCACAACAACCGCATCAGGAGCCTGCCGTTTGGCCCGGCGCAGCATCTGGCGGGATTTCCGGTCGGCCTCACCGGTGACTGTGCATGTATTGATGACATAGACATCGGCCTTTTCGTCAAACTCAACCCGTTCAAAGCCAGCCTCAGAAAAGCGCAGGGCGATGGCGTCCGTTTCATAATGATTGGTTTTGCATCCCAGCGTATGGAAGGCAGCTTTCATGGTTCAGGTTCTCCTCTGGATCGATCGTTTTAGCTTTGGATGCCGATTCAAGCGAATCAATTGACAGGTCAAGTTGGTTGAAGCACAATACAATCATGCGTACATTGACGATTCAGCTCAAATCCATCAACGAAGTCAAGGAATTCGTCCGGATCGTGAACGACTTCTCCTATGATGTCGATCTCATCTCAGGCCGCTATATTGTCGATGCGAAGTCGATCATGGGGATTTTCAGCCTGGACTTGGCCCGGCCGATTGCCCTTGAGATTCACAGCGACACGGCCAACGATCTGGTGGCTCGGCTCGAGCCGTTCACACTGACCTGACTTGTCCGATGTCTGGCTGCTTATGCCAGACTTGGACAAACGCCTGTCGACCTTGGCTTCGCTCTTCTCTGGCCGGTTTACTGCACATCAGACGGGCCATTTTTTTGTTGTCATGGCTATGGTGTGCCACACAGATCACGGCGGGATGAAAAAAGAGGGCTTCTGGCCCTCTTTTCTGTGTCGATGGGAAGATCTGGACCAGACAGGGCGATGCTTATGCGCCGCGTCCAGTCATCAGGTAGAGGGTCACCGTCAGGACGGCAAAAACGATGGCGAGGATCGAGGTCAGGCGTTTGAGCAGGGCGTCGATGGTACGTCCCTTGCTTTTGCCGAAAAAGGTGTCAGCACCACCACTGATTGCGCCGAGGCCCTTAGAGTTGCCTTCCTGGAAAATAACCAGCATAACCAGGGCGATGCTGACAAGGATATCGATCACAGCGATGACAATTGCGAATGTGTTCATGGTCTACCTCCGGATGTTGGGGCTGCACCTGCCGGTGACCGGAAATAGTCCGCTCACAAAGCACACAGTAACCGATATTTTAGCACACGAAATCCAGGCAGGCAAGATGCCTTTACTTGCGGAATGTGGTCTTGACGAACTTGATCGTTTCAGCCACGGCAAACGGGATCAGTGACAACGGCAGGATGATCCCCCAGTCCTTGAGGCTGAGCGGGATCGTGTGGAAGATCGGATCCAGGAACGGAACATAGACAACCACCAGCAGGAGGAACAAGGAGAGGATGATCGCCTTGTTCAGGGTGGCATTGCCAAACAGTCCCAGCTTCAACACGGGCTGGTGTTCTGAACGGGCACTGTAGGAACGGAACAGTTCAGCCAGGATCAGGGTGATGAAGGCATAGGTCCGGGCACCATCATGGGGTGCGCCATTGGTATAACCGAAAATGGACAGGCCAATGTTGAAAGCAGCGAAAACGGCGGCAAAGATCGCGATGCTCTGGGTTGTGATCGTGAAAATCATGTCCTTGTTGAGGATCGGTTCGTTCTGGCTGCGCGGCGGCTGCTCCATGACGTCGGGCTCACCCTTTTCCTGGCCCAGGGCCAAGGCGGGGAAGCTATCGGTGATCAGGTTGAGCCAGAGCAGCTGGATCGGCAGGAGCGGCACATTGAGCGGCCCCAGGATCAGGGTGCTCAGGAAGATGACCAGAATTTCGCCGACATTGCAGGACAGGAGGAAGCCGACGAATTTGCGGATATTGCTGTAGATGATGCGGCCTTCCTTGACTGCCTGGACGATGGTGGCAAAATTGTCATCCGTCAGGATCATGTCGGCCGTGCCTTTGGCAACATCGGTCCCGGTGATGCCCATCGCAACACCAATGTCGGCACTTTTCAGGGCCATGGCATCGTTGACGCCGTCACCGGTCATCGAGGCGATGTGCTGGTTGGCTCGCAGGGCTGAAACGATACGAACCTTGTGGTCCGGCGAAACCCGGGCATAGACTGAGGTTTTCTCGACTTCCTGGCGCAAGGTTGCGTCGTCCATGTCATCGATCTGATGACCAGCCAGGACATGGTCCTCCGGCTTTCTCAGGCCGAGGTCATTGGCAATGGCGACAGCCGTGTCTTTGTAGTCACCAGTGATCATGACGGCACGGATCCCAGCTTCCTGGCACAGGGCGATGGCATCACGGGCTTCCGGACGGGCCGGGTCGATCATGCCCATCAGGCCGACGAAGGTCATTTTGGACTCTGCGCCAGACTGGTCATCGCCTTCATGGATCCGATAGGCAAACGCCAGGACACGCAAGGCGGACTGGGCCATCTCGCTGTTGGCGTCCATAATCTCCTGGCGCACCAGTTCGCTCATCGGCTCGGTCCCTTCGACCGTCATGACCGACGTACAGCGATCGAGGATAATGTCCGGTGCGCCTTTCGTCAGGGATACCAGGCCATGGCCAGCATAGCCTTTGTGGAAGGTCGACATCATCTTGCGTTCCGAATCAAACGGCAGATCACCGGCCTTGGGGTATTTCTGGTTCAGGCTGGCCCGGTCCAGACCCGCCTTGGCCGCAGCGACAATCAGGGCTCCTTCGGTCGGATCGCCCAGGATACCCATCGCTCCGTCCTCTTTCTTTACGAGTGCGGCGTCGTTGCACAACAAGCCGATTTCCAACAAGTGCTCCATTTCGCCGGAAAGAGGCACTTTTTCACCGCTGGCTGGATGCTGCATTTCACCGACAGGATTGTAGCCGGTTCCCGTGACAGCAATCAGCTGGTCGGCCGCAAACAGGCGAGTAACGGTCATTTCGTTCTGGGTCAGAGTGCCTGTCTTGTCCGAGCAGATCACATCGACGCAGCCGAGTGTTTCGACGGCGAGCAATTTCTTGACAATGGCATTGTGATCAGCCATACGCTTCATGCCCAGAGCCAGGACGATGGTGACAACGGCCGGCAGGCCTTCGGGGATCGCGGCCACGGCGAGGCTGACGGCGGTCATAAACATGTCGAGCACGTCGCCACCCATCAGGATGCCCTGCAGGAAGACAATGGCACTGACCGCGAGACAGATGATGCCCAGCCACTTGCCCAGTTGGTCGAGGTTTCTCTGCAGCGGTGTTTTCTCCTCGCTGATCTCCTGGAGTTTGTCAGCAATTTTGCCGATTTCCGTGCCGGACCCGGTGCCGACGACAAGGCCGCGACCCTTACCGTATGTGATGGCCGTACTCATGAAAACCATGTTATCCCGGTCACCGAGGGATGTCTTTTCCGGCAGCACAACCGATGCATCCTTCTCGACAGGTACGGATTCACCAGTCAGAGATGCTTCTTCGGCTTTGAGCGACTGGCTCTCCAGAAGTCGCAGGTCTGCCGGGACTATGTCGCCGGCTTCCAGCAACACCAGGTCACCTGGCACCAGTTCCGCAGCAGCAATCAACTTCTGCTCGCCACCCCGCAGGACGCGGGCTTGGGGAGAGGTCATCTTTTTCAGGGCCTCGATCGCTTTTTCGGCTCGACCTTCCTGAACCACTCCCAGGATGGCATTGATCAAGACGATGGCGATGATGACAGCCGAATCAATGTATTCACCAAGGAAAGCTGAGATCAGGCTGGCTGCGATCAGGATCAGGACCATGACATCCTTGAACTGGGCCAGCAATTTTTGCAGCAAGGTCTGCTTCTTCTTTTCCTTGAGCTCATTGCGACCATACTTTTCCAGCAGAGCTGCCGCTTGCTGCGAATCAAGCCCCTGTTGGGGATTGCTTTCCAGCCGCTTGATCAAATCAGCCAGCTGTTCCTGGTAAGGTTCCTGGTTCATGTTGTTCTCCTCACATTGACACAATCAATCAAAAAAGACCACCCGATCATGCCTGGCATGTTCGAATAGTCTCGCACTTCTTGGTCAAGCCAGACAATCCTTTGCCTTGCTGTTGACTTGACCTCCGCTGAAACCAGCGGCTGCTACTCCCTAAGCAAAGCGACTATATCACATTTAAAAGATTAAACCAAGATCTGTGATTCGGCAATCCTGTAAAATGCCCTGCAGTTCCAAAATTCCTATAAGTGCTACAATTATTAATAAGGTCCCTGTTTGCAAAAAGGGGGTGTCATTACATGTATCCCATGACGTCATCACGGCCGGACCAACCGGTTCTTGACTGGCTGCTCGAGGAAGACAATCCCTCGGTCCGATATTTAACCTTGCGCGGTCTGGTCGGACTAGACCCGGCCAGCGCGAAGATCCGTCAGGCCCGGCAGGCAATCATGCAGTCAGGCCCGGTTCCAACCATCCTCGGCAAGCAGAATCCTGACGGTTCCTGGGACCTGCCGGAAAAATTCTACACCAGCAAATACCAGGGCACGGTCTGGACTTTGCTGATTCTGGCTGAATTGGCAGCCGATCCAATCGACGAACGGATCCAGCGGGCGTGTGAATTCATTCTCAGCCACTCCCAGGATCCGGTCAGTGGCGGATTTTCCTACCAGATGAGCGCCCGCACCGGCGAAGGCTTGCCCAGTGGAGTCATCCCCTGCCTGACCGGCAACATGGTCTATAGCCTGATCCAGCTGGGCCATCTCGACGATCCCCGGCTACAAAAAGCCCTGGACTGGGTCATCGCGCGCCAGCGCGCCGATGATGGTGAAACCAGTCCCCCAGCCGATCCCTATTTCAAACGATACACGACCTGTTTTGGCCGCCACAGCTGCCACATGGGCGTTGCCAAAGCATTGAAAGCGCTGGCCACTGTACCAGAGGCAAAACGCACACCGGAAATCTCAGCCAAGATCGATGAACTGGCAGACTATTTCCTCAAGCACCACTTATACCGGAAGAGCCACGATCTCAGCCAAGTGGCCAAGCCCGGCTGGCTGCGCCTCGGATTTCCCCTGATGTACAACACCGACATCCTCGAGCTGCTGGGCATCTTCGCCAGTCTCGGGCGCTACGATCCCCGACTCGATGATGCCCTCGCCGTCCTGGCCAGCAAACAACAGCCTGATGGCCGCTGGCTGCTGGAAAACACGTTCAACGGCAAGATGCAGGTCCGGATCGAGCAAAAAGGCAAACCATCCAAATGGATCACTTTAAAAGCGTTGGAGGTGCAGAGGGCGTTCCCTCCCCGTTTGGTTTGACTGCAGGAAGACTCACACGAAGGGTCATTGGAGATCCAAGTGCTGGAAAACATGGTCAAAAAAATCAAAAACCGCCTTGGCATCAAGCCTCAACGGTTCTTGTGGTGCCCAGAGCCGGAATCGAACCAGCGACACGGGGATTTTCAGTCCCCGAGACAACCGAACCCGAAGACCCCTGCAAATCAGGCGAAGAGCCCTGAAGCTGTAGTCTTTCACATACATCATGATACAACTTTTACTAGCTTTAACCACAAGTAGAAAACGGAGGTTTCACGGAGGTTTTTGGGTGCCAACGGAGGTTTGAACGGAGGTTGTTAAACGATTACTTATGGTGTCTTTTCCCAATAATTTCTGGGTTCCCTTAGCTCAAATGTTTCCGCCCGCGTAAGCTGACCGGAACATGCTTAGTTGCTTGACCAAAATCTGCTCAGTATAATTGACCATGTTT